>JAAUXU010149100.1_pt1 | contig 44275 bp, 35 predicted proteins | sample 7278151 | NCBI WGS metagenome assembly JAAUXU01 (sample SAMN14350113, study PRJNA611818) | marine sediment metagenome | isolation source: surface marine sediment (1.8m) | place: French Polynesia: Moorea | collected 2018-08
ACTCTCCATCTCTCCCAATCCCCCCCCCCCCACCCCGGCTCCGGCGCCCCCCCTGGGCGGGCCCTTTTTTCCGCCACTCCTTTCTCAAGTTACCCCTTTTGTGGGGGGGGGGGGGCCAATTGCGATCTCTCTCGGAATTCATCGCTGTGCCTGTCATGGATCCTTGGAAGGGGGATAAAGAGAAGGTAACTGCCGAATGTGCAGGGCACTCTGACGTCACTGACAGACTCTTCACCAAAAATTCTATTAGCCTCGGTGTGAGAAGTTTGAGCGTTGCCTGAATGCAGCAGTGCTATCCCTTCAATCATAACAAGTTTGGGAGATGACGCAGAAGAACTATTTTTGACCGTTATCTCAGCATTGTCACGTCTGAATTGTCGGATTGGATAAAAACAGGGGCGAAATGGTTCAAAACACGTGTCTTTCCTGTTTCCTTTTAATATTTTTCCCAACGTCTTTAAACTGCACATGTCACATTGAGAGTCAATTAGTAAAGTTTCGCTTCCTGCCCTCTTAGTAAGAATCTGCTCACAGATGCCAAGGTCCACACAAGCAACTTGTTCTTTAGAGAGACAAAATCATTGCGTTACACTCCTTCCATGACTCACTTACCCCCTCCCTCACCCGAGAACGTGGAAAGTGCGTATAAGAAACACAAAATGCTCATCTCCCTTCCTTTGAATGCAACAGGAAAAACACGACTGAGTTTTCCTTTATGCTGCTCCACTACTTGGTTAAGACTGAAAGCGCAGTTCCACGACCTCCCCTGGTTGAACCATGGGTCGAGCCCCAGCGATCAAGGCTGCCTCCAACTGACTGGAACTGTGTTGCCATGAACGAGTGGAAACCACAAGCTTGCAAATTACGTTGGAAGAGCCTTGTCAGTGCCAGTTTCTACAGGCACTCTCGAATTGGGCTGATGCAGCATGCAGACAGGAACTGCTGAGCTACTACCATTTCCATGTCAACCCCTGCAAGTGCATGATTTCTGGCGTTCGCCTCCCCCTCTCCGATTGGCTCCTTACGTTTAGAGCATTCTCTGACACCCCGTACAGTTGTCTGCCATATCCTCCGGAAGAGCCATAGCCCAAGTTGCTGAGCATGGACGGGTTGAAGCGGTTGAAAAGGCCTCCCCAGGCGCGGGCGCCACCGAAGGCGGCCGCAGACACTAAGAAGCAGATCAGCAACACTCTCGACATGTTCTTGGTATCCTCTCCACACCACTCCGCGGCCGGAAGAGAACTGATGGGCCTCGCTTTCCCCCTCTTCTCACCCCGGCGGCGGCCTAAAAAGGATAGAAAGCACGAGTTAGACCACGGGCAAGTGACGCAGGTGCCTGGGGGATATGGCGAAAGAGGAGGCGGTGGCGGCGCCACGGTCATGGGCTGCTTTCTTTCCCCCTCTCTTTCTCTTCATGGCGTCTCTTTGTTACAGCTCCTGAGCACCCTGCGTAGAACTTCATGGAAGGAGAGAAGCGTATGTACAGTATAAATGGTATCACACTAATAGAGAAGAAAAAGAGAGAGAGAGAGCGAACAGTTCTGTCAGTGACAACTCCGTGTATCCTGTCGTGTCGATCACTTGAGGCGCTGCAATGAAGGTTGTTGTGTAAGAAAGAGGTTGAAGGTTGCTCAGCGGAGCTGCCCAGGCTATGTAGTCCATACCCATCCACCTACCCATACCCAACCCTGAGACACTGCTCACTGGCTTCTTCATGATCCCAAGGGAGTCTCACTTGGAAATGGGAGCGTTGGAACCTTCATGGGTTACGAATGGAACGAAGATAAAACCTGTGCGCAGATAAAAGAAACTGGTCTCCTGGCAAAAGCAGATGTGGACATGCAAAACTTTAGACTTAATGTAAATGCGCAATTTCTTCACTCAAGCTTTGCATAGCCTTTCTTCAGCTGAAGCTATGCCCTAAAGCATGAGAGACTATAACTTTTGATTAGAGACGTTTGTAAGCTCGAGCTAAGACTTGAAAGCCTCGCGCCTGGTTTGGAGAAGCTTGAGGGGCTTGATATTTTGGCTCAATCATTTTCAAACCTAGAGGAAGTGTAGTAACTTTTCTCTATCGCACCATTCCTGCATATACTTTTTTTCGCAGTTTTGTGGTACGTCTGTACTTGAGTCTCATACTCGTAGGCTAGTCTTAGGTTGGAAATCTTAGGCTCAACTTTCGACTCTGCCTTGCACGTGCCTGTCTGAGCAAGCGCACACATCTAATGGAAATAGGATAACGTCATCTTCCAGGTGACTCAACCTAATGTGTATGCAATCGTACATTCAGTCACTGTGTTACTTTTGCTGAGTGGAGGATTTGCCTCCAATGCCGGGTTAATGTTACTTTAAACATTGTTATGGCGGTTGTCACTAAACTTTTTACCCTGATACGTCAAAACAAAGTTTAGGGATGTCAGTCAGTTAGGTTCGCTTCTCTTGCCCATCCATTAACCTGCTAACTTCGGTCATTTTGAAGCGCAGCCTTCATTCCTTCTTCAGACACTCCAACGTTTGCAACGTATAATATACAAGGAGCCTACCATGACTTTTTCTGGCATGCTGAATATTGAACCACGGCTACTTCAGCTCCATTTTTCTTTGACGCACAAGGGCCTCGAGAAAGGCGAGAAAGAATTGAGGTACTGGGTGCCGTACAAAAGTACGCCCCCTATAGTCAACGTGACAGGTCTCTGAGCTGATAACAAGATAGCCCCGTAGGCCTTGTTTGCGTTGCGAATTTTATATAGGCTGACTCTTACTGGCACTCACGATGCGTCCTCATATAGGAGACTGACTTTTCTCCCACATCTATGAGGAGTCCCTTATTCATGACATCAGAGGGCCTAACACATCCAGGGCCCAAAAGCAAGGCATCTATGCTCATGGTTTTCGCAGGAGGGAGAAAAAGTTAGCTTGGAAAAAAAAAAGTTTGTGCTCCCACTGAAAGTTTAATTTCCTCCTCCCCCAAGGAATATTCCTTGGTCTTCGAGGACACCAAAGAGATTTTTGCTGGCATTGTGTGAAAATCTTCATCTGTGACAGTGGGCACGACATGTACGAGTACAGTATGAGCGAGAAATATGTGAAGCAGAAAAGTGACTGTAAGGTACTTACTGCCTCATACGAATTGCATTCGTGACTGGGAGATCGATTCAGAGGGACCAACTTTTTGTTTATCCCACAACCAGGATTGGAGGTAGTAGTAGCAGTAGTAGGAGGTGAGCCGAGTGGCTGGCGAAAACCTTACAAAGGATTTCGCCCCTGGATTGGTGGCAGCACTTGAAGGACTTTTTTCCTGGCCAGGGTTGTCAACGCACCTGCTCTCTTTCTCTCTCGCTCGCTCGCTGTGTCACTCTCACTCAGACTGGCCCCGATAGAATGGTGCTATTCACTGATAAATACGTGGTGATTCTTGAGTATAAAGAGGCAGCCCACTTTTCGATTTCAAATGCCAACGTTGGAGGCTTCTAAAAAGCCCCTTATTGCAACGTGCGTGAAAGTCTTTAGTCGTTTGTTTTAATCAGGCTACCTCGGCTGTCCCTCTTTTCCCCCTCCCTTTCGCAGCAGTTGTTCTTGAGTCAGTTCAGCTTGTTCCGTCTACGTATTGCAATGGAGAAAGCCTTTTTCCTTTCTTCAGCTTGGTAGATGTTCCGGGCTAAGTGGGAGGTGAAATCAGCACTGACCATGAACAAGTCACCGGTTGACCTGTTCAGCAAGGCCCAGAACCTGAGCCCTCCCCACTTCAGGTCGGACTTGAGCAAGTGAACACTTGTGCTCACGCCCCGTGCGAGTGCTTATCACAGCTGCTCTGCCAAAGAAAGCAGACGAAGAGAAGGCCTTGGTGAGAGAGCTTGAACAGGCTTTCAGTGGTGGCCTAGACGCACAGCTCTGGAGCAATACTACTACCACTGAAGGATAGACGTATGTACGGATGTATCTCCCTGATGCCTGCCACAGACCACAGTGACACTCCACGGTATGCGTAAAGAACAGTGCAGCACAGTACGTGTAGTAACGAATAGGTCAAGGAAGCCATTGATCCGTATGTTCTTCTTTCTTCACATCCTCTGAGCTGTTTTGACTGGCGTAGGCGATGACTGAGGATGATCGCACCACTTTTTTTGTGTGTGGGTTCTTTTGGAAGGGGTTGTCTACCTCCTGACAATGAAGCCCACCTAAGTAAGTACACGCGTGTCACTCCTCCATCTCTGTTCTTTGAGCATTCCAAATTAGTGATGATGCATAGCTTCTGTACTGTGCCATGTTGTGCTGTTACATGCCCTGATCTTACACTGATGTCTCCTTTCTTCTGCGTGGGAGTAGGAAGGAAATGAGGTGCCCGCATCCAGTGTGACATGATTGATAAACTGTATATTTCTGTATCGAACAAGAGCCAACAGGAGTGAAATATACGTACAACAGTAACCAATTTTAACAGTTCTAGGTTTCCATTTTAGACCTCTCAATAGAAAAAAAACAAATGTACATCATTGAGCACGAATTAACTACCTAGTATATATACAAACTTTGATTTTAAACGGGCAACAAGTATATAAAATATATGTTGTGACGCGATCAACAGCTAACAACCAACAATTGGACGAGGCCTGGTGATGAACATTTTCTCTCTCAGCTCTTTCCGCCGTAGGCAGACTCTCTTCGACTTATCTTAGCACCAGTCGAATTGAAGGAATAGTTAATCCATTTACAGAGAGTCGAGGGAGCCATCACTATCCTGAAACCGAAAAGTAGGAAGTGAAGGTCAATACTAAAAGAACTTGTCACATCCATCTAATCTCTTCTCACGTGTATTCTGTAGAGCTGATTGGTACTTGGGGAGAGCACGAATGAAGATCCTCCATCCCTTTCCGCCATTGTGCGACCGTCCTACAAAAAAAAACACCTTTCTTTTCTCATGCTTACAACACAGTTGCCTCGTCGTCCAGGCACGGGGGACTTCAGAAGACCTATGCCCAATGTGTGTTTTTGTGACACGTCACACTTTACGGTTCCCGTACACAAGGAAGATCGGCCAGCGCTTGCCACTGGACTTAACTAAGCCTGTGAAACTGCATGCTTGCATTTTTTGCGTTGCTGTATTTGGCACAAGCACTCCAAAGTATCTTCTCACTCACGTCAATAGTAAAACCCGACGGAACATCTCGGTGAAACGGTATCATTTTCTATGGAGAGAAGCTCAGCATCCCTACCGTGGATGGTGTTACTTAAAGTACCAGTGTCTCTTGCAATGCCATGCCAGTGCAAAATTGCATATTTCTGCTCTTTCAAGAGGATCTTAGGTTGGGAAGTACAAGCACAGGAACTAGTCTGCAGCTAGTAGGTCATGCTATATCGGAAATGGATAATAATTCTTTGCAGTTCCTATACAAGTGCAATATCAAATCGCTAAACTTCAAGTAGAGAGAGAGGAATCAAATCGTTGAAAATTCGTTGTTTTATGACTACGACTCATTTATACGCGTAAATACATCAAGTAGACCGCGTCACTGGGGACGAAAGTCATATACAGACGGCGTATCAGAAGTGGCTTCCGCTGTGTAATGAAATACAGTACGTTTAAAAGTTACGTTTCAAAAGTTTACGTTTCAAAGACTTAAATATTGAATTGACTGCCATGAACTATGACGTAACACAGATTGCCCCGCTTATAGCTACTTTTGTTTGATAGGATTGCCAGTTCCCTGGAAATTTTGGACTTTTCGAGACTTAACTCGAGCCGGATCGATTCAGACTCGATTTCTTGGGAAAGGTAGACTATGACAGTAAAACTAGACGATGTAATTGAGCTGCTCGGGAGTTAATTTGCCCAATGGTTTTAATCGAGATTCGGGCTCGAAGAGCTCGAAGGCTCAGAGCACAGAGCTTTTTGAGCTCGAGTTTTTTCCCTTCAGCCCGCGAGCATAACCAAGCCGAGACTGGGCTCTGTACAGCTCTACTTACTTGGTTCTAGTCCGCGTACAAAGTCAGTAGCTGTAGTTATTCATGGCGAGTCCAAATTTAAAGATCAGTCTTCTGGAATTGTTTGACTCCAAGGTGACTTCAGAGACAAATCGGCTAACCAAGGCAGGCATCCAGCTTAAGATCAATTATTTCATGTGTTCAAGTGTTGTAAATATAGGATTGGTATTGTCAGGTTAAAGTGGGAATCTTTTTTTCATTGGTCTTTAAAAATACGACAACTTCGGTGAGAAGAATATTCCGGTAATAGTCGGTTAGAAAGAAAAAGACCATGTCAGAAGCTATGACTACCATGAGAATCCACTGCAATTCTAGTCTCAGCTAAAAAAAAGAAACCCCCCAAGATGAACGTGACTCATGTGCATTGAGATTCTCGCCCCTGACTAAAGTTTCAAGAATATTCTCAGTTTCTTTTTTCCCAAGTAAGACGTGTAGCACATGCAACGGAGTAGTCAAGTACCATCTTCATGGTCTCGTCCTCGCGGATCCACACGACTGAGTTGTCCGGACCCATTCAAGTAACGTTGCTTAGTTCCATTAATCAAAGTCTACGCAATACATACATTCAATCTTACAGCAAGCATCACTTCTAATACGCCTATGATCGGTGTTTCACCAATACTTGGCATATACCCAAACCCAGCGGAACCCGATGCCTTCCAGACACAATCTGTGCATAAGTGCCAAACCATGTTCCGTACGCAAAGCCATGGCAAAAAAGTCATCTTCAACATATCATAAAGTACGCTAGTCATGATTATGTGATTCACGTGCTGATACTCACGTCGCTGGTGGCATGGGACCTGCTGCTCCTGTAGCTGGTGCCTGTGGGAGTGTGCAGCGGACGGGTGGCAGGGCGGATGATGGTCTCATTATATGACCTGTCAGGTGGTGCACAGAAGACAGAAAGAAAGAAAAAAAAAGACCTTTATAATACACAGAAGTGAGGAGGGATAGAGAAAAACGGAGCAGCACGTACCGAGCGACGGACTGGGTGTCAGCGCGGTCCAGCTCCTGCCTGCTGGCCGCCGATAAGTGGCCTCTGGTGCCGCCAGAGTCGTCGGAGTAGGAGCCCTCTAGAAGGGGATCCACAGAGCCTGAAATATAGTTGTGTGTACACAGTGCACGTACACGCACAGGCTATAGTTACAGTGCAGGTTATGTGCATGTAAGGTGACAGCCGAGGGCGGGACATTTTCTGTTTGCTCGGAGGTGTAGGATTCGATAAAAAAAGTGGGAGGGGAGGGGAAGGGGGGAGTGTCAGGGGACAGGCCCTACCCCTATTAACCGAGGCGTAATTTACCACCTTGTCAGCGTCTCCTCGAGGTTCATTTCAGAGGGCGTTGGTAGGTAAAGGAGGAGACTCACATTAGGCTCTCTCCGGCATTTGCTTTCTACCAGCAAAGTAGGAAATACTGTCTATCCCAGGACTGAGTTTTCTTCACGCCTCCAACGCGTTGCTGTCATCGCGTGTCCCAATCTTGGGGTTTGCACAAGAGAAAAACGGCAGTTACAGGGTGGGCCAGAAGTAGGAGCCATTGGGTAGACATCCGTAACTCAGGTTCTATAGCACGGAAAAAAGTCAGATTGGCGCCACTCGGTTGGGGCAATCTTCAGTTTTAATTATCAAAACCAACTTCAGGGATTAAGCACACATGTCAGAGTGGTTGAGACTTAAAAAAGATATTTTCTGTGATTTTTCCACCGAAAATTGATTCAAATCATGAAGAAATCAATGACGATGACTGCAGAACGACTAAAAGGTACAAAGTTAAGATCTGCCAGTCCTTGTGTGGCAACGTATTTTGAAAGATTTCTCCCATGTTGCCATTTCATGGGAAAAAATAGCAAAAGCCCTTTTAAAACAGCCTGTCTAACCTAACCTTCTAGGAATGGTGTAGAAAATTCAACTCGAGCCTAATTTCTTTGTTTTGGTGAAGGTGCAGGACCTGCTGTTTCCACAGGGCAAAAACCGGGCCTTTCTGGATCCTGCGGACGCCCTGCACAATATCGTGGGCAAAACAAGTGAGAAAAGTGCTTGTCGGAAACTTTGGGGGACTTTTTCGGGCAGCCATGAGCGTGCCTTTCTTGAGTGATCTGGAAAGTTTATCAAGAACGACAAGTGTCGTCTCTGGAGGGCTTGTCCGCTCATCCGTAGTGCACTCTGTGTAGAAGAAGTTAGAAAGAATGGACCATCAAAGGTTCCGTAAGGGTTGTTTTCTTTAAACAACAACAACAGCAACGAAATGGTGCCTATTAAGTGTCGACCATAAGTTTAGTACAGCATTGGCCTAACTTTTGCTTTCTTGACACCCTTAAAAAAAGTTAGTTGTACGAAGAGAAAATTTTCTCAAAGCTTTAAGAGGCTAAAGTTAGGCCTATGTTTTTTTCTTTTGAGGACTGAATTGAGCTTGAATTGGCACAGGAAGTTCTTCTTAAGAACCACCCTAACGAACAAAAACGCCTACTTTTCCAGTCAGCTTTCCTCACAAGCTGACTTTTTCAGCACCACTTCCTCTCTCAGCCTCTCACTGCTTAGTTGCCCCTATACCAGGATGTGAAGTACAGGCCAGTGAATCGATTGTCCCAGATTTCTTTTTCCAATTGAAAAGCAAGATGACGTAAGGCTTCGTTTAACGTCGTGTCTCCTTTTTCTCCGTCTTACCAGCTCTGTTGCTCCTCTGGCTTCTTCCCGACGCGAAGGAGGGCGCGCTGCGGCGGCGCTGGTGTCTGGAGGACAAGGAGGTGCGCTCGGACATGGCGCGGTTGGCCTGAAACAAACAGCAACGACAACGCTTTACCAGCCAGCCTCGAGGAGGAAAAGGTCACGAGTAGGAGTATCTGAGGGGCCCCTTTCTTTAGGCCTACTCAAGCTGCAAAAATTAGCCATAATTCAAGAGGTTCCTCCATCTAGGAGAAAAAGGAACGCGTGGAGAGGCACATTTTGAGTGCTGCATCGATTCCTATTGCTCGTCGAACGTAAATGATATAGGAATAGGAAGTAATAGGAAGAAAGTCAATACTTTCTTGCCCCCCCCCCCATCAGGGCTAGCTCATTTTAGTGTGTCTCACGTTACAGTCCGGACTCATCAGGTGTATTAAACATTCATACTGTTCGTCGGCGAAATAGTGCTTTAAAGCAGCAGCTGTGGAGTATTGGATAAGCGACCTTTTCAACATGAAAGAAAATAGCACTGTTTAAAGAATAGGTCTGGCAGAGTGTGAGTGGAATTCTCCTACTGGCAGAAGGAAAAGCAAATGCATTCCTGGTAGCTTGAAAACTGTGAGCTGAATAGAAAAGAGGACCGATTGATCCTTCTCCTCGTATTTCTCCAGTGACTCCACCAAATGACACCACTTACTGCCTCTTCAGGTCCTGATGGGTCTCTTTTGCTGTCAGCGACAATGACACAAAAAAGTCACCATTTAGGTATATGGCACGCCCAAAGGTGCGCGCAGTTGTTACACCCACAAAAATATGCCAAATGCCACTAAATTACCGCACACATCATAACGCAATTTGTATGGTGCCCGGGCTGTTTATGTACATGCTGATGGCTTTGTCTACATGCATCGTGCAATCATTTCTCATGCGTGTGTCGTCTACGTATGTTCTGGGGACTATTACCGTATTCATGACTAAGCAACTTGCTAGAGAACAAAGTCACAGCGGAAAGAGGGTTGTACGGGGCGACCGCCGAGCATTGAAGCCCGCAATCTTGGCAGGGACAGGGGACTGACTCACCTCCACGGGTGACATCAACTCATCGTCAGAGTGGTATCCGTAATTCTGGTGGCCTCCGGCGCCGCTGCCGCTCCTGTGTGAGACTCTGGCCCGGGGGATGACGAGTCCGGCGCCAGAGGGGTTCGAGCGCACCTGCCAGCTGCCAGTCTCGGGCTTCCCGGCTGGAGACATGGAACGGCCGAGGCGGGCGCGCATCTGGGGATACGCCGAAGACGACGAGGGCGCCAGACTGCTCCTCTTGGGCTGAAAGTGAGGTGAGGCCGGTGCAACAGGGAAGTTCGTTCCATCTCTTAATGTTGTGCCATCCATTTTGGGGAATGGTGCTCTCATGTGCAGCATTCGGATGAGGCTTATCAGTCGCTCTTAGCTTAATACACAGTTACAATATCTAGTGCGCATTAGTTTCAACGGGGTAAGGGGAAGAAGGACAAACAGCATGTGTGCTTTGTAGGTGAGTATTAATGTGAGTGACGATCTTATGACTACTTTTACGATCCCAAGAACATAAATTCGAGCGTGTTTGCACAACAACACGTATCGTATACGTAGATTGCGTTATTAACTTTATTTTTATATGTTTGCCAACCAAATAAAATGTCCTCTTTCCAGCACGACCAGTACAGTGCAGTTCAGAGGGGAAAATTTTCTAAACCAATATACCATGTTCGTGCGGTACACGATTCGTTCTGGCCTTGAGAGCTGAACGAAGTCGCTGACACGTGAGTCGCTGACACGAGAGTCGCTGACACGAGAGTCGCTGACACGAGAGTCGCTGACACTCACCTTTTGTCTCATCTGCCCGCCACTTCTGTTGGATTTGAGCGTTCCATGGGGATCCATGAGAAGTCCATGATTCCTGGCCCCTGGAGGCAGTCGGCCCACAGTAGAGCTGGTGCCGTACGGTGCTAAAGTCACATCGTAGCAGAGGTTGCATTAAGAATTTATACATACACCCACTTCGGTGGGTAGGAATAATAGCAAGGATATGAAGTGACGAAAATCAGCCACCAAATCCCAATCTAACCTAACCCGCGCCTCGCGCTCAAAACGCGCTCGGCGCTCTACACGAGCATCTCGACAGAAATCGGCCAAAAGTGCGAGAATCGGCCGTTTTTCGCACCTAAGTGAACCAAATCGGCCGCGCGCGAACAGAAAACACCGCGAAAATGACAAAAATCGACCGCGCGCAAACAAAAAGCACTGTTAAAATGACAAAATCAGCCGCGCTCAAACTCGAAACCAGCCGCGGACACACACTCATACGCGCACACAGACAGACATAGACACACGTACGTAAGGGGCTGTTCTTATATATATATATATATAGGGATAGAGTCACGTTAGTTCTGATCTAACGTAACTCTAACTACTTACAAGGCATGTGGTTCTTGGCCCCGTCCCTGCAGCAGAAGCAGGAGACTCCACAAGCGACGAAGATCATGAGCGCGACGGAAACGCAGCCGACGATGAGCAGCAGCTTTAAGTTAATCTGGCAGTTCCTGCCAGCAAACCAGTCCCTGCACTCACAGGCCACGTCTGAACCCCGGATTAAGCACTTGCCATTGCGGTTGCAGAGATCGCACTCGGTTGCAGTCGCTAGATGAAGAAAAATGATGTGGTAATGGACGTGCTCACAATTTCCGGATAGTCAATTTTTTTCAATAAAACTGACATCTTACGACTCAAGAATTATTCAACTGTGTAACTAAGATGGCCAAAAGCTACTCCGCTATTTGCGTACTCCGTCCCTGATGGATTGCGCTCGGGACGATATCTGATCGTATAAGATGAGAGGTATAGTGCACTTTTTTCAGTCGCTGCGGCTGATTGATCTGTTAGAGACGAGCACAGCCACAAGGCGGTCTGTGACACTGTGTCACACGTTTGTATTGGAGCACTCAATCTAGAGCTCTAGGTTACATTATAGTTGAGGCGATGAGGAACATCGTGCAAATATTATCACAGTGGGGATAGCAGCTTCTCCGAACCATTCCAGTCTCTGTACGAACCAAACTTGAGTTCCCGCAGTTCAATCGAAGTGCCTCTCAGAGGCAATTCTCATTACACAAAGATGATGGATTCGTATACTTGTACGTACGTAACTGTGTATCCAAATTTGCTTCCAATCATTTATGCAAAACCAGCAATCATGGTGGCACTTACCCGAACAGACTCTTCCCGGAGGAGAGTCGTTCCCACTGAGGTCGTGATATCCCGTCTTGCACTGGCACTCGTAACTGCCCTCGACATTGTTGCATGCTGCGTGGTCGGCGCAATCGTTATGCTCGGGGCTGGAGCACTCGTCAAAGTCCTTGATGGACACTCTGGAGACAGATACGCCGTCTCCGCCTAGCGGTAAGCCAGCGTCCTTGATGGGGTCAGACAGCAGCGATTGCAGGCGCTCGCCGTCAGTAGCACCGTCGGCGGTGATGTGCACCACCATCTGGATTCAAGGAGAGACAATTGTCTTGTAGTAATGTTTTTTCAGCATTCACTGTAACACGCGCTGGCAAATGTCTCTGACCTGAATTGAGAGATTGTCATCTGCGGTGAGGTTTTTCTCCCCGCCGTAGAAGATGTTCCTCTTGGTGCTGTTACCAACCTTGATTGCCGTTATCTCAGAGCCATGGTATATGTCCTGTGTGAGAAGAAAAGTGATGTTGCGTTAAACTCGAGACTTATATTAACCTTTGTTGCCTACGTTTATGCTGTTTCTGAACGTCTCTTCAACAGCTGCATGGACAGCCTTGGGACTGATCCTCACAACGGTGATTTCCTCGCTCTCTGATGCAGTCAGAACTTCCACTTGGTAAGACTTGGACTCTGGAGAAGAGAAATCGACGTCACGGATATTACTACTACAGCATTGTACTCTCAGCACTATGACAAACTCACTTTCGCAAGGCTTCTTTCGGCTAAGCTTGCCAAATCCTGGTCTGCATTTGCACGTGATCCTATTTCTGGAGATCTGGCAAATTTCATTCTTGCCGCAAGTGTTCTGGCATTTAGTCTCTGGATCTGAGTCTTCAGCCGAGAGGGCATTGCCGGGAATGCTTTCGACGATGGCGCCATCAATGTTGTTCCCGATGATTTCCTTACGCTTCACTTCATCGTTCTTGTCAGGCTCTTTCCCAAAGCCAGGTAGGGCAAACGGACTTCCTGCTAACTGATACTTTTTGGATGTAGTACTCGTACTATCGCTGTCTCCTTTGAGTGGAGTCGTGTTCCTCTGCGTAGTAGATTCGTCTTCAGTACTGATACTACTGTCAGATTTTTCAGTCGAAACTCGGGGTATGAAGACGTTGGGTCTCAGGTTGTCAGCTGTGCCCAAGTCACTCGAGTCCGAGGGTCTTAGAGAAGGCCTTATAGGGGGTCTTAGTCTGGTCGGTCGGGCTAGATCAGGATTGGAGTAAGAAGACTTTGAAGATGGGTTAATGTTGATGAATGTACCCGTGTCCGGTTCAATTCCAGGTGGAAGCTGATCTTCAATCAGAGATGACGAGCCTGGACCAGAGGGATCCACGCCCACCTCTGATTGATCTACTGAAAGAAACGGTCTTGCAGGTCTCTCCCTCAGAGGTCTGTTGTTGGGCTCATAGCTTCCTTCAAGTTCGATAGGAACTTCCTCGGTACTGCCGGTACCTCGTGTAGGTGGCCTTGGAGGAAAAGAGGGTCTTCTGATTGGACCTCCAATTGGACCATTGTTAACTTCAGGACTTGGCGATGTTGATAAACGAGGTCCAAAGGTTGGTGCATATCCCGATGGCCTGTTAAATGGACCAAAGTATGGTCTCTGAGGCCTCGGTTCTGGCTTTGGCGTAGGAGGTTGTGGTTTTACATCCTCTGGGCTTCCAGTAACCTCTCCATCTCTTCCAGTCTCAAGTCCAATGTCATCGATTGACCCATTGGTAACATCTTGATTCTCTTCATTGACCGGAGCAATCTCTACAGAAGCGATTGGTTTTCCTTGAGGAATGGTAGGTCGTGGAGGAGGATTTTGATATTCATAGCGGTATGGTTTCTCGTCAATGAATGCATTTAAGGGCTCTTCTTCGTCAATGAATGCGCTGACGGGAGGCTTCTCAAGCTCGTCACTTTGCCTCACGACGTAAGAACCCCATTCATTGGTGTATCTGGATTGGTATGGCCTAGTCCTGGACAGATCCACAAGCGGCCTGGTTGGCTCGACGATCTCGTCTCTCACTGTCCATTCTCTCTCGAAGTTTGTGTTTACTGAAGGTTTACTAAGCGGTTCAAAATTTATTCTGGTACGAGAGGGATCAACAGTAGCCCATTCATTGGCGTAAGTCGTAGTCTTTGAGCCTTCCTTCTCTCTAATGGTGTAAGGAATGACGTTTACTGCAGAGGATGAAGAGGGTGGTGGTAAGGGTGCCGAGTCACCCTCAGTGTACCAGCCTTGGTAGTCCATGCTTGGATCGCCAGGCCTCGCCCTAGGCCTATCAGACTGGCTAACAAATGAACCAGTAGTAACTGGGATGGTTTCCCTGCTACCCTGGTAGCCTGCACTCACAGTAAAGCTAGGATCAACGTATGGAAGTTGACCTTCAAGAGTCGTGGAAGAACTTACAGGAGGAGGAGTCTCTTTTTCATACTTCGTGCTGATTATTTGGTTTCCACTTCCAATCACAGGAACGGGTCTTTGTGGTGGTCTTGGTATAACAGTGGGCTTTCTAGCTTTGTTTGGATTCACCCGTTCCCTGTATCCCGGAGAATTTGGATCCAAAGGTGGTCCTTGAGAGGGGTTATCAATTGGCGTGTACTCCCCTGGCAACCTGTTCAATGGTCTCGGTGGAGGCCTGCGGTATGTTCTTTCTGTTGTAATATCCGTGACCAATCCTGGTCTAAGATCATTCGGTCTAGGCGACAACTTTGGCCGATCACCAATCGTAATAGGGTTTGGTAATCCGTCTCGCCTGTCATTTTGACCAGGAATAGTAGGCGTGCTCAGAGATGGTGCTGGCCTTCTGATAGGAGGCGGTCTTCGAGGAGGAAGACTTGGACGTTTAGGAGAAGGCGGCTGAGGAATGATGGACTCTACAGGTCTTGGAGGTGGCGGAAGGTGGCTCTGACCGTTGTTGGCTTGAACATCTAACTTGGACGCCTTAAATGATCCATCAGACTTTCTAGGAGGCAGTGGTTGTACTTGGTTGTCGTTGTTTATCTCATTTGTAGCGTAATTGCTTGGCCTTGGATAACCGCCAATAGACGGTGGTTGTGGAGGAGGTCTAGAGAATGACTGTGGGGGTCTTGGGCGAATCACTGGAGGCTCTGTCGATCGAGGTGCATTGGGTAAGAGCGGTAAAGGCCTGCTGGGAGGCGGGCGTCCAAACTGAGGGCCCTGCGGAACTCCAAATTGAGGTCTAATTGGCCTTCCTTGATGAGGTCTTCCTTGATGAGGAGGCCGGTGTTGCTGAGATGGCTTTGGAAACTGCGGCCGAGGAAGACTGCTGGATGGTCCACCTAATGTCGACTGATGATCTACCAGTGTAGGTTTTGGGGACTTGTGCGTATCACTTTGAGCGCTAATGACGTTTGGAGGAGCTTGCACCACAACTTCGTTGTTAATACTAAACTCATTGACGGAGTCGTCCAAATCGACATTGTTGCCAACATTAGGCAACGGTCGATGTTGCTCCACTTTCAACCGACCAGAATTGATGGGAGGTCTTTGACCTTGTGGCCTCGAGAGAGGCCTTGGTCCTGGCCGTGGAGGTAGGGGTGGGGGAAGTGGCCTGTGACCCTGAGGCCTGGGTCTTCCTGGTGGAGCAACTTGACTGTTAACACCTAGCGGCCTTCCTGCAGGAGGTGGAGGCCTTCCTCTCAAGTTATTACTGGGCGGAGGTGCCTGCTTCTTGGGCCTGTTGTTTCTCAGGGTGTTCGGTCGATTCTTCAGTGGGATATTAGGCCTGGTATTTGGCCTATTGCGCACCGGAGGTGGTGGCGGCGGAGATGGAGGCCTGGCACTGAATGGTCGGTTATTTGGCCTGGGAACTGGTTTCCTTGGGCCGTGAACAGACGGCGGTGGAGGTGACCTCGGATTATTTGCCTGCTCCAGATTGAGTTGCTCAAGAGGCGGTATGTAAACCACATCCGTCTGAGCTGGCACTTCCACTTGCTTTGGAAGATTCATCGGAAGTCCGGGGACGATCTTGATTGACATGGGCTGACCCTCATACTTGCCAAAAAGGTGGCTCTGCTCGAATCTGTTGAGGACATCAATGATGTGAGGATCTGTGGACTTGATGATGTGATCGTTGATGATAAGTCTGTCGTCATCCAGGAAGATCGGCTCATCCGGTCGTCTTTGGGTTTTCAGTTTGTCATAGAGCTCCTTTGGGATTGTTACAACTGGCTCACTGGGTAAACCATTCAGATCTGTTGATGCATCAGTGTGAATATCGATTCTAGCCGTAGCATCGTCTCTTCTCTGAGGTGGTGGTACAGGACCGTTGTTCCTGTCGCCTTTGTTCTGCTCGCGTTGATTTAAAGGAATAAATTCATAAGCAGGCCTTCTAACAGACTGAGATTTAGCCAGACCTCCAACAGGAATGAAGTTTGGCTCCTCTGGTGGCAATCTAACAAAGGCAGGAAGCGTAGCTAAAGGTCTTGACCTTTCTTCGGAGGGAACGGCGCTTTCCGATTTGCGGTTGCTGTTAAGCTCACTTCTTCTGTTTGCAATAGCACTTCTGATGGGACCTCTGAGTAGAGTAGCTACAGCGTCCAACACAGGAGCTAAGTTGACGTTTGGAGGATTACTCAGTACGCCGCCAATTCCTTCTACAACCGCATCGATAACTCCTCCTTCTTCACTTTCTTCACTATCGTTGTTCAGTTGCTCCTGGGTTGAGCTGACGCTGCTTGCGCCAGGAGATCCAGAAGAGATAGGCCTTGACGGAGATATGCTGATTCCAGAAGAAGGTGGCCGAGTAACAGCTGGAGCACCACCTGATGGTAGATTAATGGCTGTGATGGGACTAGTTGGTGGAACAGAAGGCCGACTTCCACCGGTTCCAGACGACGACTGGGAACTAGGGGAACTTAATGTAGTCTCTGATGACCCTCCGCCTCCGCTTGAGGATGGCCTAGTGTTGGCCGCAGAATCGGATTCTGAGCTGGGATCGATTTGTGGCTGAGCCGTAGGCAACGTCCCTGACGTGACTGATGGAGGCGTGCTGGATTGGAATGCGCTCTTCAGCGAGGTAGCCTCGTCAGGAGTAAGTTGAACCTGAGCTCCCAGGTTGAATCCAGAATCTATGGTCACGGACTTTGGCAAGGCGGTAGTGCTGAAGAGGGAGGTCGACACTTGCTTGATGACCTCGCTGCTCTCCTCGACTTCACCGGCATCATCAATGGTAAAGTACGTGTACGTGGCAAACAGAGTGCGTACTTGTCCATAGATGTTGGGGCCAAGAGAAATGTACTTCACGTCATGGGACGGAGGTGCTGTTTGGGCCACTCTGCTGGGCACTGGCCTTGATGGAGTGATGGTGGGCCTCTCGGTGTAGTAGTTTGCCGTATTTACTACCACACTGGATCGAATCTTGGTTCTGGTTTTCGTGATTGTCTGTCTTCCATCTATAAGGGTTGTAAAATAGGTGGAGGTCGTGAAGTAAGTCTTCGTGGCTCCAGAGATGTCTCCGTCGTTGTCAACCGTAGGCGACTTTGAAGGAGTGATCTGAAAATAATCAGTGACGCCACTCTTCCTCTACCAACGTTAACAGTATGTTCGCATTGACTTACGTCGAGTATGGTCGGTGTAGGTTCGATAAAGGGAGCTGTCTCAGTGATGACCTGACTGGAGACAACGATGTCGGTCTCGGTTACCGTCTGGCCATTGATCAAGGACGTCAGGAAGTACGTAAAGGTACTGAACTCTGTCCTTACTACTTGAGTTGGGTTAATGTCCAGAGCCTGAGTTCAAAAAATGTAATAAAGATGTACAGCATGTTGCAGAAATTATCTGCTAGTGCAGCCAACATATATGTCTAAACAATAGCAGTTACTCCCTCTATTTCACAATAAGTGAGCCATTTGAGATTTGTGCATCTGTTTGGCTGATTAAAGTAGAAGATTGTTGTAGGATGTCTGTTGGAATGTAGTTGGACAAATGCAGTAGGAAATCAGTCCCATGTCAGGATTGTGACTGGCTAAGATGATTTATTCTGCAGTACCGATCATGGCCATAGAACTGCATTTATTGATCAACTTGATCTCTCTGCCGTGGCACATGCAAGGTCTCAAAACACTTTTTATTCGACAGGTTTGACTTTATTTTATTCCTGACCCAAAATCCTTCAATTTCAGCACAAAAACCGAAGTGTTGTAGTCACAGCAGATGTAATTTTGATCTCGCCTTAAAATCAACAACTTTGTTTGTTCCTAATTGCATAACCACAAGCTTTTCTGATGCTGCATAACCACCAGGTCATGAAGTGGACACTAGAAATCATTTCAGCCGAAACAGCTTGTAGCCAGGACTGAAATATTGGACTGCCGACTAAAATTAGACCCAAAAGTTATATAGATGCTTGGGGGCTAATTGTCTCAACTGCTGTAATAATAAAGTTGTTTGCATCACGGCAGTAGCACTTTATTGATATATCAAAGCAGCCTTCGCTTTGGCAGCAAAAAATAGGACTGGTTTAAATTACTAGCCATTATTATAATCTGCCAATAATTGAAGCTATAGTTCCAAATGACTCACTTATTTTGAAACGTAGGGAGTATTATTATTAGTAATGATGTACCGAATCTCTTTCAACGGCAAAGCGATCTTTGACAACCCTGGGTGGGAGAGTGAGGGGAAACTCGTCGCTTCCACCATCTTGGAAGTTGGGATCTGTAAAGAATTCAATGTCGAAAGTGAGATCCGGAATTAGGTGCCATCCGGTTGGACCTCCTCATGAACCAAGTGCTCTTTTGCTTTGCCCGAAGTTCAAAGGGCCTCTCAAAGTAGCGTTTTTGTCACGTTGAATTTACAATGGCACTTGGATCAAACGTTATTTTTACGCAAAAGTACGAACTGCGTCATATGCCAGCACTGTACCTGCTGGGTGATGTGTGCTTTCCTCACCTTTTACTACAACCTCTACATTGCCAAAGAGTTTCGTCTTGAATTGTCTCTCCTCCCTATGATTCGGTTCATCAGGACCTGAAACACAAGTTGTTCTACGATCTCATCGGTTCGTCTGGAAATTATTCCCATCTCGAAAAATTAACGAAAAACAGTCCCAAATAATAGTTACTCCACCCCCGCGTCTATTCTCATGCTAACGCCAGTCCTATGTGTGCTCTCCATGACGCGTAAGCAGTAAATTTTGAATGCTCCGGTGGTGGTAATGACACAGAATCGATAGTTGTACTCAGCACATCATTAACTCTCCAGACGGTGCTAGTAGGCGTATGACGCTCCTACCCACATGAAGTCTGCTAAGTTACGTGTACATAACATTCATCGGATTCACTCGCACCGTTATTTTATCATTCCTAATGCGCGCAAGCTGTAACACATACATAATTCATGCGGACGTTATTCAACCACAAAAGCACAATACCCTTCATGAAAGACCATGAGTGCCACGACCGACTGATGAGTGCCGTCCCTGCACTTAGCCTTCGTCACTGTGAACTGCAGAGGGAGTAGCTTCAGAGTAACTCCAAAGTTGTATACTAAGGCTTACTAATTAATTCAGCAGCCCTGCTACCAATGTACTCGTACCAATGAAGACATTTTATTAGTGCCCGTCGTTTCATTGCAGCGGAGTTTCATAGTAGTCACAATCGCACGAATACGTTATCAATTTCACAGAACTGATAAAATATCATCACTCGGCAGAACAATTGCCAGCAACATGTATCGGTAGACACAAATACACAAGCAATCTTTAGAGCACTTTCACCTGAATGGCACAAATCGTACTAAATATAGGGACAAGATTCACACATAACAGGGTTTTATAGACAAACACATGTACGATATGCGGACGATTAGCATGAGTTAAGCTCATGACTATGAGCATGAGTCAAGAAAAATTAGAGGACAGAAACGTACTTAGTGAGAACAGTTTTTCCTTACAGCAAGTTTTTCATCTATATGTATTTATTGAACATACCGGCACGACTGAGCTTTTGACTAGCCATTTTGTTGAACTATTTACATTTTCATGTACACAAAAGCGGCATCACGAGCAAGTGGCTCGAAGGAAATAAAAGAAATTGAGCATTTTGTCACGCCGTCGCCCACGCCAGAATAGGTTTTGTTGTCGCCCAGCCATTTTATATGATTGACCTTGGCCTTCTTTGCATGAAAATGTATTCTATTGCTACTGCTACGAAAATATTATTGACTCATCGAGCAAATTTGTAGGAATAGCAGCCTGTTCAGGTCTCCAGGCTTGATACAAAGTCTCAACGTCTCTCAGTCCAGATTGAAGCTCGACTTCCTGAATAGCAGCAGAATGCATGCCACTGTCAATGACCTCAGGTGCCTGAGTGAATTGAACAGTCTCCACAGGACTCGGTTTGACTTCCCGTCGCCGGCGCTCCTTGACATCGTCAACGCCGATGGTCACGGTGGAGGTGAGGACGCTGAACTCGCCGGGATTCTTTCCGGAAACAAACTTGGTGATCACTGAGGTGGAAGGTGCTGGCGGATCTGGTTGGATCGGAGCAGGGGGGTTAGTCGACACGATGGGAGCGGCTTGGGCAGCTACAGCATTGGGAAGCAAGTTGGGATCTAAGTTGATTTGAGACAGGAGTTGCTCATTAAGCAGTTGCTGTTGCTGCTGTTTCATCAGCAACTGCGCTTTGAGTTGCTGCTCTTGTTGCAGCCTCAACTGCTGCTGCAACTGGGCTGCCAACAACTGCTGCTGCAGGTCTGGTAGGACAGGTCTGGCCTGAGGCTGGGGTTGTTGTTGGAAAAGGCCACCCCCCAGCGTAGGGAGTCCTCCTAGTCCCCCGATGGGAGCAGTGGGAGCAATGATGGTCTCTGTGCTGAACTCTGTCGCGGTCACTACCTCAGTGTTACTTTGTACAACTGTCGTCTTTATCTCTCTACCTCGCAGAGTAATAGGGATAACTGTGGACTCCGTATTAGTGATTGTCGTCACATACGTGCTTGTGTGTGTAATGAACTGTGTTGGAGAAGGAGTTACACCTCCCAGATTCGGTAGTAGAGGATTGCCCAAGCTGGCCTTCAACGGATCGGCTTGACTTCCTAGTAGCTGAAGCAAAAGTTGACTCAGAAGTTGACTCTGATCCACGGGTTCAATGATACTGGTGGTGACCGGCTGGATGTTGTAAATCGTCGCCGGCACAATGTGAGAGAATCTAGTCCGAATACCTCTGATTCGCGTGGGGGTGAACGTTATAGTAGTTGTTTCGGTGGCTCTCAAAGCTTCGAAAGTGATAACCTTGGTCCCTGGCAAAGCTTCCTCCGTGATAGCATTAGCGTAGATCACAGGCTTTCCGTCAACATCAGTGGACTTCAAGGCCGTCGCTGCAATCACCTCAAGGCTTGGACTAGGTGTCAAGATGTCTCTAAACTCGTCTCTACCGTTTTCTCTTACAGGAATTACTGTCATGACTGGCACGTGGTGAGTCACAGTAATAGAGTCCGGAACTGTGTTCTGCGACGACTGAATCTCAATATCCGTCTCATAATCGTCATAGTAGTCGTAATCAAAAAGACTAGTGCGTGGAGGTTTTGTGGTCCTCCTAAAGTTACTGCTTCCAAACCTAGAACCACTGCTGAAACGATTGGGAGCTGGATCAGCGGCAAAAGTGTTCTGAGTGCGGCTGCCCGTTGATATCGTTCTGGGCCTAAATCTAGTTCTAAGGCTGGGTCTCTGGGTCGGTTCTGGCTCAGAGGCAACATTAGTTGCTGGTCTACTTCTTAAACGAGTACGGCCTCTGTTAGGATTAAAACGTGATCTTGCACGGCTGGTCTGGATTGTTTCTTGCTGGCGGACTTGGCGGCGATGGTGGTTGTTGCTTCTACTTCTACTGGAAGAAGCGGTGGCTGCCGAACTGGAACGTTGATGAGAAAAGTTATCATAAGCAGATTCATAAGCATTCACATTGGGAGAGGTCTGGTGGTAAGCAGAGGAGGAGGAGTCACTGCTGTAGGATCCAAAAGCTGTGAATGGAGGGTTGTCGAGGGTGTCAAAATACTGGGGCTGTTGTCGCTGTTGTCTGGTGGAGGTTGCTGAGGAAGATGAGGAGGGTCTGCGGTGGTGGAAGGTCTGGCGTTTTCTGGTCCGGGCTCCAAATTCAGAGTAGCTACTAACCTGTCTCTTGCGGCGACGGCGGCGGCTCTCCTGACCCACTAGGTCTTGTGCATCTTCATTGCCTGATTCTTCTAATGCCGGTCTCGGCCGTATAAAGCTGGGCCTCCTGCGCTTGAATAGAGAATTTATCCTTGCTCTTGCTCTCTCCCGCTGAAGTCGAAGTTGCTCACTGTTCCGTCCTCTCAGAGGATTCGGAGAAACAGCCGTTGACGATCCTTCGCCTTTGTTCGATTCCAAGACCACTTTTGGTCTCCTAGAGAAATTCTCTGTCCTGGAAGAGACAAAGATTGGGGTTCTGCCAGGAGCTCCGACGGGGAATCGCGGGACTGGAACAGTTGGACGAGGAGTTGTCTCGGTCTCTTCAGTTTCCGTATTATCTGAGCTCTTAGAGCTCTCTCTCAGCCTCTTCAGCTGCAACCTTTGTCTCTCCTTGAGGCGCTGCCTGAATGGGCTTGGTCTTCTCAAGCGAAGGTTGGAGATGATCGATGGTCTGGCCAGGTCGTCTGTTTTAGTGGATGACGGACTTATTTCGGATGGATTCACTGAGGTGGGAGTGGCGCTCACTCTGCTGCTGCTTCCAAAGCGGCTGCTTCCTCTGCTGAAAAGACTGGCGCTGACCAATCGCCCGCTGCTAGACTCGAACGTAGGCGTGAGCTGCAGGAGGGAACTGGCGGGCGTGGCAATCAGGGTGGGCGTGACATCACTTCGCGTGATAATGGCTACAGTGGTGCGGGTGCGACCTCGAGGCCTAACAGTATTCCTGGCCCTGCTGCGGAACAAATTTGGCCTGATGAATGGGGTCAAGGTTCTGTTGGGTTTGGAAGCCTTTGAGCTCTTTGTCACATCAACTGCAGAAGATTCCCCAGCTGAGACTAGAGTGAAGTCATCATCGAGATCTTCAAAGCTATCGGTCGATTGGGACGAGTCAAGGGAAGGAGTTCCTAGAGAAAGCTGAACAGATGAAGGATTGATTTGACTGGACTCCAACTCAGGTGCTGTTGATGGTTCCACAAGTATTCCCACAGTTGGGCTGACCTCTCTTAGCACTTCCGGTCTTTGAGTGAACCTAATTCCAGCGTCCTCTACCTTGGTTGGATTAACGTTGAGTTGATCGGTGACTGAAGCAGGCAGAATATCAGTCCTTGTCTCCTCGCTGCTGGTGATGATTGTCTGGTCACCATCAATGGAAGTAGTCCAATAGGTGAAGGTGGTGAAGAAGGTTACGCTTGGTTGAACAACAGTTGGGGTCGCTAGGGCATCAGCAGTGTTGGTGACCGTCTCCAAGTTACTCGTGACGTAGCTTGTGCCATTTCTGAACAAGGTGGTGAAATAGGTAAACGTGGTATAAAATGTCTTCATCACGGGTGTGACAGAGGTGGAGAGATTCTCAGTTTCTGCAACTTCATTCTCGACTTCGGGTACAATTTTGCTGGTTACGTCTTCGGGCTCAGGTGTTTGCTCAGTTGTTTCATAAGCTTCATCATCTACGTCCTCGTCTTCCAGTGGGCTGGTCGTGGTCGTTGGAACGATTTCTTGCGAACTTTCAGTCACTTCTGCCTCAGTGGTGATCCCCACGACGATGAAGGGGTCCGCAGTGGTGCTATCAATATCGTCATCCTCTTCTTCAGGCGTCTCCGGAGTGGTGGTCAAATCTTTCTGAAGAGAAACATCTCGAGCAATAGATGAGTACTCGAGTCTTCTTGGATTGGCTGGTCTCGACGTAAGCGTGATCTGCGGCGGCGGCTCTGACGAGGAAGGCAAAATAGACACAGATTCTGGAGACAAAATGCTCACAGGAACTCCAGAAGACTTCACGTTAGAATAGATCTCAGTCCTGGTTGATATGGAAGACGTGCCATCGACAAAGAGCGTCGTGAAATATGTGTACGTGGTGTAAAAAGTTCTGAGAATGGCATTGACATCTTCTGGCAACCTGACTTCCTCAAGATCATCTTTCTTGGGCAAAACTCCACTCCTCGGCCTCTCTTGAATTGGTTTCGTGTTGGGCCTGCCAATGAAACCGGTAGTAAAGGCAGGTGGCTCAGATGAAGAGGCAAAAACACATGTCTGATCTACTTCACACGAGCTTTTCAGAGAGGCCAAGTCTGAGGGGTGAAGGATGTTGGTCAGGGTGACAATGTTAGACACGACCTCTTCTCTGCTCTTGACCCTAGTGGTGGAGGCACGGAAAAAGGTGGTGAAATAAGTATAGGTGGTGTAAAGAGTCTTGTACACGAGCTCCACGTCTGAATTGGTGTCAATGGAACCATGCAAGTCACCGGGTTCAGGAGCTCGATTCTGCTTTGAGCCCAGGAGAACAGGAGGCACTGGCCGACTGCTGCTGCCACTGCTTGGAGGCGATCCAAATGATGGTCTGGATGGAGTGAGGCTTGGCTTCAGCGTAATTCTCGGACGCTTGTTCGCGGCGGCGGCGGTAGACTTGGAGAAGAGATTGCTCCTCGAGGCTCTGGCGGCCAACAAGCTCTTGAGTGGATTGATTCCAGAGGTGAGCTTGGGCACTTTACTCACGGAAGGAGTAGCTTCTTCAGGGGCGGTGGTTCTATGTCTTTCAGGTTCAGATGACTCTAGATCAGGAGACGCTTGAAAGTCTGGAATCCTCGTGGGTCTGCTGCTCTGCTCACTGACTGTTCTCGTTGGAGTGATCTTGGGAATAAGCACATTTCTTGTGGCAGTTCGGAACGTTTTCTTCGGGCGGAAAATGACCACTGTGTCGTCTATTGTTGTAGTGAAGTCGACAAAGCCAATGTAAGTAACCGAGTCGAGGGACGTCTTTGTGGGCTTAATCTCTAGCTTGTCCGGTCTGTGCGAGGTGGATAACGGCTCAATCTCATTTTCCAAGCTAGGTGGAGTGGGAATATTGAGTCTTCCATCTTCGGCGACGGTAAAGGTAGGAATGGTTTTCTCTACTGATGAAGGCTCTGGAGGGAGATCAACTGAGCGAGCTCTGATTGCATTTGGGCTTAGAGAACCTTCAGAAAATTTGGAGGTTTCTTTCTCCAACAGCTGTTCCAACTTCAAAGGTTTGCTCAAGAGCTTGGGTCTAATTGTCCTCGTGACCACCTCGTTACTGTTTCCGAGCGGCCGACTAGGCTTGATCTGTTCCCTGGGGAAAGTGTAGTCGGGCCTCTTGCGCTGGCTGCTATTGATAATCCCTCCAGGGCTGTAGACTGGAGCAGCTGAAACGATAGGCGGATCAGAATACACCTTAGAAGTAGAGGAAACGAGGTGCGCGTAGTGCCCATCGATGTAGGTGCGGAAGTGGTGCACAGTGTGCTCTGTCGTCTGACGCCCGTTCACCTCGTAGCTGGTGATGCTAGAGACCAGACCAGTGGGGTCCAGTGTGGTGGTGGGATGCACTCGATAGTACTCGCGTGTGCTCGTGCTCTCGATCTTGGCATACTTCTCGTCGATGTACGTGCCAAGGTGTTTGGTCATGTACTCAGTGGTGGTGCCACCGTTGATAAAGGTGTCCGCAGTAGCGGTCAGGGTGCCGATCGGGTGGCGGCCGTTGCGAGTGGCGGACAGGTACAGGGTGGTGGTGGCGTCGCCGGCCGAGTCCGTCACCAATTCTGTGCGTGTTTGGTGTGTGTGCAGGGAGTGCCAAAGGAGGGGGACGGAGAGTAAGGAAAAAGAAAGAGGAAAAATTGTGCGAATTAGTGCTGGCGAAGAGACAAAAGACGGATATGTACGGTACATAAACAGGTATGACGAGTACGTACTGGACACAAAAATGGTAGTGCTAAAAACCAGGCCAGGTCTGATAGAAAAGGAAAAGTGGGGGTGTCGTTTGGAGTAGAGATTAATGTCTATCTACTGAGGTACACCATGAAAAATAATATTCGGAGGCATTAGAACCCCCTCGGAAAAAGTGTTTATATGTATGAGAGAGAGAAAGCTGCTTTCATGAGAACTTTGCACGTATTCGATCAAAGACAAAGAAGGTTCTTCATCTCGCTTTCTTCCTCTCTCTCTCTCCAAGTCTCTGTCTGCGTCAAGAACAACGTGAACATGCAAAGGCTGATGTTTTGGGCTGTCCGTCAGTCAAGAGGTTTCATGCAAATAGTCAAGTAGAAGCTCACGCGAGCCGATGAAGTTTGCAACGTTTTGTGAGTACAAGACCAGTCGAAAAGAGTCGAAGCTACTCGTCAAACTACGGTACAAGGTGATCCAGAAATGCTGGTTTTATTTTTCTATCTGCCATTTTGCTTAAAAACCCACAAAGTTGCCAATCTGCCAATGCCGCCCACTGACTTACGATATATTTGATGATCTGACGCTATTACTACGCCCCTTTCACCAGAACAAAATACAGTTTTTGCAAAACTGAACTGGTTTACCAGTGCAACCGCCTGTGACGTGATGTCGTCAAGGCCGCCCAGATCGAGCAATTATTGGAGTGTAGTCATAGTATCGACAGTTCCTGATCAACACATGTGAAAGTGAGGGCAACAGTAATTCTGGATCACAGGAAGCACAAGCACAGAAGGGTGTCACACAGTCCCTACTAGGTACAGCATAGGAAGGCAAATGTTGACATACACATAAGCGTACCATTCATTGAACTCGTAGCAGTAGCAGAAGCAGCAGCAGTCGTCCAGTGGTCGTAGTCTTGGTGAGATGTCGTCTTCATTCACTTTCCGTCATCAAGTTTTGCTCAATTTACTTGAGAGTCTTGTTGAGTCTGAGATTGTGTGCGTATGACCGCACCCAAATGACTCATTGGACATTTCCTTCTCCCGCTTCTCTCCCCTCCTCCCCCCGCCTCTGCAGTCAATATTGAGTACACATGTACGAATGATACGTGTGTACGTACAAGCACTGCCAAGTCTGTCTCGAGCTTCGTCGGTCTACCTCGGCACCGACCAACACCAGTCGGAAGGGCCCCGAACAACCAATTTACCACGCTCTTTTGAGTGAAAACTAAAGTCTCCTGCGAGAGAATGGAAGCAATTTAGGGTCAAAAGAAGTGTTTGTCTCCTGCCGGAGCTGTAGGTTAGGTCGATTCAGGCGGTCATCCAGTCTCTTTTATGTCTAGGCGAGGCGATCTTTTTGAGCAGCCCTAATCTAGCGGTAGCGATATTTTAAGTCAATGATGTGCTGTACACATGGTATAGGTCAGAAACGTGCTTGTCTAATGGTCCGTGATGCGTTGGCCTTGGAAGCACTGCCAAAATTGACAACGCGATTCTTTTTCTCAACTGAGGCCGGCAGCGTGCACTTACTTGATGGGCCCTCCGGTAACCGTTCTGGAATGGTCCTCATGCTTTGGGAACCTGGAAACCGAGAAAAGAGAAGGTAAAAATCCGTCAGAGATGTTTGGAGAAGCCAAAGCTGTGGCTGACAAGCATTACCACTGCCACGCATGATGTGATTGGAGAAAGAACGTGCGTGCTTTGCCCAAGGATCATGGCGAGTGATCACGCACTGCTTATTATGATAATGCCCTAAGTACGTCGGCATCATGAGAATGAGGAAATGGACTGTAAGTGGTCATCATCATGTGAAAGAAATTAGCTAGCTTTCATTACTTTGTATGCCAAAATGGCGTTGATACACGTCAGCAGGAGCGTGGAGGATCGACGTGATCCGCCTCTTCCGAGACTTCTACGCGTGTACCCACCGACTACTGCGTCCACACCCACCTACGTGCATAAGTATGGACGACGGACGTGCAGTATATGCGTCCCGCGCGTTTCTAGTAGGGAGGGTCTTTTTGCCTTCAGCCTTGATTAAGGACCGCCTCAATTTGTCACACCCTTTTCGCCCCTTTTTTGCTTCTCCTGAAATGCGTTTTCACGCAGACCCACGCGCTGCTCACTCGCGCACGCACGCGCGCGCACACACACTATTACGTCAGTCGAGCAAGGCACTTGACAGAAAAGAGAGTTTTCCCTCAGGAAGGGAGATTTTTGCATTCCCGCTATTTGGCCGAGGCAAAAATACCTCGCAGACATTTCCAAAGTCTTCTTCTCCGAAGCTCTTTAACGCCAAAGCAAAGCGCTTTGAAGACAAACGCTGGGAAAAACGCATGCAGTCGACTTCACTTAATGCGTCACCTCCAGGGAATCGGGAACCTGACACATTTGCTGAAATGACAAAAATTCCGGCCGCACAAGGTGTGAAGGCATCGTTCACACTGAATTTTCCAAGCATCCAGCATTAACCGAGCTTCGTTGGACGCACTGTACTGAAGCGCGAGTACGCACACATGGATGGCGCAAAAAGTGGCCTGATTCAATTGGCGATCGGTGACGCGACGTCGTGAGTCAAGCAGAGTTTGTCCCTCGCGTGGTCTCTCTACATTGGCAGCGTGAAAACGTCTCTTCATCTAATGCGAGTGAGGGCAAACATGGTTTTCATTCATTCTGTACTGCACACGGCCAAATGTTAGGGGTGAAGACCTGTTTTTAAAGGGATCTGGACGATGCTCGCGGCGTCTGTGCAAAATCTTTCTACCTGGCACGAGACGAGCTTGGCGCCCGCCAGGGAGGTGAAGGCGAAAATGATGTTTGCAGCCAATTTGCAGCGGCCCCAGAGCAAAGAAAGAGACTTTTCTGCATTATGAGAGCAGTAAAGCCACGATGAGACTAGCGGGACGAGCGGTGAAGTCGTGATGACACCGGGCGACCGCTTCCCCGTCCGCCTTCCCATGTGTCCCCTCTTCCTCTCCCGCTGCGCAACTTACGTCCGCGTAAAGTTTTGTTGCGTCACACACGAGGAAAATCAGGAGGGAGAGGTCGAAAAACACGTTTTCGTGTCCTTTTTCCGCGTGTGAAAAAAAAAGCCAACCAACCAACCTCACGGACGCACATGACAAGCAAGGGACTGACTTGAACATGCTGAGCGTGGCGCGCAGGGGGTTGGACTTGATCGCAGGCAACTTTACTGAGAACGTCGTGCTGGCGGATGAGTCTGACGGTAAAGAGGATGTGCACGAAAGTTACTGACGTCTCGTTCTTGACCGTCCACATTTACGCAGACAGTCAAAGAGAGAGAGAGGGAAAAAAAGACGTCTGGCTCACCACGATCCAGCGATCAAACTGTCCAGGGTGGTTCTTTTTTTATATTACGACCCCTCATTTGCATTTGATCGAGCAGGCTTAAGAAACCACAGTGGCATCATCGAGCCCGCTGTCGAGGCCTCGGATGGCCTCGGTGACAAGTATTAGACAAAACTTGAAGGACGAGATGTTGGGAGGCTCCCCAAGTGCGCAAGCGATGACGATGACGCCGTCAAAAAGTATTTCTACACACAACCAATTTCTCCTCCTCCTCCTCCTCCAAATTGAGCCCTCAATCATCGCCTGGTTGAAGAAAAGAAGAAAAACGACTTTTTTTCTCTCTCGGACTGCAGAAGGAAGCCCACGATTATGTCGTGGTGGAAATTTAGGTCACTAAACTTCTTTGTTTCCATCATCATTATTACATCTTGTAAAGGTTTTTTCACTTACATGCAGGTGTGAGTGTGTGTTTTCTCTCTCTCTCTCTTTCGGTGGGAGAGTGAATGGTTGATCAAAGGAATTTTACGCAAAAACCTGCTTCAATGAGCTTTTTCCTTGCTTCTCTGGTTTTGTGGGTGTTAAAAGTGTTGGTAAAGAATGAGAGAGAGAGAGAGAGAGAGGCAATCCGATGAAGTATTTGAAGTGGTAGGAGTTTTCTTTCAGGTATGTATGTGAAGACATGTGGCCATGACTGAAATCTATGGCTCTTACGTGTTCGCCAAGTGAAACTTTTCTACACAAGTACTGAGGCCCCAAAGCTACGCAGCGATGTCATTGGACGGAGAGCCTCTTTTTCTTCTTCTCCTTCCTTCCCTCAGCAAAGCCAAGCAAGATTGTAGCAAACTCCTCAGTCATTGCCAATTGAGGAATACAGTTGATGCAGTCTGGCGAATCTTTCCTTCATTATGGTAGAAGCACAGTTGAAACAAGAAACGCACGTGCGAGTGAAGCGTGAGTTTCACTCTGGAGATGCACACACAAACTGACTGCAGTTCGTGACCTACTGATTGCTTCAACAGCAGCAACCCTTCCGTTAGCGAGCAATAATTTTGTCAACACTCAACGCCTCTCTGGGTGACGCCATGAGGCCCAGGCAAATAAGCGCTTGACTTCATTTTGGCAGTCAGTTTGGGCAGTTTTCGCTCGACCAGACAAGCTAGTGCTGTTGTGGAAGGTCTGGCTGATTTTCCAGGGCCGCCTGAAGTGCCAACGCTCAGTGTGTCTGGTGGAGACAGAGAAGATCCAAAGGAGAAGAAGAAAGATCCCAAGGAATTTGGCAGTATCGCAGAGGTAGATGAACCTGATGTTGCTTTGTTTGTGTCTCACCTGGTGAGATTTTTTGTCCGTCTCCACTGGAGCAGAACGATTTCTTGACCTGCTATTCCGCCAAATTCGAGAAATTCCACTTCTTTGTCTGCGTTAAATGTGATCATGCCGTTAGCATGGAGGTATGTGTGTATTTCTTCTACCACTTTTCTCATCGTCATCATCATCGACGACCTTAATTTGCGCTTCTCTGTCTTCTGCCTTCTCATCCAAGTACGCGTCATTGACCCTTGCCAAGCAGGATTCCCGCTACTGTACTGCTTTGTCATAGTCCATAGTGTGTGTACACCGGCTGTAAGTATAATGAGTGAGTACATAAGCGTCCCTTTGGATCGTGTCCGTGGGCCTCCTGAGCGACCGTCGGACGCTACGCAGAAAGAGAAAGTGGCTACAGCTTCGACCGCGTCGTAAGCAGGGACAACAGCACTTAGGTACGTATGTACGATATTTTCCGTACAACTGATTGCATTGGTACGAGGATTATTTTTCTTCTTCTTTTTCAGCACAGCCTGCTGAGTTTCGCATGCTTCTGCAAAGGTAGGCCAATTGCTAACTTCCTCCAGTTCTTCTTGGTGGGCGTTGGTAGCTTTGCTGCCGCTGTGGCTGCCGTGGCTGCTGCTGCTGCTGTGCTGCTGCCTGCAGCTTCTAGCCCGGCAGCAGTTTCACCTGTTGCTGCTGTCGAGAGAGCTCCGTTATTGAGGCCAGAGTCTCGCCTAGGGCCCATTTTCGCTTTCAATCCCACCTGCATGGGTGGGTGCGCACAGAAATAGCAGCTTTAGCTAAATGACTTTGACAAAGAGCTTGCACGTCTTTGCTCTTCATCACGTTTAGTTCAGCCGGAGAGCGGAGGAGGAGGAGCAGAAGAGGCCTTACCAATCACAATAACTTGACTACCACTACTACTTCTACTCTGTGCATAGCTTCTTCTCCTTTTTTGGCTGCTCACACTGTAAAATCTGTACGCCCAAAGAGATTTGGCTCTCTCGAATTCCAGACATTGGCGCTGCTGCAACTGCCAGACAGACGTGCATGAGGACCAAATTTATAACACCAGACCTTTCCCCCCCCCCCTTTCAGTGCCTGTAAAAAGATTTGTGGCGGAAATTGGAAACGGTCAATCTCAGGAAATGAAGTGTTGTTGCCTTCCTTCACCTTGTTTTCTTCAACCAAAGGCCACGAAGAGTTAGTCGCTCTTACTTTCTCGGCCTGAATTCCTACATCCCCCATCAGTCCCTCGAAGGCTTTTAGGGAGGGGGGAGAAAAATGACTTGGAAAAAAAACAGCTTCATCGCTGACCAAATCGAATTCCTGCTACCTTTTGAAGACAAGGGTTTAGGAGTGGAAAAATTTCCTCTTCCTCATTTTTACTGATTGGCTGGAGTCTTTTCAGCTTGAAAAATATCCTGCTCGGTTGGCGTCTTTTTTCATTCTGCGGCTCCAGATTGGACTGTCATGACCAATGTGGACGAAAACTTACATTTCATGGCAAGTTCCCTACACAAAACTCGACCTTTTGTCCACGTATCCGCATCCACAATGCATATGTAGACGTACGGACGTGCATGCTGTACAGCGGTACGTAGTAGGTACTCATACATGAAGCTATTTTGTCGATTGCCTAAGGCCAAAAAGTCGTACGTGACATTCGGAAATGGCCAAGGTAACGACGATCTCAGAACTTGTCCGCGTGCAGAGTGTGGAAGAAGAAAAAAATAGCCTTCTTCTTGGCCTGATTACGTCTCCCATTTGATTCACTTCATAGAACAGTTTTCGGCGGAAGTTCGGGAGTCCCGAACTTGTCTCCCCTGGAAGTTGTCTCCCCCTCAAGGACTCTGCATGTCAGGAAGAGTTTGTGCAGATAAACTGCTCAGAACAATCAATTTTGAAGCCTAAGGGTGCCATTTACCAACTCCCGCTAAGGGAAGAGCGTCAGAGGCCTCAATTAGTCAATCCCCCCCCCCGCGTTATTATTTGCGACGGAGGAAGCAGGAAAAATGGTTCCCCGCTTGAAGCGAAGCAGGTGGCAACCTTGAAGGGATACGAACGGGGTTCCCGGATTTCCAGGAAAAAGAAATGTGGGAAAATCGGGCATAAATCTTGGGAGTTTTGGCCTCTCTCATCCCCCCTCCGCCCCAGTGGCTGCTTGGCCTTTTTTTGCACCCCTGCGGGCCTACGCAAGTCGCACCTACGGCAGAAGAACGTGGGATGCGCAACCCGAGGAGATGCGTCCGGTTTTTTTGGCTCCTCTCTTGCTGACGATAACTGCCGAGGAAAGGCTTTGGATCGCAGCTGAGGCGCTGTCCAGGATTCGTCCCAAACTTCTAAGTAGCTTTCTTGCTCGGCTTCTTGACCACGGCGCAGCAAGCAATTGGTAATGCCGGGTGAGTCAATTGATCGGATCGACTGTTAAACAAAACTTCAGCACGATGGAGTTGGTAGATGAGGACAAGCATGGACGACCCCGAGGGCGGCTTATTTGAAAAGTGCATTGTTGACATGCATTGGATAACTTTTGTCCTAGGACTCCTCATTGCCCAACTAGATCTTGCTGAAGTTTTATTTAAAAGTCCTCATCCGGTATCTGATTCTAGGTGGTGGAAGGTATGTGTGGCCATCAGAAATGTATGGAGTAGTCAATGTAGACTTCAAAATAGATGTCTTCATAGAACAAATGTGCGGATATGTGCATAAAGTATCTAAACATGTAGTGTACATAAGAGTACCGGTATGGCAGAGGGCAGAGTACATACAGTGTACACGTACGTAGTCTACGTGACAGAGGTCTGTGCATACCACCCATCGACATTTAGGTCTTACCCTATTGGGCGTCCTTGCGTAGTCCTAGTAACACGTTGGGCTCCTCGCGAAGGCTCCTTCGAATTTTTACACTTCCACGGGACAGTAATTTCCTCAGAGTTGCGTGGCTGCATGCACGAATCTTTTCCCACCGAGAACAATGGAGTGTATTAAATGGATCACTCACTCTGTGCACTCTCCATCCTTGAACTTTTGTCTGGCCGAGCCAGTGCGAACGCGTGCGTACTGCACTGTACTGTACCGTATGTCCGTACTGCACGCACCGGTACTGTACAGTGATCATCACTAACGCATCTCTGTCTCTGTCCCTTCGGGCAAGAAGAACCCGTTGAATCCGCCGGGCAAAAAAAGTCAGACAGAGAGAGAGAGAGAGAGAGTTTAATTACTGCTCCAGGAAAGCTTCTCTCGATGGCAAAGTTTGAAAATTTTCAATTTTCCGCCTCATGTTGAACGGAAAAAATTATTCTTCGGCTCCATAAAGCGGTCGAAGGTAGTTGAGAGGGGGGAAAAAGGTTGATCGTACGCTTTAACGGCTTTAGCGAACGCTCCAACGACACCCAGAACAACGACGAGGCGAGGTGGAAAGAAAGGAATGAGCGACCTGCGTGCTCTTAATCATAATAATGATAACAATAACGACAGCATTCTCTTCATGAGGGAAAGCAAAGTCACCTCGGTCAGCCTTGAAAGCATCAAATTAGCATGAACAACGTAGTAAGAGGATCCCAAAAAATGATCCAAGGTCAAGACTTTTCTTTGACCGACCGTGGATCTTAAGGTCAGGCAGGCGTTGTTAAAGAGGCAACAATCTATAATTTTCCTCCCCGTGGTAAAAGTGCAGTCACGCGTGGCCTTTTTTTTCTTTTGCGGGAGACTCTGTGACATAAAAATTCTTTGTGTGCGAACCTTTTTTTCCCCCTCACCAATGGTCGTGAGGCTCTAGAAAGAGAAAATCACGTAGGTGCACAAGATCAAACGCTCTCTTGCATGTGTGTGTTGCGTTTAGAGTGGATTTATTTCCCCCCGCGGTCGCCTCATGCATCATATCATGTGTAATATAGACTATGTTAAATGCGCCTCTATGGAAGACGCAGGTACCAGATGTATGTGCGTGCAGGGTGCGACAAACTTTTGCAACACTTTTCCTGATAATGTCTCTGAAAACTTGTTTCGTCAGACCCAAGAAAAGGATCCTGACTTTGCGAGCCAGAAACTAAGTACGGGCCTCGACCCTTCAGTTGCATTGCTAGCAGACCTTTTACTTTATTTTTTTCCTCTAGGGTAAGTGGAGAGTCTCTCAAGAGATGCCTTAACTTCGTCACATCCATGTGCGGAGGTGCTGCAGATTTAAGGCATGCTTAACCTGGCCCAACTGTGTCGCACACGTGTGAAGCGCTGCTTATAAGCCGCATGACGCGCTCGTGCGACGAGAGATCTGCGAGTCCGAACGCACCTGAGGCTCCTGGCACATGTGACGCAATTCATGCGTGCTCACGCAGACACCTGCGGTCTCGAGGGGAGGCTGGGAGGTAGGAAAAGGAAGGGCAAAAAACCACACTGTGAGTAAAAGTCTCCAATTAATTTCTGGGGTTATTCTACCTCCGTCCAACTCCCTCCACCCTTCAGGTGGTCCATCTTTCACATCCCAACGCAAGGTCGCATTCATATCTGTGATTAGCATCATTCTCCGGCAATAATGAGAGAATTATCCGACGAGAATTTGTCATTCGCTTAATTAGCGATGAATAATCAAGATAATGACTAAATGACTGAAGACAATGACTAAAAGAAAACAAGGGTGAAAAATCGCTTAATGTCAGTGATGCGGGCAGGATGATCACGGGGTTTTCTTTCTTTCCTTACACTGCAGTCAAAAATTTCATGCTCGCCTTCTCTGGTTCTTTCTATCCACGTCTGGCGTTCACGGGATCACCGTCCCTCCGCTCGTGTTCGAGCTCCTGCACACGTCGGCAAAGTTGTTGCCGTTGCTCCGTCCGTCGGGCCTTGGACGGGGGGGTCTTTGCGGCCCCACTGCCAACTTCGCTCGCTGGTAGCGGAAAAAAATGGATCGTCTGGCAATGACCTTTTGCGCGAAAAACCGCAGCCAGCGCCAGCCAGCGGGAGCCATCATCCCAAAAGAGCGCGCGAGAGGCGAAAAAGAGCCTCTGCTCTTTGTTCTGACCTTGAACGTGCAAAAAAAAAGTCGGGCCAAGACAGAGTATGCGAAATGCAAGGTGATGATGATGAATTCGGGCTTAAGTAATTCGTCTTGCCCCTTTTTCTGTGGGTAGAATGACTGGGTAGTCCCATTTAAAGTCCTCACCATTAGAAGCCCAATGAATAAAGTGCAGAGGATGCATAGGGAAAAAAGTCAGAGCAAAGGCTCTATGATGCGTCCTTTATGGCAACAACTTAAGCCGAGCTAATTGTTCGCTGAACCGGGTGTTTGTTGTCTGTGCGACCTTGGCAGCAACAGTATCCTTCGTCTCCTGGCGCTCATCTTTGGAGGCGACTCTTTCGTGAGAGATTCGACCTTACTTTCGCGCATTTGCCGTGAAACCGAGCGGGAGAAGAAAGGGTTTTTTGAATAAAAAGAAGAATAAAAGACATGGGCGAAAGAAGGCGCACGTGTAAGGGCTTCATATGTAAAGCGTGAGAGACCTTGGGGATTGTTGCATGTGTTGGTGGTCTCGGTGCAAGCAGAAACCACGTGCCCCAGTCGACTCAAACAGTGGAGGGACGCCTTCAAGAGGCAGAGCCAGGGCTTCTTTTATCTCAATGCATTCTCTTCTTTTTTTTTTTTTAAAAAAAAGAAACTTTGTCGGAGAAGGAGAAAGCTTTTGCAACTTGCATCATCTCCAAGTGCTGGCCAGGGTGTCTACAAAAGTTTCTTGCGCACTCCAAGGTGTGTCCACAGTCTGAATGCACTGGACGAGGCTGACCAGAGAGAGACACATCTGGTCACGCATCCATCCATCCTCCACCCACTCGTGGGTGGTACAAACCACCGATTAATCTTTCTGCCGTGGGAGTAAGAAAGAGGAAAGGATGTTGGCCTACTGCGTGCCCCTTTATTGTGACTCACACGTTAGAAGTGCAGTAAGACTCCGATTTAGTCAAGTCCATCCATGTATTGCTCAGAGACTGCGCACACAATTCCTCTGCAAGTCGTCACAGTTCTTCGGAAGCGCCTGCTTCACCTACTGGCCAAGCAAGACATCAATTTTGCAATGCTCAATCACAAGTGCCGCATTGGACCCTTCAATATTATCTCTACTTTGTCCTCCAAAAGAGAAGTAAGGGTTTTTTTGCTTGTCTTTGAAGCTCCCGTCACTTCTGGTGTTGGTATAGGTAAACACCACACTTGGTTTAGTTACCAGCCACAGTTACCAAACAGTTGTTTTGGTATCTGTACAGTGATCCTCAGTTGTGCGCTTCTTTTCCAGTCTTTTTTTTTTGGCTACCCAAATGGGTGACTGAACTGGAGGTCACAAGATATGGTGCCTGACCAAATCAGAGTCTCTTATGGAGCAGAAATTCGCTTGTCCAACAACTATCGTATCGACTAAATCGGAGTTTTACTGCTCAGTTTCTTTTTTAATTCCCCCTCCGGGTGCTGAGGCCCTTTTTGTTTTTCCCCAGCCTTGAGCTCACAATGAGGAAAAGAAGGCGATCCATTTCTGTCGGTAGAAGGCAATTTGTCCTTCAATGCGACCTCAGAAGGAAAAAAACCATCCACTTCCACCCCAGCAACGCTTCCAATCGGTGCTTACCTGAAAATGAAGCGCAGTGTTAGATCACAAAAGTGGAGGGGGTTTCGGCCTAAGAAGATGTTAGATATGAACCGACTCTTGGGCTTCGTCGCCCTACCAATATCCCGGGGGCTACCACGACCCTGGGATTTTGACCGCCCTGAAGTCGCCCCCGCCCTTCCTCCCCCCCCCCAAAAAAAAGCGTTAGTGAAACACGTTATTTTTGGTCTTTTTTTTGTAGAACTGTTCAAGGTCTCGAAAAGCGCTCCTCATTTGGGCCGGTTTCAAGCTGATGATGGCTGATTTTGGACTGATGATGGCTGCTCCTTGAGAGCATTCCTCATACTTCCTGAGATCGCTATCATACACTTGGTTCTTTTTAACATTCCTCTTCTTCCTCTGATCCAAAATGTCTTATTCCTGAGTCTGAGCAGGGTTTTGAGAGGCGTCCAGTCTACTATATGCACTACACTACATGGATACTACGTTAAACCTATTGGTAGAACGCGTAGGTAGGTGTGACAAATTTGTCTTTAGGCAGAGCAGAGAAATTCGTCAATGGGTGAGAACGTCCTTAACGTGGAAAGTCTAGTCCAGCCGGGGTCAATTCAACCCTCCCCCCTCAGGTCGTCCATGTTCCTCCGGACGTTCGTGTGGCCAAAATATTTATTCATTCAGCTCACGAGAGTGAATAATGAAGAAGGATTCTTCAGCCGCGGAGGAACCGATGTCAGAAGGCGAGATCTGCGCCCGTGGCCAAGAGCACAAAGCAGAAGAACTATGTTACTAAAGCGGGATCTCTCGCATTCCAGCCAAAAAGAGATCGGTCAATAAATGGCAACAAATGCTCACGTTCATCAGCTATTGACACATTGCCAGGTGAGGTCAGAGCTCGGGGAAAAAAGCTACGTAGCGCCAGGTGAAGACGATGACTTCTTAATGGCTGGATGTGAGCAGGGAGGAACTTTGACCTTGGAGCACCGAGAACAGGAGGATAATTAAGTCCTGCCTGCTCCTCTAATGGACGTAAAAACACCGTTTGTGTCGACAGAGTTGCCACGCACGTGGCTTCACGAACTTCTGGATGACTCTGGCACTGCGCATTACAGTGGACGACGGATGCAAATGTTGCGCCGAAGAGCGATCGTTGCATCCGTCGTCAGTCCACTGCATGAGTATCCGGCAAGTGGAAGCCCTGGCTTATAAGGCTACGAAAGTGACTTTGCCAGATGACTTTTTTGTCTTCCTCAGACTTTTTTTTTCTTGCTCGAAACTGATACAGACACGGTAAAATTCATCCGTCAGTCTTCGATTTGCCGTATTTTGTCAAATTTTCGTTTGGGACGCGACCAATTTGGCAAGGGCAAAAAAAAAGTGCAGAAGGAGAAAAATGACCCTCACTCACTTTGCCTCATTATGTTTATCGAGGACGTAAAAAAAAAAGAGGAGAAAAATGGCTTCATGGGGGCCTCGCAGGGAGCTCTTGAGGAAAGGGTCCTAAGGAAAACCGCCGAATACACTGGGCTGAGGACGCAGTCACACTAGCGGAAATGGCCGCAGGGTCCATGCGTGGTCCCTGTGGCTCCGCGTGGATGTCGCTGTACGTAAAAGTACTTTGGAGCCAGACATATGATAGTGTGAATGTTCCCTCAGGAGAAAAAGAGAAAAGAGAAGAAAATGGGTCGGTCCCTCCAGCTGTTGAGGCTGGTCATTTAGGAGACGGATGGGTTTGTTAGTCTGTCCGTCTGTCTGGGTGTGAGAACTCTGCCACATTGTGAGACAGGAAAAAAAAGACGTGCAGCAGCATGAATGTACTTGTTAGGGTCTGGCAGAGGCACCCGACCTTGTCCGGACTGTTGCACTGTAAGACTAGACTAAAATATGAGCTCATGCGCTCCAGCCCAGACCTAGCACTTCACGGTGTCCAGATGCCCTGCACAGTCCAGGTGCTCAGTGCAGTTCAGCTGCCCAGTGCTGTCCAAGTTCTCCGCGTATACACACTCTCACACACTTTGCATCATGTACGAATGTCGACGAGATATGGATCCACGCAAAGGCTGAACTTCATATAGTGAGTGCCAGCGCGCAGATAACCTCCAATTGGTCTGAAACCACCTACATCATTTTACGTAACTCCTAGATCCTTGTTAAACATGGCTTTTTGGCAACTGAGGTGCCCCAAGTGTGCCATAACTTGCCCTCCAAAGCCTTGGGCTGCATCCAGATCATTTCCAAGGCCTTGAAGGGCAGTCCCAACCACCCTGTGTCCTTCTTCAGGTTAAGTTAACCCCCTGGGCCAAGTTATGCTCGTGGGGTCAACCAATCTCTCCGTCCATGAGACACACATTCACGCACGTACATACGAGCCTTTTTTTTTTCGATATCAATAGGAAAATCGTGTGTTCTTTTGCGATTCACACGGTAAGGAGAGAAAAATGGGCGCTCTCGAACAAGTAATTCCTATGTTTTCTTTCTTTCTTTCCTGGTTTTTTTCCACATGTTCTGACTTGGCGAATTTCGAGTCTTCCATCATCTCTTCTCAAAAGTGATCAGTCACTCCATCTCGAAAATTATCAGAGTCCTCCGGCAGCGCAATGAGGGAAGTGGGCGCCACCCGGCCCGGAGGGTGCACCGTCCTGGGTCCTGTCGGGGTCATCATAACCACTTATTTTTGGCCTCAAAAAAAGCAACATTTAAATTATGGGCGTCGGTCTATTTCTCGCCCTCAGTTTTTAGGACCTCTTTTCCAGAAGTTATTTGGCATACCAGCCGTATTTATGTTCTCGTAGGCCTATGTCTAGGGCCCCCGTACAGGCCTCCGTAGGTAGGCCCCGCTTTTACGCAACAAGGATTATCAGATTATGGCAGGCGATGGGTATAAATAATGGCAGATAAGAAGCCTCAGTCGGCACGCAGCTGACAAAATGGCGTCTGTGTAGTAGGGCGTTTTTGTCTGACGCAGACGTGCTCAACTGTGAGGGGAAAAAAAAGTTTTTCCTTTTACTTTCACAGTCTATCATGAGGCCCCCCCAACAACAAAAACAAAATCTGGAGTGCGCCAGCCAGAGAGAAAACATTTTTTCCTCCGACAGAATCTGTACACGCCACAGAGGAGCAAAGTTTGTCCGTCAGTCCGGATCGTGCCTTTAAAGTGGACCAAACTTGACATGGTGGTAAAGGGACCTCCTCTGTGGACACCTTATGGGCAGTACGCATGACCTCTCCCCCTTCCTTCAACAATAGATGCCCCCCACCCCTCAAAAAATACCCCGACTTCATTCAGTAGTACTTATGTCGTATTGAACATTGCTAAGCTTGCAGGTCTGTCAGGAGGTCAAATCCTTTAAGTCAAAGCCAACATCGAAGCGAATGGGTTGTCTCAGTCAGGGCCAGCCACGTTTTTTAAACAAAAAAAAGAGCATGCGTTCATTTTCTCAGCCCATCCATTTCCCCAGGAGAAAATGAGGCTTGGCAAATCCTCAATTTGTCACTGAGTCTTCAGCCAGACATTCGTATGCTAATTTCTGTTTGCTCTAAGGCCTGCTCAAGGCAAGCATGCGCACGCAATCGTCTTATTGGGTACAGGAATGCCACATGACTGCATAGAGGCAGAGGACGTCGCCGTGCTACAGCTAAGGATGTACGAGCATAAGACCTACCTCTAAGGTGAGCTTCAAGGCAGAGTCATAAATAGACTTTACTACATATGAGAAACACACGTGCTCAGCTCCATAATTTCACTGTAGAGCTGTAAATCGATCTAGTCTGGTGCGTTTTGGCGTGAGGGCCCATCTTTCCCAGCAGGTGGGAGGGGGGACAATCGGCCAAGGCGATCTTAGGGGGCCCTGAAGTGAGGTGCGAGATTGAAAAATCGAATTTCCAGGGTCAGCGGCAAAAAAGCAAAAGATGAAAATAAGAAGGCGAAAAAAATCGCCGCTGAGATTTTGACTTGTCTGATGGCGAAGTCACTCTTGCTTGCTCCAACGGATGAGCGGTCGGACGGACGGACGGACGGACGGACGGACGGACGGACGGACGGACAGACAGACAGACAGACAGGCAGAAACACGGACAGACAGACAGACAGACAGACAGACAGGCAGAAACACGGACAGACAGACAGACAGACAGGCAGAAACACGGACAGACAGACAGACAGACAGACACGCAGACAACTAACGAGTCTGGAACAGGGAGGACAGACCAAACTCTGAAGGTGGATGACGACGCATCTAGAATCCCAATTTCACAGCTGAAGCAGTTTCAAGAAATCCCTGCCAGGAGGCGTCGAAGCCACTGTAGGAGACAATTACACAGGCGGCTTCTTCTGTTTCTCCACTTTTCTTTGAGAGGCGCGTTGAAGAAATAGCACCAAGACTCTTGAGGGACGGCGGAGGCCGACACGGGGGTTAATTCCTTCCTGTGCAACGACACCGACAGCTCCAGCGCCGGAGAAATTACACCAGGTCGGGCTCGTCGCAGGCGTAGGAGTAGGTGCAGGAGCTGGCCCAGAAGCTGGCGCAGGAGCTGGCGCAGGAGGTGGCGCAGGAGCTGGCGCAGGAGCTGAGCAGGACCTGGCGCAAGAGGTGGCGCAGGAGATGGCGCAGCCACAAATTTCACTACTCTAAATATTTGATCCTCTCCGTTAAATATTTTTCATGGGAAAGTTCTTGCTTATAGAGAAAGATTTTTCACAATGCCTAGTTTCTCATAGCAGGAAAAAATATTGGCAAATGTCGTGCAGGAGAAATCTGTCACATTGGGGCGTTGCATTGAAAGACAGGGAGGGGCCTCTTTTTCCTATTTTTTACTCGCTCTCTCTCTCTCTTTCTCTGTGTTGTGTCAATAAATAAAGAAATCCTTGTTGAGAAAAATATTCTGAAGCACAAAAACTCCCGTTAGAGGTCACCCATGGACGACTGAGAGTCTCCTATCTGTTTCTCCATTGTTTGGATTTTCCCACACATTCTCTGCCCTCTTTGTGCGTGCAGGATGCGACAACGGAAGTCATCAAAAGGAGGCCATCTCAGGCCACGCGAGGCCACGCGAGGCCACAAAGCCAGGCTGAGCCAGGCCCAGTCAGGCCCAGTCGGGCCCAGCCAGGCTGAGCCAGGCTCAGTCACTTCTCCTCCCCTGCAGTTCAAAATTAGGCGCCATTTTTTCTGACTGAGCGTGAAGGCAGGCATGAGGAAGCTGGAGACAGAAGCAGGAAGCGATGTGAGCTTCTGGTGCTCCCACCTGATGGCGATGACAAAAGAAGACACGAAGCAGAGGTTCAGGATTTGGGAGGATCTTGAGCTTGCAATAATTTGCACGGTGGTTTCGTTCAGTTCCTCACCAACCTCAACGTGGATGCGTTGCTGCAATGAGCGTGTAACAGCAAAATAAGACAGTGTGAAATAAGCGCAACATTAACAAATATTGACAGTTTTCTTCCTCACTCCGGAAGTCGTCATGCTCGTCCAGAAGACTCACTTCTCTGCTGATTCATCGTGTCTGCTGGAGAAGCTGATAAAAATGAGAGTCTCTCATTGCAGCGGGGTGACAATGACTGATTATTCGAGCTGGAAGGGCTGCACTGTTAATTACTACTCTTTGCTTTCTGCCCAAGGAGCCTTCATTTATGCACAGTTGGGTAAGAGAAGTGGAGTTTTTCTGTCTCCTCAGTCTGATGAGCTGAAACTGTCGACTTGGTACAGGGTGTTTTCGGGAAAAGTCATCACGCAAGCGCCCAAAACCAATTCGGGGACACCACGGGTCGCACACTACGGGTTGATGTGTCAAAAATGAACCGGCCAGAGGGATCTTCTGCCCATGTCGGCTGCCATCCTCCTGCTCAGTGGAACCGGACTCGCACCGAGTTGTGTGGAACATGTGCAGCATCATAATGTGCGTGATCTCCGCAGAGAATCGTGCATCTTTGTTCATTTTATTGGAAGTGACAGTTGCGGAGAATCACATTTCTCGTCGAATGGAATCGCTCCAAATGGTTGAGAACGAGAAATTCCCACCTCTCAGACCACGTCACAAGATTTGGCGTGAAGTCAGTTCTTGACCTGTCAGACGCCCGAGAAGGAAAAAAAAAAGCACCACTTTCGGTGCATCACCCTGTTCTGGCGGGAGTTTGAATCGTCCTGCCTGACGGTCTCTTGGTGCACACACACACACGCGCGCGCGCGCGCGCGCAAAGCGATCTCACCGCAAAACAATGGCGAAAACCAGACTTACAACAAGGTGTTTCTACACTCGTACTTCAGCACATGAGTCAGAAAAACCTCTTGGAGGCTCGGCCATGTCATCAGAGGCAAGGACATCCATTTCCTTGTCCTTGGCTCGACTCCGGCCGCTCGTACACGTCCGTAGCAGCACCATTGTAGTCATTTGGTCGAATTGAAATGAGTCCGCGTCTGAGGGGAGAAATTACTCCTGCTCCTCTTTCCCTCCTCGACTGCAAATTTCTCCCGCGTGAATGCAACAGCCGCTCTCGTCTCCGAGGTGCGGCCGAGAAGCCCCTGATCATGGTGATGTCTTTAGCCGCCTGCAGCACGACTGCCGAGTGGCCAATGTGCCACTCCTGCAGTGCACGCCTGCCTGCGTGCCCGGTGAGGACGCACAGCACTGTACGCGTCTGCCTGCCTGCACTGGCGCCCAGCCTTTTTCTCCCTGGCGACGGAAATCGAATTTAGAGGCTTCTTCACTCATCGCAAGCAAACATTTTTTTCCTTCCTGCCTCCAATATCTGCACACCATGCAAATTGGGCGCGCTCGCTCCCCATGTCTTGCAGGCACTTCTTGCCGCAAACACGAGCATTCGTCAACAAGAGCAGCCGACGACGACGACGTTATAGGGAGTACGTACCTGGGGCCTTTTTTCTCTCTCCGCCAAGGTCTTTGGCGGTCGTTCGTGCATATTAATCCTGCGTGGACGGCAGGTATAAAAAATCATGCAGATACAAATACCGGTATAATGTGTCGGTCGGTGGGGGAGAGAGAGAAATGCAAACTCGTACATGTCATGCCTGCAAAAGGAGCTTTGGCCAAGAGCAAAAAAAAAAATAAGGGGAACCACGTGGGCAGGAGGAGGAGGAGGAGGGAAACGCCCTGGAAAATTTCTTCCACAAAACGGTACCAACATCTGCAAAAAACTCGTGGGAGCGAAAACACCCAGGGGTCGCAGAATTAGCCCAGAGGGGTTTTTTTTGCCAGTTTCGAAGTCTGGTGCCAAAGACTTGTTTGCCCAAAGTTGTTCGAGAGGACAAGGACAATATTTTCTGATGTCAGGCAGGAGGGGGAGGGGAAGGGGGAGGGGGAAGCCAATTGCCA
>JAAUXU010109106.1_pt1 | contig 44245 bp, 54 predicted proteins | sample 7278151 | NCBI WGS metagenome assembly JAAUXU01 (sample SAMN14350113, study PRJNA611818) | marine sediment metagenome | isolation source: surface marine sediment (1.8m) | place: French Polynesia: Moorea | collected 2018-08
ACAGGACGGGGAGCGAGGTGAAGGGCAGGCGTGATTTAAGACTAGAATCATAGTACTGAGCTCAGATCCAGTTCCAGTCATTCATTCCATGTACACGTTCATGTTCTTACCGTCTAAGTTATCCTTAAGATTACATTGATTCGTTTCAGAATGATGCCAATTATATCATGTCTCTAGTATCTTAAGAACGAGTGAATTCTTTAAGCTTAAGTCCAGCCATCACTCGAGCTCCGCGGCACGTAACTCTAAGTCCTAGTGTAAGTGTACTTTGCTTGGGTCTAAGCATTTTGTCCGGGGTCGCTTATGCTAAATCGTTATCGTACGGACATGCGATGTAAAATTGTGCTTTCAGAACTCGAGGGCGGTGTTTTCGGCATGACTTTAGATCAAATTAATTTTCAAGAAAGTTTATATTATTCTACATCGAATTGTAAATTGTACACTCCGATCAAAGATCGGTAAATTGTACACTCCGATCAAAGATCGGTACAGATATCAGAGCAAATTGACGCCGAAATTAACCAACATTGATTGATAGTCAAAGGTTTTAGCCATCAATGGCAACCCTTACAATCACTCAAAGCCTCCTCACAACCTTGCAATGTGTACCGAAAATACCACTACAGTACACTATTTGAAATGGACCCCAGCATGTGTGTAATTATGTAAAGCATGAAGTAAGTATGTTTCAGGCGAACATTTCTGCAAATATTGTCTTTAAGTGACAACTTCTCATGGTACCTCAACCTACCTAGGTGGTACGAGATCGAGCATTTACTGTTCCAGTGTCAGCCATAACACACAATTCTAAGCTTTTTCTATTCAATGCAATCACTTTGCTCGAGACCTAGAGCATTCAAGTGTCGAAAATGGCAAATTATGTAAAAAAAAGTACTGTACTTTCTGGCATAAGAATGGCCGATATGTTGAGGAAAAAACCTAAAGCCCCGCCCTCTATATTCAGTCATGGCCATCTTCACGATGCTGCTGACGGTCATTCAATAGCAGCTTTTCCATGAGGCTCAAGGCCGGTCTTATATAAACAACTTATCTCATTTCTAAAGATGTTTTTCCTAAAGTTGACTTTCTCACGTACTACATGACTTACGTATGCTTTGTCCCTACCTTCTTGGTACTGGTGCGGAAGATGAAAACGCTCTTCATCACTCTAGCTTTGAGTATCTGCAGCAACTTTTGTGCGATCACCATGGAACTTTGTACGCAGTCAGTTGGACTCTTACACAGTTCGCATGCCAATTTTTGGCATTTTTGGGGCCTCTTCTACCAGCGAACAAATCATGGGCGTATTTTGCTGACGCAGCCAAGAGCTGTCGTGGCTGCTCAGCTTAGTTAAAATGCAAAACACTGAATTGTTAAGGCTGTCACACTTGGAGGAAACAATAGCACTAAAATCTTACACTTAAATTGGCCAGCCTTTAGCAGAAAATGCTGTCTCAGAGTGCTGTTTTACAGTATTTCTTTTGCTGCTCGATTGGTCCCAACCCTGGCCAGTACAACATTTTGGTATTTTGGCATGCTACTTACTAGACAGCTTCGTAATCTCAGAGGGTTCCTTTCTCCAGCAGACAAGGTCCAAAGTCAGGGTTCTTCCATTCAATGTTAGCGCCTGCTCATGGAGCGTTTTATAGTCAGCGCACAGTACAATATATGAGTGCTATTTATGACATGCTTGTGGTGTGAACAGAAATTACCACTCTCTAATTCAAGTAAGAATAAACAAAAGTGTATCACTAACAATCACATGTGGTGCCAAGGCACTACCGTCATCACTGTCCTTTTCTTGCCTTGGGTCTCGCTCCCAAGGACTCGTAGTCCTTCCTGGATCTGTGGCTGCTTTGGTCCTTATTTCTCTTCTCCTGCTTCAGCTTGAGCAGCTTGTCCTTCTCCCTCTGGAGCATCGCTAGACGAACCGAGTCATCTTCCAGATCTTCCGCAGGCTGAAGAAAAAGGTCATCAGTGCTTGAACAACTCCTAAAACTTTTCTTGTCAGTGTCTAGGAATGGGCATGTGCTTGGATGCTTACAAAAATTAGAATTAAACAGACCGCAACTCATATTTTGTACATTTCTAAGTGGTACCTGGTCACAAGAGCAATTTTCTGTAGATTTTTGTACTCTCAGCAGGGATTTGGTAATAAGAAAAAGAAATTTCTGAGATGTCGGCTGAACTATCTGATTCTTGGATTTGGTACTGCTAAAGTTGCTGAACAGAAGAAAAGACTTTTTCTTGCAAGTTTTGCCTACTTTTGCTCATTTTTAGGACGTAATTGAAAAAAATATTCGCCACAAATGCCCATCCCAAGGGATGAGTCTAATGGAACACATCTCTGCTGTTTTTCTAGTCTCTCACCTCCTCTAACCCTTCCTCTACGTCCAGGCAGATCTGGTATTGCTGATCAAGGCCCAAATAGGCGTCGGACACGACGTACAGAGTGTAGACCACCCTGCCGGGATCGACAGGGGTGAAGAAGGTGAGCTCGTTGCTGGAGGATCTCTTCCTCCGTAAGGGTGAAGCCCTGCGGAGCGCTAACAGCTCGTTGTCATCCACGCACCCGAGCACCAGGAACCAGCCCTCGTCCTTGGGCTTGTGGAATCTGTGACAAGACGATATATTGACTTACCATAGAACAGATACGTACAGATATTATGCGAACGTGCAGATGTACAGTGTGCTAAGGATAGGTCAAAAACTTTGCACATAAAACTTGTGGTCAATGTTGACTGATACTCTGGCCACTATCACGGGTGATGCAAAGGATTGCAGAAGGTTTCGGAACAAAACATAAGGAAGAAAAGTTGAAGACATGCTGATTTGCAACAAGGCCAAAGGCCACACAAGAAGTTCTTTGCTTTAGGAGGACCTCCAACATCAGCAGGAGGCACAGCTCGAAAGCGGCATCGCAAAATCTGAAACTGTCAGGGAGTGGGCAGAATTCTTCGTATTTGGCTGATTCATGTGCTGCTTTAAGATTGAAGCACTCACACCGTGCATGCACAAGAAGTTGGTTGCAAAAAAGTACTTGGACACAAGGTAAAAGCTCAGTCAACTGCAGGTCATTGAAGGCAGACTGAAGCAAGTTCATGCTTACCTGGAGGTGTAAGCCTTGCCCTCCTTCTCTCTTGCAAACGGGTTCATCCTCGTCATCTGCACGCTCAAGGTGTATTCTTGATCGGTGCCAACCTTGATCCACCCCCTCTTCATCTCAGCTAAGAAGATCAATGAGATTAGGAGGACCTTTTTGGTCTGCTTCTACTTGTGTCTTACGTGTCTCCTTCTGGATGGTGAAGCCTCTCCCTCCAGGTTTCCTCAATGTGAGTGAGACAGAAAGTCTGGGAAATCTTTTCATGGCCTCGAAAATGTCCTCGATCTGAGGCTCATCCAGCTCTCTACGCAGAGGTACGGCCAGTGGCTCCAGGGCTCCTTAGAGAATATGTTGGCATGTCAGTACCCAGACAACAACTGTAAAACTCATGTCTAAGAGAAAGTATGAGGAATACCGACTACATCATTCACTAACGACAACCACGACCTTACACTTAAACGAAAAACCGATCTAACTTATTTAGAAGAGTAGGTTTCATGAGGCTGGCTAACAAGCTCTGTTACATGTTCAAATTGGCTTGACCTCACCAAAACTTTTGAATATGCTCAAAAGTAAAGCCAACTTCCAGGTCTTCTTAATACAGGTGCAAAGCTGTACTGCAGGTGGAAAGCACTTGCGGCCACAGGATGTCTCTTATTATTATTTTTGATTGTGAACATTTTGTCTACGAATAACGTCAATATCGACTGCTTCCCTAAGAGGTATCGTCAAATAAAATCAATTGAAAATGTAACAGATCGGGTCAGCCAACTTGGACCGTACATACACGAGCTATTTTACGTGTACGCGGTAAGTCTTCCATCATGATGACAATACGAAAATCCTTACACACCTGTGTAATGCACAAGTTGTGGAAGGCACTCAATGCCTTGGGCAGCCCACGGTCGGAGCATGAAGGCCTGTAGGTGCGGCAGCGTCAACAAGGAGGAGTCGCTCTCATACCAGCGACCCTGGATCAGCATTTGGAGCAAGCTTTGAATGTTCAAGGTGGTGCTGAGCCAGCCAGAGTCGGCCGACACGTCAATCATGGCTTGCAGGATCCTGATGGCCTGATCTAGCACGGACCTGGTATCCGTGAGGTAGTCCGCGCAAGGCAGCTGACACCTCTGAAAGTGAGCCTGCAGCAGCAACAGTGTCTTGGTGTGCGGGGAGTCCAACGAATACTTGTCCACCTACAACAAATGAACGGTGATTCATGGAAATTCCTGAATTTGAAGATGCTTTAAAGGTAACTCCACGGCCATCGTCACCGACATTGTCACTGACCTCCAAAGGACACTCAGAGGCTAACTGGCCATTGAGCTGATCCTCGTTGTGTCTGACTGGCAACCCTGCGAACTCCTGACAGTCGCTGAGCAGCTTCAATAGCTCCGCAGGAGTCGACGTCGAGTTTAGGGTATCAAAGAACAGGCGGATGCTCTCGTGTGACATGTAGTAGTAGGATGCAATCCTTCCCAGAGTCGTCGGCTCCAGTCCTGAACCAGATGAGACAAATAACTTGTGAACACCCCTGTCTATGTGTCTCAAGTACCTCGTTCATCTTCTCCCAGCTCCACGCAGCTGGAGTCTATCAGGGTGTACAAGGTGTTCTCCACCATTTTAGTGAGGAAGGAGTTCAAGTTGTGCTCATCCAAACCTGGATAATAAAGCTGATTAATGTGAATCCGACAGTAATAAGATGTCATGCGAACCATGATGGCGGCAAGATTGACATTAACCTCGACAGTGTCGTCCTTACCGTCCAATCCGTAGTAAGTAGGATTTCTGATGAGCCTCCTGAAGAAATACGTCCACGTCAGGTAGTCCATCGCCTCCTGCTTCGTCGCCACGGTCCCCGCTACGATCTCTGCGTTCAAATGATCAGGGAGCACCTGCATTGAAAAGCAAGTTAACATTACAATGGTTCTTATGTGATGTTTCGAAGTTTAACACACGTTGTGCAAGCTGGATTCTACTGGGAAGGGTTCATAGAGGAACTTTTTGTAGAAGTGCTTCTTCTGGTCGTGCACCAGCACGCACGCAACCCCGTGGTCGTCGAACTGTGGTCGTCCTGAAAAAGCATTTAAAGTGACGGAGGTAAGTGATTTCCAAAGTGACTGAGCGAAATTCTGACCTGCTCTACCCATCATCTGGAGCACGTCCGTGATGGGCATGTCCACGTAACGCTTGAGCTTCCCGTCGTAGTACTCGGTGCCCTTGATCACCACCAGGTGAGCTGGAAAGTTGACGCCCCAGGCCACTGTGGCTGTGGCAATCAGGACCTACAAGCAAATCAAAAACGTGCAGGGTGGTCAAGATGCTCCCTCATGGTCAATTGGTTTTACCCATTTTACAAGGTTATTTAGCAAAGCATTCATATACTATCCAACACTAGCTGAGCAACCGAACATGGCTTCGGCTACCACAGAACTACATCTTACGAGACATGAGCCAATTTGTTTCGTGCAGTCCATGACTTTGCCCTATCCATACCCTTGGAGGCCACTGGTTGAGGTAAAAGTTGACGAACTCAAAATCTTAATTTGCGACCTCAAATGACCCCCCACCCCCACCCCGGCTACATCGGACCTCATCCACTTCCACCTTTTGGGGAACAACTCTTACTTAAAATGTGCCCGTGCAAGTCATACACAATTAAGAAGCACCTGAATTTTTTGGTTAAAGAACAACTCTTCCACGGTTCTCCTGTCTCTGTCCATTAGACCGGCATGATGCATCCCGATCCCGAAGGCCAGGGTGAGCCTTAAGTTCTGGTCCTTGATCCCCTGCGTTATGCGTTCCATCTCCCCGTCGTCCATGTGCAGCCACATCTTGGGATTGTCTTCACCTGAGATGGACAAGAGCTTTGACTACCTGTCCACGACCTCAGTGGAGTCCACGCTCAGGCAGACCTCATTACAGTTGATCACCATATTTTCTCTCTCACCTGCCAGAAAGGCGATGAGGTCCAGCGCTGTCAGCCTGGTCTGCCTCCTCGACGAGACAAAGATAAGGGCGGGCTTGGTGGGGCTGTGCTGCTGGATGGCCTGGTAGCACGGCTTGTTCATCGTCGCCATCCTGGGGCAATAGTGTTTACCAGGGAAGCCAGAGATGTGGACCTCCAGTGGCACAGGTCGCACAGAGGGTCTGCTCACAGGAAGATGCAAAAACCATATTAACACTCTTTGAAAGAGCCTCGCAATTGTCAAGACTTGGACCTTCTATGCCATTTTGTAAGAGCTCGTTTTCTGTGTTCAGTAGTATCATTCTAAAAATAATGTCAAACCAAACCGATAATCAAGTGAAGGACCTGCTGCTGACAGCAGAAAGCTGAACCATTGAGTTGATGCACAGCCTTAGGTGCCCTCATCACTAAATGTCAACCTCGACAATTTACAGAATTAAACACTTAAAACAATAGACACAACTTTGAACACTCAATCGCTCATACCTAAAGTTGAATAGTCCTTGCATCCCAATGCCAAGCCAGTCAGCCAAGTCCTTCGCATTGGCCAACGCAGTGGAGAGCCCCACGACCCTGAGCTTCCTGGTGGTATGCGAGGCGATGAAGTTGGTGCGTGAAACTATCACTTCCAGGACGGGTCCGCGATCCTCGCCAAGCAGGTGGATCTCGTCGATCACGATCAACGCGACTGCCTGCACGTAGTTGCGAGTTTGCCTGCAAAGTCTGTACGTTAGGACACAGGGTGTGTCAAAAGCGGCGTAAGTAGAAAATAGCATCTGCTCGTTCTACTGCCACCATTTTGGGTATTGTCTTCCACAAACTGAAACATTGCGTAGTTCTGTCAGTTCCGTCGGACATACAATATACAGGCATGGCACACTTTATCCTCACTTTATCTCTTGTCAAGCGAAACTCATATGTCCGCTTCAAAATGCCAAGGACTGGCTCTTATAATAAAAGTTATTCGTGCATACTTGCCTAGAATTCAATAGTCTGTACTGTCTGCTTGAGCTGGAGGGGAATGGGAAACTTTTTCGCTCGACTCTGCTTCAACAAGACTTAAATATTCATGTTGTGCGTGTGTCCACAAAATTAAAGGCGTGGTCAATCTGCTCCAACTGAGCTTTGATGTGGGTGGTTAAACCAAATTCATGCGAGGCATCAGATGTGAGCCAGCATCAATTTAAGTTGCATGATTTCCATCAACTTCAACTACAGATGCTGTCTGCTCAACCACAGCTGGATGTGGAGAATAAGAAATCTAAACTGATTAAACTGAAACTTTTACTTTTTCATCAGTTTGTGGCATGTTATGGAATCCTTCGAGATTTGCCAACTTTTTTCACTGCTTAGTGAACTCCTTCAAATTCTCCATGTTGCCCACAAGTTGGAATTTTGAATAAAGTTCTTCCTTTCAACTTTCCAACACGTTCAGTATTTCGGGAAATTCTTCTCTGATTATTCGATGGTCAATAAGATATTTTCATAGAATCTCACTGGCAACAGATTAAATTGATTGTATAATTTTTGAAGGCTTCTTCAGTTGAGAGCTTTTTTGACCCCACAATCCTCCAGTTACTCATACCAATGCTATGACACCAACAGGAGTCACTGTCATTTTAAACAGCGTCATTCGTGAATTTCATACATACGCTGCAAATCGGCAAACGGAACTCGAGATGCTAATTTCATTCACAGGTCGATCAAATATCATCTTTTCTTTTCTACTGTAACTACGCGGTTGTATCTAGGTTTGATTCTGACAGTACAGTACAGTGACATACAAAAACATAGTAAACAATGAAGAATGCAGTAGCGCGTAATCCCTCTGTAAGAACTACGCCAAAACAACCAATATCTTTTACAATCCAATGAATGGAAACCATGGGTACTGTGGTGTCGTTCCAAAAGTAACATAGCAATTCTATTTCATAACGTGCAATAAGTTAAAAATGGTTAAAAAAGTGTATCGATAGCAGTAACGTATGCTTCACCACGACCGCAGCTGTACACGCAAGAGTAGGGCGACTTTCAGAAACTGCATCTTTTTACTTAAGGATCTCAGGTGGACTTGCCATGATCTGGAGACTCCATCCCACTTCTCCGGCGTAGTGACGATGACGCTGGATTCCTGAATCGCTCGGACGTCGGGCGTCACGTCACCGGTCAGCTCCACGCAGGACTTGCCGAGCTTTTCTGTAGCAGAGCACAAACACAGGGTGATGGAAATGATCAAATCGACCTTCGTGGACGGACAATTCAAAAGGGTTTCATTTAGAAACAACGTTGCGTACGTGAGCGGGGATGGGTGAGTTACTGCATGGACACACCCTGCATGCGTACGCGCCGGGTCTCATTAAACTCATTAAAAGTAATTTCAATCTGCTACCGTACGTACTACAGCGTGACCACTACGGTGACAACTTTGCGATCAAACTGGAGGTTGCCCATAGTCGACTCACCGCCTAGTCTGACCGTCCAATCGGCCATCCTCTCCCTCACGAGAGCCTTAAGAGGCGCAATGTAGACGACCTTGGCTCCAGGGTAGTCGCGGAACACCTTGAACATGGCCAACTCGGCGGCGATCGTCTTGCCGGAGCCTGCAAAACAGAAAAAAAACCGGCAAGTGTTAACCACGCAAGAATCGTATGAAGATTAGACCTTTTGCAGTTTGTATCGTTTATAAGTTAACCAGAAATATTGTGTATCTTGTGCACGGTAGGACCTTCAGCATCTGTCCTCTTCCATTAAAACCAGCAAGGCCTGCAATACGGCATAAACAGGGTGACTGATGTAAATTTGGGCTGATTTTTTGCATCGCTGAATTTAGATTTTACAGGCATTGCAGAAAAGCCCGGTGTGGAACGACTTGCCCTTCATGAGCGACACATTGGGTACACTGACAAAAGCCAATGAGTCTATGCTTTATTTACATATGCTTATACTATGCTTAATTAGTTACATTAAAACTGTTGACAATTCCAGTCGTTTTTAATTTCTACAACATGCCTATCATCATTGTCGTTGAGCCTCTTCATAAACTCCGGCTGAACAAGTGTCTGGGACAAAAAAAACTGAATGAAGTTGAGCAATGGACAACACTGCAAGTGTAATGCAAGTGTAATCTTTTTAATGTTGATTTGAACTTATGCCTCTCTAAGTCAGGTTTCCACTTGACCTGCGCGTATGATTACGTACCAACTCTTTATTTGTATTTACCACTTGGCACAGATTTATGTCAGTCTCCACACAAGGAATGAATAAAAGAGCTCGGCATAAAGACACATATTACTAAATTTACAATCATAGAGGATGAGGCACCTGATTTCATTGAATTTCAAATGTAGGTTTAAAATAACTTCAGAGGCCCCACAGTCAGTGTCTGCGGACCTGTTGTCTTCCTATGACTGGTCTGCATCATCAGCTGCGGCTAACTTCCATACTGCAATCTGATTTCCTTGCTTGTGAGTCTTCCACACGTCCAGGGCAATCAGATCTTGGTACTGCTAGGTAACGTTGAGGGAAAGCTTCTGTTCTGAGATTCCAATTGGGATTGGGAAGTGTGAAGTGAATGAAAGTCCTGTTAATAAGATCCTTAAACTTGAAGCAGATTTGTCTGAGTTTGGGGCACTTGTGACTGAAGACATCCTGGATCTCCGACGTTACGTCCTGACTTAAGTCGCGAAGGTCATAGTGGCATTGACTGCTGTAGACCTCCTCCAGCTTAAGAAGAATTACTTGGGGGAAGAAGCCAATAAACTCAAGCACCTTGGGAATAGTCCAGTAGCAGGCCCAGGGATCGACCAGGTTTAGATACCTGAAATTCTGGAGCTTGTCCTGGAAAAGCTCAACGCTGCCTTCTTCAGCACAATATGGATCAATTATTGCTTCCAGGATCTCCAGGTTGTTCAGCTGGGCGATGGACATCAGGCTTTCGATGCCAAGCCAGGAACCTGGCATTTTCAGTGACCTGAGCTTCCTGCAGACGTGCAGATTGCAAAAAAACGTGAAACCCAGTTTATGAGAGACAATTCTTAGGTCTCTGAGTGTTTCGCAACGCTTTTCTATCAAGTTGTTTGCCAGAGCATTTGTCCACATGTCTGGACTTTCGCTGCTGAAGATCTCCAGCTTGCTGCAGTGCTCAGCAACGGACTTCATGTCCGTGTCTGCCAGAAACGTCGTTCCAATGTTTAATTCCCTAAGATGAGGCCACCGGATAACCTTCTTACACGAGTACTTTTCGAGATTGCGGTAGACGTTCGGCGCATGCAAGCTGAGCCTCGTCAGTGATTGGCACTCCATCAACCATTGGATCAGCTCTTGCTTTTCCAGGTGTCGTGAGCCATAGATGACACTAGCACTAAGATGGAGCCTTTCCAGGGTGTCCTTGGTACAGGCCAAGAGTTGCTCGGCATCACGTCGATCATTCAGAGTCATCTCAACGACAGGACTACATCGAGAGATCATATCTCTCGCCTCGGAAAGGTTGAGGTGACCATCACGGAAGATGAGATGTTTGTGGACGATCTCATAACCAATGGCTCGGAATCTAAAGATTTTTCTCAAGTCAAATTCGGTCAAACTTTGTTACGCTTACCTCGACATTACCTCTTGCAAACAGTTAAAACTCGCAATAAGTCGTCTCTTTCCACATAGCTGAAGATCTTAAGGATGATTTCATCTGGCACGTTAAGAAAAGGACTGGAAGTTTCCATGTCTACTGCTCAAGAGTCACTGACACACAGATGAAAGTCGACCGAGAGTTGCGTGAGCTCGATCGACACCCCCACGAATCACCGACTCACTGATCAGCTGAACCAGGGAGGGACCCCGGACTCAAATGCAGAGGAGAGAGGACTCAAGAACCAATCTCTCCACTGTTCTTGTGCGACTTTATAGCAGACAGGAGTGGCCAGAAAGAGTTCTCAAATTGCATTTGGCAACCACTCCCCAAGGTAAGCAGTGTACGAAATGATTCCTTAAAAAACGTTACGTGGCAGCTCTGATTTCATTAACCGATCGACAATAGGGCCTCCCCTGTCCGCGATAGGTCCAGAGGTCCATGGCTGAACACTGTAGCCCAAGGGTTAGCCCAGCCTAGAAATGTTTCAAGCTGGAAATTTTCGGGTCAAGCCGAATTCGAATCAGCTCAAGCTTTGACTTTAAATTAAAAATGCCTAAGCAGTCTGACGTAAGCCCTGAAAAAGCTCGAAAAGTTTTGGAAAACCAAAACGCACCATATGGAGCCGGCAATTTTTCTAATAGAGCTTGACCATACGAGCCCGCTCGGGGCAACTCCTAGCTCACAGCTTACCTGTTGGAGCTCCGAGCAACACGTTTTTGTCCGTGTGGTACAGGGTGTGAAAGATCTGCGTCTGGATGGGGTTGAAGTGGTCGAATTGGTAGAGAGACTCGAACTGGGGCTGCTTGAGAGCCTTCACAGGTAAAGGGTGCAAGTCCAGTAGTGGAGTGTGCGGAGGATGGTGATCGGGCAGTATCAAATGCTGGAAGAGAGTCAGACGGTGCAATTGGCCAAAATGTCAATGACTTGTCAAACAGAAAAGTTACCTGGAATGACAAGGCACAGTAGGTCTCGCTGCCGAGCCACCGGTCCGAGATTGCTCTGACGTAGTACTGCGTGGGTAGGGGCTCGAAGATCGGAATGGTGAAGACGATTTCTTGAATCTCAGAGGTGCGGACCTGCTTCTTGGTGAGCAGTAGGTACTCGCTGTGGTAGATGTGATTATTTTCGGGGTCCTCGACCCACAGCCAGAACGGCTCGGACGTGGCGCCATGTACGCGGTCATTCCATCTGAGAGAGGAAGCATGCGGGGTCAGATGCGTGGCCTTGACTTACATGCGCGCATGCTACAGGGTGCCTCACATGTCAGAGTCACAAAATTAGATCTGCTTGTCGAAGGCTGACCATGCTCTGTCGGGTCTCCAAGAAAAGGGGAAATACTTACATACGTGAATAGCCTTACCTGAAGTTGGGCGTGACGTTGAGCCTGATCCGCAGCACCGTCCTGGTAATTGGCTGGATGGTAGCCTCGACGTTGACAGAGGGGATCTCATGGGCCGCCTTCTTCACATCCGTTCCTGCGCGCACATTCTTAATCAGCAGGCCGATCTCTTTGGGATCCATCTCACGCAAGTAATCCACGGTGAAGTTGCGTCTCTCCAGCTTCTCCAGAATCTCAAACCTGCCATGAGTCACATTAAATTGCTTATAATAGATAAGTTGCGTTATGCTCTAAATTTAGTAGACTCACTTCATTCCCGGATGTTGCCTTAGAGGATTTTCGAAGTCCCACATCTGCCTCTCGAGCATCTTGGAAAATTTGAGGGTCCGGCCCGCAAGGAGCGGCCAGTTTCTCTTCAACACAATCTCAAACATGGCCCTGGCGATCCTCGTTCCGTTTTGAGTCACGTAGTTGAGGTCTGACGTAAGGCTGAAGGAGTTCACACGGCCACGAGACACGTGGGTCTGGAGCAGAACGCTCACCTTCCCATGAACGTTCTCAGGACCTCCGACAACCTGTGCAAAGTTCACTTTCCACTTGTAACTTTTGATGTTACTTTTAAGTATGTGACCATAACTGGTCGATATCAACAGACACAGGCTAAAAATTTACATTCTACTGCGCAAGAAAACATATGTAATGTATATCAGAGATGCACTGTAAATATATGAAAGTTTTACTGACCTTGACCTCGCAGTTGTCCATGACCATCTGGTCCAGCTCCTCTAGCTCGTCGTCCCTAACCTTGAGCTGCTCGAACTCCGAGGCCTTGGAGAGGACCTCGAACAGGTCACCCTCATTCATGGTCGGGCGCAGGAGCTCATTGAAGACTTCGACTGTGTCGTACTTGATGTAGAACTGAGACGCCGTCCGACCGAGATCGCACGCATGGAGGTAGCCCGTGCGCTCGTCGAAGCGGATCATCTTGGCCTACACACACACAAAGCATGATCAACGGAACAACTTTATCCCTGTAAGGAGCATTAGCTAACTTCTTAGTCGGCACAGTGATCACCAACAGCTCAACGAAATCCCGGGTCATGTATTACCTTGTCGAGTTTCCTGGCGGCATCGACCACAATGTCCCTTCTTTTCTTTTCCAACGTGGGATCATCCCTCAGCTCTTGGTAGGTAATGCCGTAGACCAAGGGGTTCTTCCGCATGCGCACGTAGAGGTATGAGTAGGACAGCCACCGGACAGCCTCGTCCACGTTAGTCACAGTGCCTGTCAAGCATGAACACAGCTTTACTGTCAATGAGCTAACTGTCACAGTGGACAAGAGGAATCGCTGTTTGTAGATCTGAGGCCTTGGTATTGCAGTCTATTACAATGCCAATGACTCGCATCGCATCTTTCTTAGCCTGAAAACGGCCTTCCACAGAATAAATCTGTCTCACCGAGTGAGATTTCCGCGTTGAGGTTGTCTGCCAAGTGGGCCACGAAGTTGGACTCAATGGGGAACTGATTTGTGAGCAAGGAGAGGTAGTGAGCCAACTTGTCGTGGGAGGTGATGATCGTGCCGTGACCGGACGTGTCGAACTGGGGCCTCCCTGCTCGCCCGAAGATCTGAAGCACGTCCAGGATGCCGATGTCTACGAAAGTTCCGTGTTTGGCGTCATAGATCTCGGTTCCCTTGATGATAACGGCGTGTGCAGGTAGGTTTACGCCCCAGGCCAGCGTCGCCGTGCATACTAACACCTTGATCAGACCCTGTTCAGTATGGTCAGTATGGTGTTGGTTATAATTTGGCTCGGGTTTTCCTTCATTTATATAAGCACAACAAAATGCATTAATCATTCCTAATACCTGCGAGAAAAGCTTTTCGACGAGGTTGCGATCGGACCGCAACATCCCCGCGTGGTGGAAGCCGAATCCTGCTGAGAAGAGCTCCACTAGCTGTCGGTTGCGCGACTTGGACACGGCCGACTTGGCGGACCCGAGATTGGACGAGTCCTCGGGCTCGAAGAGAGCAGACTGACCCTTATTCTGTGCCAGCTCGCGGAAGAACATCCCGGTCCTCACTGTGGCGTTGCGTGCGTGTACGAAAACCATCACCTAATGACGATTTCACTTGTATTGCACATGCCTTAAAAACGCAGCGCAGGGATCGTCAACTTTTAACAGCTTATCTCACTTGATGTCCCTTCTTCACGAAATCGACCACTTTGTTGTAGCAAATGTCGTTTATATCGTTCATCTGGTTCATGGGGCGAGGATCCTTGACGCCGATGAACGTGGTGGCCAAGGGTACGGGCCTGAATCGGCCGTCGAAGAAAAACAAACCTAAGACAGTCAACGTTGGAGGTGTGACATTTTTACCATTGGCATGGATCGAACTCACCCACATACGGATTGACTTTGAGGAAGTGGGCGACGTCGGCGTAATTCGGAAGCGTGGCCGACAGGCCGACAACCCGAATCACAGTCTGGGAGCTCTCGACAAGTCTCAGGGTCCGGGCAACCTATATAACAGTAAGAGATAATTCTTTGAAGATCCGTGGATTGTACAGTACAACTTGTAGTACGAGGACGAGGACGTCTAAAATTACGACGATTGACGATTCCGTGATTATTACTGAAACGTCGATCTTAATCCTTTACTTGGGCAAACAAAGCTTCAACGTGATCAGACCCCGCATGACTGAGGACAAGACCGAAGGCAGCAAAGACGACAAAACCGTTGGCTTCGGACAAGCCACTGAAGTGTCGAAAGATGATCATAGTGACACAGAGTGTTCGTAGCTATGGTAAACTTGAGATAAATTAAGTACAACTGTTAAATCGCCCCATTAATTCACAAACGCTGTCAAATTATTCAATGGTAATTTGCACTGGAGTGATCACTACTTTTGGATGCATAAGTGCAAGCAGTTCCAAAACCTTGCTCACCAGAGCCTCCACAACTGGTCCTCTGTCGCCATGGAGCAGGTGGACCTCGTCGATAATGATGAGCCTGACGAGCTGGGCGAGTGCGACGTCTCCGGGCTTCCTCGTCACTACGTCCCACTTCTCGGGCGTCGTCACAAGCATCTGTGTGTTCATGATCTCGGTCTTGGTCAGCTGCATGTCGCCGGTTAACTCGCGCACAGTGATGCCCAAGGGAGCGAGTCTGTGTGGCAATTCATCGGTACACACAAAGCATTGGACAAACTTTTTGATTTTGTATCACCTCCGCTTTGCCCATGCTTGGTCGCAAGAAAATGTAGTACGCACATACTGACCTTTTCCCAAAATTGGCGGTCATCTCAGCCGCCAGAGCCTTCATGGGGGCGACGTAAACGATCTTGAACGAGTCCTTTTTGACGACGCCGTTCTCGATGTGCTGCTTGATGGTCTGTGTGACGCACAGCATAGCTACGTTCGTCTTGCCAGCACCTGTGGGCGCGCACACCAGCATGTTCTCGTTAGTCCTAAAAACATGCAAGAAGACACATTCCTTAGAGACTTAAGCCTTGAACATACGGTCTCTATTCATATTGTAAGTAAATTTGGCCATCAGTGGACTTGAAGATCATGCTCAATCTTGTTTACAAGACATCTTTCATCTTTCTGAACCGTTAAAGCCCCAAGAAGGACAGCATCGACAAATCATAAGCCTGCACTGCCTACATAGTTCAAAGTCACGTCTCAGTTTGACCCACCTGTAGGCACAGTCGCACACGACCGATTGGATTCTGTTAAGAGTTTTGATGCCCTGGAAGGCAGCCATGCCAACCTCGTCCAGGGAGTTGATCGCCACCAGGTTGCGACCGATGTCGACCGGTGCAGACGACGATGCCGGGATCGACACCTCCTCGAACTTCTTGTCGTCCTTGCGCTCAAAACCAGCGGGAAGAACCATTTTCACGCCCTGGATGAAGCCTGATCAAGAACATGGATCAATGGAACGACACCTCTGGAGATTGCAACTTCCTCACCAGCAGCTGCCTTGGCCTTGCTCATACTGTCAAATACAAAAGGATAACTTTGCTGTTGTTGCTCTTGATGCTGGTCCTGCGGTTTTCGTTCCTTGAAGATTGGCTGCGCCCTGGCCACCGCCAACGCCTCCTGACGCTTGGTCCTCAGCTCTACAGGCGAGAACTGAAAACCTTGATCTTCATCGTCGTCAACCTATAAAATACAATTCGTGCTCTCTTCAAATATTCATCCAATCGCGAGACCAGTTTGAGACGAGTTATTCCTGACGTTGAGTCCTGAACTCTTCCACGCAAACTTCCCTATTACTGTATTTGCCTTCCGAATCATCGACTTTCTCTATTATTGCATCAAGCGAAAAGGTGGAAGCTAATTATTTATGGGTGGACTAGCAGAGGTTGGTCAATCATTTTGGGTAAATAAGAGAAGATCAATTGGGACCCTGGAAATGTTCATGACATTAAAAATTTCCCCAAACCCCTCAACGCAGAACAGAGTTCACCTTCTTAGGGGAGTCTACCCATAACACTGTTGTAGACGCGGTAAACAGGAGTTGTTATACACTTGGTCAAGTGATTACCTTCGATAGGAGCTTCTGTATGCGTTTCTCCTCCCTTCGAACCTGCTTCCGTAGTTGTCGCTCTTCCTCAGACTGCACAAGCACCTGACAGCCGTACGAAGGCCGCGCCACCGACTCCGTCCGGTAGAGGTCGGTAGCAGCTATCGTATGAGCCAAAAAAGAGCTTGCAGAAAGATCATGAGTGATATGAGTGAAAGCAATACAGACCTGCGGCTGCTATCTCCCTTCTGATGTTGTCTTTGTTGTCTACGTGCGCCTTGAGCAGGTCTTCCCTGTGCTCCAGAAGCAATCCAATCAGCTCTATCCTGTCGAAACCCATGAGGTCGAACAGCTCGGTCTGGAGATCGTCTGAAGCGCGTTTTGAGCTCAGTAGTGTCACTAAGGTGAGGGCAAACTCTGCCACCGACATCTCAGCTGGCAGCTCTTCGCCATAGTAATTCTATAAAAAAAAAAGATAATCGTTCACTTTTACACTTTTATAGTCTAAAACAATCGCATCGAGGAGTAAATCTGTCCGCCAAGGGAGTAAGCATTTCCCAAGGTAGGCAAAGCATCTCCGGGGGAGCTCTATGAGCACACTAGTTGTCAACAAGGAATGGGTGGAGTCTATTTATTAGGACTTTCGCAACAAAACTTGCCTTGAGACCCCTAAAAAGAGTGACCCAAAGGATCGTACAGTTCAGTTTGGGAAGGGCTCGAAGCGTAGTTTTCCCCCGAGAATCACCGTGTACCGAACCCTTACTTTGATTTGTCTCTCCAGCCAAGAAATGTCAATGGCGAGACCAGCTCCCGAGACAGGGGATGAATTCAAGGCCTTCTGGTGCAGCTTGGCGGCCTCGAGGTCAAAGGTGAGCTCTTTATGTAGATTGAAACCCATGTCCGACGTCAGATCAGTCAGGAAGGCGAATTCGGGGTCGTCGCTACGAAGGGATCTCGGCTGGGGTTCAGAGAAGACGATACCGGCGCCAAACTCAGAGGCGGGCTTTTCTGGCCTGATCAAGAACAAGAGGTGAAGATTTACATCACACACCCCGTCGAGCATTGACGCACCCCTTGAGGATATTGTCCAAGATCCTGGCGACAATCTCGTGATCGGAGGAGTCTTCGTCTTGGCAAATCTCTAAGAACTTCGAGAAACATTTCTCTGCCGCCGAGTATGTGAGGGACCCGCCAGTGAAGCCCTTCATCTCTCTGTGCAACGAGTGGCTGAACTTGTGCGAAGTCTTCAAAGCCTTGAAAGTAGAGTCCAGCACATGGAGGAAGACTTCGTCTAGGAGTTGAGCGTCTCCTTCGTCACCTGTAACAAAATTTTGACTTTGATTACTGTAAGCTATACTCCAACCGGTATATATTTTTACTTACCCATAGCTTCCTTGATGATCTTTCTCACTTCCATTGCTCCCTTGGCTCTCTCTGGACTCAGAAGTGTCTTGATTTCTGACCAGGCGACGCTCCTAAAGTTGAAGGCCGACATTACGATAACTTCAATGAAACCAATGAATGACTGTCCAGTGTCATTGGAAATCACTGGGTGATGAGGAAAAAGTGTGCTTAAACATATTACCAGGTAGCTGATCAAGTCATATTCAAATGATTCAAGCAATTGCAGTGAATGATACAACGTCACGTCAAAGTGAGTCCAAATTACTTCAGATACTTAATTGATCCGAATAATCTACAATGTACTTAGGTTTGGTTTCCAAGTCCAAAAAAAGTATCTTAATTTACATTCTTCTCTTGGCCTCCTCCTCCTCTTGCTTCTTCCTCGCTATGAGTAGGACCTCCGGTCTGTCGTCCACCAAGTTCGCCTCCGGGTCGGGTTTGACCGACACCTTGCCGAAGCGCCGGATGAATCCGGTCAGTCGGGGCTGCTCACGAGTCATCCTGGAGTCACTCCGGAATGATCACAAGCTTGAGATTGCGTCACGTTAGGACACACACTAAGAGCTCTTGCTAAGGCTCAGGGTCGACCCTTGGGTTCCTCGCGGTCCCTCCGAGGTCTTTGAGTGGCCGACGAAAAATGCCTTGAAAAGGCTTTAAGTCTAGACGACTGATGACACCAGATTTTAAGGCCCAAATGAGTCCAAGTCAAGCGTAACTTTCATTTGCTTTTGTGTTTTGTTTACGTGTTGAGTATCAGGGTTGCCAAAAATTGTCAGCACAATTTTCATCTTCGCCAGTCCCAGCGACCTGGTCAACAAGATCATTTCTGCTATCTTCACATTGAACAGGCAGCAAAAGGCTCCTTTGGAGCGTCATTTGCTAAGCTCAGTTCGCAGATCGGGACTTCTCACGTGGTAAGAGTTGTGGCAACCTTTCCAGCCGGCAAGATGCAATAGTAATTCTACAGGTGTACTTAGGTAGAGATGAGCCGGGCTGATAATTTGTTGACTCGCGGGCTGCCAACGTGCGACCGAGCTGGCGATCTGACTCGGTTTAGGCTCGTCAGCTACCATGAATTCAGCCTAAACGACAAGTGGAACACATTATTTTTATTATATTTGTTTCTAAAAAAACAACTGTACACTAGCCTGGCTCTAAGACTCCGGAGCAGTGACGCAAACGAGTCGGACTCTCTCATCTTCATGGTGGAGTTAAGCTCGTTTCTTTCGCTTGACATCATTACTCTGGAGCTATGGAGCAAAGCCAAGAAGAGCCAACAGCGACAAGGAAAGGGCCAGCTGAAACATCAACGCAGGAGGTCCAAGGCGGGTCTGTCTCCGGTGACATCAGCCATATTATGTCACCCTTGGTTGTAGAGCTTCAGTTGTCTCAGCCGAGGCCGAAGCCACTGCTCTTGTTGAGTTCGTGATCCTGAAAACCCATGCAGGTGTCTTTCAGCGTCATCTTGCCGAGTCATTGATGTCTATGTGTAGGTGTAGGTCTCAATTCAATGAGAAATCGTATGCGATGTATGCTTTTCGTGCATAAACAAACTTGTAGGAGGCTAAGTCGGCAAAGAGTCACGCACACACAGAGGGCAACGTCCTCCTTTTCGGCTAAGTAGGTAGATCCTGTCGCCGAGATCGGGTTGAAAAACTTATTCAAGTACTACCAGTCAGCTGCCAAAATGAAGCCATCCATCCTTTCCAAACCAAGAAAAAGCTGCTTAGGGACAACTTTCAAGGCGTCTCTTCGTATACAAGTTGTCATGCTAGCTGAATCCTCATGGAAAAGGCCTACTCCTCAAGAAAGCATTTGTCCAGGTCAGTCTCGGAGCACGCAAGCTAGTAGGTGCCAGGGAAAATTCCCAGCACGAAGAAGAGTAACTTCTGCTCCGGTCAATACGAAAGAGGTAGAGTTGCTGGATGCCGCTAAGGAGCGCCGGAGGATCTACAGCTGCAGAAGACAAGCAGCCTCCAGGAGTTGCTCAAAATATACAGTCCTGCCTGGGACAGTAGACATTGCAAAATTGTAACATTGCAACATTGTACGTTGCAGCTGAAGTGGTGAAGGAGTTCCTTATGGTCAGCCTTGTGTTGAACTAAACTCAAAGAAGTTCTCACTTCAGAGTATCTGGGACAATCTTATAGAGGTTATACGTATATGTTTCCACCATTTTCTGAGCAGCCTAGGTCAAAAGTCCTTGCTTGGTTGTTGAGCGGTTCAGTCTCTATCCCAAAATTATTTGCTACGAGATACACCTACACCTATTTCTGAGGTTGGATGTGAAAAATTCCCTTTAAAGTGTTAGTACATGCCCAAGTGGCACCACAAAGTACAGTTAAAACATGCAAGTCTCATATTCTTAAAGTTGTATATTGAAGTGCTTCAGTTGTTACTGTGATTGGCGTCACGTCGCTTCGCTCTCTTTCTTGGTGGGTTGAACAAGGACTCCAGAGCTTGTGGCCTTCTTGTTTGAAGAGACTTCGGCAGTCTCCTCTTTCTTGGGCCCACCACGAACCTGGATCTTGTGTTCCTCCATGTACCTATTGATCTCTTGGCCCTTTTCTGTCAGCTGCTTCTCCATTGTATCAATCAAGGTTGAGATCTGTAAGTGCATTGATTGCTGTGAAAGCTCATTGTGAAGAAGAGCGGGTTGAAACTCGCCTTGTCCCTGTTTGCTTCTAGCGCTGGCAGCACTTCCTTGACTGTCCTCTCTACCAAGACTCCGCCAATCATCCGGAAGCACTTGCGGTCCGGAGACACTTCTGAGAGAGTCTCAATCACCAGCCTAAAAGAAAATTGTAACAAAAACTGATCCACAACTTCCACTCTCACCTTACTTGTGTTCATTCAGCTCCATCTGCAGCTCATTGATCTTAGTGGCCAGCGTCCTCTGCGTCTGCCGGAGCCTGTTAAAGTGAGCCACGATCTCTTCCTGAGACTTTTTGGCCATGGCGGCGAGATCCGAGTTGGTGTGATTTAGGCAGCCGAACTGAAGAATAAAAACACACCTGGATCGCCAGAAGTAGCGGCGACAGCTGCATCAATAATAGGGGTACCACACTTTGCACTTCGCACCCATCGAAAACCTTCAGCTTTTCGTCAGCGAGCGCAACATTTGTGTTTTCGTCGCAACCCTGAACTTGTCAGAGCTTGATCTTCCTGCTCGCTTTTTGCGTCAATCAGCAGGGTGAAAGACAAGTGGTTTCAGTTTGGACTTCTCCATGGAGTCTTCCCCGTCTCCTCGCGGCCTCGGGCGTTGGAGGCTCCTGAAGGACGGAGGTCACAAGATAGTCTTCCAAGACGACGACGTCAATGGCAATGCTGACACTGGTGACTGTCGTTCCCGCTGGCCGGCCAAGTTGCTCCAGCTGGACCCGGTCAATGTGCTCCGCCTGGACCTCCGTGGCGGCGCCCAAGTCATCTCCCTCGAGGATCACGGATGCCGGCGGCTCGAGAGCGTTGAGAGTCTCATGGACGCGTGTATCTTTGGCGGCGGTCGTCTGGTGGCCGTCACAATGGACGGAGAGGCGCTGGAGCTCGACTGGCGCACAGACATTGTCGTGCAAAAGTTTGAGCATGAGGAGACGGTTAGGTTCCGTCGTTGCGCCGGCGGAGAGAGACATCTAACGCTGGTTGACGCCCGGGGACTGGCGTGGTGCCTGGGCCGGGGCCCACAAGCAGGACTCATGCACAAGGAAGAGGAGTGTTCAAAACTGCGTAAGCTTGACTTCTTCGGAGGCTTCAAGATCCTTTCGCTGGCTGCTGGCAAAGACTTTAACCTGGCTCTGGTGGAGAGGATACCCTTTAATAGCGCTCAGAAGAAAAGCGAGAATGTAGTCGTCCAAGAGGAGGACTCTGGCAGCAGTGACAGTATATTAAGCAAGCGAGCCTCTTGTCCTCTGGGTCTGCCCATAGATGAGAGCACAAATGAAGGCGTCAAAGAGCCTGAAGGAGATGACAGCGAAGATGATGTAGAGTTGAGGAAAAGGGGAAATTCCTCTGATTGCTCCGATCAAGCCAACACGCAGCCCAAGATCGTGGAGCGATTGGCGCATAGCGGGCTCTACATCAATCCTTCCGATGCCCTGAAATATTTGTCTGACCAGCTGTCGTGGGTAGGCAAGACGAAGACGACGGTGACCACGACGCCAGTAGACGAGAACCTACCTCAACAGGAAGAAACCACAGTCGTGACGAATTTGTACAAGGCCACCAGCGCTATGGCGGACGGTGTCAAGTACGTTGGACAGACTGTCTCCAAGCTCTCGTACTCATTCTCGTCCGCGAGCTTTGACAAAGGCAACGAAGATCAAGACAAAGATTACCCCAAATTGTGTGATATCAGTGGAGGGGAACTTGCCTTGGAGCCGCTCAGTCAACTGCAGTGCGCAAACAAGCCGCTGTCGCAGCACCGGCGCTCGCAGTCGGCGTCCATGTTGGAGAGGTTGTCTCACCGGGGCGAAAGTTCAGCATCAACTCGCCAGGTGGACGAGGTGTCGCGCAAAATGAAAGGGGTTTCACCCAAGCTGGAGGTGTGGTTCTGGGGATCCGGACGCCGTGGTCAGGCTGGACAAGGCGATATGTTGGACCGGCTGCAGCCCACGGCCTTGATGTCTGGTAGACTGGTGAGAAAAGTTGTGTGCGGCGACGCCCACTGCTTGGCCCTCACGGCCCCTGGTGAGGTCTTCGGCTGGGGCGACAACAGCTTCGGCCAGGCGTCACAGAGTTGTACTCTCAAGGTTTGCCTCAAGCCCACAAAGGTGCCACTACCAGACGGCGAGACAGCCTGCGACATTGCAGTCGCGGGGGGCAATACTTCATGTATCTTGACAGACTCCGGCAAGCTTTTCTTCTATGGCAGGGGCAACTCGAATGCCACCGTGAGCGTTGACACATGTGAGGGAGAAAGTGTTACCGCTCATAGACTATTGGACTGCGGGCAATATGTGGCTTGTTTGGACGGCTTGCATCATCCAGTCGTAGCAAGACTGAAGCAATGCGAGAAAAGGTTCCTGCTGAAGTTGCAGGAGATCCAACGTAAGGTGATAGAGCCTTTGTGCTCCCACAAGAATACCAAAGACTCTAAGAGAGATTGTGATAGTGAAGGTGACGACGTCACCACGGTCAGAGCAAGACTGTCAGAACAATGGGATTTAATTCTCGACATAGTCGTAGCCTCCGTTGGCTTCAGCTGGGGCTTGACGTCTCTGCAAGAGTTGGCCAGCCTGCCAATAGTCCGAACCGTGTCCGTGTTTGAAGAAGCTTTCGGGAACTTGGTTTCCTCCATCTCTGATTGCCTCCTAAGCGAGAGCCTTGAGCTGGACAGCCAAGAATTTGTGAGACTGTCACCAGTGATGATTGAAGTATTGGAAGGAACTTGCAGGATTGACCCATCCAACTTGGGTCAGGACTTGCTGAAGTATCTGGTCTGCCAGCCCAGAGACCAGCCAGCAGTTTTCACATCTTGCTTGGTCGCTGCCAAAGCCGCCGTGGATAAAGTCAAGAGCAGCACGTCCGTTGTCAGAACGCTCGACCAGGTGTCTAAGGCCATTCAGGCGTTCAAGCAGATGGAGAGATTCGTGGAGAAGGAGAAGAAGTCAGTGGCAGATACCAAGAATTTTTTTCAAACGACTGGTTCGAGGTTTCTCTCACTGAAGACGTGTTCGAGACGCCTTATTCTATCCTCTAAGAAAGTGCCTATCCAGCCGGGAGGACACTCTACAAGTGCCTTCGCCAAGAGCTGGATCATCTTGCTCACAGACGTGTTGGTTCACGCTGGTTACTCCAACTTCTCCGTGCACCCTCTGCAGACCGTGTGGGTTGACGGACACAAGCAGCAGCAGCAACAGCAGCATGAGATAGTGTTGGTGATGCCTGAAGACACCACGTTGACCTTGGTGGCGAACTGTGCCGAAGACAGGAACGAGTGGTACACGTCGATACAGAGAGCTGTGATGCAGTCGCTTAAAAAGAGGGAGTCAGATTATTCCAGTCTTTCAGTCAAGTTGACGCCACCGATCACTCGGAGGACCGGACACAAGTTCCAGAAGGCGGGTGACTTGAAGGGCGCTGAGTACTTTGGGACATGGTTGCAGGGCAAGATGCACGGATTCGGCTGTCTCACCTGGGCCGACGGTCGCTGCTACGCCGGACATTGGCGGCAGGTACGTCCTATTGTCAAAAGGGGCTTAGGCGCACAAGCTCAATTCACTTTTTGAGCCGGGGATATCGGAGTAAGTCAAATCCCTTTTATCCGGCGATAAAGTGACTCGGCTGGACAAAAAGTTCGATACGTCACTAGCTTAAGGCTTCAAGAGAGATGAGATTTCACTTTCGTTACAGAACTGTAAACACGGGACCGGAAAGCTGCAGGTCCCAGTTGCCGGAGGCATGAACGTGTTCGACGGACAATGGCGGTCGGACAAGTTCGAAGGGAAGGGCAGGGTGAGCTACGCCAACGGCGACATCTACGAGGGTGACGTGAAGCACGGGAAGCCCCACGGACAGGGTACCTTCAAGCAAGGCCGCTTCATGGGCTCAGGTGCGATTGTTCAGTTAGCGAAAGTTTAACAGCTCCTCAGTGAACTTATACACAAATAGCTCTCACCACAGTTTACCCATCAAACCACCAGTGATTACTGGAGGTCTTTGAATCTTTGAAAATCACTAGATCCGGGCAGTTGAAAACCTGTCGGAGGCCAGAGGTTGATGTGTCGAGGAAAACCATGTCCCATCCTGTTAAATTTAAGTTTTGAATGCTTTGTGTCACTCCAGGCGCTTCAGTGTACATCGGTGAGTGGTCGTGCGGCAGCCGTCAGGGCTACGGCATCTCTGATGATATCGTCTCGGGCGAGAAGTACATGGGCATGTGGAGCGGCGACCTCAAACACGGCGCTGGCTGTGTCGTTACCGCCGATGGTGTCTACTATGAGGGCAGCTTTGCCCACGGCAAGATGACGGGCAAAGGCTTCATGCTCTTCGAGGACGAGACTGCTTACGAGGGCAGCTTTGCCGACGCCGCTGTCTTTAGTGGACACGGCTGCCTCACCTACGAACATGGCGACAAACTCGAGGGATCTTTCTACGGAAATTATCACGGAGACGGGATGAAGTTCAACGGCACCATTTACAGGAGGCCTTCGACGTCAGGGCTGACCTTAGTCTCTCAGGACGAGCCTTTGAACAAGGACAAAATTGGTCAGTTCTCTGTACCGGCGGACAAGAAGTGGACTGCAGTGTTCGCCCACTATGAAGAGATTCTCTGTTTGCCTGAGGAAGCTTCAGCTGCCAAGGCCGCTGTAGTCTGGGAGCATCTGGCCATTCTCATTAACCACGCCAAGAATAGCAGTGATTCCGTAGTTATGAACGATGGCCTGGAGATGATCCCTGACTACTACGCCACGGAGCTGAGTTGGTCTTACCACCAAGATGTCAGCGATTACTTGGCAAAGGCTTTCGGTAGCAGCCTCCACCCACTCGGTACCTTGATCACAACGTTAGCAAATTGCTTTAACGCCACCTATGGCGGCGTCAGGATCCACCCGAGGCTGTTGAAGCACGCCGTGGAGGAGCTCCATTCTCTGGTCAAGAGACTTTTCCGAGTGGTTCAAGCGCTTTTTCCAGTTCTGCCCAGTGGAGAAGACGGCGGCAACGGCAGAATTCTCGTCTCTCCTGACAATGACGTAGTGATTGTGTCGGCCTCCTCCCTAATCTTTCCGCACCTGTTGCCGAGGGTCCATTCCTCCATCTTCATGCTCTACGCGCTGTACTACAAGAAAGATGACGACGAGTACTGGGCCCGCATTGTCAAGTGGAATCGACACCCAGATCTCGCTCTCCTCTCTTTTCTGGGAGTGGACCAGAAGTTCTGGTCCTCTGATCTCTTGATGGCCGGCGGTGGCCACCAGACCAGGAAGAGCCTCATCTCCCAGATCCGGGATGTGCACTTCGCGGGCGCCGTGGAGAGCCTCCAGCGGATCAAGACCGAGTTTACGCCGCAGGAGAAGCTCTCGGTCATCCTGTCTACATTCCGCGAGGTAAACCAGGCTGGCCAGGAGGCTTGTGGTCCAGCCCATTGTTGGTCCATGGACGACCTCTTCCCCGTGTTCCAGTACGTAGTGGTGAGGGCCAGGATTTTGCAGCTGGGCGCAGAAATCCACATGATTGAGGATCTCATGGAAGCCCACCTTGTCAACGGAGAGTTTGGGATCATGTTCACCACGTTGCAGGCCTGCTACTACCAGATCTTGAAGGAGTCGCTCGCCATGTAACTGTGTGTCTTTATCTCCTAACTATACTACTTATAAAATAGTGAGCTTGCATTTTGAAAGAGTAAGGCCTAGAAAGCTTAAAATAGGCATGATATTCCACTGGTACGGACACAGTCCAGGTGGCATTGGCCGCTACTGCTAACAGGCCCTGTAGTTACGCCGCCGCCCGCTCCTCTGTACTGTTAGTACAATAGTTTATAGTGTTCGGTAACTAAAAAAAAGTGCGTGTGCAAAGAAGGTAAACCGCGCAAGAGTCCGACTGCAGTCCGACTCCGGCCGCAACGGGCTCAAGTCGGGCTATTCGGGCTCACAAAATGTGCGTGTGCCTTTATGATCCGGGCAGCGCCGGGTATTTCAGCATTCCTAAATAGACTGACTTAGCACTATATCAACCTTTATGCTAGAGATAACTAAGATTTCATATACGTGTATGTGTGTGTATGTGGGCGATAGAGCCGAAGTAATTACTTGTTGGTGATTTCCATATACATGGTTTTCCAAAAGTCGTGGACGGGTTTCATGGACTCATATCTCTGGACTTATAAGGCTTACAGTAATCAGTAATGGCTGTTTGGAAATAACGAGATTTTAATAGTGTCACACAGCCAAGATCTATGACTTTATCTGGAACCCTGGTAATGGTGTCGTCTGTGGGGACACCTCAAGAACAGAGTGTATGCAACAAAGGTTAACGACAGCGATGAACTCAATACCAGGATCACTGAGGAGTTTGCAACCATGCTAGTGTAGCACCTGCAAAATGCAGTGGTTGTTGCAAAATACTGTGGTTGACTTTGAGAAGTGACTTCAGACTGTGGTTGACATTTGCGGCCTCCAGGTTGAGGTTTTCAAGAAGTTTATCTGGACCAGATCTATTAGCAAAATTTGTCAGAAGACCGTTAGCAACAATTGTCAGACTTAATTTCAAAGCCAACTAACTGCACCATCAACATCTCATGATTTTCTGCTTTCCAAAGAGCCCTTACTGATGATTGTAGGCCTTATAAGTCCAGAGATATGAGTCCACAAAGCACGTCCACGACTCTTGGAAAAACACTGTATACATATCATATTTTATGCAATGTACGATGAGAAGAACCAAACAGATTATTAGATGTTTTATATCGTGACAAACAGGGTGAGACGCATAGTCTTTGACCGAAGTTTAGATTTGTTCCTTGTCAGAGACGTTAATGTTTACTTTAGTTAACCGGTGGTGTTTTAAAGCTTTGCCAAGACTGAACAGTCCGGACAAGAGCTACCACTTGGTGTAGTCAACGTCTGACAAGTAGCCGGTGAGGACGTCCGGCTACTTTCCGGGCCGTCGGAGGTCACTTTTCGAGCATAAAAGGACTTTGATCAAAACATAATTTTAATACGGCTCAAAAGCCTTAAAACCCCACTTGCTTTGATTCAATACGATCTATTTGTTATAAAAAAGTGCTTTACAAATTGTTGCAGTCAAAGAATGTCTGCCTCAGCCTGTACTAAAGATATGGTTTTAGAAGATAAAGATTGACGCAGTACAAATCCACGGCTTCAGCCTAATTCTTATTAACTGTAAGGTAAGGTATTAGTCTTCCCATTGATAGAAAGCAGCGGTACTGGGCTTCCATGGGCAAGTTCGCTTTTGTGTTTTTTTTGGTCTATTTTGAAGATTTTTTTCTTTCTTATTAAAATTGCTCTCACAGCAATGCAGCGTGGTCAACTTCATCTAGAACAGTATGGCCAGCAAAAGAGGATCCATTCTGAACTCGCTGGACGTCTTGTATTATTATCTTAAGGTACCTTAAAGAAAGCTGCCTGAGGCCAAGAAGCTCGCTCACTGAACAGCAAGTACCGGTGATTCAAGGTGTGACAAGCAAGTTGAGGTGAAAGTGGAGACTCGAAACTGCACTCGAATGAACTTTCTACACTGACTTTTATATAAAAACTTAATGCTTGAGAGACATCTGAAAAACTGCTTCCTTTTGGCAGCATCAACCTGTCATGATCAGTCCACCACCCCGGTGGAGGGCAACCGGTTCACTTTTTTCTCGCAACCCCACTAAAGTGGCGTGCAGAAAATCCAACCATCAAAACACACTTGCTTTTTACCACAAATTGACACATTCGTTGCCAAAACCTTGTCTAGAGCCATGAATTTATGATCAAATCCAATGAATCCTCAACGAGTGTGAGTTAGGCACTTTCAACTGTAAAGCCCATTCGATCTCACCGTGTAGGTATCGTTGGCTAATGCTGTATAACAGTTACATATATCAAATTAGATATATATGAGATGTATTCGAATATATAGTTACATATATTAGAATTTGGGCAGTTCATCCAATAACTTAATTGCTTCATATGATTGCCATCATTCGGGTCATACACCTGTTCAAACAACGAACCATTCAGACACTCACCATATCTACAAGTGCGCTGTGCTACATCGCTTAGTCATTAGTAAAACACACTTGGATGCTACAACTGTATGTGGACGTCTCAGGCGGATCGTCTGCATGCATGTATGTACGTGAAGAACATTTGTGAAATTCGCAACGTCACAAAGACTGACACCTTGACCTCGGATAAGTCATAGCTTCACGTATGTGACGATCCTCTGGACTGGCGATCAATGAGAGCAGAACAAAAGACCGACGTCATTCATGTGTCTGACCGAGCAGGGTGAAGTCGACGACCTTTGAACCGCAGGCCCACTCATTTTACTACGTGCACAGGCCTTTGTTGACCCAAAACGATAACTTGATTTCTTTCTCCTGAGGGGCGCAGGGAGGGAAAACAAGGACAAGACTTCTCAGTCAGAGTCAAGCAGGACCTCGTTCGAGAATGTTGGTGAGAAGGAGCAACGCCAACTTGTCGCTCTTCCTGCTCTTCTCCACCTGCTTGGCCAGGCAGGTCTCGCCCCCCATGGCCAGAAATGACGTCCCAGGACTTGAGCTCACAGTGGTAGGAGGACTCTGATTTCTGTAGGGTTTTTTTCAGCTTTGGAAAAGTTCTTCCATTAAAAAAGCCTTTTATTTCTTGACCACTTGCGTGTCTTCATTGTCAAAAAGTCAACAAAATTGACTGAGTTTTACATCGAAATGTGAAAATCATCAAGTTCGGCCTCGAGATGGCCTAAACGGTGACCTCAATGAGGAGTCGACGTACTTTGAAAGTGGTTTCGCTTCACGCAAGATCACCCCTGTACGCATATAGTACGTAGTTCTTGTTCTAACGTCTTCTGTTAATAGCCAGTAACAGTACTTGTTGACATTGCAATGACTGATACGTGACCTGTGACTCCGAAGGTCGAGGGAATACCCTTGAGTCCCTTCCCAACACTTTAGTCTCTTTGTGGGAAAGTTTGCATGTGAAATATCCATGCTGTTTTGTCGAAGTGCCACAAATTCTTCTCTTGCAGCCTCAGATGATTGAGTCCTGGGGCTACCCGGTGGAGGAGCATGTGGTGACTACCGAGGACGGGTACTTGCTCACCATGCACAGAATCACCTCGGGCAGAAAGAGCGAAAACGATCACAGGACGCCCGTGTTCTTGGGCCACTGCCTCATGTGCTCTAGCGCAGTCTTCGCCTTCGGACCCCCGGAAAATTCTCTGGCGTACATTCTGGCAGATGCAGGTACCGATGGACAGTGCGCAGTCCGGTACAGTGGAAGACGCTTAAATAATTCATTTTGACAGTTTGATGCATAAGACGTGACGTTGACATTGTTTTCGTCTTCTCCTAAGGAAACCCTGTCACTGGACATCACTAATCTCAATACGTAGTGATCTAAGTCTCCTTTTGAGACGTGAAATGAAATACCATATTTCATTGTACCATGCGTATTTTCACAATATATCAATGAGACACGTGACGTTTTAGGTAGCTTGTGAGTCATGGACGATGGAGCTATTGTAATTCAGCACTACGCCCATAAAAAAATTTGCAAACTGCTCATATCTCCTGCTTTCTGGGCTTTGAACTTATGTGCAATAGACATGGGGTCCTGTCATATACGCATTTTTTACTGCATGCTAGGCCTTTTTCAATATGTAGAACCGTATGCAACACTCAGTCACTTCAGATACACTTTGTACCCGTTCACCATCATGTGCAGAACATATACTTGTGTATACAGTGGAACGCGTTTAATGGAGACATGCTCTTTAGGGCCACACTCACAGGGTGTGTCCATTAAGCGGGTTCCACTATATTGTAGCCAATCGTAAAAAATATGTAGAACACTTGCGTATGCTCATATATTAATTATGTCAAAGTAAATGTTGTAAACTGGCCATTTGTTTTGGTTCTTCGCATTTCAGGTCGAGTACGACCTTTTCACACGTACTAAATGTTAACGTTAAATATTTCTAAGCTTTTTCAAGCTTTGTGTTCTTGCTAGAGTAACCTCGCCATTGAGGCCGTCACCTGCTATATGTGCAGAATTACAGGTTATGACGTGTGGTTGGGCAACACCAGGGGGAACACCTGGTCCAGAGCCCACGTGAGTCTGGAGCCCTGCCCCACCTGCTCGCAATTCTGGGACTTCAGCTTCGACGAGAGCGGCAGGTTCGACTACGCAGCAGAAATTGACCACATCCTCAGCGTCACTGGTAAACACTCATTCATCTTTGTACTTTTAAAAAGAATATGCAGTGCTACACCCCCTATCTAGTTCTACCTACACCGCTATATCTACTGCGGCCATGCACATGACAATGTGAACTTTTTGTTTCAGGCTTCTCGGACCTCTTCTTTGTCGGTTACTCCATGGGGACGACGCAGTACTTGGTGCTGCTATCCGAGAGACCCGAGTTCAACGCCAAGGTGAGGGCCGGCTTTCTCTTGGGGCCGGTGGCGTTCTTGCAGAACGCGAACGAGAACGCGCAGGGGTTGATAGGGATGCTTGGAGAGGGACTTCTGCGGATTCACGACGAGCAAATCGGTGAGAGAGAGAGAGCGAGACTAAGAACACTTCGGTGTTTGTGGCTGAAAATTAAGTGGTGACAGCTCTGAAAAGGCAGAACAGAGCGCATTTGTTGGCAAAGTTGACCTTGGGTGACTCGGAATTTTAGGTAAAAGTGGAAAATCTTAAATGCCATTTTTGGGACCAAAATTGGCGATAAAAGCAAGCAGTGAAAATTGGAAGATCCAGAAAAAAGTGCGACAGAGCGAAACTTTTAAGTCATAAAGTGACAGCAAAACATGGAGAAGCAAGAAAAAACAAAAAATCTTTTACTCTTCACCTAAAAGTAGAAGATCCACATAATCATAAGTAAACATCACAAAAACTGTCCACATTTTTGCGAGGACAAACAACATGTGCATACACGGACAGGCATGTAGAGAAGACTGACATGTTGAAAACAAAAGTTGTCAGAAGTATGTAAAGAAACTTCTAGTTCATGTGGCAGAAACAAAAAAAAGTGTTTTTTTGGTTTAAAAAAAGGCGAAAATTCACTTCATAAAGCCTTAATTTTGACTAAAGTTAGTAATAGTCTTTTGTTGACCAGATCTTTGTAAAACAAAGTTTTAAATTAAGGCTCTTTGGACCAGCACCCCCAGCTGCAGAAGTCCTCTCCGCTGGGGCTTGACTCATTCGACATTTTGTTTTTGAATACTCAGTTTAAGTTGACACTATCATTTTAGTTTCATAGTTTAGTTATTAAACCACAAATTTCTAAGCGTTATCGCGTTATCTACGTGTAGAGGTGTCTACAAGTAGCAACTGCTGCAGTTTATCTGTCATATGCTCCTTTTGTCCGCCTTTTCTTTCTGCTCGTCTCGCCTGCGTGACTCAAACAGACGAATTTAGAGCAGAAACGGTAGAAGGCTCATGCGAAGACAACGTATTTTGTATTTTCATGTTATAACTTATAATAATTGTATTTGTACATTGAGTATCTCAGCTTAAGTCATGTGTGAGGAGTCTTCAGCTGATGAGAGGGGGGGGGAACCTTTTATTCTAACTTAAAGTAGTCTGAGGCCTTGAATTACAACTGCAACCGAATCTATGTCGACTTCTTAGGCTACGAGATGATGCCGATGACGGCGGCCAACCACTACTTGGCCAAGAAACTGTGCTCCTCCGGCGAGTTGGGCCTGTCCATTTGTGCCGCCCTGTTTTCCGCCATCACCCGGTGAGAGATCCACTTATCACCAGTCGCAGCACAAACGCTTCTTCAATTATTTCTCTATCTTTTTCTTGAACAGTGTGGGAAGTGAGAAGTTGAACTCGAGCATGCTGCCCACGTACCTGCACCACCTGCCCGCGGGATCGTCCACCAGGACGGTGAAGCACTTCGCTCAGATCGCAGGCAACGGTGGAAAGTTCACCAGGTGAAAGTTACCTGCACTCACACAGACCTTACAAGAAACATGCAACGCTGCCTTCTGCCCCAGGTTCGACTACGGCAACAAGGAGGAGAATCTCAAGCACTACGGTGACGTGGGGAAGGTGCCGGAGTACAACTTGACCAAGGTTCGTTGAGAGATTGTACTTGTGGAGGCAACAGAAAATATCATTTCAGGTCCCAGGACCAGTTGCCTCATTTTCAAGTCTGTGCCCATAAGTATGGGTAATGACCCCAACAACCAGTGCTTGCAATGAGTAGGGCTGCATGATGAATCGGTCTCATTATCCACTACTTACCTTGGTACACAAACGATTCCTGCAATCCATAATTGTGCAGGTAGAAAGTGGGTATTGGACCCGTTTAATGGGTGCCCAAACGCATTGTACTACCCAACCCTGTACCTGTCACTGCTTTGCTATCTAGTCTAAACTCCTGCCTCTTGCCGAGTCATGCTCAAGTTTCTTTGTGGATTTTGCTACTTCATAGGTTTACAACGTCATAACGACTTAACCGTGAACTCTGTACATCTTATAAATCTAACTTAAAATATCAACTTCATTCCAACAGGCGTTACTACTCTTGAAAGTTGTGCGTTTCTACCTCAAGTTATTCGTGAGCCCTCTAATCCAACAGGTGATCACTCCGACCTCCATGTATGTGGGCTCCTCGGACCGCACAGCCTCAGCGGCCGACGCCGCCCTGTTGGCCGCGCGGCTGCCCAACTTGGTCGAGTATGTCACGGTTGAGGACTTCGCGCACTGCGACTTCTTCGCCGCCAAGAACGCCGCCAGCTCTACATTCTCCAGGATACTAGCCAAGATGGACGAGTTGAACAGATGACAGATGACGAAAACTGCTCGTAACAATGCAACGATCAATATCTCAGGGGAATAGAAGGGTTCGAGCTACTTTTCTGGCCAATATAATATCGATTTTGGTGCGTCACACTGGGCATTTATAAATAGTTCCGTACTGTCTGTAGTTTAAAAGAACATTATGCAATAAAAATATGTTGTTGTTTAAAAAACGACTGAACGATGAGCGAAATACTGAGTGTTTATTTATGTAACTCATTCATCAAAAAGCAACTCCCTGATCATAGAGCTGAGGAAAATACAATTCATGTCCATAGTGGACATGCCAGAACGACCCCGATTTTGGAACTCTCCTGATGAAGGGACAGCGCGCGCTTTCAGGAGAAAGCAGTAATCATACATTCCCACAGGGGAAATATCGGGTTTTCGCTCCATCCCCCCCTCCCCTCCCCCCCCCAAAATGCACCCTCGTCACAATGCCGACGTGCACGATCACTGCTCATAAATAATGCATGGGGAGGGCAGACACGGACGACAAACTGCGTAAAATGGTGTTCTGCCATAGTAGATCCATTCCCTTTAGTCTGCTGCAATAGATAATAATATTAAGCCGACGACGCCGAAGCGCCTAAAGAAAGGCTTGAAAAGAGACTCGCCCAACGTAGATGGCAGAGGTTATTCGAATAGACTCGATTATCTTGTACCGTATGAGCAAAAGAAGAGCGCATCAAGGACATTTGATTTACGTACGCAATGCACCGAAATATGAGGCAATGTGACCCACTGAAGAAGGGTTTGTTTGAGAGCGCTGAATAGATGGACGTGCTGCAGTTGGTCATGTGGAGATCACTGTCGCCAGCTCTTTCACACATGGGCTAGGTCAGGAACAGGCTGACCCGCACTTTGGGTTCGACCTCGGGAGTCTGGACGTCAACAAACATGAATACGTTAACTCTTTTGATGCCTTTTGAAAAGATTCCATCTAGTTACCATTAAAATAAGGTCTGATTGACCAACGTAGGGCAGGGAAACCGACCAAAGTCAAGTATGCAGATCCTTTGCCATTGTATAATACCTTTATGTACATAGTACAGTGGTCTGTACTTAATCCAGATTCGATCCAGATGAAGGTGTTCGGTTGAAAAGGAGACAAAGGTCAGACGTCACTCGAATATGCAAGGACTTGAACGTCACTACTTGAAAGTTCCCGATTTGGGTCACTCAATTGTTGTTAGTAGGCCGGTGCCCGTTAAAGGGACAAGAAGATAGCGACTGAAGCACCACAGGAGTCGTCCCAAGATGATGGCCTTTGAGAAGACGTCGGAGTCGGACGACGACGACTTCAAGGTGAACTGTGGAGAGAAATTGTTTTCTCATAGGGTGTAAAAAAAAGGCAATATTTTGTGCTCTTCAGACCACTGAAGGTGTGTTCGACAGTAAGAGGAGGCAATCGAACTTTTCAGTCAAGTTTGAAGATGGTAAGTTGTCTACAGGGTGATTCGTATAGATTGTCATGCAGATCTCATTTCAGTAGACATCACTGAAAGTAATGATGAGTTGGATGACGGAGAGGAGGACCAGAAAAGTCAAGAGACGACAAAGCAGTCAAGAACATCCACCGCAAAATCGGTAAGGCCAACGGCAGTAAGACTATGCTATAGTCGACAGATATGCGATACTCGAGTATCGTCAAGCATTCCATCGCCTTAAATGAAGCATCGGCAATACTCGCAAAAAGGCAGTTTTCTTCTTTCTTCTTCGACGTTTACCGGTCATATTTTGAGGGTTTGGTCACAAGGAAAAATATCGACAAGCCCCTACTTTACGCAGTAATTCTGGGGCACAATCTCACCACAGCAACTAGTCTGCAATGAATTTTTGGCTTGCGTTGGAAAATCGAGCACTGCCTCTAGACGATTCTTTTGGTGGCGATACTGTCGAGTAGCCGTAGATTATTAGACAATACTCGGGGAAAATATCGAAATCGGCAATGGGATACTATCTCAATATCGCACAGTCTTATAGGGTAGAGATCTTGGTCAATCAAGTGTGGGTTGCTTCCTATGCTCAGAATGCGGTGGAGCCCTTGAACTTGGTCGGTGACACTGGCAGCTCTTCGAATGAAGTCGACAAGGATGACACTGACAGAGGCCACTGGAGTGGCAAGTTGGACTTCCTCCTCTCCTGCCTGGGCTATGCAGTTGGTAAGAGAAGGCGATGAGAGTTTTAAGTGGACACCAATTCTGCCCAAAACTCTGACTCAAGTTGTCAATTTATGGCTGTTTCCTCAGTGAAAGAAATACTTAGAAAGTGCCTTAATCTTTCCATGCGCTGAAGAGATAATGTTCACTATGATATCCAATGAAAGGAAATTGCACAGATTTGCATGGGCCCAACTGCAGAAATGGCCAACTAGAAACAGCTGACAAAGTTAAACCAAAATAGCTGGGCACTCTGTAGACTTTCTTTTGACTACCACAAAACCAAGTAATGCTAAGAATGGTCATGCACACTCCGGACTTCGAACTTCCACTACGTCGTATATGGGTGTAGGGTGACCGGAGACTAGAAACAAATGAAAGTTGCTCACCTGCAATTTTGCAGAAGTGATTTTTCAAATATGAGGCTTTTGCGGCAGTGATGGCTTCAATTCGTCTGAGGAAGTTGTAGCACTTGCTGACGATGAAGTCACTGGACATGGCCCCCCTGGCCTTGAGGGACTCCGCTTTGGCACTGTGCGCAGAGCAGGTTCTCTCGCCCACATGTGTCTGAATACAAAAGTCTTGGTGTATTCTGCAGTCAGCATTGTACTCTCCAGGATTGGGGAATGTGTGGCGCTTCCCTTACCTGTGCTTCAAGCACGGCGGCGGCGCCTTCCTCATCCCCTATGCGCTGATGCTGATCTTCATCGGAATTCCTTGCTTCTTCCTGGAGCTCTCCATCGGGCAATACGCGGCCATGGGACCCGCCACCATCTACTCGAACTTGAGCCCAATGTTCAAGGGTCAGTATTCTGCGATTTTTTAATAGTGTGATTCGAAAATGGGCTCTCCTGACCATACAGTAGTGGAGGTCTTCAGCTTTGCTGCTGCCGCTCTTGATCTTTATGGAGAGATGTACTGTGAACGCTTTTTTCTTCATCTTCCTCATCAGGGTTGGGATTCTCCAATGTGTTCGCGAGCGTCTTTGTGGCTCTGTACTATAACATGATCATTGCGTGGACCATCTACTACTTGTTTGCCTCCTTCACGTCTCAGCTGCCCTGGGAGAGCTGCAACAATGACTTCAACACCGACTGTAAGTACAGGGACGGGTCCCCAACGTATGCAGAGGTATTAGTTCCTACATTGGGGACACATTGAGGCTCCCTAAGCCGCAATGAGGCCGAACTTTGCATGTCTATCTACTTTTGGGGTCATGCGCCAGTAAAGACTAGAATTTCAATCTACTTTGAGGTCGCTAAGATAGTAATCTTGGGGTCAACGTATCGTTTTTCAGGCAGAAGAAAGCTGGATTGGGCGCATGATCACTAAATAAAACATGCAAAGGCATGCCCAAAATTGTGCTAAGAACGTGCCTATTTGACCACACACAGTCTGATTTGGACCTCAAAGTCTATAGTGCATATATAAGCAGCCTTGGCTGTGTCAGAATGTGTTGAATAAATAAATGCCCGTCTTGTTACAGTCTGCTTTAGCATCAATGACCACAAGAACTGCTCGGAGCAGCGCTCGTCCGGTGACTCAAGCTTGGTTTATCACCTTGGCCGTTGTCTCCAGCAAGGTCACGCAGCGTTTGACAGGATCAGGGAGAATCTCACGCACTTCTACGGATGTCAGAGGGACCAGCACGAGTGGAAGCAGACTGAACAGAGTTGCGGCCAAAACGAGGACGCCAAGTACGTACAGCGTGAGTCACAACTACTATGACACTAAACACTATGACACTGTTCTTTGAGGACAGCTGCCTTGGGCACTGAACAGATGAAGCGTCCAGTGAATCAGTTATTGTTGTAAACTGTTGACCACCTGGTGTCTTTGATCTAAAGAGTGAATTTTATGCATTCAAAAGCATCATAAAACAGTAGCAGGGCTAGCACCAAGACCATTGGCATCAGGGCAAAAAGAATGACAAGTTGGAAGAAAACTATTTTGGACATTTTGCTGTGCGCAACATATTAAGCTGCACTTACGTCATTTGATTATACCTGACACACAACAGGAAAGTTCCTGGCATCTACGTGAACGTCAGAGATTGCGTGGAGATTGACCGAGTGGGAGAAATTGACCAGATTTTCGACATTCCAGTGGGCATAAGGAAAACTGGTATGTTAATACTAACGCGGTGGTCGAAGTAGATCCAGAATGCACTGAACTTCATCCAGTTCCTTGAGGTCGGTAACGAGAGAGAAGCTGTGGTAAGTGAAAGAGAAAGATTAAAGCATAAGCTCTAATTCCATGAGCATTCTTAAGGGGAGGCGCGTAAGGATCTTGAACAACTACTGTGCATTTTGGATCTACATTGTACCTCGACAACCTTGCTATTGTTTATTCCCCTCAGCGGCCCAAGAGTACCTGACGCAAGTCGTATTGAACGAGTCCCCTGGCTTGGAGGATGGCCTTGGGCCCATTCAGTGGCGCCTGGCCCTTTGCCTCCTGGCCGCGTGGGTCGTTGTCTGCCTGTGTCTCATCAGGGGAGTCAAGAGCTCCGGGAAAGTTGTGTACTTCACGGCCATCTTTCCCTACATCGTCATGGTCATCCTGTTTGTCAGGGCGGTCATGCTGCCAGGTACATAGCTCATGTCATGTTTTCTGTTAGCCCCCAGGCACTTTCGTAATGTCTATTGGTTATCTATCTTTGTAAGGTCCTCAAAGCACTAAACACTGAATATCCAACGCTTATCTCAGAAGCTATTGGACGTTAAAAAGTTATCTATTGGTACTTCCCAGGTGCCTCCCAAGGCATTCACTTCTACATGGTCCCCGACTGGTCCCGCTTGTCCGACATCAAGGTCTGGGAAGGCGCGGCCGTGCAAATTTTCTTCTCCCTGAGCGTGGCCGGGGGAGGCCTCATCACTCTGGCCTCCTACAACAGATTCAACAACAACGTCCTCAGGGACACTTTCATCATTTGTCTGGGCAACTGCCTTACCTCTGTCTTTGCCGGCTTCGCCATCTTCTCTGTCCTGGGCTTTCTGGCCACGGAGCTGGGGCTGGAGGTCAAAGACGTGGTCAAGAGTGGGGCAGGACTTGCATTCATAGTCTATCCTGACCTTGTAAGGGCTTGTTCAGTACTCGCGGTGGTCGATTTAACATGACATTGGAGTTACTCATTCCCGAACGTTGTCTGATTAATGATACATAGAGTGGTCGCAAAAATACTTCAAATCTTCAGGTTGTTTTTGTCACTAACATGTAAGTGACAGAAAGTGCATAAGTCATAGCTACCAGCAGCTCTCATACCAATGTAAACTATAACATTGCTTGGTTCGAGTCACTTTGTCACCTCTATGCAGTCAAAGTTCGGCAGCCAACCAACCAAATGTCCTAGCTCCACAAAATTTGGACGTTTTTCCTGCTCCACCTGGTACGACATAGATTCCATTGCTTCCACAGGTTACAAGATTGCCTATCTCACCCCTTTGGTCAGTACTCTTCTTCGCAATGCTCTTCACTTTAGGTAAGCTTTCACTGACATCATGATATTTTGGTGACAGACACTGACAAAATTACTCATTTTCCCCTTGTCTGCAGCAATTTGTTCTCGATTTTTCAATTTTGAAGCGAACCGTTTTCTTTATTGTCTTCCTCTGTCCCAGGGGAGGACAATACTGATCCACTGTATACGCTGCTGCCTTCACTTTATAAGCCGCCATATTTAATTTCTCTTCAACAACAAAAAATGCAGGAAATTCACTCCAAAAGAAAAAAGTTCGCTGCAAATTACAAACTGCATCTCCGTAATGTGCACTATATATTCCTCATTTTCCTCAGTGATTTGACATGTCCTCAGCCTCATATTGCCCTTGGGCTGTCGCCCTTGGACGTTATGAGGCCTTGGACACGTCAAATCACCTCGGTAAAAGCTCGGAAAATAAAGTGCTACAATACGGAGACTCAATATACGGTTATTATTCAGAATTCGCTATAAATTCTTTGCCCTTTGCATTCTTTCCTTATTTTTATTAGTTTTTATTTCTTAATTTTGAGCCTCTGAAAAGGTATAATATATCTGTCTGAGATTCTGAGCTTGCATCTTTTTCTCTGCACCATAAGATTTCTTCCTCCAGGACTTGACTCTGAATTTGCCATTGTGGAGACTCTGGTGACCGCAGTCTTGGACTTCGAGCCGCGGCTGCGCAAGAGGAAGACCTTCGTAGTCATCGCCATCTGTCTGGCAGGAGTCATCTTGGGGCTGCCCTTCACGACCAGAGTAAGCTTGGGCGGGAGGGTGTCCGCCTACATGTAGTAGGAGGCCACGCGGCTGGGACCTCGAAATGGTTTAGTCACCAAGACCATGTCTTTTTCTTGTCTTAGGGTGGCGGCTATTTAATCGATCTGTTGGACTACTACGCCGCCGGGTGGCCCTACATGTTCATCGCCTTGGTCGAGCTCATTATCGTCTCTCACATCTACGGACTTGAGAACTTCTTCCAGGATCTCCACGACATGTTCCAGTTCTCGCCGAGCTCGTGGACGAAGGCGCATCTCTCCGTCCTGTTCATGACAGTGTCACCGCTGATTATCACGGTGAGACCTTGAACAACTTCAGCTATGCGTACAAGATGGGGAGGCAATTGTACATGAAAGCATGCCTGAGAACTGAGAGGCAAGTGCACATAAAACAAGTGTTGCGTTTTGTCTTCTCCATCCTGTACACGGCTGGCGAAACGAGAATTATGTTAGTTAATAGACGATTCTTCTAAGTTCCCAACAAATATTCTCCATGTGCAGGGTGAGCAAGAAGTTGTGGTGCACCTTTAGTTGATTTTTCGTGACATTGTCGTTAACCCACAACATTTAATATTGATAGGTTCATTTTATTTATATACATCACAATGAACAGCTGGACCTCAACTTGGAGGTCCAGAAGTCCCCCGCGATGACGAAATTGGACGGCATCACCCAGGAAATTGTGTAGGACTTCTGCGAGGACGCCTCAGGAGGACTTCTGCGAGGACGCCTCAGCAAGGCCAAAGGAGGGCTCCTTGAATCACCGTGATCACAAGACTTTTTCGTGCATTGAGTAAAACCGATCGAACGTGTGACAAACCTTCTTGGCCACCCTGTGGACTGTTTTTGGAGAAATGCCTTTAGCTCTTTTATGGACGTAATCTTCTATTTTGAGTAGATTACTTGTAGGATCTATCTGAAATATCTACGGTAACATCTTGGACCCTGGAAACACTGTCCTACGTAATACGTACTCTCATGATCTTGCCAGGTGATCTTGATCTACTCGTGGGCCCAGCATGAGCCACTGACCCGCGGCGACTACGTCTATCCTGAGTGGGCAAACGCCCTCGGCTGGGCTATCGCCCTCACCGCCATCATCCCAGTCATCGTTGTCGCCGTCGCCCAGATACTCTACAAGATAGTCAAGTTCAAGGGATTGCATTGGAAAGAGGTGAGAATTTATGTAACATATTAAGCGCGAGGTCCTATGTACGTGTGTCTGTCTGTCCGTCTGTCCGGGCCAATTTCCAGTTTTCTAGCAACTTATTTTCGCGATCGCTTTCTAGTTTTTTCGCGGCTGATTTTCGGGGCTGATTTTCGCGGACGATTTCCTCGATTCTCCCACTCCCTCAATTCCAAGGCCCGCTTCTTCAATAGCACTTCTTCTAACACAAGAAGGCAGTCAGCTATCACTCATACGTGGGTGTCATTACAGTAGGATCCGTCAATATCGTCCACTGGTACGGTCACGTGCTGGACGATATCACCAGAGACGATTTTTCGGACCCTACTGCAGTAGGACTCATGCGTAAGCGGTCTCTCACTGCGTACCTACACGGTATCCTGGCAGATAGCCCTGACCTACAATGTACAGGGTCGGCCACTTTGGGACGCGTTATGAATTAGGGGCTTTCAAATATTTTTCAGGCTTAAAAAGTGGCAACAGGTGAAAACATTGATGCTTCATTAAAACATTTTTTTTCTTATATGATTTTCTGACACCCCTAAGAAGGCTTGAAGACAACTGCCCAAATTCGTATTTACAAAAATGCTGTTATAAAAGTGTCCCGATTGAGCTGAAATTTTAGGTGCCAAGACTAGACACTGCCTACTGTTAGCACCTAAAATTTCAGCACAATTGGAGACATTTTTATAATATAGCATTTTTGGAAGTGTAAACTCAGGTAGTCGTATGTTCTGTGCTATTGCACTGAAACTTCAGGCCATTTTAGGAGTGTCAGAAAATCATTTAAGAAAGAAATGTTTTTGATGAAACAATGATGCTTGACCTGCTGTCACTTTTTAAGCCCCCCTCCCCCCCCAAAAAAATTGAAGGAGCCAGATGCAAATAATGTATTCGTACATTTGTGTAGCGACACTCTTTGACTTGCTTACAGCGTTTTTCTCGCTCTTTCCGCCACCTACTGTACCCGACATCGGAGTGGAGGGCCAACGCCGACGAGGCCATGACCACGAGAGCAAATCATACAAATTCTGCTGTTGCCAGTAGCAAATGCCAGAATCTGCCAACAGCAGGCCACTTTGGCACTCGAGCCGGAGTGATGTTGCCGCCACCAGCTTTCAAGGAAGAAGCCGCTGAAGATCTGGATCTTGCTACTCAGTCGACTGCCATCGACATCCCTGGGGAAGATGGTGAGGAAGAGACCTCTGACGAAGCACCGGAAGAGCTGACGACGCCTCCAGGCAAAGTGCTGAGTCTGTCCGAGATAGCTGAGGAAAGCGGAAACGTCACCGAGGATCAGCAGTTTCACGAGTAGTGATGAGGAGGCAATGTCACTGAGATCACTGCTTTAACTTCACGAATCAAAGATCTGACACGGTTAATGTACTTGTTATACCGTGCTCCAATCGCTTTTTTCGCAATATCACTCAGCACTGTGATTGTTGCCAATGATGCATAAACTATGGGAGTCGGAAGTTTAATAATAGACCTACGATGTACTAGTGGACACGACTACCTTATGCTAGTACGTAGTCCCTGCGTATGTGGTCCCTGCGTATGTAGTCCCCGCGTATGTGGTCCCTGCGTATGTAGTCCTTGCATATGTAGTCCCTGCGTATGTAGTCCCTGCGTATGTAGTCCCTGCGTATGTAGTTCCTGCGTATGTAGTCCCTGCGTATGTGGTCCCTGCATATGTGGTCCCTGCGTATGTGGTCCCTGCGTATGTGGTCCCTGCATATGTGGTCCCTGCATATGTGGTCCCTGCATATGTGGTCCCTGCGTATGTGGTCCCTGCGTATGTGGTCCCTGCATATGTGGTCCCTGCGTATGTGGTCCCTGCGTATGTGGTCCCTGCGTATGTGGTCCCTGCGTATTTAGTCCCTGCGTATGTGGTCCCTGCGTATGTATGCCACTTTGTACAGCACGTAGTAACGGCGTATGTTCTACAGCTACATATGCATTTAAAACAAAAAGCAGTACAGTACAGCCTGTGACAGGCGCACCGACAGACAGTTGTTCAGTGTGAGTCACAAAAAGTGCATCAGAACATTCCACAAAAATAAGCTAGTTCTGCAACACACATCCAAGGACAGCATCACACGCTGCTCGTTGTGTGATATCGTCTCCGTCTCGACTTTCGTGGCCCTGCCAACAGTAGAAAGCTTTGCAGCATGAAGGTTGCCAAGAAAAGTCTAGGACTTCTGTGGACTGTAAACATGTAGACATGAATTGGTTTATTTTCTGTCTACTTCTTCTTGCACATCCAGTTTCTTCTGTCAATGATGATGACGAAGATCACGGTCAAGTTCATTATCACAACCTGGACGAGTCCGAGGTCACATTTGCCGGCTCCTTTGTGCACAGCGTGACTGGATTTCACGACAATGACCTCGAGGAGGAAGAGGACGATGAGTCCGACCTGCAGCGTCCGGCATATCTTGAATATTGGAAGTTTAAGAGAGGATGGAAGAGACATCCCCTATTTCTCATCATCCTGGGAGGGTGAGAAAACGTGTCACTCGAACTGGCAGGATACAGCCAGTTGTTGTTACGTTGACTTTTTTAATGTATTCAATAATCTAATGTGACTTTGAAACTAAAACAAAACGATGAATGTTACTGGTTCTCCCAAGTTCCCCAACGTCAAAAATTAAAAACAGTTTCACCTACTACACAAATGTCAACATGGAAAAAAGGTAAATCCTTAAAATCTACTTGCTGAGCATTGGTTGACTTCGAAGTAACAGTAGCTTGAGCTAAATATCTGGTCCACATGAACTCGTCAGCCTGACAGTTTGGGTTAGCACCGATTTACCCACTCACATATGAACGCACTGAAGTCCTTTAAGTTGTTCTCAAGTAAACCATCATTATGTACCATTTTCCGCGAATTTTTTTTCTAAAGGAAATATTCGCAATTATGCGCTTGCAGGCTTCGTTGGGACTTCTTACACTCTCGATTCCGCAACCTGACCTCGTTTGGGTACCTCCGGCAGCACGGAACGGTCATGCCGAAGGTGAAGCCGGTCTTTCCAGCCGAGGACTACCCGGTGTGGACGAGCTTTTCAACTGGTAAGTTTTTCATCTGTGATATACAGTGCAGTGCAAAAGTGAGCGTACACCTGCTTGAGAGACAAAAAATCGCATTTTGAGGTCACTTTTTCAGTAGTGAAATGCATTTTTTTTTGCTAGGAGAAGGG
>JAAUXU010159333.1_pt1 | contig 44212 bp, 52 predicted proteins | sample 7278151 | NCBI WGS metagenome assembly JAAUXU01 (sample SAMN14350113, study PRJNA611818) | marine sediment metagenome | isolation source: surface marine sediment (1.8m) | place: French Polynesia: Moorea | collected 2018-08
AAGATATTTTTCTGACAAACTGGAGCATGTCAGCATTTGGGTCAGTGATTTTCACCCAGTTTGGCTGCTTCTGACAGCCACCCAAGCTGAAATTTACTTTCACAGTAAATTTAGTAGTGCCTTAACACATAAATTTCAAATCAAGTTGGGCATAGGTAAACACAATTTTTTTTTTCAAACATATTTTACTACATCTTCATCTTTTGAGCCCATGTAACAAACCCCAGATGCCATCGGTGAATTTCCAAAGTTGACCTAGCCTAGCCCTGAGGGATCAGTTATCAAACAAGACGAGGACCACAGCAGAGTTCGTGAGTGAGCTGAGAGATCCAATTGAGAACAATCCAGGCAAATCCATGCGGCCTATGCACGGGAGATGAGTGTGGCGAATGGCATAATTGGGACCGCAGTAAAAGAGATGGGTCTGACGTCCTACATCAGGAGGACAAAAGAGGCTGCTGACAACCAAACTTGCGAGGCCAAGGTAAAAAAAAAAAAAGAGGCGAGAAAATTTATACTTTTCTTTGGAGCAACCGTGAAAATCTTCTTGGACAAGAAGGTTTTCACTGTAGACCAAATTCACAATTGTTGGAGTCATGTGGAGAACTTGGATGGGCTTGTAATGGCCATGACCAAGCCCCCTCCAGAGTCATGGTCCGTGGAGTTGCAGCCTTTGGCGGCAAGAGGATGCCTCTTTAGTGATTCAGAGAGGCTCGATGCAGCTAAGTATCTTCACACTCTCAAGGACCATGTCCTCCCCTCAATCAACACCACCCTTGTGGATGTGAAGTACCTGCTTCAGTCGGAAGGTGCCCTCTGCCATATAGTCAAGGTCCTTCAGAAGTGGACTGCAGCCCATGTAAAGTTCTGCCAAAGCACTTATAGCCTCCAGTCCCTGGATCTCAACTCTTTAGACTACGGCATATAGAGCATCTTGGATGGCAAGGTCAGGGCTACTCCTCACTGCAACGTTGCGAGGCTGAGTGCCCAGGTCATGGAGAAATATGACACCATGCTTGAGCAAATTATCATCAAAACCTATGGGTTTCACCGCCGTGTTCAGGCCTGTGTTGATGCAGATGGAGACTACATCAAAGAAAATGAGATAACTATACAGGTAAACAAGTATCCGTACTTGTTTCACATGGTTAAGTCCATGACTAGCGAAGTTCGTGATGAGGTACCAGGTGGTCGTTTGGCAGTTTGCTTACGCACGCCATAGAGGATGTAAAGTACTGTTGTTCTTTACATGAGGAAAATTTCTAGCGTGCATTTCTCTGTATAACTCCCGTACAACCCGTGCATGAGTCATGTGTATGCGTGTACCCAGGCCAAGAGTTCCCCCCCCCCGATCTTATACTGCATTATTCGCTCACTCTTCTTTTCTTATATTTCATGGTATCCTTGCAGAAACATGGCAAATACGTACGGGGGCAATTATTGCGCAAGTGTAAAGCCCGCCTGCACAGAATCATTTGCAAAAGCCTGATCTGTACGGACCTATTTCACTTGTTCTTGTGTATGTGGCTCTTCAATTCCATTACTTTGAGAGGATTAGACTTTTCCAGCTTCTTCATGTACGCGATGAGATTTTTTTGAGTGTCTCCATCGAGCTGTTTAAAGTTCTTAAACAGGGACGTGAGATCTTCAATGGTAAGATCGTCGTATACGTCTTGTTCCTGCTGGCTGGCACAACCGGCAGAAGTTTGCCGAGGATGCTGCCGCTGCGACTCTAGCCGGCCTTCTTGGAAATGTGACTGGGAAGACCTTATCGGATGTGCCTGAAATTCGTCTTGCTCTCCTTGGAACTGACGAGCGGATTGCTCAGAGACTTGACCATGGCAGTCGTCTTGAGTATGTGACTGTTGCTCACTTGGTACGGGTTCGCTTGTTGGGGAAAGTTCTTTGGATCTGGTGTCCGCAGTGACGCTCTGCACGGCGGTCTCCAAAGCGCTCCAGTCCACATTCAAACTGCCAAAGGCAACAGCCATGTCCTGTCCTTGCTTCGGCTTTAAAGATAAGTGTCGTTTTGTTCTCTCCTGTTCAGGCCGGCGTTGTTCTTGGTAGCGACCAATGGCCAAGGAACCCTGGCCTGAATCGGACGGTGGTGGCTCCGGATTGAACAACCCACCTCTTCTGCGAAACGAATCCTCCGCAGCTTCCATTCTTGGGACATCTCGAGACGCTTCTTCAAACCTCCGATACTCCAGCATTCCTCTGTCCTGTAAATTGCTCCGGTTCAGTCTCTCCACCTCCGCCGGTAACAGATTTTTCACTCTCGCATACTCTGCGTTAACAATGGCAGTCAGCTTGCTGGTTTCGATGACTCGGCCGGCTTGTCGGTACTGGTCTGCCACGGTCTTTGCGATGGCGGCCTTCACTGCTATCTCCGTGTGATCCAAGGACACATGTGACTCCTGCAAACCCTCTTCCCTCTGCCGAACCTCAGCGACTTCGCACTTGGATTTCTGCATCAGCTGGGCCATGCTATCAATGCAAATTCTCGTCACTTCAGTCTGCTTGCCTTGGACCATCCCGCAAGCCACCTTGGCCTTAAGACACTCGGACGCCTCAGTCAACATCTTAAAGAAGACCTTGTCGTCCTTAAGGCTCATGCTTTCTCCGAAGCCTTTGTTCACCTCCAGACTATGGGCTTCACCTAGTCGAGCATTTACCTCGAGACCAGTGACACTGTCCAGAAGGTTCTCAAGAGCGGAGAGAAGTCGGAGTGTATCAATCACAGTGACCTCCATCGAAGGACCATTCAGATTAGACAGAGCAGGCGAAGCTGACGACGGATTTGACAGTGACTCACGGCCTCTCTGGAGACGTGAGAGTGCGGGTGACCCTTCCTTTTCGTCCTGGTCCTTCAATACACGATCCTCACAAAAGTCCGGCGGACTTTGCCTCTGGGTACGTCTGTGAGGGCGACCTTCAGCCAAACCTTTAGGGCTTTGTCCGTGCTGAGGGGATTTTTCTCTTCGTCGCTCCCCTGGACGAAGGCTTTCTTGGAGAGCTCCTCTGCGATATCTCATCCCTGCCGGGATGCGCTCTTCCCTGGAACGCACTAACTGTGGATAGTTTCGCTCAAACTCTTGCAAGTCCTTCCAGTTCAAGCGGTGTCTGTTTAGCAGCATATTTGTCTCTTCACGCTGTTTACACTTGTACTGGTTAAAGAAATAGGTCTTCCAGACGTCGACCCATTCGTCGTGGATGAGCTCTGGGTGCACGTTATTTGTGCCAAAAGCCCTGCACTTAAGGGAGTAGAATCTCCCCCACTCTCGCTCGTAGTCAGGATGTTTCTGCGAATCCTGCATAAACGGCCGCTTCTCGTTCTCTAGCCTCTCGATCATCGTCTCTTCGTCCTTGAGGAAAAGTAGGACTCTCCTGTCCGTCCCCTTTTCAGCCTCGGAAGAGCTGTGTCGAATGTCTCGAGATGTCGAACGTGACGATCGCCTTCGTCGATCTCTAGAGTTGGAAGATGATCGTCTTTTTCGATCTCTGGAACTGGAACGCGATCGTCTCCGACGATCTCTAGCAGATGACCTTGACCTAGACCTCCTTTGGTGAAAGCGATCGCGGGAGCTGAAATGTCGTTTCTCTCTGCTCGATCTAGACCTGGATCGCTGCAGCGTCCGCGCCTTCTGTCGGTCTCTATAACGTTGTCTTTCCGTTTCTCGCGACTTAGATTGTTCTCGCTCCATCGAATGTGAAGGCTGACGGCGACCAGAGGAGTCTTTCTTATGGAAAGAACTTTCTTCATCCTCGGAGGAGGAGAGGACGATCTCTTCCTCCACCACGCGAGCTGAATCGGGATTGGTTCCAGCCAATGGCAGAGAATCTAAATCTAGAGGAAAAAAAAGGGTCAGTCCCTATCTTGCCTCTACTAACCCTTTTTTTCTCTCTGGATCTGCAAGGTCCATGATCCATCTTGACTTTCACTAGATGGTTAAGTTACTGTGCTACCTCTGTGTTTAGAGGTTCCACCCTTGTCCTTGTGCCTGCTGCGAGTCCCAGGACTTCTATCACGCTTGGATGACAGCTCTTTTTCCTCTGGAAGGAGAAATTGGTGGGTAGGTGATGAACCCATTGAAGTTGGTAGTTAGGCAGTCCACCAGAAAACTATAGCACATTCTGCTTCATAGGGACCAATAGCCATTCATTGGGAAACCCCACTTATCTGGACATGCCGAAGACCAGTCCCACTGCACTTCTGCATGTAGATTTTTCATCGGTAAAGGACAAGTTGGCACGAAAACAAACTTAACGTCAGTTTTTCTTTACTTATTTTCTGGGGACCGAAAATACGAAATTTTGATGAAACATATGAAATATTTTCGGGTTTGCATCCCTCGCCCACCCTCGGATAATATGAGACCAAGGATATATCAAATGATGAGGATCAGCGAGAGGAAAATTCAGCCCATGACAGCGATCTAACTTGTAATTTCTTTGGTTTACAAAACGTATCTACGCACCTACCACACAAGAACGCAGTTTGGTTCGTGTTGAGTAGTGCAGTGTACAAATTTGGGAAATATGGTATATTTTCATCCTAAGCCGGGAAATAACGTGTTTGTTTGTTTGTTGCTGGGGTTCCAGCAAGGGATGGAAGCCCATGCTGGAAAAGGAGTAACCCTGGGTTGGTTTTTTTCCTGCCCCGGTTAGTGACAAACATCTAAGCGCTTAACAGACTATAAAGCCTGGCGTGGCGAGTCCACCAGTGTGCTGGGAAATAATGTGTATTTCCCAATTTTGATGAAAATAGTGTATTTCCCGGTTTTGGAAAACGTGATGATTTCAGGCTCACAGAAAGTAAGACACAACAATAACGAAAATTCTGGCGTCAAGAGCTATTTTCCCGTTTTGGGGGACAATAAAGCTATATTGTCATGTTTGACATTACTCTGGCCCCACGCCGCCAACTCTGCTGCTATCCGCCCTCCTCTTTTTGGTTGTGCGCAATCTTGTAGCAGCTGAAAGGCCTGCGCATGCGTAAGTTTTCAGCATCCAAACAAATGTGCCGAACACTAGGCGAGAAACATGTATCAATACGGCGGGGACAAGTGCGTGGCTGTGGGCTGCTCCCACTCTCGCTACGGGAACAAGGACCTCCACTTTTACACCTTCCCCACTAAGAACAAGGATCAAGCAGAGGTCTGGATACAAGCAATGAAGCGAGTGAACCCAGATGAAAGTGCTTGGAAACATCTTTTTTTACACCGTCGGCAGTGAATTTCAGTGTTTGGATGCTGAAAACTTGCGCATGCGCTGACTTTTCAGCTGCTACAAGATTGCGCACAACCAAAAAGAGGAGGGTGGATGGGGAGTGAAGGGCCCTGAAGGACTTTGCTGATACACTGAACATTTTCTACCGGAATTTGGGGGGGCAAAAAAGACAAGTGAAACTGCCTTCATTCGACTAAGCTGACAAACTTATTTTTAATAACACTTGATCTCTGCCTTTGACTTGTCCTTTCCCTAATGATCTTAAACATGCGAAAAACAAAGTCGTACCGTAGTGTCCCATACTAGACAAGCTGGCATTTCAGAAGTATCCCCCCAGGCTGAAGCAGCCCAAAGTGGTGTATTTTTCAGGGTTTTGAGTAGCAAATTAGAAAAATTTCCTACCTGGGAGGGGAGAACTGTCAAACTCACCCATCCACCCCACCCCATTCATCAGAGTCATCTGTTTCTAAAGGTGTTCATGAGTAATCCCTCATTCCCCACGCCTTAACTTCATCAATACTGCAGCTACACAAAATCTATTTCAGTCATTGGAAAACTTGAAGTCCTGCCAGTTTTTTCTTTACTTTGAATGATAATGAACGTTTAAGGCAGTGCTGACCATTTTGTCCATCCATTTTGCCTGTGTGGTGTTCTAATGTCGACTGTGTGTCACTTCCTTAATACTACAGAAACTGTTTACATCATAGGAAAGCTTGAGACCTAAGCAGTTTGGCATTAGCTTCACTTGTGGACAATGCAAGTCTGACACACCGGTACACTAAAGTAGATTTTGTGCAGCTGAAGCATTAAGGAAGTTATGATGCTGGGAACGGGAGTGGCCTGAATACTTATGAACACATGTAGAAACAGATGGGCTTGATGAACGAGGTGGTGGGTGGATGAAGTCCATCCAGCGGGGCGGGGAGGGAGAGTCTGAGGCTTCCCTCCCTCCGAGGTCAGAAGAATTTGCCCATTCGCAGGTGCAATTGCATGGAAATCCCTGTTCTAAGCGTTTCACAGCGGGGGGGCGAATGCTTCTGAACACCAGTGTGGCTAATACACGCTCGATTTGTAGGACAGCACCAAAGAGCGTTTAATTCAGCGTGATCCAAGTCTTATCCACAAATTATCGACAGTCTACAATAATAAGATTTTATTCTTACCTCTCTCCAGTTCTTCAAAGGCATCCGCGTAGTTATCAATGATCGACCTACTCGAAGGGCAGAAGACGGACTGGGCTGCTTCCTTGCCCAACAAATCCTCCACGATCTCTCGATCTTCCCTGTATGATAAAAATGAGCATCATTGTGAAATAAAGATAAAATACATGTTTGTGATTGTGACTTACTTGAAATGAGTGGAGTTTTCTACCATGATCTTGATTTCAGGTAGCTTTCGCTTGAAAAGTTTTTGCCCTACAACAAGCTTGACCTTCATGCTGCCGAACTTTTTAACAATCTTGTCGATAACCTCGTTTAATTCCAGCTGACTAGGTGAGTTCTTCATGTCCAGCTTTCTTTCTTTGATCGTCGGAAAGAATTTGGACTGTAAGGATCAAAGGTATGAGGGCACAGGAACACTTCTTAACGCTGAAGAGTTCTTATGCATATACAATTTAAATTCTTTAATACCTTCAGAACATTACGAAACGTACTTACCAACTGGTAATCTGCCTTCTTGCCTCTCGTGATAATTGTACTCGCTCTTTGTGAAAAGTAACTCTCACTGAACAGCATCAAACTAATGCCCTCCACAGAGTGCTTACAGCGTTTCAGCATGTTCAGAGATTCCATCGGTAAAGCTACAACCAATTTTGTATCAAAATCAAGTATTCCACCTGCTCACCAAGTATCGGCTTTTGTGTGCCAGAGACCTGAGATGACCTTTGGCGAGGAGCAAGGACGAAAGCTTATTCTTCGTGTCCTTGCCCTTGATTGTGATGGAGGCGTCGCATAGAAGACAGGAGTAGTTTGGCTGTGTCTTCTTCGTTGTGTTGTGCTGGATCTCGATAAGATACTCGAGTCCTGTCGCAAAAGATGCGTTTGATACGAAACTTATAACTTGGTCGCCGATCTAATGCTAATTGTTCCCATGGAAAGGATAGAAATATGGCCAGCCTTGGGAGGAAGGGGGTCCTTAATATTTTTCATCCATCCAAAGTACGAGTCGCAACCAACAACTCACCCAAGTATGCACGGTCTCCGCTTTTGTCCATGTCCTTCTGCAGTTCTGACAGTTTATCCTTGGGAAACATCTCCTCTTTGACAGTCTTGCTTCTATCATCTTCCTCCTTTGCATCTTGGTCTACTTTGCCGTACGCTGGCTCTTGCTCTGTAGAAGGTCGAGACGTTGGGATCGTTGGGTTATTCGGCACCATCACTGACGGCGGAGGGTCGATACCAGCCGCTGCCACCACTGCAGCAGCCGCGGCGGACGTACGGGCAACGTACTTTGCCGGAGGTACCGATACCTCTGCGGCAAAGCTGGGCATCAGAGGATTCGCCATGGTCACAAGAGGCTGCCTGACAACTCTCCCGGGGTTAGTGACATGTCTCACGACCGTTTGCCCCCGGGGTGGTTGCTCATAAGGAAATGCGGCTGAGGAAGCCGGCAGAAAATGATGTTGCTGGTGATAGTTGGCATTGGTTGTCGGCTGGACTACGGGTGAAGGAGCCTGGTGATGATGAGATGAGTGTGCCTGCTCTGCTACTGTCTGCGGATTCCAATTCACTAGTGATGGAGGTCCATTGAACTGATCATATCCTCCCATTTGTTGAACCTCCTGTTCCTGCTGCTGAGGACGAGGAGGCAGATGTTTCTGTGTCTCTTCCGCCGCCGAAGGGTAGTCCCAACTGAACGTCGGAGCAGCCGCCAGAGCAGCAACCGGAGCTGGCTTTTGAGCAGGCACGGGCTTGATCTCATTAAGGTCCATAAGTCCTTGCTGTTGGTAACCTAAGCAAGAAAGGAAGAGCAGATAGACATGCAATCTGAACACGATTCATCTTTAAACTAACGTCTACTGGGCATCAAGTGCACACCTGCAATGAAGATAGGTAGCATTAAGTAATTAGGGGTGGGGAGTAAGTACTTACCAGTTCCTTCCGTCATGATTACGCATGAGGTCAATACCGTGTGCACGCAGACAGAGACGCTGGTGTTCATATCTGTCAACGGAGCGCACGATCGTGTGCACGGAGGTACGGACGAAAAACAACGCGACGAAGCATTAATGACATGTATGAGCGCATGCGTATGGTACACAGAGAAAGACATGCATATTGCTGTCAAGTAAGTTTATTTTGCATATGTGTTTAAACTGATCTGTAAAAAAACACGGCAGAAGACATTTCCCCAGCAAGTCTTAAACAAGTCATTCTTCATGTGTCACGTCTACTTCTTGCCGCCGCTGGTCCCCTGGCCGCCCGTTGCCGCAGCAGCCTTTTCGCCGGCTTTCTTCTCTTGCTTCTGTCGCATGATGTCGGCATCTCGTTGCTTCCGGGCCTCCAAGGTCATGCCCTTGTTGCCCTCTGAGGCGGAGGCGCCCTTCTTTTTGGCGATCTCTTTCTGCTTCTTGGCCGCCTTTTCGCGAGCGAGCTCACGCTGGTTGCCGCGTGTCATTATGGCTGAAATGCGAAGGGCGCGCGTTTCAGGACCCTGTAGGGAAGAGCGGACGGAACTGGCGACCTGGCGAAGAGCGCTCTGGGCTTTCTCTCTTCGGCGTCGCGTTAAGTTCTGGACATAACAATTATGACACACGTCCGACCTCTGGGACGACAACGACTACGTGCTGCACAAAAGCTTCGTCCTCGACCAGTTCGGCGCCTCTCTCCGCGACAGTGAGAGCAGCGGCCACTGCCGAATCGGCTCTCCAAAATACATCTTTGTATCAGGTGGGAAGGTACTGACTGACCTACCTAGATAGGATGTGATTCTGTAGCAAGTGTGGTTGGAGTGCGACCCCGAGAACGGCGTGTAGGTGCACGTCCTGGTCCCGGACCGGGAAGGGGAGCGTATTCAGAACGGACTGGAAGGAGGCTGAGATGGTACAGTTGAGTGAGGGTTGAACAAGCTGTGCGTCTACGTCCCTGAGCTCGACACTCAGCGGGCAGTGCAGTCTGCAGTAGTCCCCCAGGCAGAGTGGAAGGAGACGCTGCTCTGCTCAGCGCAGTCGATGCAATCTGGGCAGTCTGCACCAGAGAAAAGACAGAAGAAGAATGCGCTTACGCCGATCGAAGGTAGGACGCAAAGTCCACAGCTGAATCAGCTGCCACTGAGCCCCAAATGGTGCCAAGCACTGTATGGGGGCCACTGTACACTGTACACCGTATGTAGACTGATCACGCTGGTCACCAGCAGACTGGTCACGCTGGTCACCAATTGGGGCTCAGTGGTAGCTGATTCAGCTGTGGACTTTGCGTCCCACATTCGAAGGGCGAGGGTATAAAGGAAGCGTGTTCTTCTCTCTTTTCTCTGGCTCCTCACCATAGACAACTGAGACCGTCTCACGCGTCAGCTGACCTTGTTGTTGCAGCCCTGTTTCGCCTGGATTTTGAAACAGTTTAAGCTGATTTGGTACTTTGTGATCATCGCCAGCGACCAGATCAAGGTTGCTTGGACCAGATCCACTGGTCTGGATGTACTGGAGAAGTCTTCTGCCTCTCCTTTGTGCGCGTGTGCGCAAGAGAGGGCCAAAACCTGTCGAAGAAGAATTTTTCTCGGGTAGGCTGGTGGGAGCTGAGCAGTCCATGTTCTAAGTTGTCTATGATCACTTGTTCTCGTGATGTGGCTCAAGCCTAGGATTTCAAGCCGCGCCTCAATTGGGTTCTCTGCGTGACTTTATTCGGCTCGGCTTGAAAGTTGCCCGCTACAACTCTGTTGTCTTTCTCTCTGTCTGTCTCTCTCTCTCCGATCCGACTGTTTCAGACTCATCGTCAGTTGATTCTGCTGCCAGTTCTTCCCGCTGACTGAAGGCTCCTTCGTGTCGTGCTCCTACGATATCCGAGCAGCACCAGCGTATGGATTCTTCCTGACGTCGTCCCTTGCCGAGTTACCATGGACCAGGACGCTTCCTCCGACGCCGCCTGTCCCGTCCAGACGTATCCAGCGGCGGAGGCTGACGTAACCGAAACCGAGCAGCAACGAGGACACGAACCTGGTGAACCCTCGTCGCCACCACCCAACCACGGCGATGAGAAGGAGACGACGGAGGAGATCCCGGCAGCCCCAAACCCAGAGAAGGTGCCGAAATCGCAGCCGCCGCCGCCGGCTGTCACAGTCGACACGATCTTTCAAATAAAGTGCATCAAGTACCAGAACCGAAAGTAAGTCCTCAATTTTTCCTAGCAATGGGATGAAGTACCACAGGACTTCCTGAAGTGAAAGGACTGCTCTGTGAAATACGTTTTACTCGGGGGTGTCTGGAGAAAAGCTCAAGTGTGGAGCATTTTTGTTCTGATATTGCTTACACTCATTTACTTCTCAGGTATCCAATAATTCTCCAAAATGAAAACGGACCTTGTCCGATCATGGCCATCGCCAACGTACTCGTCCTCAGGTCCAAGATTGAATTACCTGACGGGATCGAGATCATTACTGCCAGGGATTTGTTGAACAAAGTCGGTAAGTTAAAGCATTTTTTTCGTTTGTGGACTGATAACGCAGGCCAATGTTTCTTTGCTTTTGTGCAGGTGATGCAATCATCAACGCAACTCCGAGTAACCTACCGGAAGAACTCAAAGAAAACTTTATCAAGAATCAGGTAACACTACCGTATTAGTAATATTTGGTCAGGTTGACATTATAAGTTGTTTTTTCCAGGAGGATGCACTTGACGACCTCCACACTCTCATCAATGGCCTGAACCTCAACATTTACTTCGACCGCGTCGACCGCTACGAGTTCACCAAAAGCACTGTAATCTTTGATGTCTTCGGGGTGAGCATTGTTTTGTAGCACTATGAAGGCACAAATATCAGAAGCTTGTATCTTAACATTGCTACGTATTTGTACGTGGCATGAATGAGCTAACATTTTGCAATGGGTGACCATTTCTTCCAGATATCTCTTCTCCACGGATGGTTGGTAGATTCCTCCCAGCTAGAATTGGCAGAGGCAATAGCAACGAGATCCTTCAATCAACTGCAAGACTGGAGAGTCACTAATGCAGACACACATGATGCTGATATGGTGACTTGATTTCCAGTACAGTGTGTCAAAATCGAACCCAAATTTCATTGGTTACGTTGACAGTTAAATCGTCTGTGCCTGGTGCAACAATTCCTCGACGGTGGTCAGCTAACCGAGGCTGGCATATGTCAGTTGGACAGCCATCTGCAAGATGGTCAGTTAGCTGTCTTCTTCAGGAACAACCACTTTGCAGTCATCACTAAGCACTGTGGGGTGAGACGAGATGGTGGAAAGTTTGCACGTGAAGAAAAATGGAGACTTTTTCTTTTTTTTTTCAGCAACTTTTTTTACTGGTGAATGATGCCGGCTACGACCGTTACTCCGGTATCATCTGGCAGACACTGTCTTCAACCTGTGGTGACTGCGTCTTCGTCGATGGAGATTTCAAGGTTAGGACGACTGTCTCTGACCACGATGATGGAAGGACCAAAGAGCAGCTGGAAGAGCAAGAGTGAGTTGGAAAGTAACAAAAACTTCCTGATCATGACCTAAGATGCAATCATTACAGTCGCATGGTTGCCTTATCATTAAGTCAACAGGACCAAGAAGAGAGTCTCAAGAAATCTGTCAGCCCTGAGATGTCAGAGTAAGTTTATCATTCCCTTGCTGTATCTTGATGGCCAAACTTAGATTGAGTACATATTTGGTCAAGGGTCACTATTTTAAAGTTGGGTACCATTTCCTTTATCGCATCCTCTGAAACTACGCATAGGATACCGGACGTCCCACAGCAATTCCAACTGTGGCTAATGGCACACTATTAGGCTAGGTCAAAGAATGAAAATGCTGGGATTTGACTGAATGCGTCTTAGATTTGTTACCTAATGCCAAATTATGAAGATGTCAAGTGGGTTTCAAAGGAATACATTTTTGGACACCCGTCCATGGCCATAATGTTTTACCACATAAGTTCATGACAAGATGCTCAGATTTTTATGGCCCCTGGGCAAAGCTTTTATTTTTTTTCCATATGACTGCAGAGACTATATTTTTCATCTAGAAACTAACTAAGCAGGTTCACTTCAAATTTGTAATGTTGGCTTAGCATCCTTATGTACTGTGTCTAAAAAACTTTGAAGGCAGGGGAGGGGGAACCCAAAAGTCATTTTTTCATTCCATTTGATCAGGTCTTCAGGTGAATTCTTGCGACAAATCAAGGACGCCGCACAAGATTAAAAATGACCCAACCTAGTTTATACATTCTCCCTGCCTTGACTCACAACAAATCAAATATAGTGTCATAATATACCAAACCCACTGCCAACTTTACTTTGTACAACAAAATCTATGTAATTTTGGTCATCACGGTACGTAACTGTCACTGACAGTTTCAACCACCTGTTTTATTCTAGTGAGGCCTATGCCAGACTAGTGCAAGAACGCATAGATGCTGCGAGCGCTGTGCAGGAACAATGGAAGCTGGATCATGAGCAAGAGGCTCGACAGCAGCAGCAGCAGCAGCAGCAACAACAACAACAACAACAACAACAACAACTGGAGCAGCAGCAGCAGCAACAACAAGGTGCCCAGCCGCAACAGCAGCAGCAACAGGTGGTGCCACATGGTAGAAGCCAAAGAAATGTAAGTTCATGGTCACATGATCGTCACATACCTTACTTAGATCAAGAGTACCGAATGTGAGCTATTGATTGTCCTTCCAGTGCACAATTTTATGAGGACAGGCCTTGAAATTGGTTCTCCAGCACTGCTTCCCGTCATCCTTACCATCGCATTGGAAAAATCCCTCAATCGGGAATTCTACCATGAAATTATCATGCCATGCAAGGGATCCTAAGCGCATGGCCGTTCACTTTGTAATACTATCTTATGTACGAGTAAGGCAATCTGCTTTTATCCATTTTTATTAATACATATTTTCAGGCTCGCACTTTGTGAATGTACTTTTTGTAAGTGAACCAAAATTTATCGATCGATCATGTCAAGCTCCAGAAACTCGTGCACCCAAATGCTGAAACCATCAGGCTGCAGTCAGGAGTGCGTTAGTTGCAAGTCTATCCAGGGAAGAAGTTTCACTTCACTGATGTTGCTCGAGTACGCGTACAATATTTTAGACTGACACGCACTCACCCCCCGCACACTCGCGAAGCCGATCTTCATTCGAGTCTCTTGAAAGTCGTGAAAAAAAGACGACCTATTTTTTCAGTAAAGTGTTTTTTTCACGTTTCAGAGGAAATGTGGCATTTTTTTCTTAATAACCTTAAAACTTTGGGCTCTTTCAACCTGAGAAACTTGGACGAGTCGTGCTTTAGTCAAGTAGGCCGAATCTGGCTCAGGGAGGTCACGTCTCACCAAAGATTGAAATTGAACAAGAAATCCTGGTTCAATCTTGTTCTGGGTCACGAAGTCTACGTAGGAGGTGAAGGAAAAAAAATGGCACCCCAGCACAATCGCGCTCTCTTCTCCGGAGTCGAAGGATAACATTTACCAATTGAACAAGATGCACTGTATGATTTTATTGTTCCGATTTTGGCTAATTTGACATGTTCCATTCACAGTGAACTGCATGAAAGTTAAACGCATTAAGCTAGGATGTGTAATATCAGTGCTGAGTCTGACCCTGAATGAATTATCACAACTGCCGGATGTAAACAACAGTGTAAAAATGTGTGTGCAAGGAGTGTGTGTCTTACTTAGTACTTTAGGATCACACCATTGGGCTGTGTCTGTTGTTGAGGGTTTTTAATGGAACTTGTTGACTTAACGTTGACGTCTGAACCTGCTATAAAATATCGCTGATGTGTGAGTTGCTCACCTCTAATCGCACTGTTCAGATGCACTGAGAGAAGTGCATAACGCACTAGAAGCAATAGGGCGTTTCAGGAACAAAAATCCGCACATCGGGCTTGCAAAGTATTTACTGTTGGCCCTGTCTGAATATTAGAATAAGACATTTCTCAGACTTCTGTCCACATAAAAAGGGCAAAAAAAGAGACCTCAAGTTGCCGTCTTCAGGTCGCTAATTTTCAGTTTGTTGACCGCTTGGATGCCAGAGTCCGGGGAAGACTCTTCATTCTTCTCCGAAGGCTCCTCTTTGGGCACCTGGCGGCAGAGAGGCAGTTCATACCCGGAGGACGCGCCTAGAATAAGAAAGCCATTTGACCTCGTGAATATGGCCTGGGACGGTGAAGCCTTTTTCTTGGTCGTGACAACAAGTACCTCAATTCGAGACAGCTATGACGAAACCCGTCAGTCATGTAAGATTGGGGTGAAACATTCCAAACTTGGCCGGTGGTCAGTAAGTGAACATAAAAAAGATCGCTAAAATTTGCAGAGGCCATTTTGAAGTACAAAAAGGTCGGTTTTGAGCTCTCACTCCATGGGGTAGCAACAGCTGCAAAAGGCTCGTGAAGTACTGCCGATCTAGTCCTTTTCGTGCGCGCGCTCACCCTTTCTCTCGTAGAAAAGAATGTAGGCGGCCTTTTTGTCCCCGTTTATGTCACCAGGGGCTCTGTCTTGGACGTCAGCGTCATTGAAGAGTCTCCATCGGTGTGAGGTTGCGTGGCGCACAAAGGCCGTATAGTGCCCACTCCCCACGGAGCCGAAGTGGTTGACGCAGGCGTACAGATCAAAACGTGGTCTGGCTCGTAGGGGCCCAGACAGGAACCGGGTCAGGTCGAGGTCGCTCGCTGAGAAGGATACTGGCTTCTCCAGCTTGCACGAAGTCCCGCTCACGTATACGAATCTGGAAAAAGTATTTCTTCTAGCCGCAGTCGAAGGAATCATTCAGTTGAAACTGGATTGAACTCCGGAACTGAAATCTAAGGCTTATGGACCTGACGGTCAAAGGATTTGAGGAGAATATCCGTCTGCAGTCCGTGGTCGTACTAACATAGTACTTTACCTCTTGAGGTACACGATAAGGAAGTCCGGCAACTTCCAGATGGTGAGCGTCTTCGTCGCAGTGCGGTTCTTTCTGCACACAGGGCAGTGCCAGGGATTGTTTCCATCCAGGGTTTCGTTCTCTGAGAAGGCGTCTAGGCAATCCTCGAGCGTCAGCTCAGAGGGCAGAAGAGCCTTAGACATGGAAGAGTCTCTCAGCGGACGGTACAACTAGAGAAAAAGCAGTCGTTAAATGCATGTTATACACAGCATGTGACACAGCGATAGGATTTATAACAAAATAATTGAGTAAAAGAAAAAGGCCTCTTCACGAGCTTTTCAATTTTGCGATTCTTTTAAAACTGAAGCAAAGAACCCGTCTTTAACAGAAACAGTCTGGCAAAAAAGTTAACTGTCAGTCCCACGCACCTCCTCTAGATCGTCAGGCCCCGGGTTGTACGTGACCGCGATGGTGTCTGCGCTCTGCAAGAGGAAGGACTCGCTTCCCCTGGGAACAGAGACGCAGCCCACGCATAAGTTGCTACCGTACAAACACCTCGAGCACGTCTTCCCAGAAGAGTCGGTCACGATAAGATCGTAGCTATCGTTGCGGATTAGAGGCTTGATGAGGGAGTGCAGGCGATGCCCAGAAATCTGCAAGACATCAAGAGCAGCTTCCACATGATGGCGTTCAAGCAAAATGTTGACTCTTCCCACCTGGTTTGGTACCCGTAGAAGCGAGGGATGCCCGAAAAGGTTGACCTTGGCACCTATGACTCGACGAAACAAAACTTGGAGGTTGAACACGCGCTTGCGCGGCTTCGACACCGAAACCTAAGAAGAATCACGGACTCATTATGTACAGTCGCACTTTCCTGCACTTTTCAGTTCAGATAAGCTTCAAGACAATAGAATCATCAAGTTGCTTCATTAGTTGGGGGATACGTTCTATCTCTTGGTGACCACGTCATAAGCCTCAAGTGACACTACCTTATTAAGAACCTGAGATATGTAATGGTATTTGACTGAGCTTTTTCTACGTCTTATGAAAAAATGCAAATTTCTAGGGTTGTTGGTGGCCCTTCCCGAATGGGCATGTTATCGAAATGTGAAGAAATGACTCGTCAACTATTGGGACATAAACTTTGACCAAACGAGACTTTTAAAGTCGATCCTATGCCCTAGGTCTCGACGAGAGAGAGAGAGAAACGAGAGAAATGAACAGAGTGAAAATGAAATGTCCGTCATGCCTGGTCGAGGGCGACGAATTCCGCTGCTGGCTCTGCGTTTTCTCTGCATCCGGGACATCTGATTTGTCCTCTCGGGACCTCGGGGTCGGACTCGTGGTGCTCGAGGGTGCGGTCAAGACAAGGAAGGCACATTCGACACTCGCATGCGTTGTGCTGGCGCAGCTGAAACGATAAGGACACTTTGACGTAGATCTTTTTGACTTTAACTTTGTCACTTGATTTTTAGGCAACTCTGAGGTGCTGTCACGCATAGTTTGCTTTACCGAATGGAACTTTTCAGCTTGTTCTGCATTCATACTTTAGGTGAGGCCGCTGCAGATGCTATGCTTTTACCTGTGAGACGGGTAGCTCCTCCATGCAAATGACGCAACTTAAGTTTTGCGATTCGTCTTCTATTCCCTGGTCCATGGTCATCGATGAATTCGTCGCGGTTGTTGCCTTCGCCGCCGCCGCCGTCACCGTCGGCGCTTCTTCGTCCTCCTCGGAAGGGCTTTCAGATATCGTATGACTGACTGGGGTTTCAGACATTTCCATATCGTGCCTGACGTCGACTGTGAGAAGCGAAGGCACAATCTGGTCGACCTGTTCGCCTTCATCCCCAGAAGCAGTAATCACGGTCGCCTATAGAAGTTCGATAACACCTTGAGACCAACACCTAACAACCCTCACTTATTAACGACTTCTGAAAACCACATTTCAGAAGTCCAGTACTTTGTAAATCCGTTAGTTGGTGTTGAGGGTGAGCATCTCGACTTCTCTTACCGTAGCCAAAGGTGGAGGGACCGCGGCCTCCTCAACGACAGTTGCGATTGCAGCGGCGATATCGGAAGAAGTGTCCGCCAACGGCACCGCCGTCTCCATGGAGACATCGGGCATGAATTGGGAATTCTTCGCGGATTCTTCTGGAGTCTCTGCATCTTGGTCGACGATTCTCTCAATGACGCAGACCTCTTTGTCTTCGCCGATATATCTGATCTGCGCCCAATCCTCCAGGTTGAAGTGAATTCGGTGTTCGGTCACCTCGACCACGGCCATTCGATCTGCATCTACCCCGGTCAGCGAAGATACACTGGTCTTCATGGACCGGATGCAATCGGCCTGCGTCAACTCCAGCAAATACGTCACCGTCGGCAAGGAAGGAGAGACAAAGGTTACCTGCAGAAAGGATCTGTCGTATGACCTGATGCTAGCAAGGGCTGGATACTTCTCTTATCCATTACATGCATACCGCAAACTATGTCTACTAGTGCCTACCTGCTTTTGGATTACGGCGGCGTTAGGCAAGGGTACGGCCAAGTACATGAAAGGCTCGAACGAGACCGACGGATAGGCACACACCGAGCAGACCACAGTGTTCTTAAATAGACCCTGGAATGTCCTGGCCACGACAGTGTCGTTCGTCGACAAATACTTTTCCCAGTATCGCTCGGCCTCGATCGCCTCCTTCAGGTGCCGCGTATCCACCAGCGTCGAGTCGGTGGCCGATCGAGGAGTTATCACGGAGGAGGAAGCGGCCGTCCTCGGACCTTCGCCGACGTCCGTTGGTTCTGGTCCACCGGCTCCGTTTTCCAGCATAGCTTCTTCCTCGTCATCATCCAAGGTGATGTCCGAGCCATTCTCGGTAGCCGCAATCTTGCGCTCCAAAGCCAGCTGCACATTTTTCTCCTAAATATTTTAAACGTTAAGATCTTTACCGATAATGACGGAGGCTCTCTTACTCTGTCTTGAGAGTCTAGCTTGATCCTTTTAATCGAACCAAAGACATCCATTGCTTTTGGCTTCTCATCGCCTCCATCTTCGTCGCTCAAGTCCATTTCCTTGGCGCGCTTGGATGTCAAGGATGACGGCGAACCAGCAGATCCTTCAAGAATTTAAGCATAACATGTACTCTATGCACGGCACAAAGAGGCCCCTTTCCATGCCTACCACTTCACGTGAGAAAAAGGATACACTTGGATTGGGCAGAACAGCATTTGTCATTCCCTAATGTTACAGTTCTTGCGATTCTTAACATCCCGCCTGCTGATTACCTCGCAATCCCAGGTTGTCGATGGTCTCCTGCGGGCGCGCGTTCTCGTGCGCACGGGCAAATTTGTCAGAGTCGAAAGTGATCTCGTTGTTTTTTACCTGAGAGAAATTATGATGTATCTGAGAACCTGGAGACTTTTTGCCTTCTCACCTGTGCAGTTCCCTCAGTGTCCAAAACGTTGACGTTAAGAGTCTTGTTTTCCTTGAGGATGTAGTCCTCAAGAGCAACAGACGACGAATTCTTTTCAACGGAAAGCATTTCGTTGTTGGGCTCTGCAAGCAGTGGCCCAATATGGAACAATTGTCCCGGGTTGTTCGGTTAAATGACGTACCTTTTTTATCAGTCTTCAGAGTCGGCGCCTTCTTCTTGAGCGTGTCCACAGCCACCAGATTAGACGTTGGCACCAATTGCTGCTGTCCGCCAGGTGCCAGCGGTTGTTGTGGCTGTTGTTGGGACGGAGAAGACGCCGTGGAATCATTGTCCAAGTCTAGTTCTAGGTCGTCGTCGTCGTCCTCCATGAGGTTTTTGCTGTCTGTCTTGAGCTCCTTTGGTATTGGCCTATGCCTGATCGACCCGGACTCGTCTATGGATAACGAGGACTGAGAATCAAAGCTTCTTGGCGACCCAGTAGCAGAATCGTTCTTCTTGCTCCTCTTCTTCTCATAGTCTTCCTCCTCCTCCGACTCCCCAAGCCAGTTCGACACAAGCTTCGCTCCGTGGTTTTGGCAGTTGTCGCCAGTTCCGTTGGAGTTTACAGCGGCGGCGCCATCGGCGGCAACAACGCTCACGGACGAGTTGAGCTCCATGCTGGTGTTGCACTCAGACCTGGAGAACGAAACACTTGACATGCAAGATCACTGAGCCCACCGACAGCACCTACTTGCTCAACAGAAGTCCAGCTTTGCCACCACCTTCACCAGAGTGGCTGAGATTCAGTTCTTCGTGGAGGGCGTCCAGCAAGATGGCCAGAAATTCCTGCAAGTGTCAATTGAGCTGTATTGCTGTTTCAAACTAATGCTACGCCTGACTGGGCCTCATGATCATCCACTAAGCAAGCTACTACTGACCTATTTACCCACAGTACGAAACTAAATATTATTGCACAGACGTGAAAGCGAATCTCTTGACTGTTACGATCATTTCAGTATCCATTCAGAGTAGGTGTGTCTTCTATGGATAGCTATGAGCTCATGTAAGTCCCTAAAACGAATCTTAAAAGTCTGTGCATACGAGACTTCTGGACAAGGTCCTTTAACAACCTTAAGTAAGCTCTATGAGAGAGAAAGTGAATAATTTTGTTTACAAAAAGATCAAGGAAAGGCGGCACTAAATTGAACCCATTCCTAAGCGTCAGTTCAGGATCATGATGTATGGGCCTCAGTCCCATGACCTAACATTCCACTTTGATCTTTTAGTTTGCAACCAAATAAACTAAGCAGTCATTGCAGCCAATTGCTCAGACCAAGTTTTTCCCCAAGCAAAGTTATGCGATAAACGTGCGTCCATCTATGCACACATGTTTCTGCTTCAGTGGGACTGAATACCGCCAAACTGGCATACCAAGGAAGAAATCTCAACTTCTGGAGTCCTTTGCTTGTCTTGGTCCAGTTCTAAGAGGTGTGGTACATGTCCTCTCACCAGTGCCATTAAGACTGCTGGGCCAGCTTCTTGTCTTCATAATGTTCGCCTAGATCGTGTCTGGCGTGATCAAAGGACTTGACAAAGTGTGCCGGGACACTGTTTGCCACAAACATCAGTTACAAGCAGGTCTACCTGACAATCGTGCTGTTGAGTTCCCATGAAGATGATGTTTCGCTTGGACAACGACTCCTTGAATTCTACGGGTCTGAGTGCCGAGTAATCGCCGGACCAGACGTCACGAGTCAGTGGGCTGAAGGCTTCGCTCAGTCGGATCGACAATTTGTCGCACTTATCGCTTTTTTCGAAGTGTCTGAGAAAAAAGTCGGTGATCGGAGGAGTTCCAAGCAAACACTGGAGCCCGGAATTCATGTAACAAGTGTTGCCGATGTTTTTGAGGCCGCAGACGCCGGGAACCGCTGTTTCTGACCTATGAAAAAACAGTAATTAGCCAACAGTCCTTGAAGGAATCTACGATCTTTCTTGGGCTCTCTCACTTGACGTTATCCTCATTGAGAATCAGGTCGAAGAGATCTCCGATACCCTCGCCGTTAGGAGCCAGGGGGTCGCTCTCGTCCTCATAGGAAGCAGTGGCAGTGGCGACCGCAGCGGCGGCGGCGGCCGTAGCAGGCGCATCATCGCAAGCTGCGAAAGCCACCTCTGGAGGGTCGAAGTCTTCAAGCTCGGAAAAGTGTCCGTCCTCAATGTCGGCCGGATCCGCTACGGCTTCGACGGACGAAGGGCCGCCTTCGTCCTCGTCCTCGGGCGAAGGCCGCGACTGAGCAGCTGCAATCGGGGAGACCGTGGGGGCGCCACTAACTTCACCGCCACCCTCGCCACCGGTTGGTGTGGCGACCAAGCCACCGCTCTCCATCTGGAGGCGCAAGAAGGCCGACGAAGGCGCCAAGAAAGGACAGATTTTTTACTTTTTCGCTCAGTTTTTTTCTGATTCGTCACCCAGTGCTTTTGCCTCGCTCCATCCAGCCCAGTCTGGAGGAAGAGGTGTAGATCCAGCCGAGGCTCGTTGCTCGAAAGCTTGGCTTAGTTTTTTTTTGTTGTCTTTTTTTTAAACAAACTTGAGACCTTCGTCCGAAAACAAATTTTTACCTGATTCCTTAAAATTTTTGAAAAAGGAATTGCTTGTCCCCCATTTTCCAGCAGGACAAGCTGTCCTGTAAGACTTTCTCTTTTTTTGAGCCTTGTTTTTTTCTTTCTTTTCTCAGAAATTTTTAAAGAAACTACGAATTCCCAGTAAATTCCATAGCTGTGCAGCACTATGAAATTCTAATTGGAATGTAAAGTACTAGGTGACAATTTAGGACTACCTGGTACCATGGATTCAACGGATTTGTTCTGATCAAAGGTAATCACGCTTTTACCTTTGCATTCTCACTGAAGCTGGAGACCACAATATCTATTTCATCAAGATTCGACCATACTTAATTTAACGCAAAATTTTTGAAAATCTTTCAATTTTTTAGTGCAGCCGGGAACTATTATGGGACTTTACACCCCAGAGACTGACCCATAGTGTAAGAGCAGCATCATAATTTTCGTTGTGCTACAAAATTTGTGAAATTACAGATTGTCTAGCAGTGACACAACATTTTCTTCGTTTTGACTGAGGTCTTGACCAGCCTTCGACCTCTTGTACCTTGTCAGGTATCCGCCCTCGGAGAACGTACAAAAGTCAAATCACCTCAGTCGAAACTGGGTAAATGTAGCGTTAACATAAGGACACGCAATACATTGTTAATGCTACTATTTTATGCTCATGGTAACGGTTCAGCTTGTGCTAAGGTCCTCCACAACGTCGGCTCGATAGGAATCGAGGCTTGAAGAAATTAGGCTTGATACATTCCCAGCACGGCGGCCGCCGCCGCTGCCGCTGGCCCCCGTCCTCTCTTGCGAAGTCACCCAGCTGATTCCTCCCTTCACAGATGTCCGCGGTCGAGAACTCTTTGGAGTCACGACAAATTCTCAGTCCCGGTCCAAAGAGTGATAGGGCCCTAAAATGGATTGACGGTAAGAAGGAAATCCTGAGCTGCTGGCACGTTTTTCAAACATTCTGCGGACGCTCATGCTCACTCGTCCCTTTCTGGCGAGGCCGTCCTACTTTCGAGGTCGACGTCCACTTCTTGAGTCCTCTGCGACAGAGGCGAAAGATCCAGCTGGCTCTTGCACTCCAGCTTTGGCTCTGCCGCTGCCGGCATCTCTCTTTTCTCCTTCTCCACCACCACCTCTGGGAGTGAGCGAGCTCCAGAAGGAAGCTCGAGTCCGATCACTGAGAGCGGTGAAGATCCCCTAGAGGGAAAACGAGCCCAAAAATCAATCGTCACCCATCCCGAGCCACTCGTGCGCAGCAGAGGCGAGGTCAAGTTCGTCGGCCTTTCAGCCTGCGAATGCGAACTTCGCAGAATCGACAAGATGTGAGGAATCCGCAGGGGAATCAAAAAAGTATGAGACACAGAAAAAGGACTCCTTGCGTTGAGAGCATTTGCGGCTTTCCGAAAGCCTCAACGATTGACCAGCACTATTGCAGTGGTCTTTTGCTGACATCTGGCGACTGCCCCGTTTTAAAAGCTATTGCGACGTCTCACGCGTCACACGTTCCAGTCGCAAAAACTATCAAAGAGCTTTCAACATTAGTAAAAGTCGAATTGACGTGAACTCTCCCCATTCGTCCTCGCACCAGGCCATGATCGCCTCCGGGACATCTTATAGTCGTTTGGCGTCATCTAGCGCATGAGCAGCGCAAGAGCAACTTTCTGCACCCTTGAGGAATCCGCTGCGTATTATCGGTTTCAGTGTTAAATGTCGCCTTCTCTTTGCAGGTAGACCGAAGACATGTACTACATGATGCATGAGGTACTATATTTAGTACAAAATAGTCACAGAATTATTACAGTTAATTCATACGGCAAAATTCCTTTGACAAAAGAGATTTCTCGTCACTTTCGTTTTCCTTTCTTGGATTGCTGTTGATGTCCGTCAGATCCCCCGCCTCCTCCTCCTCCTCCTCCTCGACCTCCGCCAGAGGTGCGGGACTTCAGCTGAGGAATTTTTTCTCCCAAGTACCTCATGATGGATTCTCCTGGAAAGTGAAATGGTGCGATCAGAATGACGAAGACCTGACTGGGATCAGAGTTTCAATAAGAGGAGCCAAAAAGGTTCTGAACACCGCTGTTTTCCAGTCCCGGACCCCGGCGCTCGGCACCCACTGGGTCTAAGTTAAGAGTGGGGTCCGGGGGAACGATTACAAGAGCTGAAAACGAAGACGCCGGATAGATTCCATCGACCAAAGATGTGATGAATTAGCTATGAGATGAGCTGGCCGCAGCAGGGAGAAATCTCCTGGGACTCTTGTCGTCTCAGGCGATGTGGCCGGGCTATTCCGGTACGGAGAGAAAGCAACCAACCATCTTACTGTTTGCAAATTTGTCGTTGAAGAGAGATCCATCGTCGTTCCGGAGCTGCACCCTGATCCTTCCTCTGAATTGCAGTTCCCTGCTTCGCTCCCTCGGATACTGCTTGTTCTCCACCAGCGGTTTCCAGCCCGCATCAGCCGCCAGGAGGACGTCGCGGATCTCCAGATACGTGGGGTCAGGAACGCACTGATTCTTGGGCAGGAGCCGACCCTGCGCCCTCGTTTTAAGGGAGTTGATGTACGCGGGATAAATGCAAATCCACCTGATGACCGCAGAAATGAACTCAACGGGCGAATGGAGGGGCTACATTTAATGACGGTTTACCTCTCCTGTTCCGAATGCTTTCTCATCTCGTTAAAGGGACCGAGGGGCGGAGGGCGCTGGTGATGGTGGTGATGACCCGAGGCGGTGGCCCCGGACATCGCGAGGCCGAAATCTACTTGACGCAATCGAGGACAGTCTCGTCGCAGTCCGTCTTCTCTTCCGTTTGTTTACATTTACAAGATTGACACGTCCATAACCAGGGGAGACACTCATTTAAGTTCCAGACGTTCTGAGAGATTCGTTCTAACACTCGTGGCAGGCTCGATTTCTTTAAGTCATATTTAGTGCCAATGCCAAGTAGAAGTAATCATTTAAATACTCCAACAAGATTGTTCCATCAAGAGTGCACAAGAGTTCCGTAGACTAAAGTTTTTAGAACAGGGGTAAGAAAGTAGCTTGAAGGATAAAGTATTTGTTACCAAGAAATTTTCTGTCAGAACAGCCATTTCTGGCCAGTACTTGGAACCAAGTACTTAGAAAGTTCGGAAACGCCTTTGTCTCTATGGTGTAGGTGAGACAGAGCACATGGGACGTGGAGGGGCGTCAACACCTTCTTTATGCGTACCAAAGCTTGTGCCAACTCTGGTCCCCGACCTAGTAGACCATAAGCAGCTGCCTCGCCTACTCAGCCATCCGGCCCAAGTCCATCCCCTGTTGTCCCCTCCGTTCTTATATGCTACAGCCACACCACAACAAAAAAAACTCAAGGTTCATTATGATAAGTAAAATTTGAGACTTCTTGGCCTCGGCCCCGGTCCTGAAGTCCCTGTCGCTGTACCTGTCGTCGTCGTAATGTGAGAACGTCATGGAGGGGGAAGACAACAAGAAGAATACGGCCTCTCCTTCCTCACCAGTGGCCCCGCTCTTCCTCCACGGAAAAAAGTCATCCTCATCCCCGCGGTCCCATCGCCCGTCGACCTCTGCCATTCGTCTGCGAAGACCCGGAGGACCAGGATGCCGCAAGCTCCTACCGCCGCTCAGCCCGCCACACTTCGAGGAGGCTCCTATGTCCTCCGGCGCGCCGCAGTCACGGTACTGTCCGTCCGCGCTGCTGTCGGAGTTCGGTGATCTCTCGCTGCACCCGCGCCCGAGCAAGATCCGCCGGCGTAACGCCATCTCCGGCGCAGACGACGACCCAGCAATGGCCTTCCTATCCGACGAACTCAGGCAGAGGCTAGTTGAATTGAACAGGCGGGCGCTTGATCAGTCTTCGCTGCAGGCCGACTTTTCGACGATGTCGTTACGAGCCCGCAAAGTCCCCAAGAAGCCAAAGTCCGAAGATGACGATGATGACGACGGTGAAGTGTTTCTTCCCACCTCGGAGAGACCTCTAGCAACTGTTCACCGGAGACGGCGGCCAAGCAGCGGCAACGGAAAGGAGCTGGCCTCGATCTCGCTGCACCGCGACCTGCGGGGCCGGATGGGACCAAGGCCGCTGCTGCCAGAGTCCGTCACAAGAACCCATCTGTCAGAGCAGGCGTTGGTGCTCTACAGGCCACCCAACAGCTTAGTCGAGGAGATTGTGGCCAAAACTAAAGCTGACAAAGAGACTATATCGACCTAGTGTTGCACTAGGTGATATTCCTGGGTGAAACCAAGAGACTTTAGCAGAGATTGGACCTTTGTTGGCAAGAAGTGAATCAATCAGATGGTCTATGTGCCCATGAAGATGCATTGATCTCCTTTTAGGCAGCACTTATTGTTAAGACAGCAATAACAGTTGCTAGAAGTATTAAAGCTTCCACAATGTAACTAATATTCAATCGAAGCAATCTCGTTTTCCTTCAGATCATGTTGTTTCCACTGAGGTCAACCCTTGCGAAATATTTGTCTTCACTCGGACGTCATCCATCAGTGGCGTTGGGCTGGAGAAATTTCTCAATGGCTGGAGCGGACGAGGACGACTCGACGGATCCGGTCACTCTGCACTGCGATATCTTCAACGGCGACAGGTCGGACTTGGGGACTTGGGACGCGGCGGACATTCTTTAAGCATAAAGCAAATTAACTTCTCGTGATGTATGTTCGTCCTTGTACTTCACCTTGTGTCGTTAGCAGGTTACCTTGAACGCATTCTCTCCTCTTGTATAGATCAGCAGACGAGAATGTTTCTCCTTTGGTCATCTCTCATGGAATGCTCGGCTCCAGCACCAACTGGTCTTCACTGGGCCGGCAGCTGGCACGCACCACGGGTCGGACGGTAGCTTGCGCAGACGCCAGAAACCACGGTCGGAGTCCTCACGTCACCTCAATGTCGTACGAGGCGATGGCACGGGATCTCCAGGAACTCATCCACAACCGTCTAAACCGCGATCGGGCCATCCTCATTGGCCACTCTATGGGCGGACGGACATCAGCCTTGGCGGCATTGAAATGGCCAGAATTGGTGGAGAAGCTCCTCGTCGTCGACGTATCCACACTTAACAACAATATCGATGTAAGTCTATTGTGAGTCGTACAAAGAAGTGACTTGTCGGGAACTGTTACGTGCTGTAGGAGAATCACGCGACCGAGTGGAACATGGCGGACATCTTTCACAGCATGTTGGCGGTTCAGTTTCCTCGCAACGAGACCCTCTCTGAGTGTCGGCGAGACGCCGACCACCAATTGTCTCTCCGGATTAGCGATCCATCTCTTCGGGCGTGGTTGCTCATGAACATGTACGAGAGCCAAGATGGAACCATCGGGTGGAGATGCAACCTTGACAACATCTACAAGGCCTTCAGGGGCCATATAAGTGAGTGACTATGCAGTACTTTGCCACCATCGATACGATATACATATTTACTATACGCACGTGGTTTGCATACGTAGAGAGTAGTGCACTGTTGCTCGTGCCAGTGCCAACCTACCCAAAACATTGATCCCTCGACTTTACTTGCAGCACGCTTCCCTGAGCACCACGGCCTTACCTACTCCGGGCCCACGCTCTTCGTGTGCGGTTCCGATTCGAAGTACGTCCCCGTCGCCGACCACGCCCCAATCCGGGAGTCCGGGCTGCCCAACGCAGAGTTTGTGTATGTCTCTGGTGCCGGGCACTGGGTGCACTCTCAGAAGCCCAAGGAGTTCATGGAAGAAGTCTTGAGGTTTCTTCCAGAGTAATGTCTCCTCTGAGGTTCCAGTGCTGTTCTGAAGAGTTTCGGAATGGAGGGGAAGCATAGACAAGCTTAATTTGTACGGATGTAAGAAACTCTTGGTGCTTTGGGTGAAGTCTTGATATTTTGGCCATAAAAGGAAGTATATTTTAATAAAGTTGTAGGAAGGATTTCTTTTCACTAAAGCCGTGTCTGCTACATTGACAGAGGAAGTCCTGACTGTAAGTTGAAACCAAAAAGTGAGTCATGTCGAAATTTAACATTAAGTCGTAACAAAATTGTATTTACATCTGAATGGAAAGCATAGGTTGTAGATATATGTTATTGAAAAGGCTGTGGTGCCTGGTTCATTTGGCGTGCTCTGATCTCTAGTGTCCATGTGAGTAATCTTTCACCTCAGTTTAACTGCCAAGAGATCAACGCCTCAAATGCAACAATTGCACCATAAAAATGTGGACTTTCATTCACATGTTATAAGTATCAATAGCCGATGCTTTCAACAATTTAATGTTATTTTTCACTGTGACTCATTTTTTAAGATCTTGGGATTAACTCGCTACACTTTGCAATTTTGATTTATAAAACGTTAACTAAGCTAACGTTTTTTATAGATTTCAATTTACATTCCCGTGTTAGAAAAGCTGCCCTCAACTAAGGACTGGATTTGACAGCCTCAGGAAGTTTCTGCTTCTGTTAGGGCTTGACATTTGTGTGCCTTCCAGTTGTATGTCATCTTAGCAACGTTGTACACGGTGTTCAAGCCCCCCAGCCCCACCTCCCAGTTTGTGGGTTGAGCAATTCTGACACCCTTCCTTCGTGAGTCTTGTTCTTTCATGGTGCCAGATGCACCAAAACTGCAGAAACAAACGGAAAGAAGGTGGGTTGAACGAACTCAAATTGCCTCACAAAATGTGGCAATTTTAGATTTAAGGGTATTCCAATGCTGTAAGAAAAGGCCACATGTGTCCTGTGAAATACAGGTGCAGAATGTGCGCGAATCTTATTTAAAAGTCTCGTGTCATTTTGAATGTAATATCAGTGACCGATCACTTCAGAAACGACATGAACAGAAAGTAGAAACTCTGTGCTTAATTCATGTCAAATTCTCGGTTAAAACCAATGTCGTGATCATTTTAAAGCCCTCAAAAACGCTTGCTGAAGCTGACTTGTGATACAAACGGACACTTCTTGCACTCCAAGTGGAAGCCTCCTCACTGATGCTAAACAAAGTGAGGCTGAAGTAAAGATTTGAAGCTTTACTTCTTTTAACTTTTTGACCCGTGTCACTTTAAGCAAGTGTAATTAAAGCTGGTTTTAAAATGTTTGTGCAACTGCTGAGTTTTTCATCACGCAACCTGCCAAAAGTAGACTCGAAGGAGAGGGAACGGGAATGCACGTCACAAAGCACAAGGGTACTTTGAACAGGTGGCTGTGCTGGAGGTCTTTGGCTGGAAATGACCCATGAAGATGTAAGGATCTCACCTTAACTATTTTTGTAAGGAAGTGGCTCCCAAATGGGTAATGATAGCTAAAAATGTCTTACTTGTGTGCACAGTTCTAGGGAGGTGTAGCATTATGATGCAAACTTGCTTTTTCCTTTTTTGTTAGTCTTTGACGAATTCTGAGTCAAAGACTTGACTGTGACAAAACTTGGCTTCATTGATATAAATCCTACTTTTCTATCAACAGTGGAGCCATTTCTTTCAAAGTTAATCTGTGCCCGAACCCTGAACAACTGCTGCGCGGTGCTCATGTACAAAGACTTCATCAGGAGGCTTTCTGATGATGACACGCACAGAACAATGGAAGAGAAGGAGCTCAGTGGTCTGTCGAAAGTTCGCTTTCAGGGAACAAAAACATTGGGTGTGCGGCTCCTCCATCGATGACCACACCAAACTTTTGGTGCACCCTGTATCAACCATATCTCGTGCAGACGCCTCCGTCGCCCACAAGTCATCCACCCACCCCTCCTCTCTCCTGCACCCACTAGTCGAAGGAGCGTCGAGTCCAGTACTACAAGCTGTCTTCTACTACCGGACAGCACTGCTCTGCTCTGCTCTCAGGTATGAATTGGGGAGCTTTGTTAGCTGGCAGAAAAGCCAGGTAAGCAATGGCATGGTTACGAGTCGTGCTCACGCCTATCGAGAAGAGGCAGGGAGCGGTTTGGTGGGTCTTGAAAAAAAGAGGAGGCCAAGAGAACTTCCCCCAGGTCCTGCGGTTGGACTGAACTGCCTGCCTGAGCTGCTTTTGTCCTCGCTGAGTTAAAAAAAGAAAAGGGGCGCGCCTCATAACGAACACGTCATTCGAAATTTGACGCGCAGAGGGATCGGTTTAAGTCTGTGGTACGAGGAAAAGCGCGTATGGCTCCAAACGAGAAGTCGTTGGCAAGAAGATAACCATTTTTTCTTTGTGAGGGCGCTTGCCCAAACGCCTGGCAAGCGAGTGAGCAACGCCATCAGTACGGTCAGTGGCAACAACCACTGGCACCTGAGCTCTAGGTGCATGCGTGGTTGTTGGGTCAAAGTCTCTCTGGAAAGGTGTGCAGTGTGTGAGAATTGCAAATGCACTTCCTGTGCATTAACTGTTATTAGTGAGACTTCAAGTTTTAAAAGGGGCGAAAATTGCCGCCAGCAACACTCGCGCATGTGAAGAAGAGCGTCCGCAACAGGAAGAACAATGAACCTCCTTGGACACAAGATCTTCGTGATGGTGGTGGGCTCCGCCATCAAGATGTTGGCGGGGATCATCCCCATCTTTCTTTTCAAATTCCTCAGCAGTCGCCAGCGCAAAGTGCTCGACCAGGTGGTGGGAGCCACCCTATGCTTTGGCGGCGGGGTTCTCCTCTCGACCGTGTTCCTGCACATCCTGCCTGAGGTTCAGGAGAATTTCAGTCATGCCACCGAGCTGGAATACTTGCCGGACAGCCACTTTCCGATTGCATCTGCTTGCATTTGTGCCGGGTTCTTCATTGTCTACATTATCGAGACGCTCGTGCACAAGCTTTTCCACAGCCGCGGCGGTGCGCATCACAGTCACGGGCCTCTGGTGGCGACGCTGCCGGCTGCACCTGATGATGGAGAGGGTGGACCGACCAAGGCTTCTTCGTCGACGACGGAGCAAGTCGAGCTGGAGGAAAGCGTTAGCAGCAACGGCAGCTACGATGGAGACAGGGGCGCAGTCAACGGCGGTTATGAGGCGGACGAAGCGAAGACCAAGACAAGGGGTGACATCAGGTGAGAGAATGACGCACTTAGCAGGCAACTGACAACAAAACCAAGGTTGACTATACGCGAACAGCACGTTTTAGCACAACTGCGCAGGACTCTCCCCAGCATGAAGATGCTCGGAATGGTCCCATGGGTCACAACTGCTCAGTTATTGTTGTACTGGTCGTCGTTTTTCGGTGTCCACACTAATTTGACCCTATCATTCCAACAGCTTCCGCTTCAACAGCATCTTCTCCGAGAGCAATGCATTCAGCCCCAACAAGAAGTTGTCGAGTGACAACGTGTACAACGTGTCCTCGGCCACACTCACCTCCTACAAATCTCATGGCAGCGACAGCGTCGACACCAGTTTACCGACCTATTTGGCCAGGCCGCCGAAAAACAACCCTCAAGGAACGAACGATGCCCCTGAGCGCACCAAGGATAACACAGTGCTACAGACATTGAGGAATGTCCTGATCGTGATGGCCCTGTCGCTGCACGGCGTCTTCGAGGGAATGGCAATAGGTAAAACTCTCTTTTTTACCCAAGATGCGTCGCGTGCTTCATGACACGTGAATTTGGACACGCAGGTCTTCAGTTGACAGTCGGAGACGTCTGGACACTGTTTGGAGCTGTCGTCTGTCATTCATTGCCCATTCACTTCTGCATCGGCGTCGACATGTTGGCTAACCGAACAAAGCATCTCCACGTCGCCCTCTACATGGCTGTGATGTCCACAGTCACCAGTCTGGGAGTGGCCGTAGGCATGCTGGTTACCGAGCACGCAGCCGCTGATGCCACAGGAAGCCAGACTGTAGCCATAGGCGTTCTACAGGGCATATCCGGGGGCACGCTGCTGTATATTGCGTTCTACGAAGTGCTGGAGAGAGACAGGCTGGTCAAGGGAGGCATGGACGGCCTGATTGGATGCATCTTTGTGTTGGCCGGCTTCCTGGCCATGGCGGCCGTCGAGGCTACAGGTGAGGAGGTGTCTACGTCTGTTCGAAGACTCAAGCACATGTAGAGCTTAGGACAAAGGACTATCAAGTATGAAGCACGGCTGCACGGATACTGCGCTCCGCTCAATACCGGTTTTTATCATCCACTTAAAATTTAGTTCCTACCACTGCTACGATACAATATCTTTGAAATCGACTACAACTCGTAGATGATATTTTCTTTAGGATGAATGGATGAGAGAATTTGAATGCAACCAATCAACAAATTCCTGAGCTGGCGAGGATTTTTCTTACTGCTTTGCTCTGGAGGAGGTGATTGAAACTGGTGAACTTAGAGTGGTTGGACGACTGACACATTAGGGAACCAGATTATTATATCTGTTTTTTGACATGAGAATAACTTATTGCGCAACAAAGACGAGCTGCAAAAGACTTGCGTTGCTGGGCAGTGTGATAGCGTCTGATAACTTCTTGGCCAGGCAAGTTTGCTCAATTAGTTTTTTAAAAAGTGCATGAAAATTGTCAAAAATTGCCACAAAAGAAAATGATTGGAGTAGCTTTGAGCCGAAAGGTCCATTGAGTCCAACATTGCTTAGCGGATAGTTTTGTCTGTACGGAAATACACATACCCGACATTTAAAGTGCAAGCTTCAGCAGCTAATCTGCATGAGTGTAAATCTTGATTTTTCAGCAATTTTTCATCGTTTTTTGCATTTGCGTGCACATATGCTAGACACGTACGTGCACTCTAGCAGACTCTTTTGAAAGTCAAGGGGCGAAGAAAGAAAAACTAGTTTGAAAATCTAAAAATTTTACCGGAGGCGGGAGATGTCACGCTGGGACCCAACTATGTTTCATTTTTGAACCCACTCCTACAAGTCGTCTTTTTTGTTCAACGATCAAGGAGCGCCACGTTTACCTCTTTTGTCCTGATTTTTACAACTCGGCATGTCAAAAAGTGCCATTTTTTCTCGAAAGCGCAAGAATTGGCTGCAGTTTGAGCTGCAGCTCCAAAGTGTCACATCAGGCACGCAGGTGCTTCGTGTGGACGTATGAGCATCAGAATTTAAATTAGCCAGTCTGAGATGTTGACCCAATTAATCTAACTTTTTTTACCTGTCACGCAATTTCCGATAGAACTGTGATGGACCTTGGAAGCTCAGTTGAACACGGAAGTTTGGCGAAAACTTCGAGTTGAGTGTGCAAAGTACTTTTACTGGTCTTTCATAAAGTTACAAGCCAAAATTTCATTTGCTTCGACAATCTAAAATGACCCAATATCCTTTTTAGTCTAGTCCGTAAAGGCACTGTTCCAGATGGTCAGACTTGCCATTTAAGTTGGCAGGGAGTTCTGACATATGGTCTTATCATGACAAGAGCGTGTTGTCGGAGTTCTCGAACAGTTTCCTGTTTAACAGATTTGGCAACCATTTGACAAGCTAAGCGGGGCATGAAATTATTATTCGTTGAATTCGAAGATCAACATTTCTTGGCAGCTCTAGCTACATCAACCAATTGGCAGACGGCCCAATGTTGTCCGCAGGGGGTAGGTTAAGTTGGGTTGGCCAAGGCTAATGATAAAGACGTTGAGGAAGTATCTGGCAAGCCTGAGCATCTACCATTGTGCCTTTACCAACGAGACCTTCTGAGCCAGGTACTGTTTAAAGAAGGTGACTGAAAAGGGAAATTCAAGTCAAGTTAAGCAGATTTGAACTCCGTAGTTCTTGTCAGAAGATGTGAGCTGTCCCATCTCCAGCATTTTTTTATTCCCTTGACTTAACAACTCCGCAGAATGAAAGGCAATCATTTTGTCATCCAACCTGTTTGGGACCACAGCTCTCAGCAGATCACGCACACCTGCGCTTTAGTAGAGCCATGTGTTGCTGATGAAAAGCCAGAAGCAGACATTTTGGACGAGTAATTCAGACGGTGGAAAATTTAACATTGTCACTGCAAACCCCTGCTGCATGTGACCCGTCCATCCCTTGTAAACGTCCTGCACTAAAGGGTTGGCATTCCATCCATTGATCCGTCCATTGATACATTTCCTCATGTTGGTCATGAATCATATGATTAAACCACTGCGCATTAGATGAACTAAGGACGCAAGTAGTCCCGAAAATTCGGCGTTCGTTACACCTGTGGTAGTTGCTAGAGTTTATCGGGTTTGTGACATTTCAAGAGTCAAGTTTCCGGGTCGAGTGGGATCAACAACCGGGACACCGAACAGATTTCAGGTTTTTCATTGACGTTGAAATCTAGTAAGTTGGCACCAAAACTGCATGCATGCAATATTGTTTTCGTGCCTCGTGTGCACCTTTCTGATGATGGGCTCAGTCGTGTGAGCGGTTTTTTGTGATAGACGGATTCACATGTGCAGAAAGCTTTCTTTCTATTCCACACAACCTCCATATTTTTTGGGCCCAGTAAGGTAACGTAAGAGTGAGCTCACACTTTCAACATTAGCACATAATACTGAATGTCAATTAATGTGTCGAGCTCCTTAACAAAGAGCTGATTGAGGGGCTTCGAGGTTGCCCAAAGGTCAAAATTTGGATATACAAACCCAGTTTTCAGATAGCAAATGTTGTGCCTGGTCCCCGGACACCCGGATCAGGGTAAACCAGCCCATAAAAGCCTAGTGAATACTTCTGTCTTTTACGTACAGGCAATGGACACAGTCACGTTGACTTTGAACCGGGTGGTCATTCCTCTCATCATGAACCTCACCTGCACGCTGGGCATCATTTACACCAAGACGGCGCCTTAGAGCAAGTGGACAAAGCACTCAGGCAGGGAGAGAATCTCTATGCAACTGACAAGGAGAGAGTAAAGAGTGATGACCACGATGTTCATCATGACGTTCACCTTGACCATCATGAAAGTCACGGACATGATGAAGATGAAGACCACGATGTTCATCATGACGTTCACCTTGACCATCATGAAAGTCATGGACATGATGAAGATGAAGACGATGACCACCATCACGACGGAGAATCTGAACACGAGGATAATGATGATGGACATGCCGAGGACCACGATCATTTCCACGACGACGACACTAAACATGACGGTGAAAATAATCATTTTAATGAGGAGGAGGAAGACGATGAGCATGATCACCAACATGAGCATGAGCATGAACACGGAGGGGATGAAGATCATAATTGACAGAGTCCTTGTTCGATACGAATACCCTGGAAAGATCAATTTTCATTATGAAACTTCATATGTATGGCAACATAGTAGGTTACGTTACAATACGTGCTAAACTTTGTTTTCAAACTTTATATAACGAGATGTTGCTTTTCTCTTCAACCCAGAAGCCCAGAATTCCTTGTTACAAATGTACCAATCGAAAAAGTCAAAGTTCCCTCTTGGTTTGAAGCTGCAGTTTGAGACTTTAACGGACCGTGACACAGTACGGACATGAGCATGAGAAATTTTTTCGAGGTGGTCTTCCAGGGTGCCTCGTACGCCTACAATGTAGTCGATATTGGGTATATTACTAACATTCTCATTATCAATGTGCTTGCGTGGTAATCGCACTTTAATCATATTTTTAATGGAGTGTGAGGCTGTGATAAAGTAGGGCTACGAAAATATTGCCGGTATTATCATAGTATGTCAGTAGGCGAATGTAAGTAGTGAGGACAGGTACAAAGTATTCAGTGCAAGACATAATTAGGAAGAGTGGAATTCTGCTATATCATTGAAGTATCTTTACTGTGCTACAGACACGTCAATAAATCTCTTGCACAAGTATTGAACTTGAGGTATGGTCTGTTCTTTGGAGACGAATCTATGAAAGTTTGTTGATCGCTCGCCATTGTGCAACACCATTTGTAGCCTTGAAGGCCAAGATTTCTTTGATGTCCCCCCGGCGACCCCTAGAGATGGAAGCAGTACTCGTCAAGCGATCACGGCTCTGTGCAGTCTCACTCAGCCGTGCAAGTGTGTGTACATGTAATACGCAACTTTTGTAATTACAACGTGTACAGCAAAACACTGCAGTACGTATAGTGCCATGCAAGCGCGTGACGGAGTACATCAGCTACGGCTACGCAAGGACCGCCTTGGCAACCTTTGGCGCGCTCTACGCTAAAGAGGTGTCAGCTACGTACACCCTGATGTCTTCACGAGGGATTTGGTCACAACCAGGGAGGGGTTGGTCAAGAACCCCTCTTCCCTCTGTCTCTCCGGAGCGCTTCTAGCGTCCTTCTCTGTTCTCCCCTTCTCTTCCCTCAGTCCTTGGCTAGCTGCTTTGGGTAAGAGAGAGCAGCTCCATTGAACTAGACGAAGAGGCCGTTGCATGTAACACACCTTTCAACCGTTGTGCCACAAGAGTTGTACTGAAACATGCCGGGAAGCGAGGACACTTGAGATGGACACCAAGAAGAAGCTGCGGGTGAGTCATTGCAACTTAAAATTGCGTGCAGCTTTCGTCCGTAGAGAGCTGGGACCTCACTTTTACCTTAACGTTCCTAAGTACGCTTTGAAAGCAGTATTGGTGATCTCGGTGTATCTCGTGTGCACCATGGATGTATACGTATGTGTATATAAAGCTGGTCATAATAGGTGCACGAGGAGGTTCTTCATTTGTTGTTTTGATTTTGCAGTAATGAGATTCCAGTTAAACTGCAAATTGAACTCATATAACAGATGATATTCATCGATACTCGTGCTAGGAGGAATTTACGTCCAACCTCTTAAACCCCAACTTATCTTAAAGTCAACCGCTTCACAACCGCAATCCGCAGCACAAAGGAAATCACTCACCCAAACGCTTGACCATAGTTCAATGCAAATCTACTCTTTACTTTGGCTTCGAGTGCGTTGGAGAATGGGGGGCTTGAGGACAATAAAGAGGTGAGGATCATGTGCACTGACACTCAGCCCTTGATGCATTTTTTTATTATTTTGGGGTCGCAGTGCGAGACAAACTGCCACTTGGACTCAGATTAAAGATGACACTCCCGGTTCGCCGCTGATGCTCGGGTTAAAGCATATTGTTGCAGACAGAGGTTATACTGTTTGGCGCCACAAAGATATGGGTCCAATTGAATAGAGTGATTTTCCAAGTGCTTCGGATTGAAGTTGTGAGGTAATTCACATCAAGAGGCTGTAGCTTAGGGTGCAAGAGGTTGGATGTTGACTGTTCCTAGTATCAACCATCAATGAGCATCTCATCTTTCATATGAGGCCAAGTATCGGTTTGCCTGCCATCTCAGGACTGCACCTCGTACAACTATTATGACCAGTTCTTTACATACTTTCATATGTCTATACAATAAACAAATACCAGCATATGTTGTGTACAGTACGTCCGCGCGTATACGTAGTTGATGCGGGAAAAAAGTACACATTCACGTCCACTACCTTTATTTGTTGCAAGATCTTTGACTGGAGAGTCGTCGCATTGGCAAGGACATATTGGAGAGGAAGAAACTGATGCTATATGTCCGCTCGTATAGCATTACGCAACATGTTATTACTTACTGGGAACGCACACAGATGAAAAAAGTGCGCGCATTGTGCACATGACCAAACAAATAGGGCTCGTCTGATGGACTCGTACCTCAGCAAATAGTGGTGCTATCATGTAGAAAGTGTCCCCAAATAAGCAGACAAATAAAAGAAAGTTGCCGTCGTGTATCAGGACGGTGGCGAATGTGAAGCAAGTAACATCTTTCCACGGATGCTGGCAGAGTGTTGGCGTAACACAGTTTACATACTCGAGCACGCTTACTTGTCCGCTTGCCAGCAGTCCATCTTCCCTAATTGATTCATGATGCACAAGACGACGATTACCTACTCTAGATCCTTCGTGCTGCATCACAAGATTCTTCCCTAGAGACCAAGAAGGAGAGGCTGCCCAGAGGAGGCGGCGAGTCAGTTGAAAACAAGTTCTATGCGCTTGACAGCAAAATGAAGATTCCGTTGCTCGTCTCGCTGGTGTTGCTGGCCTTCGTGCCGTCCACCCACTCAGAGTGCTCGGACCGGCGTCAAAGGGACCCCGCCATGCAGGGCGCAGGCGACGAGGGATTCTATCTGTCCGTCAACGGCCAGCCCGAGTTCTACCAGCCCGGAAACCTCTACACGGTCACACTTGCGGTAAGCACGGGCGTCTGCAATGCATGAAGCGCATACACTGTGCGCAGTACTCACTCGTCACTCAAGTGCATCTTCTTCGTGCAGTGCGCACTGAACGGAGCCATACTTTTAGCATGTAGATATGTGTACATTGTAAGTATGTAAGGCATGAGCGGCAGCCACGCTGTCTCTCCAACAAAAGAGCCATTCCACAGCCCGTGTTCCTACTTCATAACTCTATTGCTCCTCTAGTTTTCATCATCATTTCGTGGCTTTACGGCAGCAGCTGGTGCTGTGCACGGCCCTTTACGACTGATAAAAGTTACTGATCGAACGAGAGCGGCCACTTCTCGTACAATATGGATACGTGGAAATTTAGCTCCTGTTCTTTCCTTAACCTAGTGAGCACAAAGTTGGCGGGAAGGCTTGATGGAATCAATTACTTTCATTTGTGGGCTCTCTTCCTACCAGTACTTAAGTGTAGGAAGAGCATTGAGTGCGGGGGGCTGGAAGGGGGGGCGGACTGTGTACTGGCAAGAGCAGGCATTTCGGATTGACTTTTTTGGACCCTCTCTCTTCCTTTGTGTGTGTGTCCAACAACTTTGCCAAGGTAACTCCTCGAGCTGCCTTTAATGACTGTGTGAGGTTGCTAAACACCTCCTAAGAGCCCAATGAAAGGCCCGTCTTCTCCTACTCGCAGTACTTCACCCTGCGCACCTGCGAGAGCCTCGTGTGGGTGAAGGCATTGAAAATGAGAGAAGCATCTAAAGCAAGAGGAAAACCAGCCCATAACCATACAGAACACTGAGGCCCACGGAAAGTGGGCCCCTGGGGAATATGTTAGAAAGCAGGTGATCCATTCGGATCTGGGATACAGTATATATATATTTCGAGTCAATTTTCCATAAACGTCCGCGACGCACCTTCATCCGTTTGTTGCTGTACTGAACAGACGTATGTGTCTCCCAGAGTGAATGAGATATTGCTTTCGTGCTGCACCACTTACACGTAAATGCTTGGATGTCCTACCAACGTTATCCTTGCAATTTCGTCTTATGAAGGCTTTTTTCGCGGTCCTCGTCAGTTGTCATTTCACCTTGAGGTCTCCGAAAACGCTCCCATTTGCTAAACCTCGGCAAGGAGACAGTCAGGGGAGAGAGGGAACATAAATGAGAGCACCATTTCTCTTTATGAGCACACATTAGAGACTTATGCTTGCCTTCCACCTCCCCAACGCCAAAGAGTACAACTGCGTCAACAAAAAGAGGACAAACCGAGGAGCAATTTCGTCGGCTTATGACCTCGGGACCACTTCACTGACCGCTGTGAAAGGAAGTGATAATTTTCGTAGCCCGTTAGTCGAGGTCGGACATCTTGGACGCCAAGACCTTGGGCACCAAGTGCATACACTGCACCCACCGAGCGGAGCTGCATTATCTCAGCGTGCCGTCTAATCTCTACAGATAGGACTGCACGGTGCGATATAGATCATCGATGCGCAGACCCAGAAGATGCCGCTACCCAGGCTGGCACAGTTTTACTCGTCATAACTGTTGTTGTCGTTGACCTCTATATGCGTGGATCCCTTTCTTTCCATCTCGCATTGTTTTCTGTTCCAGGGGCTTCCCAACAGATCTGTTCCCTCGAGGCCTCAGTCGCTTTTGACGCGGAGCTATCGGATATTCCGCCGTGTGATACTAACAAAAGGATTCTTTGGCTCTCAAGTACAGTGCGGGCCATAAACAGTGTCTCATGGGGACAATATCAATGGAGGTGGACTGGCACGGGGAGGTTGGCACCGGCAAGGAGGATGCAGGACGGGAAATGGTGGTCAGCAGTGATAATGCGAGGGGAAGTTCTGGGTAAAAGAGGCATCAGAGGAACACCAGAGACGGTGAAGTGTTCGCTTGGAGAAAGGCCCCCACTTTTTTTTGCTCACACAATGCGTGCGTGAGTCACAGAGAGTGCAACGTGGGAAATCTTGACGTAATATGGAGTGGAAATGGATTATGACATGGAAACCAACTCAATGTTTGCATGCGTCCTTTCAACTTTGGCGCACTAGAGCTGAAAGTCTGCACACTCTAGGCGATGCAAGTTTGAGACGGCTGAATGCAACTCTGACAGCCACTGGCAAACGAAGCAAAAATTGCATTTAGCCTTCTCCACCCTGTACGTGTCATTCTAACACCCGAGGCTCCGACCAGGAGGGCCTCCACAACATCTGCTGTCGCTTTTGTTCGACTCACACGCTACGTAAAGAGCAGCAGAGGATGCTCTTTTCACTTATTCGTCCTGGAAATGCTCAGAAAGAGCAAATTTGCAGCTGCGCCCGACGGTGATCTCCAGTGCAAACAGGGGTGGAGACATTGATGAATTCTCTGCAAACTTTGAGAGTTGTTTGCGTACTTACTTACGGACTAGTGCATACTTGCTCCGGGTACGTGCGCAGTTGAGAGAAGCCAGTGTACGTGTGCGGGGGGCGAGCGAACAAGGCTGAGCTGGAGAGTGAGCCAGAGGCCTCCAGATTAAGAAGGGATTAACTTTGCCGGGGTTTGGCTTATGCAATTCACCGGGGTTCTGTAGAGAAAGACGGGTGCAAACTTTATTGGATCCACGCGCGGCCGGATATTGAGCGAAACTGGGCAGGACTCAAGCATGAAGCAATCATAAAGGGGCTTCAAAGTAGGCGCACCGAAGACGTGTGACTACACATGCGCACGTTCATACTACGCACATACGTACGCTCCGTACGCCAGTGTGTGGTTTTGTGGCTCCGTAGCTCACAAATCGTATTACTGCATAGTAGATCCTGCGAAGAGAAGTCGAGAAAATTGAATGGGGTGAAATGAAGCAGCAATGATTTGTTGATATGAGACTTCTCTCTTCGATAAAAAAGCGACGTTATACGTTTGTACGTAGGAAGTTTACAGTAATTGCCTCGAATTTCTCGATTGTGCTATTTTTCTAGGGAGACCAGAACGAATGGGTCACCGAGCTCTTTACGGAGTTCGTACTGGTTGTAGAAAACGCCGCCTACGTGGAGGGACTGCGCATGCACCCGTTGCCTCCTGGCAGCTCGGGCAGCTTCCAACTGTTGGGGGACGTCCTCACCAGGTTCTCCGACCACTGCACTAACACGATCACGCAAACGTCCAAGGTGGCCAAGGAAGAGATTCAGGTAAAGCACTAGTCGGTACGATAGTACGTCAGTTCATGTGCTCACAACGACTCTCACCGCAGGTCTTGTGGACCGCGCCACCAGTAGGCAGCGGCTGCGTTGTGTTCAGAGCCACCGTCGTGGATGTCATGTACGCGAGAACACCCGCTAAATCCGTTGAACACATCCAGACAAAGTGTTTGTTCGATCTTCTTCCAGCGGACCCTGGGCCATGGACTCTGATCGCCTGTCGTTACGGCTCTGCGAGGCGCCGCTGGCCGAACACCAATCTGCTGGCGCCGATCCAGTGGAAGTGAACGACCCCTGTTGCGCATGCGAAGAAGCCAAGTACGAAGTTACGTTCCAGGGTCTCTGGTCGCCGGAGACGCATCCCAAGGACTTCCCGAAGGCCAGGTGGCTGACGCACTTCTCCGACATCATCGGCGCATCGCACAGTGCTGACTATAGGTATGATGTCACAAGTACGTACAATTTGACACAAGAACCGTCCGATGAAGAGGACGGACAAGAAAGTGCGCTTTGTTCTTGACTCTTTGGTAGCACTATTACGCAAGACTTTCCACAGCACGAAGACACCCGTCAACGTATTGACTGCAAAAGGCGGGCGATAGTGATTTTCGCAGGCCAGATATTACTGGGCTCGGTGCAGCAGCTGAGTTCAGCCTTCCCGGGCCGTGGCCTTCGGGTTTTCAGCTCAGCCTGCAAACATCCGTCATGTCCTCATGGCAGGCGCCCAAATCCGCATACTGGAGTTAACTGACAACGTGCAAAAGATAGTGTGTGGTGGGAAGGACTTGCAGAATTTCTACTCCACCGCAGTGTTCATTAATCTGGCTTGATGTCAGGAAAAAGACATCTAGCAAAAGTACAGGATATATAAACATCGCATTCGGTGAAGTCACTCCAGGGATTGCCACTTATCCGATTTGGCAGAATTTCAATCTATGAGGACAGTAGTGCTTCACAGCCCGAAAGCCTGCGCAACAGCTACAAAGAGGCCTTTATGCAAAAGGTGGAGAATTATCAAATCTCGCCAGCCCCCTCCCCTCCCCCAGGCCTCAGACTACATGTAGCACTCCCACGAGCGCATGTTGCAGTGAGAATTACCACGGGGTCGTGGGAAAATGTTAAGTGGCGTGAGAAACTCGTCATTCCAGCATGGAATACCTCCCTGCCCCCCTGTACGTAGAAGCACCTCTGACTTGCTAAAGAAAATGCTATGTCATCAACAGTTACGCGGCCGCCCAACTTCTCGTCTACCCCAGAGAGCACTGTCAGTTCAGCCTGCCACTTCTAGAGGGCGCTGAGCACCCCGTACATGTCCGAACACACTCGTCAAGCATCCCTGGCCGGGAGCGGAGAAGTGTCGAACTGGGAGGTGCGTTTTGCCTAAGAAACACACAATAGTCGATACAAGTGAGAGAAAAGACTAACCGAGCACGTTTGCCAAGAGGCGGGTACACGGTGTGAAAGGAGAGAAGCCCGTGAGGCTCATTCCCTCCCCGAAGGATTATTTCCGCTCAGAAAAATCCTTTCGATGATCTTTTTCCTGCTTCTCCACTTTCAAGCGGGGGGGAAAAAGTGACACCGTAGCAGGCGAATTCTCTTTCTCCACCCAAGCTCATGAATTTTACATCGGATCCACGGTTTTTCCCTCCCCTTGATATCTTCTCCCCCGCCTGCCTTTCCTGCTTCTTTAAAGGGCTGGAAAGCGATACCAATGGCTTGCGACGTCACTAGGTGAGGGTCAGAGGGTTCACGCAGCGGCTGCACCAACTTTCAGAGATGACTCGCGTTCATGTGTTCGAACTGTACGTGCTTCAAGTCCTCCTACATGGGCCGGATGAGCGGGGAGGAATTTCGTATGCATCGGGTGTTCGTTCGGGGTCCCAACGGTCTCGCAGATAGCCACCCTTCATAGAAAAAAAAGGACACAAGGGCAGCCTTTTGCTTGAACATTGGTAACTTATAGCCTTGCGGACCTGACCTGAGCGACATGCGGTATATGGACAACATGGAAGTCCCCACAGGCTTCTATGAATCAAGATTAACTTCGCTGCACCGCGCAACTTTAGTGAGAGCGAGCGGGAGGAGTGAACATTACATGAGTAACGTTTAAGGTGCTGGAGATCCAATTTTGGGTGCAAGAAGAGTGAGCCAATAGAGCTCCTAATATGAGATGTCGCAACGTTGATTTGAGAGCATTTTATTTCCCCAGCCACGTATGTCCATGAAGCGCCCTCTTGGGACCCCTTTTTTACTTACGGAGAGACCATTGCTCCTTTAAGACAGCTTACAACATGTACGCACCGGTCTAAGTCTCAGCTCTTTCAACGTAACGTTGAAAAAAATCAAGTAACAAACGCTCCGTAACGTTTTTTGGGACATCTCTTACCCTTTTAAATTAGGCTTGGTTATGTGACCTACAGTACTGTACAGTGTTGGACAAATAGATAAGGATAACTGGATGTGAGGATCAGACACTCATAAGGGTAATTTTCAGAAGAACCACCACATCTTAACAGAATTTGGCACTGAGGGATATAAAGATCAGACTCTTATAAGAATCAATCGCAAAGTGACCCTTAGATCCGTTTTACACAGTACTATATGTACATTTCTCTTTTTTTCTGTATTTCACGGAAGGACTAAGGGGTTATACAAGCTGTTTCTTGAATTTTTCATGTAAGAATACCTCCATATAAGACGAATGTCAACAACTACAACCTCATTGTTCTCTTAACCAGCAAATAGAATTTCCTGAAAGAATTCACCACAGTTAACGTAACAATGGTCCTTCCCTTGCAGTTAGCAGACATCACGGTCACTGAGTTGATCAGGTAGGCCTTGTCCGAGCACTTGAAGATTTGGTGCTGCCGTTTTACGGAGTTTCAAGAAGAAATGCTTTATTTCAGACAAACTAAAACAAAGAATGGACTTTAATAATGTTCGTTTGCACGGGGTGAGTGCAAAGTCTCCTTTCCTAGCGGAGGCATATCCACGTCTCTGGTATTAGAGAGATCATATGGGTCTGAAAAGTCTACGGCTTGAGGTTTGAACACAAGACTTCTTCACAGTGCATAAGCAACTTGAGCACATTTTTATTTGACCAGTGGATAACAATGTTCCGGCACTGCAAGAAGAAATTTAGTCTCCATACCTTTGGTAGAATATCAACCTCAACTTCGTCAGCTAACTGATCTCCTTTCAGGTATTCATTCTCTTCATGGTTGAGATTAGATCTAACATCTAATTTCCTCTTACATGGCAGAACAATATAATCTCAATCATTGATTAAGTTAGTCTCACGTACGTGTGAGATCTCAGATGGCTGAGCTCAGTTCGCTCTCTTAGGGTTTGGCGCTACAACGGATTCGCCTCCAAAGGATTGTCTCAGGTGGCCAAGTGGGGCTCACCCCGCATCCTGGAGAGCGAGCTCAAGTCTGAGAGCAACCACATCAGAACCATCATCAAGGCCAGGGGACTGTGGTACCCAAACGTCAACGGGAAGACGTTTGCAGTCTTCAGGACGGACAGGAGAAAGCATCTGGTGTCACTCGTGAGTGCTAACCGCTGAGCTGCTCCTCAGCCACCCTTTTTAAAAAAATCCTTTAGATCGCTTCGACTTAATCGTTCTTTCCACCCCAGCCTTTGGGGGGGGGGGGGGGGGGGGGGGGGGGGGGGGGGGGGGGGGGGGGGGGGGGGGGGGGGGGGGGGGGGGGGGGGGGGGGGGGGGGGGGGGGGGGGG
>JAAUXU010118925.1_pt1 | contig 44185 bp, 45 predicted proteins | sample 7278151 | NCBI WGS metagenome assembly JAAUXU01 (sample SAMN14350113, study PRJNA611818) | marine sediment metagenome | isolation source: surface marine sediment (1.8m) | place: French Polynesia: Moorea | collected 2018-08
ACTTTATGGATCCCCCATAGCAGAGCGCTGCTGCAAGTTGGAATGACGCAATAAAACCTGTTGTGTGCGCGAATTGGAAGCTGCTTCCAAATCTGGTGTGGCAGCAGCGCAAAGAAGACAATGATATAAACGCTCTTCATATCTGCGCACGACTAAGAAAACTGCGTAATTAAGAGAGTGAGGCTTGATTATTATGCAGTCTCAACCCAGAACTGTCTGGGCGTGATGTGTGCGTGTGTGTAAGAGAGACAGAGAGAGAGAGAGAGAGAGAGAGACTGTTGACGGCTCTCTCTTTCTCTCTCCCCATGTGTATGTAAAAAGTGGCTTCTTCTTCCCACCCACTGAGGGGAATGAAAAGCCGGGAAAGTTTCATTGTTCGCGCGCAAAACAAAGGAGGAAATTGCTGGAGCGCACAGAAGACCCCCCCTCACAGGGCTCCCTTTTCTTTTTACGGCCCAGAAGATGCGGGGAAAGCTGCGTTTATTTGGCCACTCTCTTACTCCGAGGCCATCAGGTTATAGAACATGAAAATCTGGCTTCTATCATGTCACGCAGCCAATACCCAGGACAGCCGTGGCGTTTGTTGCACTCGCACAACACGCACGCACACACACAGAAAGCTGCAGGCTCATTTTAGTGAAAGATTGTGCAAAAAAATCACTTTATGGCAAGCCATTTTGGTGACGTATGGAGAGTTTCTTTGAGAGGAGGCATCCATTAGTCAAACTGTCTGCTGCTTTTTTTCTCCAAAAAATATCATGTGAGTGGGGAGGGAGGGGACAAAACTCAGTGGTGGACATAATAACAAAGTTGGCGCCCCCTACACTACAGTCGAAGTCTCTCTCTCTCTCTCTCTCTCTTCTCTGTTGCCCCGGAGGGTGAATTTGCCATCAACCACTTTCCCATAAATTCCTGGAGCCCAATTCGTTGAGACAACAAAAGATAAAGAGGCCCATGGCACGCGAGACCTCCTTTGTGGACGGAATTTGTCTATATTTGATACATCGTCAATCCTCGGGGGCAATTTTGTGCCATAACACAAGCAAATTTCCATGCAGAAATGCCGATCTGCGGCGTCGGCTGTGACAGGCAGCAGATCTGACCCACAGGACTCTATCCATTCATTTTCGTCAAGCCTTCTGGCACCAGTCGTGACGGGGACGCCCCGGAGGATCGGGCACAAACTGGGGTGGCGCTGGCCCGGACCCGGAGCAGCACTGGCTCGAATCCGGGGCTTTAGGTCATACGGATACCAGTTTTTGCGGATTCAGACACGAGTCAAATGTGACCAAGTCAGAAGCAAGTGCGGCCTAAGAGCTGTCTCAGCAGTTGCGCCAAAAACTTTTCTCTCTTTTCTCACCCATCCAAAAGCCCTAAAATGTGCTAAATTTGTCGTCTTCTTTAGCTGAGTCAACTCGAGTCGAGTCATCTGCCACATCGACCCGAGTCAACTCGAGTCAAAGTTCACTCCTACAAAACCCAGAGGGCTCGGGTCGTGATCACAGAAACCGTATTCGAGTCAGAGTCATTTGAGTCAGTACAACACTAGTCTTTGGAGAGGGACGAAAGTTTGATGATGAAACATTGCAAAGTGCAACAAGCAGTGAAATTTGGGGGAACGATACAACTGCATTGAAGGGTGAAGAAGCAAGAAGAAAAACTTATAAAATCAAACAGTTACAACTCTTCTTCGCCCAAGATTTCGTGGGCTGATAGAGAGATGTACAGGGAGACCGAGGTCAATCCGACCACCGTTTTTTTGTCTTTGCCTCGCTCAATCTGAGTGGACGTTACAGCAAAAGACTGGTCTTGCTCCACTCGCGCTCCATCGGCCGCGTCCACCTCAGCCACGGTCAAAAAGGCCTGACCTGAAGCCTCTCTGACAGAGACGCGAACGAATTTGACTGCCGAGTTCTGGAGTAAGTCAGGGTTTCATCCTGGGCCTCATTGTCTGGGTCCCGGACTCGATTAATCGGTTAGGGCTGCTGACACTCTGATAACGTTAAGGCCCACCCATGGTTGACGACACGTGCCAAGCTTGGTCTTTGGGCACTTTGGTTGCACGTGTGACGCCAACCGTGCCAGAAACACAGGATGCACCAAGCTGCAGGCTTGGGTGCATGACTGGAAAAATGTACTGAGTACTTCAGTACAGACAAAAGTCCCCTGGAAAACGGAATTCCTTACCTTTAGGAGGATGGGTGAACTCATCCTAGACCTGGGAAATCTAGGTGGAAAACATGTGTGGCAGAGAAGTGGCAACTCTGCGCTCTCGAGAAAGACAGACTAAAGACCATGAGTGTAGAAGAAAATCCAATGCAAATAGATGAGAGGTGTGCGGTCCACCTGAGATGTCACCTGTTACCGCACGTTGTGCGGGAGATACCGCCAATGACAACAGCGTTTCCGCCAGTTCTCAATATCCACAAGAAAGCACAAATCCCATGTGGCCTCTTGTACGATTCTGGCAAACCTGACTCATTCCTACTAAACCACTGTTGACTTGTGTTGGTTCTTGATGGATGGATACCTAGGTCCAGTAATCCTTGCGCCTGTTTTACAGGGAGCTTGGTTGAAAAATCTCGTACCACTGCAAGTACTTGCGAAGGAAACGTGACTGAATACAATCACTTTAAGGTGTATTATTGCCGATTGATATGGTCACCCAAGTCCTCGGGGATTCTCTGTGTTATCCGTTGTGGTTGCTCTTCAAAATTGTCCATGCTTTCTTTGCTTCTTCCATAAGTGAACAGGAAACGCTAGAACGTGATGAGAATTCCAGTGACTTCAAGACAGTTGGCAACTGTGGCTTCGGCGATCTCAGTAACCCGGACTCGCTGCAGCCATAGCAAACTCGTCAACAAAATCGTTCATTGACAGACGCCGGAATGCTATGTGAAACAGTTTTTGTGAGATTTGTTTTGCTATCTACTTTTTCGACTTGGTCACAGTTTCACAAAAAATTCACTACCCGTAGCAACTTTTTTCTTGATTTCACTTTTTTCTCGGAGCATGGCCCAAAATTTCGACTTCCACCAACGCTTCATTTTTGGCAACCAAGACTTACGAGCACTACTGTACACACAGTAGTTAGTAAAAGATTGCCACGCTGTACAGTAGAGTTTCGATCTCGTCAAGTCAGTGACGAGCTGGGAAAAGGAATGAGTACAGCAGAAGAGGCCTTTTTTTTACCAGTTTGAGGGGGTTATTTATCGGAGCTTCACTGTACTTGACGACTTGGTTCCCCACCTTGTATCCCTGTATGTGCTTGACGTAGCAGGTGAAGGTGGCGTTCTTGCCCGCGTGCACGGTCAGATTCTGGAGGGGCATCGTGAACGAGGGAGTCGAGCAAAGTCCTGGAATAAAAAAAGTTGGGGAAAATTAATAAGAGAGAGAAAAGAAGGAAGGAAGAAATGGGAAGTCTTTGTCTCGCTGTGGCCATCTGGAAAATGTCGAAAAAGTTTTCTCCGCTGTCCACTTTACATGGTGTGAAAATGCCCTCAAGAGTTCTACACCCTCCATGAAGAAGAAAAAAATAGTGGGGAAAACTTAATGTATGCAAATGAGATTCGTCATGTTCTGAAGCACGGTGACATACAGTAAAGTATTATCTAATTTTTTAACTATGTGTACGGCACATGAATAGTGAAGTGTCTGGCGAGGAGGACGACGACGATTGCCACACAAGCGTTTTTCGGACATCTTGCGGAGGAGGGAGCTCAGGGACATCGTGACGAGGCTGTGACCACCAGCCAAATCATCAGACTTGATAGGGAAATCGCCAAAATTTGACGGAAAACCACCCAAAGCCGCTGCTGCTGCTGTCCTGCTCGAGTCACGCGTTTGCTGTTGCTGCCGTCGCCAACTGAACTGAAAAGTGACCAAATTTTTGCTCTTGGCAAAGTTGCGCGTTCATGAGCCTGGAGAAGGGCATAACTGAACCAATCACGCAAGTTAGAGAAATGGATCCCGTGTCTGGGCGAGTTCGGCTATCACTCAACTCAAAATACACAGACTGCACATACTTTACATGTCTCTTTCTCTCTCTCTCTCTCTTTCTCTCTGGACAGTAAATACATAAGGGGAAAAAAGAGTTATGCTCTGCTCTTTGCACGCATGACGAGTTACGAAAGTCATTGGGAGCAGAAAATGGAGGAAAAGTGACTCTGCGAGACAGGGAGAGGTTTCGCGGGATCACACATTGGTCAAGCCCTGACCCAGGATGCAGAAAGTGCTGCAGTGCTGGCACTTTTGGACGAGCAGCTTCTCTCGCCCTTGGATCTGGCGTGCCTCGAGATCGGTGAAGTGGACGCGTTTGTCTGGATGAGTGAGGGCGGCCTCCGAGGCCGCTTTCTTCTTCGTCTCTTATGGAAATGCGACGAATCACGTCGGTCATTTGTCAGTCAGCAGTAATAATGTCTCACTGAGGCACTTTTGCAAACGCGCCATTTACAGGGTGTAAGAGAGGAAATTAATTGAACTTCGAAAGAACTGAGGTCTTTTTTTTTGTCTGTTCCTCCTTGGTGGGGGCGACCACGATCCAGACGCCCATTGGACTGTGCGGAAATTGCTGCGAATGTGCTTGCGGATCTGCTTACCATGATGAAGCACGGCTGCCAGGCCAATAAAGCAGGTGAGTAGAACAACCTCCCTGGCCATCCTAATATGCAAAAATCTGCAAGAAAAGAAGCAAATGCATTGGTAGAACTTCGTTGCAGTGTGAGTCTCAAAAATTGTCACACGCGCACGCGCGCTCCCGAAGGACGAGGCCGGAATACGACTTTTCTCTCTTCTGCGCCTTGCAAGAGTTTGCATTATTATTTTTTTCTCACTCACACTGTACAGTCAGTTCTTTTCTGAAGTATCCCCACTATAAGTAAGTGAGCTTAAGAGGCAAAAATCTGATAAAAGTTTAGCAGGATTTTTGCATACTCAATGTATCTCCCTCCTCTCCTTTCCTGGGACACATCGAGCTTCAAATCGATCGCTTATTTAATAGTGGAGGAGCAAAAATGCAACACTTTTCTCTTGCAGCTCTCAGTGCTTCGCTTTGGGAGAGCAAAGGATCTTTCACCAAATGGATTCAGGATTTGTCTCCGTAAACACTTGTGGTGATGGAGTGAGGAAGAAGAACACCTTCCAGTTGCAAGCATTTTACATCCCGGCTACAAGCGCTGTTTGTTCTGCTACGCGCTACAGGGTGACGCGGAAAAAGCAGCAATTTTGGACGGGGTCTTCCAGGCCTACAAACAGTCAAGGCCTGCCAGGCCTACGACTGGGCAGAGGTCAGACAATTTGAATGCGTCAGTCACCCTGACAGGCGTTTGAAGAACAAGAGGGAAGAGGCTCTTCTGGCTCAGATTCACCCACTGAACAAATAGAATGAAGAGTTGCCACGTGAGGCCAAGTTCTGACCATCTGGTGAGATTTGACTGTGATCTGTCAAGAGAACATCGAGGTTGCAACAGGCCCCATTTGTACCCCAAGTGTGTACACCCGAAAAGTATTCTCCAGTAACCTGGTTCCTTCCTGTGATTTTGCAGTATTCACGCCGGTACGAAGCAAAGCAAAGCGACTGATAAAAGTCAGCGTGAAGAAATGATCTTCAACGTACATATTTGAGAGTGATCCTCTGTTGTGTTCCAGCAACAGCCTTGGCAACCCTGGCCACGATTTCTATCAGTCCTCGTCCTCTCCGTGTGCGTTAATCGTGCTCAATGACACTTCTTGATCACTTCATTGGGACTGATTCTTCTGGTCCGCACTCCATGGATGACATATCAATATCATATAAGGTGCGGAGAGCTACTGAGATAGATGCAAACCATTCACATCTTTCTTGCTTGCTTTTTCTTTTCTCTCTCTCTCTCTTACGACGTCGCTCGCTTTCGCCGCTCGAAATACCCGCCGCGAGTACGGAGAAGCCGCCGCCGCCGCCGTCCCCGTCGCCGTCACCGCCGCCACAGAGAGTGAGAAAAAGAGATGTAAGAAAAAGCAGCCGCGCGAACGCCACCCACTGAGCGCAAATAGGTGCCTTGATGTGGACGTCGCCCAAAGAGCATCTCAATCGCCATTGCAACGGTCTCATGGTCGTGGTCTCAAGTCATGAGTAATACTTTTCGTTTCAAACTTGAGCTCTACCCTGATGTGCCCATTTTTGCTCTGCCAAACGACTTTTTCTGGGGCATCTTCAGTGTCATGAGCGGTCCAGAAATGTTGCAGACCCCACAATTCTCGGCCATATCCATATCTGGGGAAATGGAGATTATGCTGAGTACCCACAAAGGGTGATTCAGCGTTCACCTCCGAAAGTGCCACCAATGATTTCTTCAGTCGAACGACTTTTCTGCTCTGTCTTCCTACTGACGTCATACCTTGACCTAAAGCTGAGACACTTGAATTATCAGCACTCAGCCTCGAGGCACTTCTAGGCAAGCGTTACTGCCATAGCTGTCCGGATTTTCCAATGACTTGGGTCAAGCAAATCTTCATGAAGTTGGGGGCAAAGTACTACATAAAGTTACTATCATAAGCCAAGCATAAGATGCACGTAGCTTGTTCGTCACCCAGAGGGCGCAGAAAGCAGTCGTAATAGCCCAGCCTGCCTGGATTGACCCTTCTGGACGTGGCCGTGAATTCTTTGCCCTAGTCCTGTGCAACAGGACTCACAGCTGATGAGTCTACTCTGCTCCGTTTGAGCGCACTGGTTTACATCATGGGAAAATACTAGTTGCGCATCAAAATGTGCAACGATTTTTGAGGGCACCCATTCAGCACAAATATGCACCATCATTCTTCCAGCAATAATTTTGATCCGATAAAGAGTCATTTTTGATGCGCACCGAATACGGCCCCTGTAAACTTCTCTGGTGGAAGGATCGTACTAAAGGAGAATGAAAGTATCTCTTAATATATTCATTCGTATTAAGAAGAGCCAAGCTGATGTGAGGTCGAAAGCAAGAAGGGAGAACATCCAGCTCGAGCTGCTTTAACCTTGGCTTTATCCAAACCTTGGCTTTATCCAAAAGGGAGCTGTAGCAGTGCTGAGTTTAGTCAGCTCGAGCTGATTTGGCTCGTGCTGCCACAAACATGGATAGGCTCAACGAGGACCAGTTCATGTACTTACTGGTCGCAAAGTTCAAGTACTGTGAGGTATCCCGAGAAAGACAAGAACTTGCCGGGGCACAGGATGATCCTGACGGTTGGATCACAGAGAACCAGTATTGTGATTGGTCAGTTGCATAGTCTTGCTAGACGATGAAGCAAATTCCAAGTTTCCATTTTTCTTCTGCAAATATTTCGCCCGAAAACAACTTTTGGTCCGTTAGCCTGACAAAGAAAGTACCTAAAAAGCGTGCAGAAATACTTGTCCCCACAGCTCAGTCACTGACCGCGAAATTTTAGACAAAAACTTATCAACCAAAATAATACGCCACCAACCTATTTTTCAAAAGGCGTAAATATGCACTAAAATCCTAAAGTTTTAAGGGCCAAGAGACTTGATGATAGAAAGTGAGAAGTTGAGAAGAAGGTGAGAAGCAGGCGATGAACTTTTAAGATATTTTGGAAACGATAAAATGGATGAAGAAGCAAGAAATATCACTTAAAACCGCCAAAATTGTTATACTTTAAATCTCAAGTTCTAATCTTTAGCTACCCTCGCAATTCTTCTTAAAGAAAGATATATTGAGAGCACTTTTCGTGACAACGAATGTCTCTTTCCATTCATTTCCATAGCTCGTCAAACTGTGACTGTCACTGGTGCTGCTTTTTCGTGACTCCTTAATTTTCATCACCAAGTTCCCCGCCCCCTGAGAGGGTGTTATATTTATACATATAATATTTATCCTTAATCATAGATATATTCTTAATACTTATCCGGTCCAGGTATGAAATGAAGCCATGCCTATTGCAGTGAGTGAGTTCAGAAGGGTTCGGCCTCACAAAATTAAGTCTTGTAATAAGTCACCCACTACAACAGGTGATTGAGGGGTCTCATGTCTCAGCTTCGAGCCTTCTGCACCGTCGGGAGCTTTCAAACGATTTCTCTGCTCAACTGTTTATCTACCACGCAAAACCTGCGCCGAAATCACTTTTGGCCTTCAACAGTCAAGCTTTTCTGAGCTCACTCTATTTCTACTTTTGCTTTCAAGAGTTCAAGTCGAGCCCGACAACCAGACGGGCTTGCTTGTGGGCCCAATGAGCCAGAGGTCGGACCTTTTTAGGCACTTCCGCCGCTACACTAGCACCTCTTCTTTTGAGAAAGGAGAACAACATGAACGACTTAGTCAGATACTCAAAGCTGAGATGTTACAACTACGGTCAACAGTTTACTTGATGGCGATTGATGCTGACACGGAGTAGCTTCAGCAATTGTTGGAAAGGTGTCCAAACTTAAACAACCAATCCATAACTTCAGCAGCACAAAGGTGTCACAACTACATTGTTCTTTTGCCACTAAACCATTTGAAGAAGCTGCAGCAGAGGGACTTTTGTCTTTCACAATCTATTTCTAGGCTAGTTTTTCCTACCTCCCGCATGCTTCGACTGCAACGAATGTTGACTGAAAGTTATAGGTGTGACCTAGAAATTGAAGTGACATCCCAGTGATATGTACGGATGTCATGTGACCTCCAGCAGGAGCCGGACACGACTTCAGTGGACGAAACATGTCCAATAGTGTGAAAACACTCGTGCTTTTTCACGTGGATTCGACAGGAGCAAGTTTGTCCCGAATGAATAATCGTTCCTGGGGCAACCCGTTTTCAATCGGAGTCAGAGTATCGGAACATGACAACGGACAACTGCTTTGGAAAACCACTGGATCAAAAATCTCTGTCATGGATTGACACGGACTCTGTCATGGACCTACACCGGACGAGAATCATAGCTACATTTTGGTCCAGAGCAAACAGTTCAGTTGCTGGTCTGAAACAAGTGTTTTTGGGTGAGTGCACATTCACCCCTGAGTTTTCAGTCCGCCATTTCTAGGCATCTGCGCAACTGCGCAATTTTGGCAAAATCCACGATTTTGCCTCCCGCGCCAGGGAAGGAATGAGGGATCCGCCTCACCGTTGTCATGATCGCTCTCGAAGTCACCTGCTCTCATCTATGTAGTAGCTGAAGTTCATGGACTTCGTGCAGTCCACGCGCTTTGCCCCGACCGCGCACTTCACGCTTGTGGACACGCTGTTTACTCCGGACAGTCGGACAGACAGACGTAATATAAAGCGCTTTATAGGGAGAGATTTATGCTTTGTGTTGCACGTGAAAGGTCTTCTCAGGCAGCTCCACAACGTTCGATCTAGATCTTCTGAAAGTCAGGCAATTTGTGGACAGAATTTTCGAGTTACCGCAAGGGTGACAAAACAGCCCACGACTTATTTTAAAGTCTATTTGCTTAAAAGAAGATGACATTTCTTATCAGTGATTACTGGCAGGATGGCAATTTTCGCCGCGAGTGCAAACCATGGGTGGTGAAAACTGCCATTCGGACCTGAATGAAAATAAGCAGTATAGTGCTAGTATAATAGTGCTTATTTTTTCTTTGAACATGTAATTTTCTTTCTACAATAACCTAACCTAATTTCTACAATGACCCAACCTAATTTCTACAATGACCCAACCTAATTTCTACAATGACCCAACCTAATACCGAGGACCCCAAAAGATATTTTCCCTTACTGTTCAGTGTGGAGCTCCTCTCAACACCAATTATTTCCCTGGATACACTAAGGTCTAATAATAAAAGCCATGAATAGGTGGCGCATCCACGGATTTTTGAAGAGTTTTACAAAATATCACATTGAACGATAAAAAGATTCTCCTTGGTACTCATTTGCTCCTTGTGTCACCCATTTTTGGGTAGGAAAAGCGATTGTAGAGAGAAAAGCTACTCTTTTAAATTGTAGCAGCTAAGATATTCATGGTTACATAACGCAAAAATTGGGTTTTAAATTTATCAACATGTGCAAGAATTTTGTTTGGGACTCAGTCATTTTGAATATGTTAGCTGTTAGAATTTAGAAGAGTATAAATGCACAGGAAGGGAAAAACAAGAAAGAAAAGAAACAAGAAAACCATGCCAATGCCATCCACGAGCCCACAGGAACAAACGGGAGTGGCCTTTTTAAAACAATATGATGCATTGTTTTGGATTTCCCAATTTAACTCCAAAGTGAGTCTGCAAATTGCCTGAATTTCAGAAAAGTATCGGTTAACTTTGTATAAAATTACGTGCAAAAACCCCTTCGCAGGTCAACAACATGCGGAGAAATGCCATTGGTTGCAGTTTTGAAATACCCAGACTATGGACATCTTGGTAGATCTGAAACCTACTCTTGTGTGGCACAAAGTGATTGCTTCACACGAATCCTTGATAGAGACTCGTTGAGTGGTGACTGGCCTTTGCTCTGCATCAAAGTTCGGCAGACACGAAGAAAATAGGGGTTGTTTAGAAACGTTTAAAGACGATTTACGAAAAAATCGCAGCTAGAGGTTGTCATGTAAGTGAACACGAGTTGATATCTGGTCAACCCTCGTAGCAACTTGTGTTCAGAATTGTTGACGCGGAGATACTTTCGACTAACGATTCGTTTGCCCCCGAGAATATTGGAATCCGGAGGATCGGGCGTGGAGCGCGTGGGTGGAAAGTTTGGGAACGATCGGTCCGGCAGTGGGACCGCCGACCCTGTCAGAGACACCGACAAGGCACGCACGCTCGCGCTCACGGACACGGAACTTTGTAGTTGGACTTTAGTTTGGTCCAGAATCCGACCAAAGCCGGGGACGTCGACATGTACTGGTGATGCATCAATTCGAATGTTGGTGAAAATTGTGCCGCTCTCCGGACAAAATAGACATATAGACATTCTCGAGTAAAGTCACTTCTGTCTAGATAAAGAGTGTCTTTAGGCCGGACGTTCGTACACCGAGGAAGAATTGCACACAGGCTCACGCAACCTCGACCCCCCACCCCCCCTGGAAAGTGCGCCTGGGGCGGGCAGATTTACATTGAATCGTGAAGAAGTCCGGAGCTGAGACAGGGACTGAGACAGACAGGAAGAGACTCTTCATGCGTACGCACACACCTGTCTGTGAATACCTTGGGCTGGAGAGAGAGAGGGAGGGAAAGTTGCTTTCTACTTGCCCAACAACTTCGAAAAGACTCAATGTCTCTTCTCCTTCATTCTGGGCCACAGGACTCTTCGAAGTGAAGCGATACCTGCGTGCAAATGTGCCTAAGCTCACAGTGGCCCAGGCCGAACCGAGCAGTGACGAGAGCACCAGCGAGCGCGGCGGCAGCGGCCAAGATAACAACTGTTTCCACAGGGGCTTTGTTTGGAATTCGTGCTTTTTGACTTCACGCAGCCGTAGCCAGTCAGTCAGTCAGTCGGGCATGAGCGGGGTAGTGAACTGACTGAGATCGGTGTCAGGACGCCCGCCATGTGCATATGCGGCTTCGTGGTAACCGGGCCGGAGGAGGCCGTCATCATCAGCGGCGTGGGCTTCGGGTCCAAGCCCTACATCCTCGTCCAGGGGGCCAAGTTCATCGTCTACGGACTCCACACCCTGACCAGGTCAGTAAGGAAGAGTGTTAATAAGATTTCTTAATTTTTAAACTTGTCCTGCACCTTCTTCACGTGAAATTGGTGACCGCCTTTAGGTTGTCACCACTCTTTCTCTCATCACTATTTACGACATTGACAGGCTCCCGTTGAACACGTTTACCATCAGAGTGGAGTCGCCGTTGGTCTACACCAGCCAGGGGGTGCCCATCCTAGCCACTGGGGTAGCTCAGGTCAGTGTGACGCCATTCTTTTTGGGTGCGATCGCGATCCTGTTGCGTCGAGCCTTTGCCTTTGCTGGCCCTGGCCAGCAAGGAGTCGGCTACCGCGTCGGTTGAGTCCGGCTACCGCGCTGCATTTGCTCCGCGTCGGTCCCGCAACCTCGATAAAGGCTCTGGTTGGGCTGAGTCTTTTATTCTGTTGTCCCAAAGTGTGCGATGTTGCCGAGCTTTTGCCAGTGTCAACGAACTCGCCGTCCCCCGACCGCAGCAACGTGAACTCCTCCATGCAAATTCGCTCCTACATCAGTGACTTGAGCTAAATAATGAGAGAAGCTCGATTGGGGGAGCCAAAATCGGAGTCGTTGAACTTTCTACAGGTGTTTGTGCCACAAACTTTGCTTCATCTAACTTGAGCTCCGCCGATCTCTGTGAAGGGGGTAAATTGAATTCTTGTTGTTGTTGGAACCACTTGAGTCGTGGCCTTTTTCTTACTCCTTTACGCTGGGCTGGAAGAGGAAATTGTGTGGGAAATGGAAAGGGAGCATCTGATCATACATGCCTCACCAAGAAAACTCTCTCTACCCCTGGGAAATTTCACCTTTTCTCCCCAAACATTCTTTGCCTGAGCTTGTCTAGCCAATCAATAAAGTCTTGGCCAGCGGATATAAAATTCATGGCTTTCCTTTCTTCACAAATCAACTAAACTACTTCAAGTGCGCAAAGGTCTCGATGCTCGCTCAAGATGTTGTGAACTGACTGCAGAAAACACCAAGAACAACAATAAAAGAGTAGCACAGGTTTAAAGGGTCTCGGGTGCTTGGGTTATAATGGATATGCTTATAAAAAAAAAGTTTCATATCAACACCAGCCTTCGATTGCGCCCTAGCAAAACCTGTCATTGCTCAGCTGTGGCCACTGCCAGAATTACGCCACCAACGTGGCTCTGATGCAGAAGACTCAACCATAGCCAAGAACTTTGGCATCGACCGCAGCACAGTGGAGGACGGCTGGGAGGCCAGTGGAAGCCTCTCGGTCGGGCCGGCCTCGGTCACTCGTACCAATCGCACACTTCATTGAGGGTAGCGCACATCAACTAGTGCCAGCCTCGGGAATCCGCTGACAGTGTGAGCGGGATGACACCATAGTCGGGATCACCTGAGTCGGCCTCAACAGTGTTACCAATCCCCAGACCCAGTCGCAGTACATACCGTGGGGACCGAAGCTAGAGTACCCCCAAATGTACGAACAACATCAGACAGAATAAGTCCAGAAGTTGCTTAAAGTCATCAAGAACAGAATGGTGGGAAAGGATAGAGGTCAGTCTCGGTCAAGCTTCTGCCCATGACTTGTGGCAACTGTTGACGCTGTCGTAACTCTCGCTGGTGAATAAGGAGAAAGGGGATCCAAGATTAGCTCCTTTTTGCTACTACAGTTGCCACTGGAGTTATTGGTGTTTAGCGTCCTGTCGATGTTTTCTCAAACCTGAAACGAGATGCTGAAGGGCCCGCCAATTCAAAAGTTCGTGGAGCTACTCAGAAAAGAGAGAATCATATATCTACATAAGGCATATTTTTTCAAGGAATTCAGCTTATGACAGTCAAGGACGCTGTGAACATAGCCTGTGTTCAGCTGTGGACGTCACACACAGCTACTACAGCGTGGAACGAAATTAGGAGTTGGCTTCGTTTATGGCTCTCAACATCAGGGTTGCCAGAACGCACTTCGGGTGCGTCACTACGTTAATGCTGGGAGGGAAAAATGTGAGCAGAAAGTTGAGTTAAGCTTTTTTTTTAAGTATTAGGAAGCAATCAGTTTTGCTGCACCCTGTACTAAGGGGAGAAACAAACAGAACTGCTCTTCCTTTCACAGGACTAAAGAAATATAATATTATGATTATCGGTGGCACTGAAGGACATAGTGATGTTTTTAAGTCAGAGGTGTATTATTAAATGCAGTAAGTTAGTGCTGGACCAAGCTTTGATCAGCCCAAGCTCAAGCCCTTCTTCAGACTTTTTAAGCCTTCTTGGAAGTACTGTGCTATCATCACTCTTTTGCTCCGTAGCAGGCACTCATCTCACTGACGTGACAACCAAACACCCCGAAAGTAACCATTTGTAGCGTTCAAACACTTCCGTAATGTAAATTTAATGTTAAAGTGACTGAGGAGAAAATGTAGCTTGAGCAATTTTGCATGCTGCTCAAAATCTGTAGGTGCCCAAGAGTCGGAGCAAGAGTGTTTGAATGAAAATAGTTCTGGACGAATGATGCGAGATCTCTGGAAAGGATAGACTTTTCACCATTTCAAGAAGAAAATGGTGATGATATGAGCTGATGGAGAATGGAGAGAGGCTCTTCAAGGACAGGGTGAAAACGCAGGAGAAGCAGCTGGTCAGACTGACTCGGTGAAATCGCTCTATGCAGAATTTGCAGCGGAAGACTCAGAAGGAAATTTGGCTGTCACCGACAAGACAACCTTCCAACGTCACAGTTATTTCAGTGGCATCGAAGTCAAGCGTGGAAGGCAGGGAAACATCTTTGGAGTCTTCGTCCACACACATTTTTGCTCTCTTTCGTCGCCGTGGAAAATGAGTGACCTTGGAAATTTGGGTCAAAAACCGAAAAATAAAGTATAAAAGTGCCTTTTGGAGGCCAAAAATTTAATGTGATAAAAGTGCAGTACAAAACGGTTCAAGCGGCTGTGAAATTTTGAGAAATTCTTGAAAAAAAGACCCCAAATATGGATAAAATGGTATAGATAAATTAAAAACTTTAAAGTTTTTGCTTAGAGATTTTAATGATGATTCTTACTTCACCGTGGAAAAATCAGCTCGGAACAGCGGCTACGAACGCTAAAATCTGGGGAAAACTGACCAAAAGCGGTCGAATTCAAACAGTCAGACTGATCTTTAGGGCTCGCACGAGTCCGGGAAAAGTCGAATCCCCGCGGATTCGGATTTTTAGGGACTCCACCAGTCCGGAGCTTCGAGTCTGCGACCAAACTTTTGAAAAGGAAACTCCTTAAACGAAAATAGAGAGGCTTCATCATACAAAGTAAGAAGAACTCTTGCGTTTATTAAGCAGTTGTAACTCGGGTCCGAGTAAGAATGCGACTTTTTTGCCTTCATTTTCTCTTTGAGGATAAGTGTGGTGAGTCACAGGAAGAGTACAAGCAGAGATGCGGTTGCTCGTTGACTCACGGACCGCCATCACTGAGCAGGTCCAAAACTTATGACTCATCCATGAGTCCCAACTCAAGTCGGGTGGTGGTCAAGGACTCGAGTCCTCCTACTTCTCCCTCCACCCTCGTCTCAGCCCTAGGACAAGTTTCCCCACCGGGTGCTGTTCTGCATTACAATTTCTGAGACCGCTTTCAACCAGATCTTTGTCTGCCGGACAACCACAGACAGCCACGAATGGGGAAGCTGCACAAGTACGTGGTGCAGCAGAATCTCTTGCTGCCCAACATCAAAGAGAACCTCTGCCTCTCGAGAGCGAGGATGTTGGCTTCTGTCCAGACAATGTCGGTTGTCGCCATCGAGACGAAGACGAACAAGTCCAATATCAAAAAACGTTGACAAGGAAAACAGCCCCCAAACGTGCTACAACTGCGTGTCCTTAACAACTGCTGGCAGAAGGTGAATGAGAGCAACTGGGAGACCGAATAAAGAATACAGAACGAACTAAAATGGAGCCTGGCCGTGGGTTCAAGCCTTAGTAGTGTTCAGAGTTGAAATAATTCCAAAAGAAATGTTTTTTGAGGGGGCAACAGAGGTGTTTTTGAGCTGTCGACATTCATAGTTCGGCCCAATACAAAGAGGTTGACCTAAACTTCCGCGGACCTTGACACTGGCAGGGTCGGGGAGCGACTGACTTCAGCCTGTGCTTTGAGCCTGAGCTGAGTGCGCACTGCTGGTGAAGCGCGGAAGCAGCAAGAGCAGCAACGACCACAACGACACTATCAGAAGTCAGCCTTGCTAGGATTTGGCGGAACAATCAGGACGTGGGGTCGATGGGAGGGCTTGAACTGTCAGAGTGATGTGATCAGCAGGGGCGCGACAAAGCAGGTGGACTTCTTGGTGGAAGTGTTGAACCCCTTTCTCTGTAGTGACGAATCAAGTGTACGTAGCAAGTATATTTTGCCTAAATCGTTGATGCTGCCTGAAATATGCAATTTTGTCCAAGGTGAAGTAAACACCTTTGCCTGCTAATGCCTCAAGCTTTCCAATGAGGTAAAGAGGCTTTCTGCTGCTGCCCTATCAACAAAGTTATGTCTTTTATGGAAGGTTCTGGACCTGACCCAGGACATAAACACTACATTGGCAAATGTGCTGGCAGTGCCTTAAATATGCAATTATACTCAAAGTGAAGTGAGTAGTTTCAACTACAAATGCTTCAAGCTTTCCAACAATCTCAAGAGCACTTCTGTAGCTGTAGGATTGATCGTCTAAACACGGTTTGACCTTGATAAGAACGGCCCTAAAGAATGGCACACTTGTGTAATTTTGCGGTTTGGGCATTTTTTTGGAGGAAGAAGGAACATTTGCTGGACAAATGGCGATGTGCTCACAAGTCAATAGTTATATTTAACCTTACATACATTCAATCTATCGATCAATCGTGATGCATAACTTGAAATCACAGGCGCTCGTTGACATGGTTGAAGCAGCCTGTGGCAATACGTAGAGCTGCACGTTGAATGCAAATTTACTTGGCGTTATTTGCATCACGTTGCATCATGCTGCAGTTGGCACTCACTAGGTGGTGGCGCATTGACCAGGCTTCAAGTCTTTTACTCTTGCTCCGTGGACGACACCTCATTGCTTGCAGTCACTTCCAATGCGGCCCACCTGGTCATCTCGAGGCTGCGCTCGGCCGTGAGCCTGGGGTCGTCCTCGGACAGCTGCCCCATGGGCTTCACCAAGCCGGGCGTGCCTTCCACCTCAGTCGGGGAAGACGGCATTGCTTTCGTCAACTTTATGGGAAGCATTAGCATTCACCAGCAATCATTAACTTTCCTTTCTCACATATTCTCCCCCTACCGTCTTTCATGAGTGGCAAACATGCAACCTGAGGGGGACTCATAAGAAAAAAGCCGCACAAACATGGATATATCAAAAAAGAACAGCGATGGTGTTTAGCCAAGCAGATTCGCATGTTCCGCGCCACTTTGCAATTCTGTCTGCACTTCAATAAAATGCCTTTCTTTTCACTGCTTCCATTTACCCCTTGATGGACCCCCCACGATGAGGAAAAAAGAGTTTACCCCCCTCTGATGAATCTGCGTTTTCATCATGTTGCTCCCTTGGTTTTCCATTTGTTGAGCAGAGGAGGTGATGAGCAGAACCCATTAGCAGAACTGAGAAAAAAACGAAAGCAAAGTACAGGGTTGGGCAAGAAATTGACGCTGAAGATCTGACAAATTCCACGGGACAAACGTGCCATCTTACACAAAATTGCAGCGTCAACAGAACTTAGATCATCAACTGAAACAAAAAAAAAATCTCAATTGGCATCACTATTGCATATTCAGAGACCATGGAATCCATGGCCTCAGAGCAGGTACTCCAGTAGCAGGAGGAGTCTGAAGGTGTTCCTGTCGGAGGACGTCCTTAGCAGGACCGAGATCGGACTTCAGACCAGGAGATAGTTGAGATCAGGTAACATCTCCCTCACCTTCATTGCCAAGGTGAAGACAGGCAACCGTTGAGCACACTCTTACGTTCATTCCCCCCAATCCACTATAAAAAAACTAGCCATAGCCTCATGTAAACTGTGCCTAAAAACACAAAAACATCTATTATTCCCTGTTCAGACGCAGGAACATGGCTAACACAGCATGAACGCCTGAGCACTAAGTCTCTTCACCATGTTCAGTGAACTGTGGCCAGTGCGTCACACTGGTGCTCAGGTCAAAATGTCCTCCTGAAGGTCATCATCGGTGTCAAATTTCGTGCCCAACCCTGTACTTCAATTACTGTACTCACATCTTCGTGCAAATTTGCATTGCGGGTGCTGCGGGCATGTGAAATTGCGTATGCAACATTTTCTCGACAGATCTAAATACAATTGTGGTTTTGTTGTGAGCAAAGGCCTTGTTTATACAGGGTGCGGTCGAATCAGCTTAACATTTTGATGCTTGTACCGATGTGCCTTTCAGAGAAATGTGACGTGCTCAACTCCGTCAAGAACAATACTGTCATCAAGTAGACGTTCCTTACTGAACTCGTATGGAAGTGTTGCTTGCGAAATACTTATTTATGAACTGCATCATTTTAGGGCAGGTCAAAAAAGGCTTTCTGACGCTTGGGGAATTGTACGCTGGTTGAGCTATTCTACCCAAACCCAAACCAATGGGTTTGTGGGTACGTTCATGCCCCACAATCAGGCATCTCTGGACCTAGCGTCAACATACTGACTGGTGTCATTGTGCAATAATTGTAACACCTAATATTTGGGGTTTTGCCCAGGCAATCAACGTCTTTGACACCCAACTTCATTGCTAAAAATTAGGGAAGAGCAGTTCAAATTTGCAACTGATTTTACCTCTCAGTGATGAAAAACAGGAAAGTTATGGAGTATTGGAAGCTGTTAAAACACCCGCAGTCTTCAGCCACTTCATCATGTTCCCCCTCCTCGTTTCGAAGGGATTTCGAAACAAGAAGTTGGGTACTTTTTATGATATGGGTTGTAAGCTATATAACAACATGATGACAATGAAAAAAGCACCCAACTATTAAGAAAGAAATATTTTCCTGTTTTTTTCACACAGTGCACATAGCTATCTATGTACGCAGAGTAAATTGTGTTCACTTATTTGTCAAAATCTGTGTCTACCGGAAAAAACTCTAAACCCGGATTGTCGGAACTGATCCAAAGATGAGGAGGAGACCCCGACTTCCATATTTTTCAAGCTTTTTCTCCTCGTATTGAGCTCTTTCGGAAAGCTCTGGCAGACTTTCCTCCTTCACTTTCCGGCCCGAACACCACTACTGACCTGGACGGACATGTGTGGAGGTGAATTACTTCTTCTCCCTCCTCGCATACATGTTGAGCGTCCAGCTCAGCCTTAATGCGTGCGTACCTCGCGCATCCAACAGGCTCGTCCCTCTGAACACACACAGGGTGAGCGTTATTTGGCTTTAAAATGACCCTGTGTGGACTCCACGGTGCAGGGTTGGGCAGGCTAAACGCCACACATTGCGAGGTCTTGTAGACGTGTCCACCATGGGGTTCAGGGCGAAGTTAGACAAGGGAGACTTCTCTACGTCTTGCATGACAGGGTTCTCCATCAATTTGTTCAATGTGGCCTTCGTTAGCAGCCACATGATGTCCTCAGAATGCGCGGCTGATCTTCTTGGTGGAGGTCTCATCTATGGTGTCCCATGCTGAGTTGATGGAGTCTTCCAGCTCGTCCTTGCTGCACGGGCGCGGGCCTCCAAAATGCTCCGTCTCCCTGTGACACTGCAGTTAGTCTGCAATGACATCAGGCTTGATGTCTGCATTGTTGAGAACAATGGTGCTCTTCCTTCGATCCCCCATGCTCATTTTTTGTTCATCTGATAAAAAACTTTATTTTCCAACAAAGGTACATCGTGCCCAGCCCAGCCTAGTATGAGCCCTTAAAGCTTTGTCGCATTTAGCCTGCCTGACCCTGTAAGTGCATGAAGTGCTTACATCGAGGGAAAGGAAGCTTCGTCTGGCGCGACATCTATGACAAGGTTCAGAGTAGAAAGATCCCTGATTATGAAAGTAAGCAACACACTAATGTAATGAAATGGACGAGGTTGCAAGACAGGAGAATCAGTTGCACTCTGATTATCCAGGAATATTAGCATAGACATAGAACTGACAGGTTGACACCCCCAAAATGATGCAGTTGCACAGATATTTCAGGATCACTTGTAATTATCATTTCGTGAAAGTCAAGGACTCAAGACAGTTTTTAAATCTCTTCTTTTCACCTATTTCCTTTTCTAACGTATCCAGTTGCATTTGCGTGGTACAGAACAAGTGGACGACACAAGTGGAAATTTAGCCTTAGAATTTTTGCTTTTTAAACGTGCTTTGTTTTAAGTCATTCAGTTGCGCTTCGAAAGTGAAACTCCAGACGAGTTCTGCATTTCTCCTCAAGTCGTTTTGGAGGAGAAACTATGGTTTGTGTTGCCAGCAGGCGAATTCACTTCAAGTGGGGAGCGCAGATTCAAGCCAAATCATGCTCACCCTGTACAAAGTGAGCATGGGACAAAAAGGTTCTGCTTCTTCTCTCTCGTGGCAGTCGCAGTCTCGGAATGCTGCGAGCCAGCGACTTCTCGGGCTACGAGCTGCACTCTTCGAGCCACAAACTTAGCTCGAGCTGAATTAGTGGTGGCCAAGTTCTTGTCAGATGCAATAGTGTGAGTGAATAGAATATATGCGTAGAAGTGTTGCTTCACATCTGTGGTCAAGGCATTGGAGTGAAGGAGAATCAGAGGATCTTTTCCACTGTCCCACTTGAGAAGGGTCAAATGAAGCTCGGACCGGTCGAGCTCGAACCGGTCGAGCTCGAACCGCCTGAAGCGGCCGAAAAACGCTTCGAGCCGAGCTTCTTTTTTTGTCCCTGGCTCGAGTCCATTTCCCCGTCGCAGTCGTTGAGGGAGCGGCTGAGTCGAGTCGAGCTCTCCACTTTGGCGCGCGCGCGCCCTGAAATATAAACCTGGCCTCCCTCCTGCTTCACCAGCACACCAGCACCAGGACGAGCAGGGGCTGCAGCGGCTGCAGCGGCTTCACTGACAGACCCTATGCACACTTGGCTCCTGCTCGTGCAGTTTTGCTTTGCCCCTTAACATATACAGCGAAAAAAGGTGCAGCTGTATCAAACTGGAATAGGCGTCGGCGGCGGCGGCGGCGGCGGCGGCGGCGTCCTCGTCCCCGTCCACTGCGAAGTGTTCGGACGGAGCTGCGTGAGAGAAAAGAAAAAAAAAGTGTAAACATGTTGAGAGACATAGTGGCTACCTGCGGGCCCAATGAGGCCATGGTCATCTCCGGGCTGTTCTACGGCCGCCCCGGCGTCATCGTGGGCGGACGCGCACTCGTCTGCCCCTGCGTCCAGCTCGTGCAGAGGATCCCTCTGGTCACGATGACTCTCAAGATCGACTCCCCCAGGGTCTACACCATTCAGGGCGTGCCCATTTCAGTCACAGGAGTTGCTCAGGTGATACAAATTCACTTACTTTGGCTGTCAGACACGTGTCCGTGAAGAAGTGCGGGACATTTTGCAGTACAGTGGATGGATGCTGAACGCATCCATTCGCTGTACAACACGTGCACGTAACATGCAGAAGGGCTGACACTGGGCCCAGCAGGCCCGCCAAAGTCCACGCGCTAGACGGACCGGTTGGAGGCCCGACTAGGCCCACATCCTGACCTTTTCGGCCTGGGGCAACAGCCCGTAGGCCTTCTGGGAGGGCTACCCGTTATCACGTAGTGAAAGGAGCCTGTCTGATAAATTCTTATTTTCTTCAGTGCCAACCTGTGACTGAGCCTTTCCTTCTGACTGCTGCAACTCAATTTACATACTTGGCTCACTAACATTACCTTGTTTATGCTCATGCGAGAGTAAAAATTTGGTCTGGAAAAGTGCTTTTCCCTATTTTACAAGCTATATAGTCCTTGGGCCAAGTCTGGGCCAACCTGTGTTGGCACTGGCGGGTCCCCCAAGAGGCCCGGCCCCGTTTTCAGCCTTAGCCCAGTGACACACTGGCTTCGAGTCATCTTGGTGCTGACACACGTGCGTACTGTGACCAGACCGTGACTGTCAGATCAAGAGCAAATTTGACAGCAAGATTGTTTTCGTGTTGCCAACCATGACATGTTGCTGGTTCTGCGTTCATGATTTGTCTAGATTTAGGACCGGAATTGGCAACAAAGTAGGCAAGAAAGTTCACAAAAAGGTGCATCTTGCGTGACTTGAGTCATTAGATAGCGCCCCTTGGTATAATGCATAGCTCGGAGATGCAATTATATTCATGGGAAATAGACCAGCTGTGCCATATTTCCTGTCATTTCCACTGAGTGATTATGTGCCTTTCCAGGTGAAGATCAATGGGTCTAACGACGAGATGCTCAGAGCAGCTGCCGAGCAGTTCGGGTCCAAGACCACAGAGGAGATCGTGTTCGTGGCCAGGGAGACCCTGGAGGGGCACCAGAGGGCGATCATGGGCACCATGACCGTCGAGCAGATCTACAGCGACAGGAAGGAGTTTTCCTCCAGGTGCAGTCGCAGTCCATGCTTGTTTCGTACATCAAGTTAGTGCGCTGTATAAAACGTATGAAAGTTGATTGATTCAGTCACTAGTCTTAAATCTTCATATGTAAATCCGAATGCTGACTTCTCCTCAGGGTGTTCGATGTTGCCTCCACGGACCTCGTGAACATGGGGATCATGATCATCTCGTACACCATCAAGGACATCACGGACGAGGTCGGATACTTGAAGGTGAGAACAAGTCCTTTAAGGGAGTCCACCCCAGTGTGCTGCTGCTGTTGTGTGTCTGTGTGTGTGTGCGCGTGCGTGCATGCGCATTTCTTCGCTTCTTGTCGGAAATTTGGCTTCTCCTGCGTGTTTTTGAGAAATTTATTTCTCCCCAAGGCAACCTTTGCCTCCCTCTCGAGACGACACGAGAAAGCAATGTCCTGACAACGAAATCGAGAAGAGTCGAGTAGTGGCAGCTTTTTTTTCCCTGCTCCATTGCCTTGTTCCAAGTCCTTGTCAGTGATCAGCACCGTCAACGTGCCCAAGCTCATCTGTTGATAGCTAAGCAAGTGATCTCTACTTCGAGCTTCGACCCACGTCTAGCCTCAAAAGTAAGTCCACAACGACGAGCTTTTTACATCCTCCTCTTTGCTGCTATACTTGTAGCGTGTCTTGAAGTGCCTTTCCCCACCAAATTTATCACCTCCGAGCTTTCCCCTCCTTTTTTCAGTCCTCCCAAATGTGGAGTAGGAAATCCAATACATTTGTTTCCAGAACTCCTTCAATCCATTTGGCACCGCACGTACACCTGCCAGTAGAATCTGCGATCCTATATGTCCTATATCAAGAGCAAGAGCCTATGAGCAGAGAAAACATGTGCTATAAGGAACTTCAATGAACAGGATCAGCACCTTCTTTATCGGGAGCTGCGTTCTTACATAGCAGGATAAAGCTTGTCATAGCTACTAAGGGGGAAGGGGGGGGGATCATCACCAGGTCCCCCAGCTCGGCATGTATGAAGTAGTCTGGGCAACGTCCGGACCGGGACTGAAGCACACCAGCTGTCGATCAAACAACGTTTTATGTGGAGCAGGAAAAGCTACAAAATAATTCCGCAAGGATTTAAAAAATGTTGCTGATATTTCGCTCGCTCTGTCAATAACATTGACCTACGATAAGCAGTTGGTGCAATAAATCTTCTTCTTTGCCAGGCTCTCGGTCAGGCCCGGACTGCCCAGGTCCAGCGCGACGCCCGGATTGGAGAGGCTGAGGCCCGGATGGAGGCCGCAGTGGCCGAGGCAAAGGCCGATATGCAGCGGATGGAGGCCAAGTTGGCCAACGACACCGAGATCGCCAGGGCCAAGAGGGACTTCGACGCCAAGAAGGCCTCATACGATGTCGAGGTCAACACTGCTAGGGCAGAAGCGGAAATGGCCTACGAACTGCAGGTGAGACTGATGATGGCGTCGACAAGAAAAAAAATAAGATACTCATGACCACGTTGATCCCCAAGGGGTTCCACCCGTTCTGGCCATGACACACGATGTCCATGTCGTGCCCGTTGACGTCACGACACAGAAAAGACTGGGTTTTGTTGTCTTTCAGGCTGCCACGATGCAGCAGAAGATCCGCGAGCAGGAGACCGAGGTGAAGGTGGTCGAGCGGAAGCAGCAGATCGAGATCGCCGAGCAAGAGATACAGCGCAAGGAGCGCGAGCTCGACAGCAAGATCCGCAAGCCCGCGGAGGCCGAAAAGTATCGACTGGAGAAGATCGCCGAGGCCACGCGGCAGAAGGCCATCCTCGAGGCGCAGGCGGCCGCAGAGGCCACGGCCATGAAGGGCGAGGCCGAAGCATTCGCCATCGAAGCTAAGGCCAAGGCTGAGGCTGAGCAAATGGCCAAAAAAGCAGACGCCTGGAAGGAGTACGAGGAGGCTGCGCTGATCGAAATGAGGCTGCAGGTGCGTACGAACGTACAAGACATAAATCTGAGCTTGGATGAATGAAAATACCTCTAGGAACAAAGTTTTGCGGTTCTCCACTCCTACAATAGTAACGAGACATTCTTGTTTCTTTCAGACGCTGCCTAAGATCGCGGCTGAGATAGCTGCGCCGCTCTCGTCCACTAAGAAGATCACTATGGTGTCCGACGGCAGCGGGGAAGTCGGCGCCTCCAGGTTGACGAATGAGGTCATGGACATCGTGGAGAGGATTCCCAAGCTCGTTGAAGACCTCACAGGAGTCAACATCTCGAAGAACTCGCTCTCCTAGAGGAACGTTCGTCGTCACAAAGAGAGCTTTGAGTACATTTTGCAATGCCGACAATTTTTTTTCATTTCACAACACTCTGCAAGGTTCATATGTCGTAACTCGCCTAGACAAAAGTCAACTCAAGTGTACTTGTACAGGTAACCCTGGCATGAAACTTTTGGACATTTTCACGAGATGCTGGAACCCCAGCTTCCCTCCCCACTCCAGAAAACTTAATCATTCTATTTCAATGTTTGCCAGGTTATATAATAGTACTGAACTTTTCCAAGTATTGGAAATTGCGTACGTGCGGGTTAAGAAACGGTAAATCCGAGCAATTGAGCTTCTCTCAGATTGTCTGGGCGAGCAGCATTCATCAGCCTCGAGTATGTCAACTTTTCGCAAGGCAAAGGGTTTTTCCTCAACTCCTCATTTTGTTCCGTGAGTTCACTTTTCTGTAGGTGAACAACGATGCGTGAAGAAAAGTCCACTTTTCTTCATGCATTTGTCAAGATGTCAATTAGCTTGAAACAAAAAAGGTTTTTATTACTATCACTAAAATGCATATTTACTGTGCAATTCTTCATGTTAAAAGTGTTTGTGACTGCTGTCTTCTCTTGGAGTTCCCAAATTAGTCAATACCAAAAATAGTTCTTATTTATATATTTCTTTCGGAGTTGAGGAGAACCCTTTGCCTTGCAAAAAAAATCGTGTGCTTGCCGTGGTTTGTAATTTGGCATGCGATAAGAGGTTTTCAACTTGGCAATTCCAAAAAATGCCACCGAAGTCCAGAGATGAGCAAATCAAGTGAACAGGAGGCAACGAGTGCCTCCTGTTCACTCCTGGTGCTCATCTCTGGACTTCGAAAGCATTTTTTTTCTCTTGCCTCGTAGAAAACCTCTTATCGCATGCCAAACCGTGGCATGCACAAAATTCTATTATGTATGCGTGCAGGAATGATCATAAGTCGCATCGACATCGTGCCGCTTTATCATCGTGCCTTACACTGGACCCCATTTCATCCCTGTAGTCAATGGTCGTCAAAGACCGCTTTCGTTCTTATCCTTCTTCACGTCTCATATGATTAAGTGTGTGCCTTAACAAGTCCGACGAGCGTTTTTTGGTGTGCTTTTTTTGTAATATGTTTAAGGAGAAAAAAATACAAATACGAGCTTCGCAACAAATTATTTCCAATTTCTTCCTCTGCTTTCGGCGCCACTGGCCGTCGAGAACCGGACCCCGGCATATTTCCCGCCCCCTCCCTCGCGACGGTCGGAGAATCGCCCGCCGCCACCACCATCACGACCGAAACGGCCGCCGCCGTCACCGAAGCGGCCGCGGTCACCAAAGCGGCCGCCGCCGCCACCGAATTTGCCGCCGCGGTCTTCACGGCGATCACCGCGGTCATCGCGGCGGTCGCCGTCCTTGCCGCGCCAGCCCGTCTGCCAGCCTATGGGATTCAAGACAATGTAAGAACCTAAGCTATTACAACACCCTAGTTGAACATTTACCTCCGGGTCGGAATTCCAAGAGCCGCTCGTTGTAGTCCATCAGCTGCGTGATCTTGTCCGCCAGCTGTAGCGAAAGTGATTGCAGCCTGGAGTCGGCGATGAAAGAATATCACTCACTGAATCGTAAGTAATTCATGAATCATGAGTAATTGTCTCACCTCGTGGGTTCAGTCCTGTGCATGATCATGCAGGCCGTAGGTTCGTCCAGTGAGGCCATAAGCTCCTCGTTGATGATCATCTTGGACACGATGGCGTGTACGGTCGTCTTCTCGAGTTCAAACAGCTCGGTCAGTGTATCCTAAATAAAAAAAACAATAAAAACGAACTGTGAATGAACAGAAGTTCTGAGACCCCACTAAGCCAAAAAAGGGGGAAAAGCTCACCACAGAGATGGAATCATAGACTTTGGAGTACGTGAACAAGTATGTCCTGAGCGACTCCTCCTGGATCTTCCTGGTCAACATCTTGCGCACCTTGTCTGCTTCGTAGAACAAGTCCCAAACCTACGCAAAAGGGGCAAAATTAGAGCCGTTTCAAAGAAGTTATCCGCGTGCAAGTTTTCATGCATATTTGCTCAGACAGGCTGACAACAGAGATCTCATCTGCTAAGGTCCGGACAGTGGGTTCTTGGCCTTATTCAGGCTCTGTCAGGGTGACTTAACTTCAAACGAGTCAGCACGAGTTCATCATGTGGTGAAAACCAAGGTATGTGTACTCAATACCGCAAGAATTATACCTTTGCGTTCATTTTCTCGTTGATGATGAAGTCCTTGCACTTCTTCCATTCGCCGTTTCTCATGGCTTTGGAGGCTGCCACTACGTGCTCCCTCATGGACTCAGGAGGGCCAACCAGGGCCTAACAAAGCAATTTGTTGTCAAATTCAGCTGCGACCAAGAAGGCAACACACCCCTAGGTGTTAAGCAATGCCCTATGGAAACTTCTGCATGACCCTGAAGTTCAGCCAACTGCTTCTAAGGAGGAGCTTCAGGCGACGTTTAGAAGTGTGCACGCATTCACCTGTCTCTCGCTGGATCTCAGCTGCTGGTAGTAAGACTTGGAGATCATCCTCCTGCGGGCGTCGAACTCGTGCGCTGCCATGTAAGGAATCTCCATGAGCATCGCGGAGACCAAGTACACGCATTCCAGCATTTCCAGATTGATGTGCATGTGGAACGGCATCTGACGTTGCTTCTCGATCTTCTCTTGCTCATTCGAACGCTCGTGATGACGCTGTCAATAGAATTGTAAAGTTTATTTTAACATACACGGTTATCTTTTAACTCTTAACGACGGCTTTTCACGTAGCTTAACCGTTGCACAACAACACTATGGAGGCGAACAAGCTGAACCTGCGGCACACCTGTGAAACTATACAGGCAAGACATAAAACGCACGCACCTGTGGCAGCAGACCCTGGGCCAGCAGTTCTTTGGACCTCCCTCCGAGCTGGATGTCGAGCAGGGCGTTGTGGGCCTCCTTGATCTCCGCATGCCTGAAGCTGCAGAGACCGAGTTGGACCATGGTGCGGTTATACAGGATCTGCGTGACTGCGTCCGAGTGAGCAATCGTGTCCTAAAGCAAGACCAGATCATGTTCAAAGATGTCCTACTACGCTGAAGTCTCGTTGACCACTGACCACTACTTCGTAGTCACTACACAGCTACAACAGGGTAAACAAGAACACGTGGTACCGCGTGTTACTTTCAGGGGTGCTACAATGTTTGCTTCTTCTGGTCACTTTCTAACCATTTCTCACCTGCAAATGAGACATGAGCATGAGATCCCTGGCCTCGAACCAATTGTCGTGAATGGCGTGGTGATAAATGTGGCAGAGGATGGCATGAGTCCTCAGGCGGTCAGTGGTGTCCTTGGAATAGATAAACTTGCACAGCCGATCCATCACTTGCAGGCTGCTCTCCTCACTGGGATCAAGAGTGCCCTAAGAATAGACAAGGAACACTAATTAATTTTGTGCATTAAAGAGACCGCGTAAGTTTTTGAAACATCGAAGCATCAGCGTGTCGGTTGATTACATTTCTGCTCCAAAGAAGCAAATCGAAACTGCAGGACACGATATATTCATCATTTTATGACAAACCAACACCGGGTAAAAGCACTAGCTCACTCACGTTTTTCTGCTCTATGACCTTCGTGTCGAACTTGAAGTAGATGTGCTCGATCTTTTTGAGGTAGATCCTGCACAAGTCGGCGTCCGCGGTCGGGCTATCCTTGGCCCTCTTCTCCAGCAGCTTTTGTGCTCTCTCTAGGATCTGGACCACGCGAGGCTCGTCCTTCAGACGCTCCACGTACTCGTGGGCGTGAGCGTCGCAACCTTTCAACACCTGGCGAGACAGCGTGACTTGTTCAAGCATCACCGGGACTCGAACGTTCTGTGCAACCAACTCACCTTGATGAACTCCTCGTCCATGCGCTCCACGCACGACAGGAAGCACCCGCGCACTTGGTAAGGCTTCTCCTCGAGGGACTCTTTCTCATCGGAGATCTGCAATCAAGTTATTCGTTTCAAGGACGACCGAGGACAAATTCTTCTCACTAGCAGTCATTATCGCAGAATTCGGTGTAAGTGTACGACTTGTATTACGTGCTCAGCCGTCGTGAGGTCGTCGGAGTGTTCGTGCAACCACTCCAAGAGCTTTTCCACTGCCGGCATACACTTCTCCCAGTACTCGGGCTTCATAGCGGCCGAGATCTTCGGGTTGTAGTCAAAGATGGCAGAGATGATTGCAAACTAGACAATAATAAGCATGGTTAAAAAGCACGGAAAGTAATGAGAGGTACGAAGTTTGCTTTACTTGTATCTTGACATAAATTGCCACGTCCAAGTTGTGTTCCTCCGAGATGGCCAAGAGTTCCGTGAGCAGCTCGATCTGTTCCTTGCGGTTGGTGCGCTTCTTGCCCCTAGCAGCAATGATCTCGTGGAGCTTCTTGATGACCTAAATTCGGAAAGAAATATGATAATAAAACTACAGATATCTGCATTTTCTCCGAGGATGCCGCATGAATTAAAACGCTCGGAATCAGTTTCCACGGACCCTGCCCCCCTCCTCTTAACAGTGGGATTTTGGGTTACGCTGTAGTCACGGCAGGGGGACTTGGTTTGTTGGTTGATTAGGGAATGGGGTCGGTCAACCCATGAGAGGGGTCGTGAGAGCAATCAATTTTTTAAAGAAGAAAAGAACTGACCACTTCGTGATTGATTTCTGCGTCCTTCTCGAACATTTTGGGCTTTTCCAGGCCTCCGTGGTCCACCGTGATCCATCTGTCCTTGCCCTTCTCGTCGTCCTCTTCGTCCTCATCTTCTTCATCGATGTCCTTTGGACGCCGCTTTCTAAAGATAGTCGAATTTTAAGGTAAAAATCTTTACTTTCTTGTTCATTGCTTCCATACTTTGCTTTGTCTCTGATCTTTTCCTTCTTTTCCTTCTTCTTATCTCCATCACTTGTCTTCTTGAGAAACTTCTCTCTAAGACTCATTCCAGGCTCGTCATCAGAAGAGCTGGTAGAGGACTCGTCAGAATCTGAACCCCAGTCTGAATCGTCACTGTCCTCGTCGTCATCCTCGTCTGAAATATAAAAAGGCCTTGTGTACTCCAGTTCAACTCCCTCCCAGATACCAGACATAGGGAAGACGTGACCATGGCTGAAGGCAGCCTACAATCCCCCCCATACTCGCCGTGACAATGGGGAAGAGTAAATCGCTTTAAACATGCTGAGGCTTCCTGTTACCCTTTTTAAACTTGGCCTTGTCCACAGGAACTGAGCTCTCCCTGGACTTGGAGGCAGATTTTCGCTCGTTATCGCTCTCATCGGATCCAGGCTCCTCCTGTTCGGGTTCCTCGGGCTCCTCGTCAGCGTCCGGGTTCTCCCTGAACTTGGCCAACTCCTCCTCGAAGGTCTCCCTGATGTACTTGCGCATCTTTTGACGGAGCGCGCTTAAGGACTTCGAGTTTATCTTGCTCATTGTTTTCCTGCAAGCACATGATGTAGACTTGCTTTCTGGACATTTGCTGGCGATTAACTTCTACCTGTACTCTTTGTCCTCCCAAGTCTCATTTATGAGGTCCTCGACCTCTGCCAGGATCCTGAGGTAGAATCTGGGAGTGACCCCGCCCTCCTCCTTCATGATGGCCATGCGAGCCTTTTCGTAAGCCTTGGTCAAGTCCAGGAAACTGATAAGAGAAAGTAAAGCCTACATATTGGTTCTATTGGTTTTCCTTGAAAATTGAAGCAAAACCTCCAACAACTTTTATTCTGCATGCTCTATACTTTTCTCCAGGAGACTCACCTGGTTTCCATCTTGTTGAAGTCTTTGATCTTCTTGGAGTTTCTGATGCTCTTGATGATAGTCTGAAGCTGCTCGTTGCGTTTCTCCTTGGCCGATCGAACCACGCGTTTGGCGTCCTCTTCATCGTCGCTGAACTAAACGAAAAAAGAGGCCGGCAATTAGAGTGAGCCGTTCAAAATACTCTATCATGGGCGGCGTCCCGCTTTGCTCACCATAAAAGCCGAGGGCTGAGCCTTTGGCACATTCTTCCTGTTGTCGGTCTCGGAGTCCGAGGACTCGGACGAGGAGGAGGAGTCCGACGCGCCGAAGAAGCGGGACATCTCGACTGAAGACTGTTGAAGAAAAAAGCCAAGTCAGAGCTGTTCTCTTGCACTTCAAAAGATCACGTGTAGCAACGAGTCTTAACAGAAATTGGAAACAAAAGCAAGAACTCTTGAGTTATGGCCAAAAAAAAGGCCGCCGAAATTGCAGAGAAACCCCTTGAGTGCTTAGAAAGGAGTCTGTGATCAAAACTACTGAGATCAAAGGTCAGAAATTGCAAAAAAATACGAGGAAAATCGGGACCTTTCTTACCGCTGTCGGTCGCGCAAAGCGCTGCTGAAGCTCAGGGTTGCCCGAGGACTCGACGCTTGCTTGCCGCGCTGTGTCCACGCTTCTGCGCTGACAGCTGTTTCCTCCAGCAGGAAACTCGTATGGGTGGCAAACCTGCGTCTTTCACTGCACTGGAGAGGAGTGCCGCTAAAACAGGAAATGGAAGGCGGTGAAATAGTTGACCCATGATAAAAATCCTGCTTTAGTCGATTGCGAACACTTTGTGCTTCTACTGAGCTGCCGTAAATTTCAATCTCAACAACAGAAGCGAGTAAGATGCGTACCATACGTTGGTGTGATCTAGCTGAAGTCGAGTGAAAAATATCAATGAGTCCTACATTTCTCTCAAGGTAACGCTACGGAGCAGTCATCTCCGGAAAAGGAAGTCCAGACGTGAAAAAATCGACTTTTTCTTAGCAGACTCCATTTATAAAGTGCAATCATCAGTGATCAACGGTTGAGGATTCGTCCAGACAGAAGGCCAACATCGTGTCCATGGGTGGCATGTATGATCAGTCAAAATACTTTCACTTTTTTCATTCTCTGCTTCTTTGGCCTCTTCTTGATGACTTCACGCAGCCACGCAGGGAAGAGGAGGCCGGCGATTGCAGCAAGGATGCCACAATACAACATCTTGGTCTGATAATTTGAAATTTTTTTGGACATGACCAAATGTTTGTAAACGCTTTGACTTTCAAGAGCAAGAATAAATGAAACTTTTATGATGATAAAAAGCTGTTTGAAATATATGAGTGGCTGTGGACTAAAATGGACGCTGAATCTGGGTTGGTGGCAACTTTGTTTACATCTTTCTTTCCTACTTTGCTTTGCTTCCTCTTTTAGTGTCTTTTCAATCGAACAGGATGTTTTCATCCAGCTGGTTCTGCTTCTTCGTGATCTTTGTCCTTCACGCCGGATCCTCCGGGATCCTCGGGCAGGAGTCGACGGGTGATGCGAGCTTGGAGGAGTCCGCCGGTGGAGCCAAGCTGTTGGTGTCAAAGCAGGCAAGACTTCAAGAGCTACATTCATGCGTGCATTGTTCCCTAATGATAAATCCTAAGTGATCAGGTAAACCAATGTCCCACTGTCGATGACGAATGGGTTTATTCTATGTGAAGTTGATGCCGCGGCTACTTTAGCAGCGACATTATCAGGAGAACCTGATTCCACAACTCCCTTTCTCGGGTTCGGGCTTGCACTCGGATTCGTGATTGGCATCCGTCATTGCTGCCTTGACCAGTCCTGTCAGTCCTGGTGCTTCTTAAGTAGCAGGAGGACTTTCCTCTTTCCTTACGTTTGAGGGGCTTGCAGGACTTCCCTTCCCCCAGCATGAACAAAGTCCTGCGAGGAGCTCACTGAGCTCGTGCAACATTAAGACGATTGAGCAACTATTAAAAACGATGACAGGCCCATTCCTGGAGGGGTTGCAGTGCCCTCACGCTCACCAGCAGTATGGTGGTTCAACTGAAAGTTATCAGAGCTAAAAAAAAAATCTTTTTTGACGGAACCCCTTCTCATCACAGATCCAGAATAAGTACTTGGTTGAGGGCAAGGACGTGGTCATCCGATATGGCATCTACAACGTGGGCGACTCCGCTGCCGTTGACGTCAACCTGAGCGAGCGGGGATTCCCTGAAAACGACTTTGACCTCGTAGGTGGACGGACGGAGGTCAAGATCGACCGGGTTGCGCCCCAGACCAACAACTCCCACACCATCGTGGTCAGGTGAGTTGGATCATTTTGATTCCTTTTGCGCGGTAACTGACTTTTGCGCGGTGCACTCAAGTCCTCAATTTTCGAAGAATTGCGCAGGTCCCTCAAACCCTCACCAGGACTTGTCTGAGCAAGGGTGATCTGTAGGTAGCTGTATTCATTCACGTTGGGAAACTCTGTCATCGACAGCAATATTTTATTTTAATCCATCTTTTGCTCGTCAGGCCCAAGAAGTATGGCTACTTCAACTTCACCTCCGCCGAGGTCCGTTACCGTCCCTCAGACGACTCGGATAGAGTTCAAGTCGTCTACTCCGCAGAACCAGGACAAGGACTCATCATCTCGCTCAAGGAGTACGAGAAGCAGTTCTCTGCGCACATGGTGAGAGCTATGTTTGACCGGCCGTTCCTCGAAAGCTTAAGACTGCGAGTGATCACGATTCTTCGCAAAAATTTTCTAGTTTGCAGACGAAAGCTAATCAAGGTTTCGTTTTTGTCATTTTTAGCTCGACTGGGCGGCCTTCGCCGTCATGACCTTGCCGTCCTTGGGCATCCCGTTCCTGCTGTGGCACACGAGCAAGGCAAAGTACGAGGCCATCGCTTTGGCCAAAGCCAAGAAGGAATAAGGACTAGAAAGACATATGTGCACGCTCAGATCTGCCGAAGTCGCACCTCAGTGTTGATCTCTGAACTAAATTCCCGCCTTCAGAACAAAGTCTCCTGTTCGTTGTTGCAATTAAACAGGCGTTAAATAAACGCTCGATAATTATATCGGGTTAAGTAACTGCTGCAGCACATGTCTTAAATGGTCTTAAAAGTATTGTGATCATGGATCAGGGATGTCTTCTTCACAGAGCCTTGTTTTGTTAAGCCAATGGTGTCTCAGTAAAAGGTGATGTGACCTGAAACAAGGACAATTTTTGTTCAAGCTCCTTGACGCACCTCGAATAACTCACCTGTGTGCACGCAAGGAAAGGCCGTTGGCTCGGTGAACATTGTGTTAAAGGAGATAAGCCTCCGGCCGTGCCTCCAGGCGGACAACTTGAGTCTCTGACCCTCGCTGACGCCCTCGAAGAGCTGGACCTTGACGCCTTTGAACTCGGTAGGCGAGATCCGGAAGCGACGCCCGAGCAAATGCGTCACAACGCCAGTGACGCAAATTGGCTGTGACGGAAAGAGGACTCCTATGTGTCAACGGCAACGGACTTTTTGTAATTTTTTTTCATTTCAAAGAAGCCAACTCGGGCAAGAGCAAAAAGGACCAGCCAAGGTTTACTTGGGTTTAAGTTGACTCTGAGAAGCTAGGCAATAACCTGAGTACGCTGGAACAGGGTGGACCAAAAGTAACTCGCTCCATGTAATACTTACAGGCTTATTGCTCAGCCTTTCGCATTGTCTCTCAACGCTTTTGTCCACGCCGTGATAGCTTAAATTGGCGTGAGTGAAAATCTCACCTCTATCTTGTCCCTGGGCTCGGACATGGAGTTCTCGGCCACGGAAGTATTATTGCTCATCTGGTCTCGAAGTAGTAGAGCCATGGAAGCATTCTGAATAGAATTGTATAATAGTAGTAGACTATGACTTCAGAAGATTCTGCACCGAAAGTTTGCTAACTTTAAACACTGTTTACCTTTACCTGCGCGCTGGTGATGCTGAACTCCAACTCCATCTGAGGAAAACTGTCCTCGGCCTCGTTAGGCCACAGCCTCACGGTCCTATGAGCCATAAACAGTGTTTTAAAACAAAAATGGACTTTGTTAAAAAGTACCAGCATGTTTCTTACCGCGGCGATCCTCCACTGCTCAGGTGCACGTAGTGGTCGTCCGGGAAGGCGAAGCCGCCCAGGTACTTGAATACAAACTGGTTGAACATGAGGGAGACATCGTTGGAGTCTCGCGTGGCAGCTGAGATTGGACAAGGTCGTTAGAAAGTTTAAGAGCAACTCAATCTACTGAGGTCTTACTGTCAATTACAAATGTTGTCTCTGACCCTCTGCTAAGTATATCGGCTACTTCGACGAACGTCCGTATTTCTCCGCGGTTTGGAAGGGGATGGAACATTTGGAAGTAGTGCTGGTCCAGGCGGAGCTGAAATTTGCATGCAGATTTACATGGCTGTCGCAGATTAGATCAAAGCTTTGCCTTCAGCTTTGAGTAAGTCTACGGCAGAGTCGCGATCTCTGTCATACAGAAATTTACCTCGAGCACCCAAAACGGAGTATCTTATTTAATGATCAGTGGAGCTGTGTGTACGTTGTCAAACCTGCTATTTGTACGAGAGACTTTAACCAGATTTTTCTCTGAGGTCATCGCAGAAGCAAAAGCATACGTTGGACAGTGGCCAATGACGGTCAGGGCGGGTGTGTGCAGTCCAAGTCTTCAAGCCTCAAACTCCTGCTGCTCAAGGGCAGCCAATGGGTAGAATGCGTACGACATCAGCTTGAACGAAATCTACGCTTGACATTTCTCCCGGGAAGGCGGGCCCATTGGAAGACCCATTATAGGGACGCCGAGACCAGGGAAATTGCGTGACTTGTTTAGAACTGCAAAAAGACACCATTTTGCAAACATAACAGTGCATTCTATGTAATTCACTTGCGCAGAAGGTGACTTTCTGTCCTCGCTACAGCATCGACTGACTGAGAGTGGAGCTGATGCGGGATCTGGAGACAAGGACATCAGCAACAGACAAGGATCTCTCACCCCCCAAAAATTGGGATTTGGGGTCTCAACATGCTTGCTCAATTGGACCACCCAATATCTCAATAAGCCTAAAAGCACACAAATTCATCCCTGTGATTGCTAGGACCTCCGAGGAATTTTTTCTGGTCCTCGCAACGTCAAACTTCACGGGAAAATGATCCTCGGACTTTGCGTCCGTTCAACCCTAGCGAGATATCAGGGAAGAAGGAGAGAAAGAACAGCCTGGAGTGTGCAGTCTGTACGCTCACCTCAGCTGACTGAAGCATTCCATCAATGCAGTGTTTTGTCACTCTAATTCTAAGAATAGAGACGAAGGGATTTATTTCCAGTTTCTCATTTGAGACGAATGACCTTTGGACAAGTCCAAAGATCATAGTCCAAGAGACCCTCGATAAAGGTCATAAAAGTTAAAATCATACAGACCACATTACGTTCAGTAGAGCTTTATGCAATGGAGCAAATGAGGAGATAAGAAGGTCCTTGAATGTGACTCGGCAGTATCACACACCCGCCGTAAAAAAAATTGTCAGTGATCGACCTAATTTTACACATGCAAGCAGCAGGTACATACATCCTTGTCAATGCTCACCTTAGTGAAGTCAATGTTTACGTCCTCCCCGAGAACGCGGAGGGCTGCGGCCCTGGCTGAGACTGACCCAAAGAGTGTGATCTCGTCCTTGCCCACGATGTCCTTGCTGGCTCTGCCCTCCACGGCCACCCTGTACAACATCGAGTCAGGGAAGGTCACCTCTCCTGGAAGCTCTCTGCGGAGTCCGACCAGCCGCTCCAATGTGGCCTTGTATTCACCCAACCCGCCGCTGCCGCCGCTCATCTCCCTGGCGCAGAAATTGCGCCGAAGGTTGCGCCGCAACCGACCGCCGTCCATTGAACGCCGCCTGGCCAAACCCGGTGCTGCTGCGGACCCGGAGGAGGACGGCTCCAAAGCGATAGCGAAGCGCAAAACGCGGGGCGCCACGAACATGGTTGAACACCTCCTTCACTTGTATTTTTCTTTCCCAGGGACGCTGGAGTATAAGCGCAGTCCGTACTATGTCCGAGTTCTGTGGTCTATGTAGTTCCACCCAGACAACCAGAAAGGTGAGGGGGGGGGAGGGGTTCGTACCCTTACCTGCTGACGAGAATGTATGGACTAAACAAAAAAAGGGGACCAGTTTCTTCTTCTTCACGTCAATCGAGTCTTCTTTGTCTATGGGAATCTCGTCCACTCCGCAGCGCTGGGGACCCCACGAAGTTGCTGCTGCCAATGATTCGAGTCAGCCTCTACCGGCAGACGAGGAGGTCAATGAGTGTCTCGAGGCTCTTGATCTTGGCCTCGTCGGAGTTCACAGTAGCTGAAATTCTCTCCTTGTTGAGCTCTGCTCCTCTTCTTTGCCACTGCAGCGCGTACACTGTCAAGTGTATTTGGGCCACGCGCAGTACGCGCGCGCCCGCACTCGCCCGGACCGCACGCACACCCGCGCGATGCCCGCCTACTGCTCAAAATTCGCGGCCCAGACTTTTGAGGCGCTGTACTTCTCCTCCGAGACAGAAAGGGTTTCGCACTCCATCTCCTCACCCAAGTTGCACGAGACTACACAGACGTGGCTATTTTCTTTTCTGCTTCAGTCCAAAGCAGCAAGCTGGCGTGTACGTAAGAGCAGAGACAGCGCATGCTCCTCCACCTTCTCCATGTTGTGCCTTGTGCAATCGTCCACGTTGCTTTCTCCTCTTTTTGTGCGACGCCACCATCGATCCACGCTGACGAAATCGCGCTCAAGTCGGACTTTTGCATCAATGCATGAAGGCAGCAGAGTGTAGAATTGAGAGGTGCAACGCAACAATCCGGACAAGGCTGGATACTCACCCAGCCCTTGGAGCGCTAATTGCGCCGGAGCGTTTAGCACTTTACCTGTTTTGCGCCGAAATTAACAACTGCGCAGTAGAGGCGGGAAGTCACGAGCAGCTTTCTCCTCCGGCGTGACGTCGTTGAGATGGGGAGGGGCGCGGCGGCCCGGGCGAGGCCACGTGCACTCGCTACCGGACGAGTGCGAGCGCGAGGGCGCCGGAGAAGTGCAGCACTAGGCACAGCAGCCGGGAAGCGCCCGGTGGAACAATAGTAATCTTACAGTTGTTGCATAACATTGCATGGGAGTATATCTAGGTGTCTCTGCGGCAATATGGTGCAGCTTCAAGTCCACTGGCAGTTGGCATCGTATGAGAGAAATTTACTTTATAAGGTTCCTCTAAAGTTGAAAGTTAGTCGCAATTTATCTTACGCAACTTTCTCCTAAGGTGGATCTCGACCAAGTTAGAGCACTGTTCTCTGCACGCTGCTACCTCGAGAGCAGGCCTAGATGTTGTGATCTTTCTACGGAGTAGGTACTAAATTTTGTCCAAACTTCGTTCTAATTTGGCCTTCAATGGTCTTATTCATCCGAATAAAAATGCAAAAGCCAGTGAGTCGACATGAGACACCATGCCCGTGACTTCCACCTCCTGGTCGTCACAGCCCCGTGCCTAAGTGGAGGCTGAATGTCGCCGTGGACCTGGCGTTCAGCTATTTTCTCTTCAAATTGTCTGCGACACTCAAATACAGGGTGATTCATGAAACTGTCGATCATTTTCAGCCTTTCCCCGCTAAAGTTCATATTTCACTCTTTCACTCCGGATGTACTGAAATGATTTTCTACAATAATAAGGTATAATTGAGGACTACCTGTGTAACATCGTGCGCGTTACACAGGCAAAATTCACGTCATCGCTGACCAATATTCTGCCAGATGCGTTGAGGTTTGGTGCCCCTTCTTTCCTTAGGCGTGCAACCGGGTGGCACAAAATATAATGCAAAGTTGAAGCGGAGTTTGCTACGGTGAAGTCTGGCTGCACTGTGAACAAGTGAGCGGTCTCAGAGCAAAAGTGTACATCAATTCGATGTCAGAAAAGATTCTAAGGATCTTTCTTAGATTCTAAGTTTCTCAGAAGGGTCAACCACTTCTGCAGCTCAATCCAGGCAAAAGTTATGGCCCAAAAACGAAGTGCGCACACCATACGCACTATATAAGATATGTTATGAGAGCTGAGTTGAAAGTGGCCTAAGTAAAGGGCCTTTTGGGGAGAAGAACTGGTGAAATCCTCGTATGTTGGCCAAATGCCTTTTGGCGAGAAAAAACTACCTTCTCCAACTGGTCTAATGCGCACCTAATTTTGAGTCAGAATTGAAATTTATTTTTTCAAAAAATAGATTGGGCCGTTCCTAAAGACGCCAATGGCCAATTTTTCCACAGCAACCAAAGAAAGAAGAAAGATTGAAAATATTAGTTGCTATTTTCGCAGCCTTTGTCTTCCCCACTTCATGGCAAGAAAATGGGTGATCCTGAAGCAAAAATGCACAAAAGTTTGGCTTCTAATTTTTTATCATAGATGGCCTCAAAAAGTCATGATTATGTTTTGTTGCTGACTATTAATAGGCATTGTCGTCAGAGTCCATTGGAGGAGTCGAAGTGGGTCCAAGGCCAAGTCCATCTGGCTTGTGTGATCATTGCACGGGTGGTTCACATGATGCTTCATTGAAATTGAAAGGATCTTGGTTACGAGCCAAGAATGAGCGTCTGACCTTTTTTGTTGCCCACTGCATGTGTGCAGTCTTTGGCTTAAGTAATTTCAGCCGGGACAAGTTGCTTCCATAAGCTGACCTGGAACGTTTTTGGGGTCGAATTCCAACTTGAAGTCGTTCATTGAGACACTGACACGCAAGATCCAGTGTCGTGATCAGCTTGTCTGCGCCCATTTTGCAGCAGGGGTACCCAAAGTTCGGGTCGCCGCTAGAGGGCGTCAATGCCGCTGGGAATGATTTTTCACCTCTTTCACTGACGTTCTCCTAATGACGGCCCGATTTTCTGGGGTGTTGGAGCCGCGCCCCCTGCGACCCCGGAGGAGCCCCTCACCTCCGGGTGCGCTATGTGTGCATGTGCAACATGCATGTTCGGTGCCATGTGCACTAGACACGTGCGCCCGCGTCCTTGTCCCCGACGAGCGCGTGCGCCACGCGTGCACAACGGAGAGGAAGGAAGATAAAGCGGAGGCTTCTGCATTGTGGGCACGTCTTTCTCCTGCTTGAGTGTGTTATCTCAACTTGATACAGGAAAACAATCGACGCTTCTTCGCTCCTCTGAAAATGTTGGCCGCTTTCATTGAGAAACCCCACTTAAAGATACCTAGGAAATTATTTTCAGCGGCTTTGGCGCCCTCTAGTGGCCGCTGTACTTTGAGCACTCTGAAGTCAAAATGGGCGCAGACAAAGCTGATCACATCACAGGATCATGCGTCTCAGTGTCTCTTTGAACGATTTCAAGTTGGAATTCGACCCCAAAACGTTCTTAATTATACATAAAAAGAGAAGCAAAGACATGTCTGCAATGCATAAAAGCCTCCGCTTCATCTTTCCTCCGACGAGGGAAGAGTGGAACTTTTTGCCGCAAAAGTTCGCTGGAGTCCTAGTGACAACTCTCTGGATATGTCTTCTTGCCTGAAAAATCATTTCCAGGGAGAGAAATAAAAACTTGTTGAAAAAGGTCTACTTGGATTTGTTCTGGCTACCCTTAAAACAGGCAAAACAGGGTCATTGCAGTCCTTTCTTGACGCCCATTTCTTTTCTAATTCTCTCGAATTTCCCAACTTCTCATCACTTTCCTGCTCGATTTCTCCAATTTCAAAATGGCAGGGAAACTGGATTCCCCCCACCTCTGAAACTTGCTACTTCAACTGCCTGAGTCACCGACAAAACGTGTCATCCTCCGCCGAGTTCAGCTTCAGCAGCGAGAAGGGACTTTATCGTCATCCTGCGGAAAATTTGTCTTCAGAAATCACAGTATTTCTGAATTCCTTTTCAAAATGCTATCTCAAGCTGAACTGGGGCATCTCTCATCGATTGCGTTATATTCAGTAAAAAGAAATGTTACATTCATAAAGTGAGTAAAAAGCAGAGATTTGAGTCGCGGCATTGGTCAGACGACATTCTCCTTCCATCGATGCCAGGATCGCTGCATAAGATGCCCCGACAGTGAGTTTTCTGTAGGGAACTCAATGAAACCTATCCCGCGTATGTGTTATAGTAACAGCACTTCATTATTTCTCAGTAGATTCTGGCGCGACTTGCAGAGTTTGTTGCCTGGGTTCATTTAACCAGCCGGTTCTGTCTCCGAGTTACTGTGTGAGCCAAAAAAGTGCCCCAAGCTTGAAGGTCAGAGTCCCCCTTATATAAAAAGTACCAATTGTCCAAAGCTAAGAGTGTATAAGCAGTTTTCATATGGAGTCGAGACTCCCAATGACTCTTGTCCCGTGGCGTCGGTGCCACATAAGCATTCTTTGTTCCTCTTCTTCAGCATTTTGCACCAGATCCTGTAGGTGGACTTCCGATCTGGTGTTTTGGGCACTGTGGGGAATCTCTGCCACACTCTTAGTGTAGCCATAGAGGCGAGATTGTTCCTAAACTCCCCAACCTTGTTGAACATCCATCACCAATCTTTGCCCAAACAATCACACTGAGAGTCTCGACGCCAAATGAAAACAGCTTCATTATTCTTAGACTCGGACAATAGTATTTTTATATAAAGGGGACTCCGACCTTCAAGCCCTTTTTTGACCCACGTGGCAACATACCACATTTTCTCAAATGGTAACACTGGGTTTCTACTTTTTCGTCAGCCTCTTCCATGGGTTAGCATGTAAGCATGAGTCGTAAATATCTATCACATTTTTGAACCATTATTTTTTAAACGTTGTTGTGTGGTAATGCTCATTAGCTATCCAACCCGAACGCATCATTAAGTAATGTACACGACTGATTACTTGAACTTTCAATGTAGTAACGTGGGTCATTATTTAGACAAGAGTCACAATTTAAACACGGGTTTCTATTTAAATAAACATGGCAGTTAATAAAGATAATGAGAAAATGTATTACAATTCGACTCACGGACGCATTGAAGTCTGACCGTGCAGGTCAGACTTAAGCGGACTAGAATACGTGTGAATGTTGCGCATGAGTGATATTTCCCAGGCCCAGATTGCCTGTGCGTACGTAGTTAAGGGTGTTCAAGAAAGTCTAAGGAGTCAAAGCAAATCAAAGTTCTTTTGGGTATCCCCTGACAACGTCTCCATGACACCTGTAAAGCAGGACCCAAGAAAAGGGAGATATTTGAATAGTCAGTAGTCCTTTCCTTAGTCCACAAAGTCACACTGAGAGGGTTCTAAACTGTAAGTGACTATGAATAAGCCCAGGAAACCGAAGCTGACTCTGTCGCTCTGGACGTGGGCCCTGATGCTCACTTACTTGCCTGGAAGCGATGGATACGAAAATTTTGACTCTCACTCCTGTAAGATCACTCAGCAGTTACATACGGGTACAACTTACATGCCTTGAATCTCTTTGTTGTAGTCTGCTATTTCTCAGCGCACCAAACTACGGGTAAGCGAAAGGTTCAGTTGGTATGCAATAGTGCTGGAGTCGAGTCAGGTTCGGCTTGAGTCAAACTCGACAGATTTAACCCGACTTGTTCACTCTTCGTGACTCCAGCACTGGTTTGCACGTAGTCAGCTTCTGCTTTTGCATCCTGCTATTGTACCACATGGTGTTGACAGTAGACAAGTTCAGCTCGGTGCCTCCATCTTCACCACCTCTCTGATCCTCACCATCCTGCTCGCCTTACCTGTCCTCATCCCCCTGACACCCCTCCCCTGTGTCGGTCCACGCTGTGTGCACAATTTGCTCTTGTTGCCAGTGCTGTTTCGCTACAGCGGCGGCGTCGACGAGAACATGAATCCCAAGATGTGCGCCAACAACTGCCTGCGCCAGGGCACGGCCGAGTTGGGCCTTGCAGTGGGCCTCACCAAGCAGTCGGACGGAAAGATCATATGCCTCTGCAACTTTGACACCACCCACGTGGATGCAGGTAGAGAGCTGTGACGATCGGTACAGGGTGACTCTACAGAAGGCAACTCGGCACAGGATGCCTCTGAAAGAGTCACTCCCTCCCAGTGACGAATCTCAATGCTAAAAAAAGTGTGGCTGTTACCGCAGTGGCAGCATCAGAGAGCGCCGGCTACTTGGAGGAGGCCCCCGCCAGCTTCTGCGAAGTGGTCGGTTCCAGCCCATACGACTACATGGTTGGTCTCAGGGGAGCCTTGGGAATCCACAAGCCTGGGGTCCAGCCACCACCCACTCAGGGGATCGAGCTGGAGGCGTACGTCTTGGAAGACTACGTTAGTGGAGTCCCTACTACGGAAGGTCGTTCCCATGACGTACGTATGACATACTTGCTTCTTATTGGAAAGGTGGTAACCTTCGGTGACCAAATTTGCCAGCCTGTGGGTCTCCTGGTGAAAGTCGGCGACTCGATCGAATGCCACAGCCTGAACTTCGACGATAACTGCAACTTGAACGCAGGCAGTGAACCCCCGCCGTTGGAGATCGTCGTGGACTTTGGAGATGGATCCCCTCAGCTCGGCTGGTCCCCCACAAATCCGCTCAATGTTTTTGTTCACCAGTATCAGACCGAGGGAGACTTCACCATAGCAGTCAGAAGTGAGCACGCCGAATGTGGGGTGGGTGGTTGCCCTGTCCCTCTTGTACTAAAGATGCAAATCCCCTATATAGCGCGAAATTTGAACGACCACAGTGAGAACTTCGGAACGTTGAAGTTTCATATGTATGACCTCGCTTCCAACCTGCCCATAAGCCTCCAGTGCCCGGCGACGTCTCGTCCTGGCGTCTTCTTCTCCTGCTGGATGGATCTCCCCAGAGGGTCGGACCTCGAGGTCGTGGTCAAAATGACCGACGACCTCAAGAGTCCACCGGACAACGTTGATATCGAGTCTACGGCGGTTAACGTGCCAGGTGCGTGGACCATCCCTCGTCTTTGGATGTCTAGCAATACTATTCAGTGTGTGTGGACAGCAAAGGAATCTCAAACGTAAAGTTCGTTTACCCATGCAGATTTTTTTTTTGCTCCAAGTCTCGTCAAACGAATTTGCCAGTTTCATCACGGCTTTAAAGTACATTAACATCTTCAGACACGTACGCCCGCATACCCGGGGGCGCCGTGCGCTACACGGGTTACGACCCGGCGCACTTCAGCGACAACGGCGAGGCGTTCGTGCTCACCTCCACAAACTTTGCCAGCATCTCCAACATTTCCGCGGTCTACATCGTGCCTGCGGCGTCTTCGCCACCCAGTGGACAGATAGAAGTGGAGGTGAACAAGAGCAGATGATTATAACTAATCTGATGGATGCCTGAAGTGTGCAGGGAGAGATTCAATGCAATATGGGTCCGTCAAAATTGGCGTATCATCGATACTCGACATTTTAAGTGACTCCTGTAGCAATGCGTGGCATGCTACAAGTTCAAAACGAGCTCAGGCATACAGTGTACGTACTCAACTCATATGAACCCTTGCACTAAAAAAAATTACACATTGTTTTAAAGCACATATGCTAGCACTGGCAAGGCTGATCTAGCACCCTAAAAGCTACTTATTCTACGGCTCGGACACGCAGTTCAAGGCATAACAAACAAATTCAGGTGAAAGTAGGCGTCTGAGGAGTGGGGGAGGACCGAGAGCTTCAAAATCCAAAAAAGAGAGATCCATAGGCTTCTCCCAGGTGGATATTTGTAGATAGACATTATTTGTTCCGTGTCTGAAATAGTTTTTAAAATCTTTTCTTTTGAAATTTCAATTAATTTCAAAAACTAAACAATCCCGAAGTGGCTGGATTCGAATGAACAACACCTGAGAACAAACCCTCACACGTCAATGCGCACACACTCAAGGTACTGAGCAATCTCACCTATGACGTCAGGTGCTGTAGAGGGCCCGGCACATTTTACTCTACATTTTATATATACATTTGTGTTATAAAGGACTTCTTGCCCAGAACATGAGAAACGTCGGTGAAAAGAAGAAGTGACGTTCCCCACACACCCACACGGTAGTTTTACTACAGACAGTAGACCATTTGTAATTTTTCTTTTTACATGGTAGTTAATAGACCCAATATTTACACTCTTAATATCTTCTATACTTAATATGTCGTCT
>JAAUXU010045226.1_pt1 | contig 44179 bp, 41 predicted proteins | sample 7278151 | NCBI WGS metagenome assembly JAAUXU01 (sample SAMN14350113, study PRJNA611818) | marine sediment metagenome | isolation source: surface marine sediment (1.8m) | place: French Polynesia: Moorea | collected 2018-08
GTAAAGCGGAAGCATCTGGCTGGACACCTCGTCCAAGTGTTTGTGCTTCAACATGACCTGACAAAAGTTAATAAAAGTTGTTTGGAGAGGTCTCAAGATGATGCTGGAGCTTTCATATGTTAAGTGAATGTCAGGACCAGTCTCTTCAATGCTCAAACACTCCTCGCGCGCACCTTCAGCGTGAGCAGTGTTTTAGTACGGAACAATGCCGGTACCTAAAGTTACATGCAGATAACATTGCACACTACACGTTGGCTTATTGGTATAATTTACGGTAGCAGGACAGCCCTCATACGTCCTCCATTCCTTGTTTCTAGTAAACTGTCATGAGTGCTACGTCTGTAAGCCGGACCAGCTGACCAATTCAGACCGCGTGGACCTGTCTGCCTTTGACATCGAGGGCGAGGTGAAGAAATGCAGCGACTTCAAGAGAGCGATCAAGCACCAGTTCGTCTTCAAATGTCCTGACGGAACCGGAGGATGCCTCACGAAGATGGGAGGTAGGCCGCATTTTTTCATGCGTACCATCGTGTCCCGTAGTCCTGAGGATGATCCTTCTTGGGATTGCTGCCGGCCAGTGTCGGTGCTCACTGTGCAGCTTGTTGAGTGCATGTGCGTGAGCGCGTGCATTTGCAGACTTCGACTGCTGCGCATGCAAGGTTCATGCTACCTGCTGTAGTCTTAGCTGACCTACGTATGCAAGTATGCCTGGCTCATATCTTTGATGTAACGATTTGAATTGACTCTCTTTCAGCAAATGGCAGCATGCGCACGTGCACCAACGCTCAAGTGGACGACTGCACACGGTTGCACGGCCTCACCTACTGCACGTGCAAGACGGAGCTCTGCAACTCCCCCTCCAAGAGGTTGGCTCCAGTAGAAAATCACCCACACATGGAAGTGGAGGAAGACGAAGTGGAGGAAGACGAAGTGGAGGAGCTCGACGACGAACATGATGATTACGACTGGCACGTAGACGAGGGATCGGGTGATCTGGATCAGGAGGGCGGCGATGACGAAGAGGACGTGACAGACATGCCGGTACCGTCGGTGGATCTACAACAGTTGGAGGAGGAGTACAAAAAGATTGCACGGGAACAGAACCGACAAAGGCGGATCGAGGAGGAACAACGAATACAAGAGAAGGAAGACATTTTCATCGTCGAAGAGGACGAAAAAGATGCAAATGTCTCAGGAGCCACTGCTCTGGCGCAGTCGTTGATTTTCGTGATCACGGCCAGCATTTGGAGATTGCTACTAGGCGGCGTGTTTTAGATACACTCGCTCATCCTCGTTAGAAAGGCTGTGATATAACGCTGCACCCTCCTCCGCCACTCGCACAAATTCATTCTTTTTTAAACAGGAAACATTATTCAATAAAGCTATTGGTAGTTGGTACTGCTTTATTCATTTTAGGCAGGGTTCAATACAACTATCTGTAATGAAATGGACAAAACATCTCAGACCCGGCAGAACGCGTCACCCTCTGCTCGTGTAGCACTCCAATACAATAGTCACGCTGGAGGATAACACGACACACAAGTACGCATGAGCAATAGTTACTCCAAGCACTCCACAGGCTGCAAGACGAAGTCCAGGTTCACCAGGAGGAGAAACGCCAGGTGAGAAAAGGTGCTGATGACAAAACTAGAGGTGGCGTTGAGGTTTTGCGACACTGAGAATGAGTGTGCCATTGATTAACTTGCATCAAACTTATGCCGCAAGACATCCTAGTACACGTACACAAATACATGGAGACGTTAATCTCACCTTGCAGGACCCTGACTGTGGCCACGAAGAATAGGAGGTAGATAAATACCCACATGACTTCGCTTCCTTCGCTCTCCTTGGCCAACAGGAAGGCGGTAAGGTTAAAGAACCTGGCCGAGTACGCCATCATGAGGCCTATCACGCTGTGGAGCAAATGCTGTCGCGTTCGGTACCTCCACAGAGAGGAAAGCAACCCAATCGAGAGGAATGCGAACAGACCTGCGGGAAGATGATTAATTTTAAGTGCCTCATTTGCTATTTCTGTCTCCATCGCTGGAAATGAGAAATTTGACAGAAGAGCTCTGACAAAAGCCTATCTCAAACTATAATCAAACATCCAGCTCCTGGAGGAGCTGGACTCCTGGAAAGGAGGCTCGGCCTCCTTGCTGCCGCCATGCCTAGAAAGCCATTCAGGTGTAGTGACCTGATGCAAAAGATGCTGGCACACAAGTCACATGGCGTCAGGAGGAGGACTGCCAGATCTTGGCGCACTTCTTGAGAGACTGGAGTTAACCCGTGTGACGTTGCAAGCTGCAAAGTGCAACTTGTTAGATTATAGACAGTTCCTTCATAGCCCTGCGGACATACGTTTCTTCCATCCATACAAATCAGATATGGATCGTAATGCGTAATCGTCACGCATGACCATGATGTTTCCTGCAACTCCATGACATATTTTGAAATCCATTACAATTTATGATTGCTGGTGTGACATGGTTTGAGGAAAAGATGTTATACGGTACTATAAGCAGTGCTCACTAACTGTAGACTTCTATGACTTTGGTCTATGAAAATGGTGTGTAATTAATGAAAGTAATGGTAAGGGTAGTTCATTACATTTTTAAACCCATGATGGCAAGGGTAACGGCTCACATTTTTAGTTGTAAAGGACCCGTGTCTAACACAGATATCGACAAGTATAGCGCGTCCATACGTAGTCCATCTACTGGAAAGCGTACGGCACTTCTTTTTACACGGGCTCGTACAGCATAGTGTGAGTATAAGTACTGTCGACTAGAATCGCACCTGTTATGTACATGTACCTACCCCAAAACAGTGGTCTCCGCTTAATTGCACGAGAAAAAGTCCGGCTATCGGTGAGGAGCTGCACAGTTTGTTCACCAGGAAAATTTCCTTAACCAGAAATCCCCCATGTTTTGGAATCTCGATTGCACCGAGACCACTGCGTGGACTAAATTTGAATTTCGTAAATCATCGGGAAAGAAAACAGAAAGAATGCACGACGCTTTCCATTGGTTTTTAGCTAAATGTCAAAGAGAGAGAATGCGACAATCCTTAAACGCACATGTTCTAGACTCCACATCAGCATCAAACCGCCTGGCTCCTCTGCTAACAGCTGCAGGTTGCGCATTCATGATGAAAGTCTTATCCTAGTTGGTACTTTCCGGAAGAGAATCATCCCTGTTGAACTAGCTCACGGTAGATCTGTCCATGAAAGAGCTTATCCGCAAGTGAAAATTCTCTAAATAGTCTTTATGAACAGGTTCCCCATCAATTTTTTTCTCACTTTTACTGCAAGAACTCTCCATAAACCGACCTGACCCCGTGAGTCTATGCATTTAAGTATGATTTTCGACAGTAAGATCAAAAATGCCGAAAGCATTCGGAAATATGGCTTTCAGCAAAATCGGTCCAATCCTCTTCGACGGGTGTAGAGAGGATGTGGGTGACGACAAATCCCTAGAAGACCTCATTCAAGGGCGAGACCTCAAATAACGTTACCGGTGTAGAATGCGAGACTCAGCTGAAATATGAAGAGGCTACCTCTGCATTCTTGCCCTTGTCTGTTTGACCCCGTTATAATTTGCTGCTTATTCCCCCATTCAAATACACTCTTAGTCCACTACTGAACTTACGAGACTCGAGAAGGTTGGCAACGTATGGTCCGAAGAAAAAGAACGGATTCGAGGCACGGTGGACGAAATCGGCAGATGATGCTGTTTCCAAGAACTGAACGAATTGGGACAAGAAAAGTGCAAGTGTTCTTCTCTTGAAACACTGACGAAACAAAAGGCCACGTTCGAGGAGGACTCTTCAGATGACAGCGAGTACGAGAAGTGGACCGTGGGTTCCGATAATGTGAAGCGGAATGCTTCATACGACCCCTTAAAAGTCTGTGACGCCACACGCCAGTTTTTCCAGAGGATCAAAGCTTGGCTCTGCTAACGTTGGCACCATCACATCAAACATCACGGTCAAGACGTGCTAGGTCGTCGTCGTCAAGGGGAATAGCAAACTAACCGAACTGTTATACAATGATGGCGTCGTTGTCCGCAACGGAGCAACTCAATAAGGCAAGGCGACTTGGAACGACACTCTAAAGGATATTCATGAGATCTACTGAGCAAATAAAAAGTTACCCTGCGTAAGGGACGCCTTGGATACAGATATTCAGGGAAGCTCAACCAAGTGGAAGTACGAGGGACTATTCAGGCACGTCCAGACTCCGGCTATAACATTTTTATTAATAACAGATTAAAGGGATTTTAGATCTATTCCTCAACGAAATCTGCTGCCAACTCAAGGCACTCCTTCATCAACACACAAACATGTATATCCACGGGGCTGCTTGCGTGCAACCGTCGCACGCACCCCTCCAATCCCGTTTTGGAGGGGTCTTTGCGATGTTTCCAACGTTTTGTTCCTTCCCGAAGGAGTTGTTGACTTTAGAGAAAAAAATTTCTTACGAAACTTTTCGTCAAGATGCATATCTACAAATCTCTCAATCAGGATTACCATGACAGTATTCCACAAAAATGGAACGTTCTGCAGGAATCCGGACGTGCCTGGATAATCCCTCCTAACGAGCTGGCAATGTAAGTAAGCTATGAATATGAACCATGATGGCGGTAGAGTTAAATGTGGTACAGTATTAATGTTCGTTTACCCAGAGACACTTTGGCGCACGCGACGTAGAACTGGTACTCCTGTTCGAAGAACTCCCCAGAGTTCGGCAACGCCGCCCAGCCGATGTAGCCGTCGCAGATGACCGAGAGCAGCGCCATCTTACAGATGAGCTTGTTGTAGTTACCGTTGAGCAGCACGTGACGGTAAGCGGCTTTATTCTGGAGCACCAGGTCCACAAGCACGAGACACTCATCACACTCCACGTAGCGGTCGGCCACGAGGCCGCATGCCGAACACTCCAGTAGACGGAGAATATTGGACTTCTCATACAGCTCCTCGTCATAAAGCTCTTTGGCTGGAATTTCGGCGCCTGAACCACTGCCCTTGCCCAGCAGCGTGGAGCCACAGTGGGTACAATGCTTCATGGCGACACTGGTGTCAAGAACTACTAAACTGACTAAAAGCGGTCTCTCTTCCTCTCTCTTTCACTGTCACTTCATGGCTTTGTACTTAGCCATCCTCGAAAGGAGTCACCATCATGATTCGTTCAGTTGAGGGCCTCGAATCCCATGGGCTCGAGGATCTTGGGCAGGGCGGTGATGGCGACGACGAGGGCGGCGAAGATGACACAGTTTCCCAGCACGGCCGAGTTGGCCAGTTGACGCTCCATCTCAGCATCGTGCGGGGGAAGATTACCTGAACCCTGGCCGCCCAGACGAATCATGTTGGACGCTCTCACTGCGGGAACGTGATCTTGGTCTTAGAGACGTTGAAACGGCGCGACGCGATAAACTTTTGTTTATCTTTTCATACACTCCGACGCCGGAGTCAAAGGGTACTTTTTCGGAAAGGTTTTGTTGACACCACGAAACCTCCGTTTCTTCCTCTCCCCGCCGCTTCCCCTACCCCGTGCACATTGTAAACAAACAACATTCTAGGGTCTGACGGGGAACAACGTCAAGGCCGTAGAGTCGAGGCTGAAGGCCCAAGTGTCAAGGCTCGACAGTCGAGGCTCGTGGCATAAGCAAGTTCAAGAACGACCTTTATTACAGCATGTTGAAGCGAAAAACTTAGACTTCTGTACCATGATGGTTTTCGGCAATCTGGCGAAGACGCCCCGGACGATTTATTCCGCCTTCGTCAGGCTGTCTTCGTCGACGTCGCTCCAAAAGGTCAGGAGGCCTATCTTGCCCGCTCTGCGCTTTCCTCCGTCCCAGCACCATAAAAAGAAACGCCCTCAGCCCCTCATGCCAGACCGGGGCAGGTGGTCGGTCGTCGGGTACTCCACCGCTGAGGCGTACGACCTTGTTACGTTGTCAGAGAAGCTGGAAGAGCAGGGACTTTATCAGGTGAAAGGGCGTGTAACTTGTTGACGCGAGAAAAGTTTCTAGTGACTAGTGTTACATTCGCAGGTCGAACATCTGGTAGATGAGCTGTTGCCGGTGTGCTTGTACGCGAGGGCCAAGTACAACGTAGATGAAAATGACGGTGGTGGCGGTGCATCTGTGTACTCTAAGGACATCTTCTTCTTTGAAAACGGGTCCCTCGTCTTTTGGAACGTGCCTGATCTGGAGCGCGACAATGTCCTGACCTTCGTCAAGCCCATAGAGACGGACAGCTACGGCGAAGACACCATCCGTGAGGAGTCTGAGCTCATGACGTACAAGTTTACCGAAGGCAACACTTCTCTCAAAGCAAGTTTGATGAGCCGTTGTACAGCAAAAACGTTATCACATTTCTGACAACTTTTTCTTCCAGGCAGGAGAGATTCTGCTGAGTTGGGAAGATTCAGCGCTGGACAAGTACGCGTTTTCGAATGGCATGGCCGCCAGCGTCAAGTTGGGTGCGCTGGAGGCGTCTCTCGACCGTGTGGTCGACTCCATAGAGCACGTGAGTGAGGACCTGAAGCGCGGAATGAGAGTGAAGCTAACGCGGGCAGAGGTTCTGCAAAAGACGGGCGAGTTGTTCGTCCTCAGGCACGTGCTGAACCTGTCCTCGAACCTGCTGGACACGCCTGATTTCTACTGGGACCGCGAGGATCTGGAAAGATTGTATGCGTCCACCTGCGCTCACCTGACTCTAGGAAAGCGGACACGCGTGCTCAACGAGAAACTAAGTCACTGCTGTGAACTGATGGACCTGGTGACGAACCACCTTAATGACGAGCATCACGTCCGACTAGAATGGTTCATCATCATTCTGATTCTCATCGAGGTCATCTTTGAGCTGCTCCATTTTATGGAGCGGTATGTGTAAGTCGCCATCGGAGGATGATTCAATAAATTGATCTTGCGTACTTACGTCATTCCACTCCTGCCAGCCAACGTTTTAGGCAGCCAGCATCCCATGTACCGTGAACACGTTATGTAGAATTGCTTCTATCAGACGTTATCCTCCATGTGTACGTACGTGTTCGAAACAACAGCAGGTCATGGGAACTTTTCATGTGGCTTTTTTCTGTCTTTCTGACAAAGTGGCTCCCATCTCATGCGACCAGGGCCAGAGGACCGGGCAGAATGGAGAATACGTGTGCCCACTCTTCATATCAGGCGAGGAGGAGAAAGCGATGCGTATCATCATCGCCGCGGTGGTTCCCACACACCACGCGAACGGAGCACGCACCACTTTGTGACACGTAAAACGCCATGGTGGAGGAGGGGGTCAGGCCAGCCGCCAACGGGGTCCGTTTTTTCTTCCGGGGATTCACTTCCGGACAACTTTTGGCTCACCTGTCCAAAGCAATTTTTCTCCTTTTGTCACGCCAGCGACAACAACAGGAGAAGCCGCTGCTAATTGCGTTGACCTGACGGCCAAATACCGCATCAACCGCTAATATGGAAGCACATGATGGGAGAGTTTTTAGCTCTTCCCAAGGTAGAGTATGATTCTGCATGATTGTAGCCCAAGTCCTTGCACATACGTGAGTTGCACCTCACTCCTTGCATACGAAGAAGCATGGCCAAAGGGTTGATGCGGTGCTTCCTAGAGCAAACACGGCTCTTCTCGACGCCAGCTGGCAGGCGCTTGGGAAACAAGGTGTCGACAGGAAGGAAACGGGCAGCGCCTGCAAGGATGACTCCGTCGGGAGCGTCAGTGCGAGGCGCTAAATCTCGTACTTGGAACAGTAGACAGGTCCCCAGGTACACACGTACAATTAGGCCCCCTCCAGTGAAATCCTTGACAGCAACAAAGCGAGGGACGCGCGCACCCAGGACAACTCGCTTGGAAGATGCAACGCGCGCGCTTGCACGCATATAGGGTAGGGGGATGAAGAGAATTAATCGACCATTGTGTGTGAGATGCGTATTAAAGCGCCCCAAATAGTGCGCATCACCAGGGGGTCCGGTGGTGGTGGTGGTACGTGGGGTCCCCGTGTACGTCCCCGTCCTCCATGCATGCAGAGAGACTGACACGTCGGTCAAGTTTCTACCATCCGGCTTTGTGCATTTGCACGTCGGCCTTTTTCTTGCACAGTGGAACTCCTTGTCCTTCCTACTCTCAGCCACCAGGTCTGCTCCGCTCTCATTACTGTTGTCCCGGGGAGAGATCTGTGCGGCTAATGCTGCGTCATCCTGGCTGACCCTCGCTGCACCCCGGGGTCCCCCGCATCAAACAGTGCGATGATGAGACTTTGGGCCAAATCGCACGCGCATGTCGCCTCTGTCTACCGCCGACAGATGCGCGTGTGCGGAGGACAAAAAGATTCTTTTGATTGAGTGAAAAATCCAATTATACAATGCGCAATCTCTGGCCAAATGTGTAAGCTCAGCACCTGCGCTAATAGCGCTGGCTTCCTCAGCAGGATTCATAAATTGGAGAAGTCGGAAGTAGTCATTAAATCGGGAGATTCCCTCCATTGTGCGAGAGGAAGAGAGACAGAGGGAGAAAGGATGCCATCAACAGAGCCAAGCTCGAGCTCTGCATCGTCGTGCCGGGCAAGGAGGAAGCAATCGATGAAGGCATCTCGCTGGCTCGCTCGCTTGCAGGCGCTCCTGGCTGTGGTCACTCAATTTGGTCCTACTTCCTCCTGCAATTATTTCCGCATTGTCTGGACCAAAGTCCCGTTAGCATTTGCAATGCACCTCAGAATCACTTGAGGAGCCGACGCTTCATCTCCTCCTTGCCCACGTCTTCATCGACTCCCGACTTAGCTGCCACCGTTTGTTCGCCGCTCTCAGATGCAGATTTGCAGCATTGACGTTCACACGACTTTGAAGCTTCCCACGAGAAAAGGAGACTCTCATCGTCGATAGCAGAAAAGGTATTTCTCGACCCAGTGGTTTCGAATCGCCCTTTTTGCTGTCGAGCAGAGCAGCCGAGCAGAGCCGACGAATAATATCCGTCTTAATGAGCGGTCGGGGGGAAAAAAAGAGTAGCTTGGTAAACAGAGAGCGAGCGAAATTCGGATTAGGATAGAAGGGTTTCGTCTGCTGACTTCGGCGGGGGTTGAGGGAGCTTAATTTCTGCAACACAAAACCTTCTTCCCTTGGTCCAAGAAGAACAACTTTGTCGCTGGCATTATCATCATCTGGCTCTCTTAATTGAAACTTCTCTCTGACTGATTGCCTCCCAGCAGGTATGATTTTCATTTCCCTCCTGCTCCTCCCGGCGTCGCAGATCCTCACTTTCGCCTTCGCCATCATTCGACTCAATTCCGGCCATTTGGGATTTGTCGGGATTAAAATATTTCCTCTCTACCAGCAGTTCAACAAAACTAACCTCAATGAATACCGAGGGGTCGCTTTTGCATGCAGACAAAACGCACCAGCCACGCACAGAGAGCAAGAGAGGCCAGGGCATCAGAGTAACAAGGCACTGTGCAATTCGATTGCCAGCATCTGATGATTATTCTTCTTCCAGCGGGCATCGTTGGCTCTTTGGCAACATCGCCAATTCACGCTGACGCCGCACGCACACTGCACACGCCGCCATCGCGGCAAGGGCTGCGTGTAGGTCTTGCCGGAGACGTCAGCGGGGTTCTCAGACGGCTTCGTGATGGGGCACCACTGCCTTCAATCCGGGATCGAACCACTCTTGTCCATGACGAGTCCGTACATCGCAGGGCCCTGGTACGTCCTGCAGACGGACGCAAAGACACTGAGACGAATCTCGGTTGAACTGTTTCTGTAGGAGAGCATCGAATCAACCCAATGTTCTTCAAACATATTACAGCACATGCCTGCGGTTGATGTCAATACTGGTCGTGCCAAAGTGAAACTCTCTCTCGTCATCAAAGAGGAATTAAGAAGATATGTCGGAAGCGTTTCCAAGCCCACGTGTACGGGTCTGCATTGAAAGCTCTCGGGTCATGCCGACCCGGGTGCCACCCCGTCCTCGGGCCGCCAATGTCCGTCGAGCTTCAAAACGGTGTGTAAAGTGGGGTGGTTTCTTTTTAACGAAAACGACGTACATAACTAGTGCTGTAGTGCTGGTGGTACGTACGCACGACACGATGGAGAACATCTTTTTATGCACTTCTTGGCGCTGCTGAGACTGCACCCTATTCACAGTTGTACGCACGTACAACACATGCGTACATATACGTGGTCTCTCCAGCGGGGTCGTAGTGTGGAGAACTGTTTTCCTACAGCTCCTCAGCGCAGCTGAAGGCACGTAAGCCGACTCCAAAAGCTAGTCACTCTCTTGCTCTGGCTCTGGCTCTCGCTCTCGGACTCGCTCTCGCTCTGGCTCCTGCTCTGGCTCTCGCTCTCGGACTCGCTCTCGCCGGATTATCTCTCTGCCCCGCAGCCAACGAGAGAGCGAAACGCCTTTGAGCTGAGTTATAATGGGCGGCTCTGCTGCTGCCGCCCGTTTTTCTAACTGCCGCCGCTCAAAATCCCTCCTCCTTCTCTCCTCCATTTTCCCCACTGGCTTTTGCAGCTCATGATTATGTTGGCCAAGTTATTTAGTCGTCCCCCTCCTCCTGCCCGAATGAAATGGGTAGGGAGAGAGCGTTACATTCACATATGCTCTCTTTCTTCGTCTTCTTTGTACTCTCTTTTTTTGGCCAGAGTCGCCGTCGACGACTTGTCAAAGCGATTATGCGCGCAGGCGTCATTAGTAAGTAGCTGCAGTCAATCTCTCTGCGAATAGAGAAAGAAAAAAAAATAAAAGAGGAGCGAAAGTTGGAGAGAGAAAAGGATCGATCTGCCAACGGACGCGTTTCACTTGCGCCACTTTTTAGATGTGCACGTCCTACGAGTACTCGTACGTGCCCTCATCCACACACACCTAACATGTAGCAGACGTGCGTGCAGCGCCGAGCTCCGAAGGGTTGGAGCTGGTCCAGGTGGTGTCACGCAGGTAAATCTCGATCTTGTTCACTAGAGATGAACCAACCATTGAGGCATAGTCAGATTAGGAATCCGCATCATTCGATTTCTCCTTCCTGGAACGTGGTGCTGTAGGTAGACTGATAGTAGGAGGCTCTTACGGCAATGATGATTCTTTGTACGAACAACGTTTCTGCTTAGTGCATCATGGTCCAAGGGCTTTCTAACCCTGGATAACCCTTTCCAAGAAGGTGGAGTACATCACAGTACTCCCAGGAGCCTCCACGCCGCGGCGCTGGCGTTGGCGGCGGCGGCGGCGGCGACGGCGTTGGCGGCGGCGTTGGCGGCGGCGGCGTTGGCGGCGGCGGCGTTCACTTACAGAGAGCTTAGTGTACAGCACAGATACAGCGGGCAACGTCGGTAAAAACAAAACAAAAAAAAAACACCCTTAGTTGTCTAATGACGAGCAAATTGAGCAATGAGGCCTGCCAGAAGTGCACTTACAGCTCGCATTTGTAAGTGATCAGCGCCCTGATGTGCACACACAGTTGGTGCATGACGAGGAGGTCAGTGTCGTGTGCGAGAGGGCAACGGGGACGTCAGGCAGGGGGGGGGGGGGGAGGGGAGGTGAACCCAGTGTTATTATGACATCACGTCGTTGTTTTCGTTTTGTCTTTCTTCTTCTGGCTCCATGAGAAGAACATTGGCGGCCATTGAGGCTCACTCGCCCGAGCTTAATCTCCCAGAGAGGAAGAAGAACCGGTGGGATTCAAGCCCTGGAGGAGTCTTTCAACACATTACTCGGATCATCGAACGTTGACAACTTCATGCTGATACGCAGTTCAGTAGCTTACACAGTTACAGTCTATCTGTCTGTTGGCACTCTTCAAGTGTGTCACTTCCTGTGGAGAACAAAGGTTGAAATCCGAGAAAAAGGACGCTTTCGCAAACAAATACGCTGAGATCGAGATGCGAATGAGGAAAGTAACATTATTTTTATTGTCATCGCTCCGTCCCTCTGGCGCTGGGCGATGTTGCTTGTTATTTTTGCGCCGGGGCTGGCGCAAAAGACTGCAGCAACGCCTCTCAACTGTCAACGTGCGTGCCGCGCTGCACCTGCGATATGTTGCAGATAGTTTTCCTCCTTCGCAGCCTTCACGTTGGCAGTCTTCACTGTGAGCATAATTCAATAGAGCCATTTGATACCATCGATGTGGGCCATTCAAGCTCGGAGAGATTTCTCCCGGCGATTGTCGCATAGCTGCGCATACGTGGACGAGCACAAGGAAGTCTCTCACACGTGCACGCATGGGAGAGAGAGAGCGTTTACAGGGACAGCCACGCTATGTAATTGCTGTATACGTGTGGTAACTCGAGAGGAGGCGGAAAAAAATCAAGGGTGGTAAAACGAGCGATTTGTGAATGATATTGGCCACCCTCCCAAATAATGTTCACACATCGTTGTTCTCGATGGACTCGGGTGTTTTTTGCTCGTTGCCAGCCTGATTTGTCAACTCAGTGCAGTTGAAGAAGGACGAGGAAAATGGGAAAAGCTCGAGTGCCACGCAATTTTCGCTGTCGAAAAAAACCACCGCCGCGGCCGCCTCCGCCACCGCCGTCGTCACCGCCACCGTCACCGCCATTGAATCTTTCAACGGCCGCCACAAAAGCTTTTGTCAATTTGTCAGGTCGAGAGTTCGCCGGAATGTTCATCCGGGGACAAAGTGGCCGTGCAAATTAGTGAACTGCTCCTGGTAGTACTTCATCTCAATATAGAGTGTCTACATACTAGTCTTGGTATTGTCGTTGCTCCAATGGCAGTGGCAGCGGCAAAATATCCAAACAAAAGAGGCCATTGTGTCGCCGTCTTCACTCCGTCAATGCCGGATGGCGACCGATTATGATGAAGACCACGATATACGTACTATGGATTGAGCTGGAGCAGCGGCAGTAGCGGGTGCAGCAGAAGAAGAAGAAGCTCAATCGTTGCGTCTTGGTTCATTTTTCTCGGCGGATTTATCTATTTTCTGCGTCCTGGCAAGTTGCGGATTAGCCCATTTGTGCAAAGGCGCGCCGCAGGCGGCCGTCCGGCGATAAAGAACCCCTTCTTGTGGGTGAGATAGCCCAATTTTCTTGGGGAATTGCAAGATGACATCTTGAAATGCGCTCCTGCGTTTGCCGACCAGACACGAGTAGCAATACCAGCCACCATTGCTGGTCCCCAGTCTCATTTCAAAAGCGTTGCTCCAAGGTCCCATCAAATGATGGCTCGTTGCTTCGTTCATCATGTCAAGCCCAGAAGAGCACTCAAAATCCGCCCAACGAGCCACTCACCAAGAGGCATTGACTGAATGCTGGCAACACAAAGAATACATGGTGGAAAAGCTCAAGTGGAGATGTTTTTAACTAGCACTTCTTATTGCCCCTGGACCTGCACCATCAGCTTCTGTCTGGTTTCACAGCATGCGTATGTACTGCGATGTTTTTTTCATTCTCAACGACGAGGTAACGAGGCAATCTACGAAATTTGCTGCGTGTGTCCGTGTTGGTGCGTGCTTGCTTCGGATGGCACAGTACACAGCGACTGGGAAAGCAGCACGTACCTAGAACATAGTCTGTTCCACGTTCCAGGCACTCTTTAGTCGGTTGCACACGTAAGTGTCTGAAGAGAGATCTGCCCAAGTCATGGGTCTTGCAAGCAGTTGAGGCTCCGCTGTCATGATCGACGGGCTCTAGTTGGACGAGAACTGACGCTTGGTGCTTGGTGGCGCTCGCATTCATGGCCATCTTTTCCTTCTTCTTTGCAACACGAGTATTGCACGATGTAGTGGGCATAGCACAGTGGGCATCCCAGTAGCCGTAGCTGTCTTATCATCTAAGCAATTTGACAGGATTTAGCCAAATGCAGACGAATCAATTTGGTGATCTTGTCAAATTGTTCAACCGATCATTAGAAACATTGGTTTGTCATCGGTAATCCGCGGCTCCTTTGCTGTGCACCAGAGAAGAAAAGAGTAGTGGAAGAAAACATGTTTCTTAGAGAGTGGACGGATCCGCCGCCGCCGCCGCCGCCGTCAGCGTCGAGGCGGAGCTAAGCCGCCGCCGCCGCAGTCGTCGTCGTCGTCGCCGCAGTCGTCGCCGCCTTCCTTGACTGCTGCTGTCTCCTCCGACTTGCCCTTCTCACTCGATTTTTGGACGCAGAAAGAGCATTGTTGAAACGGGACCTCCGGCCGATGGCTGGGCCAAGATAATCCTCTTCCTCCCGACTGAATAGCGAAGGAATTGCTGGGACCTCGGTGGGGGGGCCTTTTTTGTGCGTGCGTGCGTGCGTGTGTGTGTGTGTGTGTCCTGGACAGACCGGTTCCCCCGTTTCTCTCTGCGTGCTTGACTCAGCAGTCACGCAGCAGCCGCAGAAGTAGTGAGACGTGAAGGAGAGGGGGGTCGTCGTCGTCGTCGTCGTCGTCGTCGTCGTCCCCATCCCCGTCGTCGTCGTCGTCCCCATCCCCGTCGTCGCAGGGACGGAAATTGCGACACGTTGAGCTGCTGCTACTGACAGAAAACACCTTAGCGATGACCCAAAAAATACACTTGGACTATTTGAAGGGACAATGAAAGCAACAACAACAACCAAGTGAGCTTGAGTGAGCTTCACTTAGGTATATTACACGCTCATGCATCCGTTGCTTGCAGCACAAGCGGAAGTCTGACTAATTGCATGCGTGTTTTGATAGGTTGTTCTCATCCCTCGATCACGCGAGCGTCCTCGATCTCTCACGCATATGTGCGCGGTCGTCGAAGCCAAATCAGGCAAGCTTCCTCCACTGTACATGGTGGAAAAAAAGGCTTTTTGCAGATGACGACAGCGCCATTGGAATGCACGCTCGCGTGTGTAATGTACTGTAGTAACAGTGCGCCTCCCTCCCCTGACATGACACATGAGAAAGAGAGACATTAGGGTGCGGGGGCAGGACAAAGCCCCGGGATCTTTTGGTCGTCGGAAGATGTTGACAAGACTTTGGAGAAGCTCCATTGAGAGCCAACCAGGCGAAAGACGCTTGCTTGGTTGAGTCTTCTTCATCCTCCACCACTACCAAGCATGCCAAGGGAGTCGTAGGGGAGAAGGAAGCGAAAAGCTTTTAACACATTTGGCAGTCGCCCTTGCGAAAACAGTGACAAACAGCTGGCAAATGGTGACTCCGTCAGATACACGCTCGCTCGTCGCCGGTCAGGTACTCCAGTCAAGAGATGAAACCCCTTATATAGCAGCACAGGTTCAACTAACTTGCTTTCGTAGTTACTTCTCCTGATTTGATTCGTACGTACGAGCAGTGTACGTGCTTACACCTGTGGGTACCGGGTGCCCCCAGAAATAATCACACAGAGAGACATGCAATCTTTTGAGGTGCGAAGCATCCTATTTGTCCGCTCCTGGTTAGTCGGTTAATTATGTGCGCTCTGCAGTAATTGTACTAACCCCTTTCACGCAGCACTGATAACGTCAAGGTGACGACGAGCGCCAGCGCCAGCACCAACGCCAGCACCAGCTCCAGCCAGCAGTAATGATCAGTGTTCTTCTTCAGTATCTGATAGCGAAAACTCTGCAGGAGATGCTTTTGTGTGTGTGTCCCCCTGGATGAGAAGTGCATATAAAGCCCATTGTCTGGTGCAGCCAGCTGCGCTGGAATTTTGATCTCTGCAGACAAAATGGCAGCGCCGAAGACCAAATTATGGAGTTGCGCATAATCTGAGCATTGTGAGGCGGGAGTTTTGCCACCATCACTGTCACGGCGCTGACGACGTCGTTGGTCGACCCAAGAGCTCTGCGAGAAGATTTCCATGCGAACGAGTGTGCTCAACTCAGCATGTTTCGCTTTCAGATCTTTCCAGATGACGGAATGAGGAGGCTGCCAGCATTGGTGTCCACAGGGCTGGGACTCATATCAAGCTGACACCAAAGTCTACGTCAACCTTTGCCTCACTGACGCGCGTGTACAAGTAGCACCACGTCTACGTACGTCTTGTGTCATTTAGAGCATGGGGCAGTTCCACACTACATAGTCGTACGTGCACACAGACTGTACAGGGTACAATCATATGCGATATTGGCTGACGAATTCCTTTCCTCCTTAGCTTAGTGCCTTTGTGTGTGTCTAAATCTCTACTTACGAAGCACACACACACACACAGAGCGCACCTCAACCGTCCTTTTTGCTTGTCTCAGAGCAGCTGCAGCCAGCAGTCAAAAGCTCCGCCTCCGACGATCACTGCGCTCGTCGACCAATCGGAGTAGCAGAGGCTGGCGGCGGCGGAGGAGGAGACGCCAGCGGTGGACGGCGCGAACGCTGCGCTCGCCGCAGGATCCCGCAGGAGTGACGGGACTGACTGATTGCCTCTTCTTCCTTCGCTGACGTTGAACTCCATCAGTCAGAGTTAGGTGGACGCCCAGAGCGGTCGCGCTTGCCTCAGTTATCGTTGGGCAAACTTTCTGAAAATTACTCCGGATAGTAAATAGTTATGCTATTTGAAGCTTCCTCCCTGGCAATGGCCTCATCGTCTTCCCCGCTCTATCTGGAGCACCAGGCAACCAAGAGCAACTCCTTCACGCCGCAACAGCAACAGCCCCAGACGTCAAGTGAGTAGTCAAAGAATCACCACCTCGGAGTGCCGAGCAAAACGCAAACTGCAAAATGCAACGCGCAACATTTGCAATGTCAGTAGATGACGCTAACTTGACTATGTTCCGCAGGTCGCATCTTATACGACATCCCGTGCAAGGTTTGCACCGACCACTCCTCGGGAAAGCACTACGGAATCTTCGCCTGCGACGGCTGCGCCGGATTCTTCAAGGTAGGAAGGAGCTGAACCTGGTTGACTAATCTCGCCATGGTCCAGTGATTTTTAGTCTTAGTCTGGATCGTCGATAAAATGAAACGTCACAACCTTTCACCAGTCTGTCAATTTGCACGTTGATTGAACCCTCTTGGCTGCTTCATTAGAGAAGTCCCGCTGAGACTTGAGCAGGAAATCCGCTAGGGATTTAATGCTCTTCCTAAGACGATTGATTGGCCACAGTATTTGCTCGAATTTAACCCTTTGTTTCTCCCATCAGCGATCAATCCGACGGAACAGACAGTACGTGTGCAAGGCCAAGACCGAGGGAGGCTGTCTGGTCGACAAGACACACCGGAACCAGTGCCGCGCGTGTCGCCTACGACGATGCCTCGACGTCGGCATGAACCGAGAAGCAGTTCAGCATGAGCGAGGCCCGAGAAACTCGACGCTCCGCCGGCAAATGTCGCTCTACTTCAAGGAGCATCGGAGTCCGCCGCCGATGCCGCCGACTCAACAGCCAACAAGTGCCGACAGAATGTTACAGCAGCCGCCGCAGCCGTCCAGTGCCACGACCCTGCATCCGAGCCCTCCACCACCGGTGTCTGCTGTCTCGTCTGCCGCCGCAGTGGACTTTACCAAGGCCACCTCGCTGGCCTCACCGCCGCCGCCTTTGCCGCCACTGACTCATCAGTCGCATCAACTCCCATTCTACATCGACCCTCGCATTCTCTCATCCATGGCTGCTGCAGCGGCGGGCTCAGCGGGCTCAGCGGGCTCTGCGGGTTCCGCGGGCTCAGCATCTTCGAGCACTTTATCGCCGTCGCTATTTAACGGCCTGCCGGCGCCTACGCCCAAGTATTGGTACGAGCTGATGTCGCCTCCTACCTCATCGTCCTCTTCTCCGCCGCCAACACCCTCCTCATCGGCTTTGCCTACGCTGTCGGAGAGTCTCTCCGAAACTGCAGCGCGTCTACTCTTCATGAACGTGCGCTGGGCCCAGCACGTGCCCGCGTTCGTCTCACTGCCGTACCGCGACCAACTGGCCCTCCTGGAGGACACTTGGAGAGAGTTGTTCGTTCTGAGCGCAGCGCAATTTGCACTTCCAGTGGAGCTGGCGCTTTCTTCTTCATCTTCCTTGGATGTCAATGTTTTGACGGAGCTGAAGACCTTCCAGGAGACCATCAGCAAGTTCAGCAGCCTCCGCGTGGATGCCACAGAATTCGCGTGCTTGCGCGCCATCGTTCTGCTGAAGACGTCCATATCTTCAGAGCTGAGGGATCAGTCGGCCGTGACGGCGCTGCAGGACCAGGCGCAGTTGACACTGTCTCAATACATAGCTCGAGCGTACCCGACGCAGCCGCAGAGGTTCGGCAAGTTATTGTTGCTGCTGCCGACCTTAAGGGCTGTAAGTCCGGCTACCATCCATGCGGCCTTTTTTAAGTGCATTGGCGCTATTCCTTTAGAAAAGATCATATGCGACATGTTCAAGGCCAGGAGCCCATAGTTGGATTGATTTTTGATATGACAACCGAACTCAATCAATATGTGCAGCAAATCTCATTATAACGCTATATATCCCGATTCTGAACAAATAAAGTTCCTCCCACTGCACTGCGCTGATGCACCCACCTCATCTCACGCAGTAGCTGCGTTGTAATGCAAGATCGATTTGGCAAAGTCCAGATGCACCTTGAGCTTTGCAGCAACGTCGATCAAGCGAAAAATTCGGCAGCAGAATTCGGTACAATGATGGAGAACAAACAGACGAGAATCTTTAGTTGAACCTCCCTTATTCGTGGCTTTCCGTCTTTGTGGGATTAGCGCAAAGTTTGCCGCTGGTTACGGGACAGAGAGATCCCTCCTGATAGGCTGCTCAGTGATGGCTCAATGAGGCGCAAGGAATGGTCGGATAATTGGTCGACGTTTCGCATTCACAGTTTGTCACTAACTGCAGCAGGGGCGAGTGAGCCACAGAGAGATTCAGCGGCTGGCAGAGTTGATGTTGAGCCACATCAGGCTCATACACACAGTTAATAGTGGCACAGGATGGGCTGGCAGCAGTCGGCGCTGCCCCTTCCCCCACTGGTGACGGAGTGAAAAGCGAAATTCCGCTTGAGGGCCAGTTGACAGCTGAGCATCACAAAGCTGTTTGCATAAGTTGATGCTGTCGTTCTCCTTTTGCCACCCGTCGTCACTCTTCATCGGTCCGGAGTGCCACCCATATGCACACGTACGGAACGGACGGTCCTGCGCCCAGTATGCAAAGGGTTCCTCACCCATATTGACAGACGTACGCGTTCCATGCACTGCAGTATCGAACACAATCACTTCCAGCACGACTGGATCGCCTCCTCACTAGCAGAAGAGTCAGAAAGCGCACTCACCAGCCCGTGTCTACTTTCTTTTTTAGTCTTTCGTTGGGTTCAACAGACTTACTTTCAGTTGAAATTCAAAATTCAAATACTTTTATTGACGCCTTTCACTTTTTTTTTTAAGCAAGGCGGGAGATATGAATTACACATCAAAGACGCACAATGTGCACTCATTTGTACCCCACTTGAACGTGACTGCATTCAGGTCATTTTATGTATATCCTAAGGGCTATGTCCTCGGGATAGAAAATGACACGTCTGCAGTCATGTCCAAGTCGGACACATACATGTATGTCGCACATATCGATATACATATCGGGCATGTACATGAGTACACAAAAAGCGTCGTTCATTAGCAATTTCGGAATATTTCCCCGAATATTTCATGATACCAGTATTTCACCAATTCAAAACAAATTGAAAAAGGAGAAATACGATGTTGGGAAACGCCGTGCAGAAAGTGAGTCGTGATTCACACTGACAACGGACAAGGTCATGGCGAAGGTAGCCCTACTGAAGAGTAGAGCTGCCCATGACAAGGTAAAGGCCGACTGAGGAGGCCCAGAAAAGCTTTAACTTCAACTACGCTAATGCGAATGTTACTTTGAACTTCCGCTAGATTTGTACAAGAATTATAGAAAATTTCTAGTTTCCCAGAGTCACAATCTGTCTCTATGCAATATAGTGCAAGATTATTTCCCTCCCAACAGAAAACGAGCGACAATTATGTATTAAATTCCAAATTACCACTGCGGATGTGCACGGTATTACCCTCGTTTCACCTTGACTCCAGGAAATATCGTGCTACAACACGCAGCGGTAATATACAGTTAATGGCACTTTCGACATATTAATTCTTGTTGCGTTTATTCAAGAATATAGCGCAGTCGTCGAAGTCTTTAGACGGCCGCAAAAATAGCAATGTTTAAGAAATGAACTAGGGGTTGTCCGCGAGCCGACTTTTGCTCAGACTGACAGGGATCAGGCCTGATAACTAATAATAAGGATTTGCTAGTGCAGCGAAAGGCAAGTGTAGCACTAGGACAAAGAGACTTCTGCTAGGACCAGAGACCACTAGGAGGAGGAGGCAGAAGTTCGGGATAACCTCGGGCTAGCCTCAGGTCGAGCTGATGTGAAAACCAAAGCCTTCAGGTCAGGTTCAGGTCAATCTCTCCCAACGGAAGTTTCTTCGGCTGCAATGACCATCAACGTTGAAAGCGTGTTTCGCCATCCCTACTCTTCCCCACCTCTGCGGGGGCGTACCGCGACCCCTCCGCGTACTGAAAAGAGAGATACTCGGTTGACTCAGGAGACTTCGCTGTGGAAGGCCCGCCGCTCTCCGACTACAGTGGGCAAGTCCTCCGAGGCCACAAGTGGATCGACTTCCTATGTCCCTGACTCTTCTTCGTCTATAAGTAATGACTGTGACGAGCATTTGACTGGCACCGAGACTGAGGTCGGCCGAAACTTCCCAAGTGCATCTGACTTCTCTTCTCTCAGGAACGAGGTCAAGTCCGTTGTCACCTCCCTCGATACTGCCATCATATCCTCACCTGCTCCTACAACCACCTCACTCCGGAAGCTTCAAGAGGCAAGCACAGCGAGCTTTCTTGCCGGCCCCTGCACAATCGAGGCCAAAGAGTGCTCCCCTGCCCCCTGCTCTAAGGACATGATCTTGAACATGGAGTTTGGGGTCAAGGTGCCCGCGCTGGACGGCGACGAGCATGCGTCTGCAGATTTCAGCGCCGTATCACTTGACTGCAGTCAATACAGACACATCTGGAAGAAGATGTTCCTGGGGGAAAAAGAAGAGGAGACCTTCAAGAGGATGCATCTCGCCGTTTCCTACCAGCTATCGTATCCATCTCATGCGGATGCCGGCTTCTGGCTACAAACTGTTCCAACATTCTATACTGTCGCGTAGGCCCGTATCAGACAGCGAAGGACGATTCATGCACGACGAGTGCGCGTGGATCAGAAGGATGTGGAACGGAGACCAAGAGAGCGATGTACAAACAGACCGCAAGGAGTGCCGGACTGCTCACAGTCGTCTCTCTGGGCCTCAATCCCTTTCCTTAGCTTCTCCATCACTAACGTCACTAACTGTACAGGAAGAAGAGCAGTGCAATGAGCTTGTTGAAAGGGACGCTGCACTTCTCGCCTACTGAGGACGTGCCAGTCGACAAAGCCAGTGATACCCGATCAAAGCCCCAGACCCGAGGTTTCACGAACTGTGGCAACTTCACGACCATGAAGAATGTCCGGATGCAGGATCGCGCACAGAAGTCGTGACGAGCACTCAGACGTGGGCAGCTTCTGAGTACGAAGGTGGATTTGCTTCCACTCGAGACAACGGCAGAAATGACGGATCGGCCAAGAGAGATACCAATAAAGTGCAGAGGCCAAGTATGACGTCTCAGGGACTCGTCAAAAATCTTCTTATGGGACATTGACTTCATACTATAATCTTTCATAAGTACTGAGTACATTACAACTGCTTTTATAACATAAATTTTGTACAATGTGTTGACGTCTTAAATTGTTTAGATATTTAGGTACAATGCTGCGGTGCGGCGAGTGTTCAATAATCCTCGTCAGATCCGTCGTCGTCGTCATCAGCCTTTCTCTTTCTGGTGTAGGGACGCTTTGAAGTGACGGTGGGTATTTCGCCCTCACCATGGACAAGAGAATTCCTATACATGTGCAGTGGTTGCCAGTCTTCGCCGTGGCTGTTGGGAGAGACAGACAGACTTAGGTTGTGACGTGGAAGGATGTAGAGAACGTAATGTACAAGGGTACCTGAAGATGTGCACTAGCATATTCAGATTTGTTGACTTCAATGCCAATCAATCACTCGCAAAAGAATTACAAGGAAAATGCTTTCTCTCACCTTGAAGGCACCGCAGCTGAGATCCTCTTGTCGAGGTAGTTAAGCACCACCTTCTTGTCTTGCTTGAGCAGTTTGTTAGTGAACTCGGCGGCGATTTCCAGAAAAGCCAGGTTTGGGGGAGGTCCGGTCGGATCGTCGGGGTTGTCCTTGGGTGTTACCGAGAAGAGGATGCCTTCCCGGTGCAGCTGGGTCACGGCGTCGCGGTTTTTGAGTGCGTCCAAGCCAAACGAGAGGGCAAACCTATAAAGAAACAAAATGTGTCCCTGTCTGATCCGCTACATGTACGCGTTCACGCACCTCTTTGCAAGTTCCTTCAGGGAGTGAAACTCCACGGTCTGCCGGTTGATTTTGAGGTCGCCCTGCACCTGCTGGACCTCCTTGAACTTGTTTATGAGTGCCTGGACCATTGTTTTTGCGCAGTTCACTTTGTTGTTCTCTCTCGCTTTGCCCAGAGTCGTCTTGATGATGTCGCCTGTGAGTAGAAAGCTCTATTACAAGAAAGTTCACAAAAGCAGTGACAAACTCCACCAACCGTATTCGTTGTAAAAGACTACGTAGTGCTTAAAGATGTCAGCCGATGCCTTGGTGGGGAAGACGTTATATACAACGAGCTTGCAAAATCCGGTGAGAAGATTCCTGCGCTTATGCAGCTCTTCGATTTTGGTGTGATCGTCCTGCGTCTCATCGTCCTGATCCACAAAAACGAACTCCTGCACGAACTTGTTCATGAGATCAGGCAGGCCAACTTGGGGCCGATATACGAGCGGTGCCAAAACAGAACGCGACGCGCCTTGTTTCTTGAAGAAGATAAGAAGATCAGTCAAGGATATGAACGCCTCTTCCTTGATCTCGGGTGGTGTTTCACCACTGCTGACCAAGTCACACATGACAGTCATGTAGCGGTCCAGGCGCTCTCTAAGAGTTCTCACGTCTTCGCCCGTGGAGTTTCTTTCCGTTGTGCCCTCTATCTGGTGCTGGTCCCAAAGCAGGCAATAGTAGGAGGCGGCGAGGGCCGAGCGCACGGACTCGACAGGTACCTTCATGTCTTCGCTGGCTGAGATGGCATCCCTGAAGCGAGCGACGAGATCAAACATCCCTTCCCATATATTCCACGCACCCATGTTATGGCAGTTGGCGAAAGCTTCTACTTTCTTGAGACCAGACACCAGACTGAACATCTCGTCCTCCTTGGGCTCCTCCTTGCCGTGTAGCAGATTCATGTACTCATCGGAAGCTTCCTTGTAATTGTTTGAGACCATGTCCAGCAAACGGGACCGGGCAACGTCGCAGCGTGAGAAAATGGCATATTTGTCATTGCACAAGCGGTCCAGAGTAATGGCGCACGTGTCCAGCACAGTTTTGTCCGAGTGCTTGTCCACGATCTCCTGGATGAGGGAGAGCAACGCGTCCAGGTTTCGCTCTTGCCTTGAAGTGGTGTAGATCTCCAAGTCAAAATACTGCGGAATCACCAGCAGGTTAGCCACCTTCTCCGCGTCAGGTAGATACTTCCGTAGTAATGGCGGTAGGGTCTGGATGAAGTGGGCTGTGAGAGACTGCTTATCGTCAGCCACTGTTTTCATCTCCTTGGCAGTGAGAACCTTGAACGTAGAGAAATGGACAGTGTTTGTACCTGATCAACACTACATGGGGGAAATTCTCTCTACGCGTCACAAAACGCTATCGTTATGCACGTAAGTCCTACTAAAATGTACAACGTATGTATGTGCATGTACTATAGTTAGTTTACAAAAATACGCAGTCGCTGCTCTATTTGTTGCTACTTCATCAAGCATGTACCTTGCGCGTTGGCCCGCGTCCAACGGGTGGTTCTCCAGTTGCACATTGCCTAATGCAGCAGACCATGATCTCAATCAAGCTGGTCTCGTGGCGATCATCTAAGGGGTCCTCACGGGGACCCGGTTCTTCCAGCAGCAGATCAGTCATGCACTCCCAGTCTTTCATCATGGGGTTGGACTCGATCAGAGAGTCCACGAGGTAAGCGCCGTGTTCGTGCAACTCAGACTCGATGTAAAATTGCACCAGATCCTTGATAAGCGGTGTGTTGGGCAAGCGCTTCTTACCGCGCTTCGTGCGCAAATCAGGATCCATCTCCTCCTCCGGCAAGAACAAGCGCTCATTGAGAAATTCGCCGGCGGCCTGAGCAACCGCGCGATGGGCAGAGAAAACCAATTCGTAGACCAATTCACAGTCCTTATCGCTCAGCATTTCCCTGTGGTAGCGCAGGATTGAGATCACAAGCTTCACCGCTTCCACGGCCACGTCAAAATCCTTGTCAAGGGTCATCTGGACGATGCGATCCTGCAACAAATATATTGCTTAGATAGCACTTCACTTCCACCTCTTCATTCATCTCACCTTGAACTTGCTGGTGAAGAGCTCCAGTTTTCCTTTGAGCTCCTCGCTAGCGTACAGGGGCTGGAGGGTCTGCAGGCACTTCAGTCGCACATCGCCTACTTTGTCGTGGATGGTCCAGCCTATGTACTTGAGGTACGTGTCGTCCAGAAAGTTGGTGTGGTACTTGCACATCCACTGGCCGATCTCGTACATACAGATAGAGCGGATTTCTGGCAGGATGTCTCGATAGCGATGCACGAAGACAGATTTAAACATGTAGGTCAGCATGTTCTTAATTTCGTCTGTGTTTTCCTCCAGCTCTTTGCGTCGTGTCATTAGACTTTCCAAGCGCTCAGACGATCGGTTGGTCTGTTGCTCTGCGTCGTACTGCCGTTGAGTATTTTCCAAGTTGATGGACACAGTCAGGGCCACGTCGACCAACGCTGTCATCAGTTTCATGGCTGCAAGAGTTGCGGTATGGCGAAATGCGCGGACCTGTAACACCCAAGCACTTGATTGAACGAAAACTTCATTTATACAGAAGTTTGATCAACCCACCTGAGAGTCCGAAAGCTGAGTCAGAAGAGAAATGACGTTGTCCATGAGGTGCTGATCGTAGATGATTGAGTACTGGCACTGCTTAACCAACAGCTGGATGAAGTCGCAAAAATTCTGCCTGAACTTCTTCCAGAACTGTCCAGCTGTGACCAACGGATACTCTCCAGACTCCTCATCGAATTCTTCGGTCATGGTTCTGATTATGTCTGCATGCTCCATAGAAGCTTGCATATCGGCTGTAATCCGACCCCGGCATCCAGAGGCACTGATAAAGAACTGCATCAGGCTCAGCAAGGCATTGTCGCGGTCAGCCTAAAATACATGAGGGTAAAAAATCTTGACGTGAAGAACTAACGAAGGTGCTACAGCACCCACGGTCACGTCTGAACAGCTCAAGTGACCTCAAATCATGCAGAGCGTCACATGTATAGCTAACATATTAAAAACGCAGTGTCCCAACAGATCTGTAGGGTGTGAGGTTATATCAAAATAAAAAGAGAGAGACCTTGTACGAGTCGATCCAGTCGTCCACCACTTGCTGTAGCGACGCTTTTCCGTTCCGGATGATGAAGTAAAGACTAGTCTCGTCCTCAGGTTGTATCTCCGTCGACCTTACTTGCCTGCCAGGCTTTCGGCGCTGCTCAGGCTCGAATCCTCCACCAAAGCCCCGGGCAGCGCGACGAGCTGCCATCACAGCTGCAGTTGTCCCTGGCGGACGACCCCGACCCCTCCCTGCACCACCGCCGCCACCGCGACCACCACCGCGACTGCGCCCATACGTTGTCGTGGGCGCTACCGCTGCCGTCGTCGCAGTCGGCCTGTCGAAGACCACTTGGTCGATCTGTTCCGATGTTTCATTCATCATGGACATCGCCTGCTTGGCCTGGGCGGCCGCCGCTCGCGACCGTCGTCTTCCGCCGACCTCTTCCTCTTCCATCACTGGAGCAGTAGACGGACCTGGAGAGGTCATGGCGGCGATCTGTTGGGCGTGTTGGATCTCTTCTTGAGATTCCTGGACATGCTGTGTCGCCTGCTGAAGCATTTCTTGCTGTTGCTGGCGGTAGAAGGCCATGGGGTCGAAGCTGTCATCGGTACCGCCGCCGCCGACGGAGTCGGCGTCCTCGGAGGACGGTTCTTCCATTCGGAGGCGCTTCCCCGAGCGCCGGGTGTTGTAAGACATGGCGCCGGTCCGCGAATCAGAACACAAGAAACGGAACGACTTTCCAAATCCAACTTTTCGCACTCAAGACTTTGATTTCCCTTTTTTTCGGCAAGCCGTCCGAGTCCGCCAATCTAAGGTTTGTGCAGGGGATAGGGATAGGCATCAATGCTCGACATACGAGCCGGTCCGACTCGGGAATCTTGGACAAAATAAAAAGAAATAAGATCATTCAAGAAGTAAAGAAAAGCAAAAAATTGACACTTTCATTATTCATTATAATAAGATTGTCACCATCACCTGTAGCAAGATGAGCCTAACATTACGCGCGGCAGACAACGTCCAACTGAAGACTTCAAAATCAGCCATCCATTTCTTTCGCCATCCCTACAAGTAGCGTCGCTGAGAGGGAAAGCAAGTGGTGACCAGTAACTTGAGTCAAATGGCACCAAATTTCTAACCCGGTGAGTGCCGGTGCAGATCTTGATGGAATTATGATGCCGATTGACTTTTACTTGTCTCCTGCAGGAGCGCCATCAAAACCGTGATGCAGAAGATTGCAGATCCCACGTGATACGTGATATCACCATGTGGCTTGAATGCGATGAGTCCACATACATCTTCGTCTCGTCATCGACGGACCAACGGATCCACCGCTCTCTGTGCGAGGCAGACGTCGTGGACTCGGTCGGGTGGCAGCATGAGGTTTCGAAGGCAGTCCCACATCAATCTATCATCAGTCATTACGATTTGTACAGTGGTACCACATTCCGGACCCGAACGAAACATTTACCGCCGCCGAAAAGGGCGTGAGTCATCTACGGGGAAAAGGAGTCGAGCATCTATTACAGCTCTGTGGTCTCCTCCTCCTCCTCCTCCCCCCGCGCATCCGCGGGCTGCCGAGGCAGGAAAACATCTCCCTGTTGGCCGCCGTGGCCGTCACTGCTGCTGACGGCGTGCCCGCCACTTCGGCCATCGATTTGACTGCGACGGACAGGTTAACACTTTTTTCCATTGTTGCCTCCCTCATCTCCCTCCGCCACTTGCTCCTGTCCCTCCTCGCCCAGAGCTCAGCGGGCCTGGCCCCGGCCGTTCGCCTCGCCCCGCCCTTCTCGGGCTCTGTGTGCTTGGAGCAGAGCAAAGAGGAAGAGCGGCAGGGAGGAGAGGAGCGAGAAGAAGCACCGCTACGCAGAACAAGAAGTTGCCACTCTCGAACCAGGCGCTCCCCTCCCCTCCCCTCCCCCCCACACACTTCTTTCGGCTCTTTGGTGCTCCGGGCTGCGGCCGCCGCACTCCGCAGGCTGTGGCTCCCCTTGCTCGCTCGCTCGCTCGCTCCTTACTCTTCTCCTAGTTGCTAGCTCATCGTCACTTCGATTTTGCGTCCGGCGACCGCGGCCAACTAAGATTTCGGTTGGACGCGACGATCGTCACGCGTCCTGCGGAGGCGACCCGGAGGCCAAGTCTCAAGAACGTCGAGGTCAGACCAGGGGCGACGGCCCCGCAGCCGAGGAGGAAACACCGGCTTACGGCCGCGGGTTCTCTGAGGGTAGTCCGTCGTCGTGATGCCCCTCCCAGAGCGCCTAATCCAGCCGGTGGCCGTGAGCCGCGGCACCCTCCAGTGTACTGTGCCTGACGAACTGGAGGGCGTGACGAACGGCACGCTCGCCAACGTGATCCGGCAACTCTCCTCGCTCTCCAGGCACGCCGAGGAGATGTTTGGTAACCTCTTCTCGGAAGCGGAGACGCTGGCCACACGCGGGGCCAACTTGCAGGCCCGGATAGACAAGCTGGCCGTACAAGTCACCCGACTGGACTCGACCGTCGAGGAAGGTGAGGCAACATTGCGGTTTTCGTCATGATGACATGACTCAGTAATGATATCTCCTGTTTCCTCAGTCTCTCTTCAAGATATCCACCTGAGGAAAGTCTTTCGCTCGTCCCAGGCTTTCGACCAGCAAGTAGTGTCGAGGGATACCATGCCAAAGGCCATGCTGGAGGCCTACCTGGCCTGTGACAAGCCTCCTCCTCTGGACAAGTTGAATCCCTATAGGTGAGCAGAGAGCAACAGCGCCCAAAGAGGCTTATTTCGGCTAATACGACTGGCGCGCTCTTTCGTTTCAGGGAGGACGGCAAGGATGGACTCAAGTTCTACACCGATCCCAACTACTTCTTCGAGCTGTGGAGGCAAGAGATGCTGAAGGACACCGAGAGAATGATGCACGACCGAGGGAAGAAGGTAAGAAACTTGTCCCATACGTAAATTGCATAGTTTCCTCATGGCTGGGAAATGTTTCAGCAGTATGATTACATTAGTCTGGCATCATTCATCCAACAGAACGAATGTCATCTGGTAAGAGTGCGCCTCTTTTTCCCCTTGGCCGCCGATGCAGTCCTCAGTCCTTCTTCCCTTAATGTGTCGTCCTTCCAGTCCCTCCCCGCTGGCATCCTGTGAACGACAGCTTTTTTTCGTGCCTTCTCTATTCATCCATTCATCAGCAGCAGCGCCAACAACGGCGTAGTCGTCGCAACATTAACAACTCTTTTTCCCCCTGCTCAAGTCCAGCTCGTTTCGGCATAATGGCTCTCCTCTCATTAATGAATGCCCAAAGCGAGACATTAACGACGATCTTAGCTGATTGGTCCTGGTTTTGCCTTCAACAGGAGAAACTTACGCATGACTTCTTGTTTTCAGCCGAACAAGGCGAACCAGCATGGAAACATCAATGGCCAGAAGGGAGACCGCAACAAGAAGCGCCTTCGCCAGCCACACAACACTGCAGAACGACACCGGCAAAAGGCCATGGGTCAGGGAGAATATCTGTTGAGGACAGAATATGAACAACAGTATGGCCAAGACCCAGCTGGCGTGGGAGCGGCTGGTAATATTAGTCGTACTAGTGGGATCATCGGGTACGACCCCGCACTGGCGTCTCCGCCCAACAATCAGCCCCGGCCCAACAGCATTGAGATCAAGCGGACTTATCAAGGATACCAGTACAACGTTAACCAGGAACCCATCTATACTCCGCGCATCCTACGATCAGAGCAGCCGCCTAGTCCACAGAGGCAGCAATATCAACAGCAACAGCAATACGTTCCTTATATGGAGCAACAACAGCCAGGCCCCGTGGATGTAGTGAGCCAAGTGGATGCCATGGTGGATGCTTATTCTGGTGAACTGGGCAGTGTTATGGCCCAGATGTCGAATCTGGATGGTGGTGGTGGTGGTGGCGGTGGCGTTGGCGTTGGGGGAGGAGGAGGAGGAGGAGGAGGGGGATTGGGTAGCAACGGTGGCACGCCTACTCGTCGCCCGAATGAACCTCCTCCTGCTCCACCACTAGAGCAACAGCAGCTAAATAACAGGGATAGTCTACCTCCCCCTCCTCCGCCCCCGCCGGTGTCTGAGTCAGAACAAAACGGAGGTAACTCGTACTCAATGCAGCACCAGAATCACAAGTCGTCACCTATGCACCAGAAGCTCATGAGTCAGTTGAACAGTCATCATCAGGAGATGAGCAAGCTCTATAATAGTGGTGCCGGAGACAACTTGCCACCGCCACCCCCAGTTCCAACCACGACGACGTCAGCGTCTCCAGGAAACAATGGACTGATGATGGCAAGAGTGCCACCGGAACACTTGCCACCGTCTCCTCCGCCGCCTCCCCTGGAGCAGAATGGAGTGAGAAATGATACCAATCAGCAAATACCGGCAACATCAGCTTCGAACAATCCGTCTGCGATGGCTCCGCCACCTCCTCCGCCTCCACCGCTGTCTTCGACTGATCTTAACGGAGAGGTGAATGGGGGCATTCAGCCACAACAGCAGCAAGGCGACGTAAGTGGACAGGAAGTTGGCCCATTATCGCCATCAAGGCCAATTGGCCAATTTACAGGAGAGGGAGGGAAAGTGCAAACATTTTTCCGCCGAACTAACTGAAAGTAAGCGTGATTTCTTCCACTTGATTCTATTTTTCCTTATTCTAGAAGTCCATCACATCCCCGACATCTCAGAAGAACGGTGGATCCCCACCCAAGTCTGCACTCTCTCCCCAGGGGATGAAGAAGCAGCCCGTGCACAAGCATCATGTACAAGATGGCATCCGGTCAGACCTGCTGAAAGCCATCAGAGATGGTGAGAACATTCATTTCGTTGATACCACAGAGAAATGTTTCTTAACAGTGAGTCCATTTCCTGCAGGAATTGCCCTCCGAAAGGTGGAGGAGAAGAAACAGGCCGCTGCCAAGGGTGGCGAGGACGATCGCTCGTCCGCCTTGGGCGGCGGCAGCGGTGGCGCCGGCCAGTCTGACGTGGCGTCGATCTTGGCGCGGCGCGTGGCGGTCGAGATGTCCGACAGCGACGACGAACGTGCAGACAACGCACCCTCGGACTCAGAGTATGACTCGGATGAGTGGGGCGATGAATCACAAGCCTGACACCGGAGAAAAAGAGGTGCAGCTGCAGCCGCCGCCTCCTCCACCGTGCCCAACCTAAGCCAGTACTTCTTCAAGAGTCAAGAGTCGCTGGCTACTGTCATCGACAATGAAGAGGTGAACGACGAAGGGGAGAAAGAGAACCTTCCAGGAGGTAAAGAGAACCTAAAGGAGGGAGAGCCTGAGCAAGATAAAGACGAACCGGAGGAAGGCAAAGAGATGGAAACAGAGGAGAAGAAGTCGTAAGCGCTCACACTCCGGCCAGAGCTGGAGCAACAGAGATGATGTAAATATTTTTGACTTGGAAGCAACGCCGCAATCGTTTCTTCTAGTTCAAAACGTCGAATGAGTTGAGCGAGACCGAAAAGATGCGAAAATTTTGTATTGCTTGCTAAGTCAGCATGCATGAGTCAGTGCTTTTTCCGTTGCCAAGAACGATTAAGAGAAGTTCGCTAGTTTGCTACACTATTCTTTGTATAAGAGTCTACCATCGTGTACTGTATGTTTGATATACTCACCTCTGTTGTGCTTCGGTCTCTGCTCACTATGCATATGTGCTTTTTCATTCTACATCATACATTCAGATATCTCTTCTACGTCCGGACTTAAGCCACTCCCCCGGCTCCGGCTCCGCCTCTTCCTCCTCCCACCAGCAATGCTTCTCCCCCTCCCCTTCTCATGTGACTCCTCGAAGCAAAGTCGAGAACTATAACGGTTGCATGGCGGCGAGTTTAGTGCTTGTGACGACAAACTGCATGGAATTGATCTGTAACTGGATCGCCAGGTCTGGCTTATCTACCGAAGAGATCTGCATCAAGATCTGCGACTACTACTACAATGACTGGAGAATATTCGACTTTTTTAATTCCACACTGCTATAGCAGGTGTAACGAATAGTTCAGAGTACCTTCAATTGTCCCAGCTTCCAAATTGAAATACATGTAGTAAATTGTGCCGACATCGCGTCATTCACTACGGATACAAGCTTGGACTCCGCCATTTCGTAGTACAGCATTCGTCTATTGTAGTCACAGACTTTGTTTCAGAGAATGTCAGCCAAATCTGCTGACGCTTCTTAGGATAATTTAGTTTAGAGTAAAACTTAGTAAATGATGAATATAAACACGATGCGTCCTTAAACGGATACGTTGTTGTACAGATCTTGTGAGTACATACGCAGCATGCGGGAAATTAAATCTTTGCATCCGGGTGCCTCTCGACTATCATGCCAACGCCTTGTCCTCCCGCAGCACAGGCCGCAATCAGCCCGAATTGACCGTCCTCCTTGATGAGCCTGTTCGCCGTGTGCATGGCCAGTCTGACTCCAGTTGCCCCGAAAGGATGGCCGATGGATAGCGATCCGCCCCATTTGTTAAGCTTCTCAAAGGGTACGCTACCAACCTTGCTCTGGCGACCCATGAAATTCTGAGCGAAGTAGTCGGAGTCCATAGCCTTCAGATTGGCAAGGATCTGTCCAGCGAAGGCCTCGTGGTATTCGAAAACGTCGATGTCTGACAGTTTAAGACCCTGCTTGGCAAGCACCTTGGGCGTGGCGTAAGCAGGCCCAAGCAGCAGTTGGTCAACCGGATCCTGTGACACATAGGTGTAAGCGCGCAAGTAGGCTTTGGGAGTAAGCCCTAGCTCACGGGCCTTTTCCTCGGTAGCCAGCAGGCAGGCGGAGGCACCGTCTGTCAGGTAGGAAGCATTACCAGCTGTGATGGTACCATGAGGCTTCACAAACGCTGGCTTTAGCTTGGCCATTTGCTGCGGAGTCGAGACGCGAATGCCATTGTCGACTGCCACCATGTCCTTCACGCCAGGGACCTTGAAAGGAATCACGTCGGACAGATCCTTGTTGCGCGAAGCATTTTGCGCCAGCGTGTGAGAACGTATAGCGAAGTCGTCTTGCTCTTGGCGACTTACGCCGAAGGCGGCGGCCAGGCGGTCTCCAGAATGACCCATGGTCTCATTGGACGAAAACTCGGTTATGCCCGGCAGTTCAGGCACGAAGAACTTAGGGCGTAAGGTGGTTGCCAGAGACGCCAGTTGCAACGGGCTCTTGGCGCGACTGGCCTTGAGCATAAACTGGCGCATTTTGCGTGCGTGCCTGATGGGCACATCAGACATGCTCTCGACACCGCCGGCCACGCACAGATCGTAGACGCCTGCGTGCATGAGTCCCAGGCAGGTGGTAATCGCCTGGTTCGACGAGATGCAAGCCATGGTGACTGTGTGTGCCGGCACTCGATCAGAGAAGCCGGCGCCCAATGCCGCCTCCCGTGCCACGTTGCTGGTCTTCACCTCCTGGATGACGGTACCGCAGCAGATGTATTCGATGGCGTCGGGGTCGACCCCGGTCCTACGCAGGAGCCCCAGGAAAGCGGCTCGTTGAAGGTCATGGGGCATCAAGTTCTTGTATTCGGTGGAGGACTGCAAGAATGGCGTCCGCACGCCATCGATGAGTACCAAGCTCTTGCTGCTGGTAACCGCTGCCGCCGCGGAAGGTGTCGCTGTCGACAGCAGCCGCCTGGCCAGGAACACCGCTGGAGCCGCCGAGACCGGTCGGAACATAAACGACGACATTGCTGATTTCGCTGAGAACGTACTTGACGCGAGTACAACCTTAGCGTTCAGTTTCTGCCTCTGGAGAGAGCAACAGAGCAGCGGCCGCAATGACTTCAAGTAAGTCCTTGCAGTTGCTGCTGCCGCCATCGCTGCTGCTCCCGTTCGGGCAGGCACTCATCCGGGCCTTGGTTGCTGCGCTGCCCCGAGGTGAGGTCCAAGATCTGGCTGAAGGGGCAGCTGTCATGACGAGTCAGCTGCAGTTGGCCGACAGTTTGTCAATGACTCAGGGCGCGGACTAGGAGAAGAGGGCGACGAGGGCGACGCACTGCACGAGCACGCTGCGAGCCAAGAGATCGTGCGTGTCACTCACTTCGCGGTCTCAACTGTCTGTCGTTTGCAGGTGGAGTCTGGAGAAGAAATCGCTCGCATCCTCTTGCCAAATACGGGAAAATTGGAACTGACGAAAGACCCTTAGGGGGGAATTTAAAGCGGCGTGAAGAAGTCGTTTTGTCGGACCAAATTTCGCACCTTTGTTGTCTGAGCTCACAATGACGTCCAACGTCACCGACCCCATCTCGTCGCACCAGGGAGTGCAGATCGTCAAAGTCGACGAGGATGACCACTCCTTCTACCTCGACGAGGAGGCGCTCGAAGAATTGCTGGAGGACGAGCGCATACGAGACAAGCCGATGTGCATCGTGTCTGTGGCCGGTGAGTTAGCGCGCAGTGGGTACGTGCGTGTAGTACGTTGTATAACTGTGTTGGTTTCGATTTTCATTACTCTGTCGCACAGGCACCTTTCGCCAGGGAAAGTCATTTCTCTTGGACTTTTTCCTCCGATATCTGAGCTACATGGACACCAACGGCGGCCGCGGGGACGGCGTGGAGGAAGAAAACGTCGAAAACGAAGCACTGGCTGCCTGGTTGGGAAATCCCGACGAGCCACTCCGCGGCTTCCACTGGCGATGTGGATCTCGACGAGACACCACGGGAATTCTCATGTGGTCTAAAATCTTTGTGGTGAAAACGCCTGGCGGCAAGGAGGTGGCCGTCGCGCTCATGGACACCCAGGGCGCCTTCGATAGCTCTAGGTAAGGTATGAAGAATCGCATATGAGGTATGTATCAGGTATGAAGCATGGGAAGAATCCGTACATATTGAATGGTGAGCAGGAGTCCATCTGTGTGTGCTAGTACGCGTGCTGTAAGTACAAACACCTGTTATGGCGAACACCACTTTTGTTTCGGGCGAAAGCAAAAGCCTTTGTAGTTGTCACAAGGAGAGCCCGTACTTGTAGCTTAAAATGCGTCTTAGGGATGCTGGGCAATCCTCTCGAAAAGGATTAATAAGGCAATAGACAATCCGTCTCGGCTTCACACGATCATCAGAGATCGAGAAGTCTGGATAGTATCTCAGACAGATCAGGTTTCGTCGACTCACCGTGATCTTACTCCGTACTCCGGAGTAACCGTGAGCCGAAACCGCTGCAACAAAGGTTTGCGCATGACGAACGAGTTCTTTGCTTACATCATGTCATGTTCCGACAGTCAAACTTTTACCTACTGTTACTTCTATGAGTCCAAGAGTCCATTGCGAGGTAGGGTTCGTGCATACTATGAGGTTTTTACTCAAATGAAAGCTGAAGATGAGACGACTTGTTTCGCATTCACAGATTATTGATCACTATGCCCCAACTCTCGCAATTGCTACATAAACAGGACAGCGGCCAAAATCATCATGCCTGCACCCTGGATAAACACTAAGCTCTCAATGGCATCGCCAATGTCATCAAAGTGATAATCATGATATTCATGCCCCCCATCAGCATGCTGGATGTTGCCAACAATCACTCTGGAGGAAGAAATCGTCTACTCGGCTGCAAGCAATGTTTTGCGGCGCGCTCGATGTTGCGTGGCGAAGGCGGTGGGTTTGAAATGCAAACAAACCCAAATTTCTTATGATGTTACCTTGATCTTACGATGAGATTCACAATGCTTCTCTTATGCAGGGGCCAAGTGAGTGCAGCAGCAGTTGTGCCAGAGCCTGAACCATAGGACTCATGAGGCAAGGAGGCGTGCATGCTGATGATGGGTATGAATCTCACGGGTCTATCTTTGGTCACATTGCTAATGTCATGGAGGGTGCTGGGTACGTCCAAGGTGCAGGCATGAGTTTTGCCACTGTTCCGTTTATTCAGTAACTTTTGCTTTTTCTACATAATTGTGAGTTGGGGCCTAGTGGTCATGAATGAGAGGGAACAATTTGTCCGATGTTCGGCTTTCATTTCGGCCATTGCACACTCATCTGTCTGCAAAAGTGTAGAATCCGCAAATAAAAAAGCTGTTACAGCACGCTTTTTGAAAGACCCTGTGTGCTTGAGGTCATCCTTTCCATGGGAGTGTCTTTTTCCCTCTTCGATAACGATGACTTAGTTACCAAGGAAAGTGATCACAGAGGAGGAGATGCAGCAACAGAGATCAGCGAGCTGATCCCTCGTCGAGCACAAGTTTAGGTCACCTTTTTGGCAGTCCCCAACTACTCCTCGGAGTCCGCCAACAGTTTTGTGCACGAACTTCCCCCCGCTGATACGTAATTCTTGGTCTCCGTACACGTACGCGCTGGGATTCAAAGGGTCGGGTTAGTCACTTCAGTTGGGATGGCTACGATTCGACCGGCTTTTGTTTGTTGGGGTGATTTTGTCTCATCCGCAGAAACAGTACGGAGTCATCCCTCTCCCAGGGTGTCCGGGTTGCGGACAAGATGCTTGAATTTGTCCGTTTTTTTAACTGTTGTTCACAAAAAATTGTCCGCAAAGAGAAAAATTGTCCTTCTTTGTCCTTTTTCTTACAAGCCAAGTCTGAGTTCCTGGCCAAGTGTGAGCCTTGATTTAGATCGTACGAGTCTGCTGTTACTCTATTTCTACCTTCCCTCTGGCTGTCACTGTGGACCACAGCTTATATTCCGGTAAATTGCTTCTAACAGTGAGCAGCAACATGGGGGATACTTTTGAAACTGACTCTAAAAAAATTGACTTAGCACCTGCGACTGGAAAAAAGGCCCCGAACTAAGGAGTTTCGTAATGGCGAAAATGAAGGATCTGCAAGTGACGCACTATTTGGAATAGGTATTTGAAGAAATAAGTATATGAAAGGAAAATTGTTGTCAATACAGCCCTTTCCTCATGTTCAGAAGGAGCCGTTAGAAGTTATATATTTGTCAGAATTATTCACATCATCATGGTTTACTTTTCCATTGAGACACTATGCTTATGCAGTTTTTTCAGATTCTTATTGGCTTCATCAATGCAACCTTGAACAGTATGGTCACCATATCTACAAACTTTGCCTATACTCTTCAGCGCAGCAGCATTATTGTTGCTGTCATGATGTTATGCCATCTTGACCCAGTTCTTGTTGAAGCTCTTGGGCCATCCTGATCCTTCATAATCTGGTTTTTGGCAAAATTCAGAGTTTCAGCTGTGCTTCGAGCTGGCTCAATTCCTGGCGTGTTTACAACTTAGCCAAGTGCTAGTAGAGAAAAAGCCTCAAAGTACCCACGATGATGTCGCACACTGTGAGCATGATTATTTCTGGTTTTGTTGCTGCCAAACATTTCGGTGCCATCACGGACTTTGTCGCAGGCACGCGTTTTGCCCGCCTACTGGGCATCTCATGACTGGCATGAAGTCTCATCAGTGCAATTGCGGACACTAGGTACAGTTGGGATAGGAGGTACTCACGCAAGTGAAAAAGGACTTCCCATGGTCTGCAAAGGATCAAGGTGGATCCCTGTAGCCTTTCTGCAAGTTGTGCTGCACGAGCTTGCAACCAAAGCGTTCTACTTTGGCCTGTCGAGAAAATACGTGGAGAGGCCGAAGAAATAATGTTTTTTCTCTAGCTGTCATATTAGTACTCTACTATCTTGACCTTTTTTGTCCTTTTTTTCCCAGGCGATTTGTCCGCAAAGCGTCCAGAGGACCTCGTAATCCTGCCCCACTGTATTCAACAGGATTTTCTTTTCTTTTTAGCACATATCGCGACTGCGCCACCATCTTCGCTCTGTCCACCATGTTGAGCAGTGTCCTGGTCTATAACCTGAAGGAGGACATCAGGGAAGATGCGTTGCAGCATCTAGAACTCTTTACCGAATACGGTCGTCTGGCTTTGGAGGAATCTGGGGAGAAGCCATTTCAGAAGCTACAGTTTTTAGTGCGGGATTGGCGATATCCATTCGAGACAGCGTATGGTGCCTCTGGAGGTGACAAGATCGTCGCCGAAAGACTTCAGGTCTCTGACAAGCAGCACCCGGAACTGCAGAAGTTACGAAAACACATCCATTCCTGCTTCTCCCACATTGACGGTTTCTTGCTGCCCTTCCCTGGAGAGCAGGTGGCCTCCGACCCGCAGTTTGACGGCAAGCTCAAGGACATCAGTAGCCTGTTCCTCAAACATCTGTCAGACTTCGTGCCGAGACTGTTGTCGCCAGAGAAGATTGTGGTTAAACGCATAAGCGGCAATGAGGTTCGTTGCAAGGAGCTCGTTCAGTTCTTCAGGGCCTACGTCGATATTTTCCGCGGCGATGAAATGCCCAAGCCCATGTCCGTGATGGCGGCCACGTCGGAAGCCAATAACCAGGCCGCTCTCGCAGAGTCGAAGGAGGCATACAAGAATGCTATGAGTGCTGTGTGCGGAGGGGAGAGGCCTTTCGTGAACGAGCGTGTGCTTGAATCTGAGCACTGTCGCGCCCGTGATCACGCCGTCGAGGTGTTCTCCAGCCGTCCCAAGATGGGCGGCAAAGAGAACGCTGTCGTCTTCCTCGAAAGGTTGGAGCAAGAGATCGAAGAGGCCTACACGGAATATAGGGCTCACAATGACAGCAAGAATATATTCAAGGCGGCGAACACTCCTATCAGTCTGGCAGCATTGGGCGTGCTGTTCTACGTCCTCGCCCAGTTCTTCTCGTTGCTCCGATTAACGCCCATTGCGTCTGTGCTCAACCTTTTTATGATGGCCACGTTCATCCTTTTTGTCACCTGGGCCTACGCCAAGTACACTGGGAACTTGACGGACGTAACAGAAGCCATTGACAAACTGGCAGTCAACTTATGGGAGTCTGGGCTGCAGCCGGTAATGAACAAGCTCGCGCACGAGGGATCGCAGTACGCTGCCCGGATGGCCATCGAGAGGATGAACTCCACAACATCGATGACATCGCCGACATCTTCGACATCCAAGTCGAAGAAGACTCAGTGACAGGACCACACCAGGAAGGACACGTAAAGAAGACAGTGACATGGACATTTTTGATTTGCCGATGCCTTTTACTTGCGCGCCTTAAAATCTCCTGTCCTCTGGCGTACGTATGCAGAGCCGTATTTTATGCAGACGGTGGCACTTGAAAGCCGCGTGACATATAAATCAGAGACTAATACAACAGATTCGTCCTGGCGATTTCTCTCGTTCGTGCTCCGTCCTCTAGCGTGGGTGGATGAAAGTTTGTCTTTGCGGAAAAAACCTTTGGTAAGGGACGCAGGGACTTTCCTTTTCGTCCTCCCTCACTTTCTACCGCTTTCGCTGACATTGAAATAGCGCGAAAGTTCGCCATCCTACTTCCCTAGGCGTGCATTATCATCCTGACCTCAGCGTAAATGGGCACTTTCCAAAAACGCATCTTCCACACGCTCGTGCTGGAGCGGCGCTGGCCCGGCTAGAATTTGAGAAATCCAACTCTCACGCGGGGATTGCGTTAACGCCGGCGCTGCGCGCGGTGCTCGAGGTGGACTTGGACATGCTGTGTACAGCTTGAGTCTTAAAAGAAGGCAAGGCAGAAGTCCCACGTTTAGGTACCTTCACACTGCCCAGCCTTTCGTCTTTTCCTTGTATCTGACATCACAGTTGAGTCGAATGGGGATTCTGAAGGATGCCACACGTAGCTCTTTCTGATGCATACTGCACGCCCTGGATATGAGAGTGTCTGCAGCACTGCGACACCCGGTACACCATGTTCTACATTTTCCCCTGCTGCCAGGTAGAAAGTGGATCAGAAGAGCCGGTGCCTTGGTCGGTAGGACGAGCGCGCGCCGACGCCGATCACTCTCACTTTCTCTCACCTGCGGCAGAAGGACGTGTAGCAGAGGTACAAAGACGACGAAGAATGGGTGAAGAGAAGGGCGGGGTGTAATGTTAGGGGGCATTTATCTGTTAGTTTAACTAAGACGTTAAGCTGTGCTATTATAACCTTAAGACACGAAGTCGTGTAGGGTTAACTGTATCGCCGTCGTGTCTGGCTAGTGAGTTCGCCAGGGGTAAGTTCCCCGACCAGGTACGCGCGTTTGGCATGACCTACTTCAGCCTTCAGTTCGCCCTCCCGATGACCTACATGCGCTCCCCGGCTTCCGGTGGCGCGCTGCGTGCTTCCGACTTGCGCGCGAGAGATGCGTCAGTTTGCGTCAACCCGCGCTTCCTGACGCTGCATGCGCACGTGCGCACGGGCACGGACATGTACGGGTCACTGCGTGTGCGCACCAAGTCACGGGCGCGAGCTGACGCAAAACTTGACCAACGGTCAAGCGTAAAATGCGTCAGTGACGTCAGAGTGCGTAGGCGTCGTCGTCACACTGACGCAAGCTTGCGTTCTAGTGACGCGAGGCCCTGCGTCAGGACACTCGCGCATGCGCAGAAGGAAGGAAGGAAGGAAGGAAGGACAAGGATACGGGGAAGAGGGTGTCCGCTTGCATCAAGGAGGAGGAAGAGAAGGGGAGGAAGAAAGTAACACAGATGCAGAAGGGTTGCACAGTGAAACCTCATTAATAGAGAAGGTCTGACCTGACGTTAAAGGATGCAGAGAGACACGCATAATCATGGCACTGTTGTTGTAACCTTACCTACAATATCATTACCGTCAACACACGGTCTGGGACACATCTGTGCTACGTACTTGAATGGCCTTAAACAGCATTCCAAAACGATGACTAAAGCCTCTCAGACACACCAATGTCGGTCCGTACTTGATGGAAGAGTGAATACACGATGTTGGCACTGTACGGTTGCACCTGCGTACACTTTCACTCTCGTACGTTGAAGTCTCCCTCTTCCCTCGGGCACACTGGATTTTCTCCCTTGCTGCTGTTCGGTGTCCTCGCCTGAGTTCGCCTCACCTTGCCCGCCACAAGGGCCGCCGCTGCCTTGATCGGGGTTAGCGGGGGAAAGTACCCCCTAACCTACATACGTGTCATACGTACCTGGATGTGTACGCGCCCAGAGACTAAGGTAATCTCGTTGCTAGGGGGTGCGCTAAGTCTGATTCGCGTTCTGTGTGTTACTATTGGCAAAGAAATCTGCACTGATGACACCTTGATGTCACTGATCTTGGTCACTCCAGCTGTAGCTGAGTCTTTTTTCTTCATTTCCCGACCAGCCTCGTCTTGATTTGGACCAGTCCATTTGCTTCCCTCACTTTCACTTTCGACGGGGGTGTGGAGGAGTCCATTGCTGGCACGCGCGCGGGCACGCACGCGTAGATTGTGCAAGGGCAGGCTTCCTGAGGACAGATTGGTGAGCAAGAGGGAAGGAAGGGGGAGATGTTTTTCTTCCACAAGTGGGATCGCCCGACAACCGTGAAGTTTTGCCCCTGAACTTGATCATGGTTAAGTTCGATCAGAGCTGGTGCGGTTTCTACTTGGAAAAGTGTCCATATCTACAGTACACTTGTCACAGCTTCTGCAGTTCACTCACGTACAGCGCACAAGTTAAGTTTCCCCACGTGTCTTGGGAGTTTCACAACGTACTGGACATTTTCACTCACGCTGATGCGCGCCGACAACTTTTTCTTGTTCCCCGAGGTTGGCGCGGCCCTATCGGGGCGCTACCAGGGTCAGGGGAGCTCCATGAGATCACAGTCAAGGCGAAAGAGGGGGAGAAATGTGGCAATGCGTTCTACGCAGTACATACGAGCGGTCGCCTTTATGCGCCATGAACAGTCCAGAATCCTTGAGCAATCGACACTTTTCGAAATGCTGCCAGGGGAGAGAGTGGAATTTGCTGCAGGGATGCCATCGGGACAGAAAGGTTGAGGTCAAGTCTACGCACTACTCGTACTTGTTGCAATTGGCGGTGGAAGAAGAATTCTGGGTCAAAGTCAAGCTACGCGAGTAGTCCTTACAAGGAGGTCACGACCAATCTCCTTTGTGTGCACGCACTTGTACAGTACGTAACTGTTCAGTCGGTCCCAGATCCATTGTCAAGAAGCAAGATTGCCATCATGCTCTAGTTGTCATGAAGGAAGGGCGTAAATTCTGTGCACGGTATCGTTGATAAATTAACCTAGACAAGTACCTAAGTACAACACAAACCTAACTGGTGCTTCATTTTAATTTGGTTGCCAGGTCCATTAGAACCGGGTCCACAGAGAATGGGGTCAATGGTCAACAAGGGTGGCTCAGCAAAAGCTAGAGCTCAAGGTTTTTAGGATCAAGCCCCTAAGTGTCAAACAGATGCGTCCATTTCCGGGCTCAGAGAGCTGTAAGCAGTCAACACCGGTTAGTTTCGGAAGCACTCCCCAGCATGAGAAAAGTTAAGTAGTGTAAGGTTCTAGACGTTCATGGCCATAAGGAAGTCTGCCAGCAAGCAACAAAGAGTTTGCAATAATTGGCAAAGGCTACACTAGACATGTATGTCTGGTTAAGGACTCAAGGCTAGGCTTGTAGCAAAAAAGTTCTACTGGACCCCCAAGTCAAGATGGAATGGCAATTGGCAGGTTTTACATTTTTCGGAGGTCAAGTCTTCATCAAGCTTATTGTCAAGCCTTAAGCCTGGTCTTGCCTCAAGGGGCGGGTTTGGCCAGTCCGAAAGCCCGATGTCCGATGGCCATTTTTAGGCGGCCTGAAGCCTGAGGGCCAGTCCAAACTTTTACGGCCAACTCTCCACCTTTTGAGGGTCTTAAGCTACATCTAGTTTGTATTGTTCATGTCAACTTTGGAGGGAGTACAAGTTGAAGGAAGTAGACACCTTCATTTTCTCAATTTTTTTCTTGAAGTAAGCAACGACGTTGTGTCCAATGGTCTGGCCAGCCCTAATTTTCTGTACTTGGTCCGAAAGCCCGCGGGCCGGCCTGAAACCCGAACCTTCGTAGCCCGACTGGCCAGAAACCCGAAAAAAATTCGCCCGATCCTCCCCTACTCGCCTCCACAAACGTCAAGCTTATTCCAAGCTCTCGAGTTCAAGTCTAGGCTTGAGTTCACCTTTAATGCGGTGCACCTTTACCTGAGCTCTAAGGCAACCAGACCAAAATCAGTTTAGCCCGGAAGCCAAGCTGTGACAAGCTTGTACATCAGAGAACGAAAGAAGGGTAGAGGGAAGACCCTCCCCGAGAAACGATTACGGCAGATTTGGCCGAAAGAGCAGAGTTGCCAATATGTACAAGTGCATATAATTAATCCTTCCAAATCAAGTGATGGTTGGATGATCACTATTACCCATAAATTATGCGGAAAGGGAACCTTGCACTGGTGTTTTGTTTATCATATTTGTCCTGATGACAGAGTTGCTGCTTATGAAAAATACAGCTTGGAGTTCAAAATCCCCCCTCATGATTTTGACCTAGTCGAATATCTTGATGCAGTTTTGTAACACTACTTGGCGCACTTTCTTTGGCACACTTTGTGCACTGTTGTCCTGACCAACAGGCAGGACCGACAGAGGGTCTTCCCTCTACCCTATCTTTCGTTCTCTAATGCTTGTACATTGCCCATGTAGTGGGTTGCATTCTGAAAACCTGGCTTTCGGATTTTTCACCGGCCAATACTGCATGAACTGTGAAGTGGATTTCAAATTTCCCGCCACTTCAGCCTTAGTAGTGATATCACAGAACAGCGAATGCCTAGACGGCGCGATTCAGGCGGCGCAGTTGTAACATGGGTCAGAAGAGGCGCCACCTGGCGTGGTGAAGCCAAAGACGATAAGGAAGGAGAAGGTGAAGACTACTCTCTTCATAGCATACTTAGATGAACACAGATGGCGCTAGTTTTCCACACGGCACGCCCAGCCTGCCCTGATTGTCTACTCTGTATATAGTTACTCTGTGATTGAACTGCGGCACAAATGTCAGCTGTCGTGGTGGTCCCTCACTACATAGAATGTTGTGGAAACCCCCGTTTTGATCATACCCAGTGAGCAAGATCCTTACTCTTAAGTTATCCATGACCAAGAAAAAAGGATCACCACGACAGCTGACTTTTCGCCTCAAAATCCCCGGAGCGAGCGTGGACAACGGTCACCCTCTCCCCCATTATCTTCTGCGGGCGAAGCTCATTGTTTTGTGTTGTACATCAATGCGACCAGTTTATGCGACCTTGATATCCACAGTTTCGGTTTCACTCCATTTTTCTGGCTGATACACAATGCACAGCACATGATGATCTGGTATGGGCAGATGAACTGCAGCGATGAGGACAAGTTGTGAACAAGCAAGTTGCTTGCATTTGGCATACAAATGGCCGAGAGGGACACATTTCCAAGGAAGTTCATCTACAAGCAAAGGGATGGTAGATGAAGTTCGCGAATTGAGATTTGACTGTGTGGGCCTGTTAAATTGAGACTTGACTGTGTAGAGTCGCTTATATTGAGATTTGACTGCATTTCTTAGCAGAGCTTCACCAAGCCAGGTGGCGCCACTTCTTACTCATGTTCCTGAATCGCGTCTTCTAGTACTCACTGTGCTGTAGTGATATCATCGGTCTCACAGCTTCATCTTCAGCTGATCAATTTATAAGGTAGAATTTGTTTAAGATCCCACATTTTATTTCTCCACCTACTGAGCTCTTCTTAGCCTATACCAGTGAGAAAGAAGGAAACGAGTAAAAAAAGAGCATTTTCTCGCGCCCGGTTGCCCATTGGCACCCTCTGGCTACCAGACGAGGGAGTCACAACTGTACGTATAGCAATACATAATGTTGTTAGTCCTTCTTCCCGCGGCCAGAGGGCGCCGAGAACCAATGGGGTGCAGACCACAGGAGAAGGATACCTAGAGTGGCAGAAGCGTCAGCTTGTTGAAGCCCCCGCCAAAGATCGGTCCCTGCCATAAGAGGGGGCAAAACAACCCTTCTGTAGTA
>JAAUXU010076578.1_pt1 | contig 44151 bp, 41 predicted proteins | sample 7278151 | NCBI WGS metagenome assembly JAAUXU01 (sample SAMN14350113, study PRJNA611818) | marine sediment metagenome | isolation source: surface marine sediment (1.8m) | place: French Polynesia: Moorea | collected 2018-08
CCCCCCCCCCCCCCCCAGAAGATGCTGGCGAGATACGTCGTGAGCAAAGAAACATTTCATTTGTTCATTCGAAAAAATATCTAACCGTAACACATTTATGACTGCTTTTCGGTTCTCCCGAAGGCGTGTACATGTACATATTAGCCTACTTCCTCCATCGAGTCTATTCTAAAAAGCACTCAGAGGCAGGCGGGCACACATCGGCCCATATTTTTTGCCAATTAGCCAAAACTTTCGCTCTTCTGCAGCCTCGGCAGTCAGATTTTCCGGCGAAATTCTAACGCGGGTTAATGATCCGAGCTCTTCTCGAAGCGTCACTAAATGACCAGGGAGGAGAAGAAGCTATTTGTTGGACTAGAAATGCTTTCTTGAATACCCTTAAGAGGAAGAAAACATCAGTCTTTCATAGGTCAGCTCCAGGTTACGTGCGTCAGAGACTCAAGGAAGACGCTGTTGACACTGAAAGAGTTTTCCTATGCACGTTCACCCAGCCAGAAAGCAAATGTACGTACTGCCGTGATCATTCTACTTGATGAGAAGTGTTTAAGAGTAAGAGTGGCGATGACTTGGCTGGACCTTTCCTCATAAGTAGTACGCAGGCATTGTGTGTGCGAGGAGAGAGAAGAAAGGAAAGGACAGCCTGCAAAGAGACAAAAGTGGACGACATCTTGTTAGCGCAAAAGTTGCAATGAGGCTGCGACGACATATGCAACTAATTGTCTTGGAAATTGTCGGGAGACAGAAAAGGAGATGTTGATTAGCGAATACAACGCGCGCGTGGTTCCAAAAGTCCCTCAACAACAACTCGTGGTGCGTGTAGACGAGACCACCTCTGGACAGGCTGGGGAAGCTGAGTGCGAGCTGCGTCGGGATTCATATGGGGCTGTCTCTGATGCGTAAGCAATCGAGATGTGTTTGGATCTCTCTCTCTCGTGCCCATTTCAAGCTCCTTCTCTAACTGAGAATCTCTCTCTCTCTCCTTCTCTCTTCTCTCTCTCACTCACTCTCACACGCACACACATTTTTGGCGACCACCACTAGTTAATACTCCATACCGTACGTCTGGCAATCATTTTGGAGAGGCGGCAGCCAGCGAAAAAGGGTCATTAAGACCGTCTGCTTAGGGGCTTAAGTGAGCTGCGCATGCGCAGTGCCGTCGGCAGCACAGCCTCGGCAAAAGGGGCGACTTCTTAATTAGCAAAGCTTCCAGAGCTTGGATAGAAAAGAGGAGAGAGAGAGAGAGAGAGAGAAAGCTCACGCACACACGCACGCACAACAAACGTTCTTGCTGTAAGAATGTACCAGACCAGGTCCTACTTCACGCTACACTGACGGGGCTTCACGTTCCACACACAGACTGGCCGGATCAGGATGCACTGACATTTACATGTCACGACGCATGCGGCACAGGACATCACAAGACTCGGAAGGAAAAAAACACCCCAAAAAAGCAACCATGCCGTGAACCCGTAGAAAGCATGGAAAGAAGAACTCGAAGGGGAACGACGCTCATTCTCTGTTCGTGCCCACTTTTTTGAGGGGGGGAGGAAGCGTCGAGCCTCTCCTCATCTACTCCGTCATGCATAAAAAGTGCTCCATGCCCAAGATGAGAACGGCAAAGAACAAAGGAGAGACTCCTACATAGTACGCACTTCCGCTCTAATGCCTCAAACGTTTTGTAGTAGGAACATTATAATAATGCCTCTCTTTCTTCATCGCCAGGCACAAAAAAGTCATACTGCGCGTTGGTGCGTGCAAGAAAGCATTTTTGACTCTGTGAGCAGAAAAAAGGGGCGAACGAGACCTCCTTTTTCGTTCCTGCTCTCTTAAGCCAAAAGGAGGAGTCAAAAATCGCCATATGGTGCCCGCCTTCGCCGCCTTCTCCACTTTTTGAAAAGGCGCCTCCCCCCGGTCTCCCCGGTCTGGTCCCCTTTGAATATGGAAATGGGAGAGCCCCGCACCGGCGCGCCACCCCAGAGTCCCCGCCCTGTTTGAATTTTAAAGCGGCATTGGATCGAAGAGGAAAGGAAGAGAGAGACCCCTTTAACAACATGCAGTAGCCGAAGATAAAGGAAAGCTTTGGCTGGGGGAGGTTTGGTTGGTCGAAACCGGAGAAAGCCTCACTATGCATGATATGCAAAGTGGCGAGGACGACGAGGACGACGAGGACGACAAGCGTTGCTGCTCTCTTTTCCCTGCTCTCTTTTTGCTTTAGGGCCTGAGGAAAGGCTTTGGCATATGCATGAGAAGCGAGAGAGAGAGAGAGAGAGAGAGAGAACTGGAGAGAGCATGCATGATGAGGCCAGGCAGGATCCTTTTTTTGTGCCTCCTCAGTGGCCGCTGGGTCGCGCTGAGACGCAGACACGAGCAGGGAAATGTGACCTCAATTCTGTGTGTGTGCAGAGAAAGGAAAAAAAAAGTGAGTGAGTTTTTTGCGGGCCCCAACGGGCGGCAAAAATGAGGCAGATGCCCTCCCCCCAAAAAAGTTGGAGAGTGCCCTGCCAACATTTACGTACTAAGCCTTTGCATTCACTAACGTATGAAGGATGCGCGAGAAAGGATGTCAATTGGAGGCAAAGAAGATAAGAGCTGCGTAGGAATGCTGCTGATCTGGTCGTGCAGAGATGCGTACAATGCGTCATTCAGTGTGGAATGAGAGAATTCTCTTCAATTCTCCTATTCTGGTGAAGACAAAGGCTTCAGTTGCTCAAGTGATGTCATTGAGTCTGTAGTACATATATAGCATGCGCTACAATGAACCATTATGCAGGTACTACATAAGCTTGCGCAATAAACAACCTGGCGCCGTCTTTGCCCGCCAGAGGGCATTCGTCCGTCACCTAAGCAACCATCTCACCTGTGGTGCGGTCTGCAGCGACCCCTAGCGCTCCATCCGGTCCCTCTGACCTGTGCGGCTGCACCGCCCGTCCGCCGCTCCGTCCGTGCAGGACGACGTACGTGGATCCGCACATAGAAGGAGTATGATCAGCTCCATGTCAGTGTCCTCATGTGCTCCTATGGACCTAAAGAAAAATCCAGCGCTGTCTTTTGTGTACCTGAGGCAGATTCATATTAATGCCCACAATATCTGCTTCGTCATCACCCCAACAACACCCGTCGTCGTCTTTTGGCGGTGATCCATCATGATTCAATAGTTGTTGGCCGCAGGAATAGGAGGAAAAAAATCGTTCCTACACCCCTACATTCAGTCAGTCACAAATAACGGAACGGGTGCGACTGTGTTTGCATGAATGGTGAAGCAGCTTTTTTTCCCCCTCTTCCCAGCGTTGCAGTTTGGTTACGCCAGAAAGGTGTAGAATTCGTACAAACCGTCGAAATTCGCAGCCCATCATCATCTGGCTGCGAATGAGTCTTCTCACTTATCTTGCAGATAGATCGGGCCGAATATTTTATACGCATCTCGCGCCCGCGTTTCCTTTGCTTTTGGGGGAAATCGTAATCGTGTTTCTTGTCTGATCTGTCATCAATGCGGAGGGGAAAATCCAATGCATTCCTTCTGGCGGATGGATAATGAGAAACAAAAGAATTATTATCAAGCGGCACCAGCCAAATGCTACATGTATAAAAAGACCTAAGACGAGGTTCAGCCTTGGAACTCCAGAAAACGTGAGCAGAGCAAGTTGACGCTTTATTTTCTCGCCACTTTCACCACGTGTCGAAGAAAAGTCGCAGTCAACTGCACAAAGGACACCAGCATCACTACATTTGCCGGTGTAACCGCTCCTTCACATCCGATCCCGCTAAGCTGGAAAGGAATTGCCTGAGATCGGCGTCACCTGATTATTCATGATGGAGGAAATCGTAAATTCATTAGGAAACTTTTCCCTCAGGCTCATTATGAGATAGCTCGAGGCGAATGTTCGGAATTGGGGCCTTAAGAGCTGCTAGTGGCATCCATTGATCAGCACTTTTTTTTTTCTTCCTAAGACACCGTGGAGACTCGAAACTCGAAATATGTATGTAACGGTGGACACACACACACACACATATATATATATATATATTCCATACATATTTAATAATTTTGATTGGTGGTGCTCGCCGATTTTGTTACCGCTATATTCGGTGCATGATCACAGTGGATGAGTCCAAGATGACAGCAACTGGCTTGGGTGATCATTGCACTGGCGCACGTCAAGTTTCAGGGGTCCCAGCTAAAGTTGCAAGTAAATTTTAAGAGTCTGACCACCCGTACACATGTATGTTTTAAGACAAAGTGCAAAATCCGCCAGTGCGCACATTGCTGAGGCAGTTCAAGAAATGCCGGCCGCGCTGGTCGGCAATGTGGAGACTCATTAGATTGACAATGTGAGCTTTGCACTTTGCAGGTAACAGGTGCATGCTTACTGCGGCAGCTCCAGAGTCGGTCACTGTAATCCTCTGACCTCAAGTCATAAAATAAGAAAGCTTGTATTTGGTCCCCTCTCAAACTTTTGTAAAACTTGTTTTTCTCCGTCGTGCATGGAGAAAGCGCTAGAGCGGACAATGAAGGAAAGTAGAGTAGTCGCACAAATTTCTGCACACGCACTGCAGCCTGCATTGGTGCTAATGGCTCCATATTTGGGGAATGGATCCTTGCATGGCAGATGAGCCACAAACACACGTGGATCATCAAGGACAATACAGAACAGCTGAGTATGATCAGCTCTACATGCAAAAGGTGCGGTTGTCCTTCAAATGTTGCAGTCATGAGATGCAAAACAAATTGCCACTTGGGCTCAGACGATGGGTGATGCTCAAGTTGTCATCGGAATGTTGCAGACGTCGGTTATCCTTCTTATCGCAAAGGTGGAAAGATCCAATGGGTAAAACAGAGTGATTCCCTATGTTCTGTAGATCGCAGTTTTGATGTGGTTGGACTCGAGAAGATCTACCTTTGGGTTCAAGAGGTTGGATGTTGATTCCTCCTATCATCAGCTCTCAAAGGGAAGGTCATCTGTGATATGAACCCAATTGGCGGTTTGTCTGGCATCTCAGGACGGAACAATTTCGAAAAAGACATCTCCTACAACTATCATGCCCAGTCGGGTACATATACGTAGCAATCGGAGGTGTTTTCCCCAATTCGGGAACCGCCGATATAATGGCAGGGAAAAATACCTATTTGAATATTTGATGATTGCGGCCGGATTCCTGCCCGCCGTCATCATGAGATTTGAAAGGAAAGCGTTTATCAATTTCCCTCCAGCCACATGGCTAATATGTAAATTGATAGCTGGCACGGTTGGCTGGCCCTGGGCTGTCGTGACGAATACCAAATCCATCACTAATGGATGCAAGCTGGGGAAATTCGGCATTCAAAGAGAAGTTTTTCCTTCTTCTCAGTCAGACGGACAACAATGCACATGCATACTGTTCATTATAAATATAGTTACATTCGAGGCTTGTTCGAAAAGGCACTTTTTCTGAAAAATCATATGGGGGCGGCCGGAGGTTTTGGCCTTTGGCCAAATTATTGGGATTTCATTACAAACAATTTTTCTTTCCAAAAGCTTTCACCTTTAACTCGAAGTTTTATAACACAAGGTCGACACTGAGAGTACAGTGAGAACAAAAGTGGGGTGAAGTGGTTTCCACGCTCCTTTCTGTACTGTCGTTTCGTGTCTTTCGTTTCTGGAATGGTTTAAAATTACAATATATTCGACACTGCTGAAGTCAAAAATGCCCATTGCCGAACAACTTTTAGATTATTGCTGGCTTTAAATATGTCCCTGGCCAATTTCCCATCCCAACAGAGCAAAATTGAAATTTTGGAAAACTAACCTCCGCATACGTGGAGAAGCACTGCGCAACATCTCAAATTAATCGACAGGGAGAGATTAGACACATCGAGGCCGAATATCATGCGACACCTACAGGATATGTTTAATGTTCCATTGTTTGATATTCAGTGAAGACGACGCTAATATTTCAAAGATGTATGATGCTGGGATGAGGGATTTTCCAGAATTTCAAGGGCCAAACGTGCAAACGGAATGTCCAGGGCCAGCTCATGGGTGGCTCGATTTCGCCAAACTATCGTGACCTGCTGACGTAACATTCGATATGAACCCGATGAGTCGCACGGTCTTGCGCATTCATACATGCGTGCTTACGTACGTGTATGCAGGTAGGTAAGTGCACGCATGCATTTTTTTTTCAAAACCACTACAGTAGCAGAAATACCGGTATTATTTGCAAGGAAAGACAGTTTTCTGCAAATGGAAATGATACACTGAAAAGTGAAAACCGCATTTCCATTTCTTTCACACGCACGTGAGTGCTCGCGTGAGCTACATTGTAGTAGTCGCAACTCTGTGCAAAAAAGCAGAATTGTGCATTTGCCAATTTACAGCATTTCATGTACACTGTATGTTAAGCGTCTTTTCTCTTTTTGTCCCAAATGCTACAGTGAAGGCATCTTCGGGATGCTTTTGGTGCAGACCACACAAAAACCTGCGGAATGGAGCTTCGCTTCCCTTCTCTTTCCACCGTTCAAAACCGTTCGGACTATAAATTTACCCAGAATGAACGACAGCGCTGTTAGAATTACGATCATAATCGACTGCACAGTGGCCACATCAACATGTCGACTGCACGCTCCAGTACAGTGGTGGTGGCGAATGTATTTCGAATGCAAAGAAGTTAGCAACGATTGGCAGAGACCGAGTCTCGCTCACTTCTAGGCCTCCGCTCCAATTAATTTGGCTTTTTTTTTAGTTACAGAGGCGGACCTTCGGTTTCTCTGATGGGGGGAAAGCATTAACGCGGCAATTCTTCAGTACATACAGGTCGATACATTTTTCATTTCCTTTCTCTCTCGTGCGGAATGGTTGATCAAGCTTCTTCTCTGCTCCGGACCCTTAGCGATCTTGCTTGCTTGCTTCCTCTCCTGATGGCGTTCCAATCAGCCCCAGAGTCAGCTAAAGATGCTCTTTGGCCATACCCGTCGACTTCTCAGAGGGAGCTAAAAAGTAAGAACATACGACGTGAGATACACTAAAGCACACAACGCGCATACGCGAGTAGACACACGTGTCCCCCCCCCCAAAAAAAAGATGTGTGAATCTTGAAGGAATGTTAAAAGTTAATGAGTTCACCCAGGCGGACATGGCAAAAGTTACCTAAACCTCGTGCTCATTAAGGCCACACTGGTCACCCCTCGTGTTACCTTTCCTCGGCTAAATGAAGTTAATCTTAGCGAAATATTATTCTGCTCACGAGGGAAGTGTGTACGCAGGGACCATCATAGGGGCCCTTCTCTCCTTTCTTTGTTTTCTCCTCCTGTAAAGAAAGATAATGAAAGAACGACGAACGCTGCTTGCTTTTGTCCCCCGTCCCTGGCTATAGGAGTCTTTTGCAAAAAAAAGGAGACAGAGAGGGAAATGAATAACACTCCCGGGAACGTACAAAGATAATGCACAAACACAGGAAGAGAGAGCCGGCAAGATGGTACAGTGGAGCCTCTGACTTAACCAATGAAAGTCAGTCCATCCAAATCCAGCTGTCGCTCCTGCAGGCTTCAAACTCATGCGGCTTATCAGGAATGCCTCGAGCTTGGATCCGTTAAATCGGAGCTTTACTGTACTACCACGACAGGGGAGAAGCCTGAGCCCAAATGCAAGCCAGTATGTATACAGATACAGAATGCTTATGTAGTTGCCTGTCTCTCTCTCTAGGCTTTTTTGTTGCAAAATAGTAATCAAGAGAACCTCTAATGTTCCAGGGCCTGTGGCCTCCGCGGCACAGCGTGTGCGTGGGTGTGTGTGGGTGCCTGAGACGGGCAGACAGACGGACAGTCGGACAGACATACAGACAGACAGACAGACAGACAGACAGACTGGTGAACAGACAGAGGGACAGACATACAGACAAACACACGGACAAACAGACAGACGGACAAACACACGGACAAACAGACAGACGGACAGACAGATGAACAGACAGACAGAGGGACAGACAGATGAACAGACAGACAGAGGGACAGACACACACGGACAAACAGACAGACAGACAGAGGGACAGACAGACAGAGGGACAGACAGACACACGGACAGACAGACAGACGGACAGACAGACAGAGGAACAGACAGACACACGGACAGACAGACAGACAGACAGACAGAGGGACAGACAGACAGACAGAGGGACAGACAGACACACGGACAAACAGACAGACAGACGGACGGACAGTCTCGTAATGTGGTTCCGAAATAACATGCATCTCTCCCTTTGTGATGTCCGTTGTTCTACCTCAGAAATTAAGTCTGTTTCCACAACACCCCAATTTGTCACACTTTTGCTCGTCGATCAAGGCCACGGTTGTGGCGGCGGCCGCAGCAGACGCCAAAGCCACCAAGTTCCTAACGTAATTTGCCCGCCATGTAATTAAGAAAATGAATTGCACCGACGAGGTATCGATCGGCCGCCATCCCTCCTTTCATTCCAAGAGGAGGGAGGAAAAAAAGCGTTTCTTGTGACCAATACTGCACTGAACAATGAACATGGCTTGACGCGCCGACCCGAAGTTGGACTCCGGGTCAGCCAGGGACGTTCTCATACGACCAGGGGTTTTTCGCCACATTTACGCGCATGACGCAGCGAGAGAGAGAGAGAGAGAGCGAGAGAGAGAAAGAGAGAAAGTTAGTTGTGCATGACCCATCATGAGCAGCAGCATAACAGATACATGCTCTGCAATTGTACAGGGTGCGGACGACAAAATGCGCTGGGTTAATCTTGCTGAAGTCATCACTTTGGTTGGGGACGAGACCTGAGATTTGTGCACCTTGTCAATGTTTCCTCTGGCGGCCTCATCAAGGCCGTGCGTGTTGCACATCCAGGCAAAGTTGGGGCGCCATCAAGATTGTCTTTCACAACAGCTATGGGGAGAAACGCACAAAATTTGGCATGCTCGCTGGATCTGGATGGAGTTGGCTGTGTACGGGAGCTCGTGGCGATCGCACAAGAATTGCTGCCGCTGTTCGACGATCAAGTGAGAGAGTGTCTTAGTGTCCGCAGCCGGTGCTGCACGTGCATGTGTACCTCCATGTGTGTGTGTGAGCGTGCCCTACATTGTTCCGGCGCTGCAAGCCCGGTGTACTTGCAGCATGTAGCAGTGCAATAAAATCGCGTACGTGGGGCCAAAAAAAGTTAGCTTAGGTCGGAATGAAAAGTTGCAGGTTGCTGCAACAACGAGCGCTGCTGTCTGCCTGCACTCATCTCCGACCGTGGCTTCAGCAGGCTGACCACGCCGGTCTCGGCGTGGCACCACAGCCCCCCCCCCCCCTTGCACATGTGCGGCCACTTGGACTGGACACTCGTCGTGACATGTCGACCAAGAACAAATACATATGTTCGGCCTTGAGAGTGTTATTCGTCGTCATAATTGGTTGTGTTATTCAGCAGAATTTCCTCCTCTTCTTATCGTTCATTTTCTCCTCACCAGACGTCTGGTGTGTGTTTTCTGGTCTCTCCTCTGCTGCCAACGAAATGAGAAGAGGACGTCGTGCATTAATGGCGGCACCAGTGCTGATGGTCAACACCCCGACCCTTCGTCGACGGGGGATTTATGGCGTCTGATTTCCCGGCCAGTCACACCTCATGGAACAGAATGGCAAAGCTTTTCAATCAGCAGGAGAAGCTGACGAAATAAATGGCTTCTGCAGAAAGAATATAAGAAAGGTCCTTGTTTGCTCTCTCGCAAGAAGTGGAATAATATTGGTAATGGACTAGCGACAATACAACCGGGTTTTATAGGGGCTACGTCGGCCAAAACGGTTCCCTCGTCCACTCAGGTATGGAACCTCTTTGTTTGTATGTCCGACTTGTACTTCTCCTGTCTCGCTTTATCTTGGTCCCTTTGCTACGCACGGAAAGTTTTCTTCGTTCAACAGAAAGTTTTTGTTCCTTTGGTCGATTCTGTGACAGATTGCTCATTTTCAATAGCCAGCAAAGGGTGCTAGGGTAAAACCCGTGGTATTTGATATCAGTTCCTGGAAGGTCCACGAAAAATGTCTAGTGCATGGTAGTTACCGACGTGGTTACGAAGGGGCAAGGTAAGTACTTGCAAGTACCTCTGACGACCAAGCAAACAGTGTTTACCCAGAAAGGATGCCAGTGCAAATGTCTGTAGACGCAGTCTCGTCCCGACAGCAAACGTATTTGTCTCGTCTCTTGGGGAACACCACACCAGCAATCCTTAATAAAACAAACTGATATTAGTCTTCTGATATCGGAGTCTTTCTGAGTAGCCAAAGGCCAATTCTTGCCTCTTTTCAATTACTTTCTCCTCCTTGCGCCGTCAGAAAGGGTTCGGTCCTTCTTTTTAGGCGAATAGTTGGAATTGTTTGGATGGAGAATACGTACACAACAGCAGCTAACAACTAATATCGGTCGAGGAGGAGGCGAATTCTTTTGACTATTGTCTTGAAAAACGGAAGGAGCTGTGGGAGCACGGACGTTTTCTCCCCAAATCGACAGGAAAGTAATTTCCGCAGGGCTGAAAGTCCAGCCTATATAGTAGAGCAGTGTATTGTTTTACTAGGGACAACAAATCTGCTTCCAGTTGAGTCAATACAGTAGAATTGCTGAATTAAACATGGTCACATTTATTTCTGGACTTTAATACCCTCAGTCTTGGAGAGACACGCAATGACGTAGTAGCATTTTTTTTTTTTTGCAACGTAGCCCCTAAAAGACTTTCCATCCCCCTTGCAATTCTTATTTCCCCAAGTCCATTTCCATCATGTTTATTCAGTTTTTACGAGCGTGGCCATTCGATTTCCCCCACCAACCACTCGCTCGTCCTCCTGGAGAGAGTGGAAGTGGGGAAGGCAGGACGGAAGGAAGAGATATCATGAATAACGACCGGCCATTCACGCAAATTCAATCACGCGCTATATGGGCGCGTGTGCGTTAGAGAAAGTATGTGTAGTATGCAGTGAGTAAGTTTACTCGACAGTACATGAAGCTCCGACCAGAGCGGCCTGTTCATCGTTCGCTATGAAAAATACATGTGTGTGTGTGTGTGTCTTGTCCGGTATGGAAGTAGGCAATAGTGTGAGTCAGACTCCCTCTCATGGGGAGGCAACCGGAGGAGTTAGGAGGTAGGACGTACCAGGGGAGTGGCAGACTATTAGAAATGGAACCAAAGGATGTGAGAACAACGAAAAGTAAGCGGAGAGATGCCACACTTGCTTATATTGATTGATTGCCTGTAAATACTAGAACACTTTGTTTCCTTCTTTCTCTGTAAGTCACGTGTGCCTTACAGTAGTAGAAAAATGACACAAACCTCAGAAGAGAGCGTTGGCCATTGGCTGCAAAGACAATGACGACACGTCCGAAGGAAAGTCACGGAGATGAGAGGGGATTCCACTTGAATAATATCTTCCAATTTGGCGGGAGATTTCACAGGTCTCAGACCTCTTCTCTCTCCAAAAAGGAGAAGAGGGGGACATCGGAACGTTGGCATCGAGATAGGACCCCCTGGGGAATTTTCATAGCAAGTTTTTCCCTCTTTTCTCCTTTTTTTTACCACCGAGGACCAAAAGGAGAGAGAAGAAACAAAAATTCTAGTCAAGCAATTCTGTAGTGTTCTCCTTCCTCCCATTTCCATTCTGCAACTCTTCTTCGGTTTGTCTCAGAGAAAGAGTTAGGAGGAGATATGAAAGCTGACCAAGCACATTGATAAAGTTGCGCGCTTCTAAAGTGGTTTTCGAGATGGGTGGAAGTGGAGAAATGAAGATCGTAAGCAGCAGGTGAATGAAAACGAGAGAGTCGCTTTTGCCCCAAAAAGTAAGAAAAGTTTGGATCTCCCCTTCCTTTTTTAAGGAATCAATTTTTGTAAGTTGAAAGTCGTTGGGGATGACACTAAGGAGGGAAAACGCTCTCATGAGACTGTTGCAGACGTTTCAAGCAGCCATTAGAGCCTACGCACGCTGATTGCGAGAAAGGGGGATGTGGAAATTACTAATGATGAAAAGCACTGGGTGTCCAAGTAAGCTGGGAGCTGAAGATACATGCAGTGTGCGTTACACATGTGTGTATACAAAAGCAGGGCAAAACGACGCACTGCGCAATAACGCTTTCTCCTTCTTTTCATTATTCCTCCTTCTTCTTTGTCAATAAGTCCCCCCAGCCAGTCAGGGGTTCACGCATGGCTGACAGCATCCAACCCCCCGACGACGACGACGACGACGACGACGACGGGGGCTGCGAGGCCGACGACGCCACTGGCAAGAAGAGTATTACTATAACGCGCGTAGGAATTAGTCTTCGCCATCAGAAATGCGATCTCGGCTGTACTAATACTACTCTTTTCGACTCCTCCAGACAATCGGAGCTTCCCTCTGTACTGCAGCCCAAGTTCGCAGTGCAAAAAAATGACCCATCCCCCTCCTTGGCATGGCAAGTGCAAGGAGGATCATAGAGCAGCCTTCATGAGGGCCACGCACTTAGAAGAACTGCAGTGAAGCGCCGATCACGCAGTTGCAGAAGTACACAGGTGCAGTGCAGCGGCTGCCAGCGGCTGTCAGCGGCTAAGACTGAGTGTGGCAACCACATCTTTTCTGTCCACTGCTGTCTGGCAGAGAACTTGCTCGGCTACATATTCTCCAGAGGCAAAAAGGGGAGAGGGCGGACGGATATGGTACGGAGAGGGTCTGAGAGTCTGATCGGGTAGGGGTCAGTCGGAGGCAGACAGCCAGCGGTTCTTCTTCTTTGTCTAATCAGTTGTGTCTGGTATGCGAGAGCGACCGATGCTGCTTTCTACTCTCTCTGTGTATCATCGTCCGTCACGCCTAAGCGGCTTTCTTTCTTTCAATACCAATCGATGCGGAGAGAAAGAAGCGACAGATAGAATTTGCATGCTTGCGAAATCGGGGACAAATTTGCAGGCCAATTGGCCGCTCCGCGCCAAGTGGGCCTCGCCACTGGTGGTGCTGCTGCAGTCGGTGTGCGCACGCGCGCATGCCTGCGGTGAAAAATTTTTGCAGACACCCTAACTTGGAGCGAGAGCGCAAGTATCTACACTAATGAGTAATGAGGAGCGGCATTAACAGTAATCCGTAGTCCGCAAGAAAGTAAGAAAAATTATTTTGTATAGCTAAGCTTCTATAGTTTAGCGGCAAGATGCTTCCATTTGGAAGCTACTCTAGAAAACTTCTTCTATGGATGAAACATGACGCTCCTGCTGCTTTTTCCCCTTACCTTCTTCTACCCATCCTCATATCCCTGTTGCCTTCTTCTGTTGCATTATTGAATGGTGGCTTTTTTCGGAGCCTTCTTTCAAATGGCATTTTCTGACTTCTCCCCTCTCTCCCTCTGCTGGCCGCTTGCCTCCTTCGACGTCAGATACAGTCAGAAATGTGACAAAAAGTTATGAACTCTATCACACACACGCACGCACGCACCCATGCACACACGCACACACACTCACAATGTGCGAGCGCGGCAACATCAAGACGCTGTAGGTATATATGGCCTTCTGATGCCGAGTTTCTAGCAACGTCTGGTTCTCTTCCTTTTTTGCGGGAAATAAGGTGATCCGTGTGCCAACGCAATATGGCACATTCGAACGAATGGACGTCAAGATAAGAAATTTCCTACACAAACATGGGGGCGCATTTAGACGGCCCTCCCAGTTTTTTACTGCGCAAATTGAAGGCCGGAGATCGAGAAAAAGGAGGGAAAAATGGAGGCCAGGTACAGTGGCATAGAACACACACACACACACACGCACACACACACACACACGCACACACACACACACACGCACACACACACACACACACACCCACACACACATGCAGGCTGAATGGATTTTTATAAATCCTATCTTGCTTCCCTTTTCTCGCTGCCATCATTTCTGGTCTACTCAGCGGACCAACGGACGAATCCCCGGATTATTCCCTCCCTGCATCAGCGGCTAAAGGCGCTCTGTTTTTGCTCATCTCTTTCTCTACTCTCTCAGCCATAATACATAGGAAAGTATAGAACTGTAGTATGGAGGTTTACACGTACGCTGTCCCTGCGGAGGAGGAGCTCGACGCGTCCGATGCGAAATTGGACGTGCGAACCTTTTTGCTGGGGGTCTTCTTTGCCTCTGTACTGCTGATCCTTTATGCGTGCGTGGAGTCAGGGGTTCCACAAATCTATAGGGCATAGAAATCAATGAATCCGTTCTTTATAGAAAACAAGAGGTGGGTCAGCACAGCGCATGGTACGCAATAAGTGAACCTGTTTTCCCAAAAATGTTATGGACCCTGCAAACATGGTACTGTGCCGTACGGTTACTACATGGGCAGTGCTGACCTCCTCGCCGGCGATTACAGCTGCAGATCACAGTGCAGTGAGTGATCTGATCGCTGCACCCTCTGTCGGGGAGCAAAACTTGAGTGTTGGTGCTCACGCCAAAGTGCATGGCAGCATTCGAAGTCGAGCCTCAAAGGTATGAGGGATGCATATGGGGACTTTCTAGACATGATTCTGACGCTTAGGAAGACTGACATGAAGCCTCTGCCGCCATGGAGGAAATTGCCGGCATTTGGATCCAGGACGGATGGTGCCACGTGGGTGAGGATGCTGGCGGTCATGATGAAAAACAGTACCCAAAATGCTTCTGCCTACATTCACGTGGCTTTTTAAGGGCACATCGACACAGGCACAGTTGGATGCGTTGCACACTTCTTCATGTCGAAGGTGATCTATGCAGTAGATGCTCATCGAGCTCAGCTATTTACACGCAAGGAAACCTTGAATCTGTGTTATCGAGGTCATTTTGCACTATGCGTACATGAGTGTGTGTGTACTCGTGTGTACTAGCGCAAAATCCAAGGTTACCTTACGTGCAGGTATTTAAGCAATTTTTCATTTATGTTTTCCATAGCCGGAGCCTGCGGCTGTTTCGACCCACCCCCCTGGCCGCAGGAGGGCGCTGCTGGTCTCGTCGAGACAGTCAATACGTACACGATGTACATAACCCAAGTTTGAGGAATCTATGCTGACTCTGCTGTTCGGTGTTTTGGCCTTTGGCCTTCCTGTTTGTGGCGGCATCGCCTAGGAGAAGAAAGAAGGGAAGAAGGAGGACTCACAAGACCCAAGAAAGCAGCCTGCCTATTCATCAGAAAGCATTCAGAAAGTTTTTTGATCAACTCTATCCATCTCCTGGGTGTATAGTGAAGGTAGTGCAGGTTTTGCCAGGGGGATCGGGGAAAGTTATCTTTCTGGACCTTTTCTCCTTCTCAGCATTACCACTGGGCTTGCAGATTTGCAGCCTCTTGGGGAGAAAGATTGTGCTTCTGCAAGATGGTGATACAGCGAGGGAAAAAAAGTCTCATTAGAGTACACGGAGCATTATGCAATGCTCAGAGTAAGAAGAACGACACTTTTGCCAGAGTTTTGCACTTGGTAAACTCTGTCAAATGAGTCTGGAATTTCAATTTCCTCCTGTGCCACACAACAATTCGACTTTACCCGACCGTGGCAACAAACTGTGCAATTTGCATTGTCGAGGCATTGCATCGTCGGCGCCATCACTTGACAAAGTGTGATGGATAAGCGCAAGTTGCAATTTCAGGCCAATTCAGTACATCACATTTGAAATTGCCTGAAAAAATGTGTGGCCAGAGCAAAAAGGGGCTCATCGCCAGACAGCGGCAAATTTTACGCACATATTCACGTGGTGAGAGCCTGAGAGTTACATATGTGAGACCAGGCAGGCAAGGGGTAGTTTGAATGATGATGCATGGCTTTATTAATCCGCACCGGAAATTGTCACTTTTTTCCTCTCTCTTCGCCTGAAAATGGTGACAGATTGCACTAAGCAGGAGTCTTTTTGCCGTAACAATTTCTTTCTACAGAGACTTCTGCAGCTGTCTGACCAACCATGAATAATGGCGAATTCAAATGTGAAGAAAATTTCCAAGTCTCTGGAAAGAGAGAGGCTTTTTTCTCCTTTCGTGCGAGATAACATTTCTTTGACAATTTTACTTCATGAGAAGCAGAATACGACAGTTGAACCACTCGTGGCGGCACTGAAGAGTAAAGCAGTTTAGACCACAGTACGTGCGTTGGTATGGATTTTCACCAAAAAGTCTTCTTACCTTTGTGCCAGAGAACAACAGTCCTAACCCATGCGTGGCTTCAGTGTGACTGAGCCCCACAAAGCCCCACGATCAGAGCTTGGGCATTGTTGGCTACGTAGTTCAAGCATATCCACGATGAAAAGGGAGAGAGGGGGAGATTTCAAAGGAATTAATTCTCTTGATTCTCCCATGGCTTTTTTAGGCGGCTGCAGCGGAGAGAGTTTGAGGAAGGGGAGGCTGCCCGTTTCGTTGGCTTCAACCCCTTTGGACGTTTTGGGCTCCCAGTCTGAAAGGACGTCAGAACAGGATCAGAGTCGGAGTCAGGACCAACTTGGGGGGGAAGGTTGATTCTTTTGAAATGATAATTAGGCCGATTCAAAAGTTCAAACACAATGGGACAAATATCCTGGCCCCTGCCTGCCACGTCCGCTTGGTCGAGGTGCAGAGAATCGACTGTTTTATCATTCGTGCTACATTGGGGGGGGGGGGTGACTCTTTTTATGTGAGAGCAGTAGGAATTCCATTTAGTCGCATTGTTGTTGTCGCAGCACTTTGAAGTGCGACTCTGGAATAGCACGCCTCTTCTGCTAGTTGCTGATCACATACATGTTGTTATGATTGGAGGACAGGCGAATTCTAGAAATTCGACCTTTACTGTAGAATCCCCATTCGTTGGATTGAAACGAGGCGTTTCCAGCACATGCGCACCCTGGGGAAAGAAAGGGTTGCGGCCGGGCGAAAGGGTTAGGGTAGAAACCAATCGATACTGAGCACCAGAGAGGAAAAGGCACGTTGCACTACAGTACGGATGCTGTCGCACCGCTCGCGCGTATTTCGTTTGCAGTGCGCATCTGATACGTGTAAATATGTCAATAAAAGGAAGGCTTTGCTTAAACCAGACTCTAAGTGACATGAGCGTCCAAGCAAGTGTCTGTCTGTGTGTCTGTCTGTCTAGGCGTGTGCATAGGGGGGAGATTTCCCCTCATGCTCTGTGAGCAGAGTCCATTTGTCAATGTTTAGGCGTGAATATGGAGTCATGGACAGGCAGGAGCAGCAGGTAGGAAACCATGGTAAGGATGGACGGACGGAGGGGGCCTCCTTACAAAGCTACTCATGCGAATTCAAGTGAAAACTTCATCTGATATGATCTTTTCTCTGCCGCAGCGAAGAACTGATGCTAGAGTAGAAGGAATAGCGGTATCACCGTACGTGTGTGAAGCTAAGCAGCAATATAGTGAGTGATATTTGATCGAATCATCATCCATACTGTGATACAGGTTTATACTGCAGCCTCTGGCTCTGTGCAACGATTACTGCGAGAGCAACTGGAGCAGTCAGGTACTCACGTAGTCATCGTGCATCGTTCCAATCTGGGGCCTGCTCTTTTTTTCCTACACCTCGGCAGCAGTTTTGTCTGACGAGCGATGACTGGGCCAGGTGGTCATTACCATTCAAGGCCACCATACCAATGACGTGAATATCGCTTATGCTGGACGCAATATTCCTAAAGCCTCTCTGTCCATCAAACTGCCGAGCCGAGCCGGGCCGAGCCGAACTGAGCCGGGCCCTGGCCCGCACTGCACTAGCCTGGCGGTGGTGTGGCCTGCCAGGTCCGCTATCTATGGCGAGTTTTTGCCTCTCCGGCGGCGGCCCGGGCAATCCAATTTATGTGAAACCTTTCCCTCGTAGGAAAAGACATGCATTAGGATCAGCTGCTGCATTGTGAGCTGTGTGGTCCGGGCAAAAAGCACTCTAAATGGATTCCCCATTATCATAGCTGAATGTCCGAGATATGCCATCGAATTTCTGCGTCGTTGAGAGGACTGGCAAACCCCTTTGACATAAATGAGATGCCGCGAATAGGCGCACGACGATTTCTCTTTATGTGCTGTCCGATCACGTCTTAAGACGCGGTTGCACCGGGGAAAGTTGCGCACGGGGCCGTTTCTATTAAGGAGTCCGCCGCGACAAAGCGTCACGTAGCCGCTCAGGAAACCTGTAGTCATCCGAGGCACTCGGCAGTCATCGTCTCCGTCCAAGTACGAGCGCTATGCACGACTTTTACGTGTCGCTTTAAGGAGGGATTGGAGAACTCCAATGCCAGACATTTTCATGAGGAATCTCTTATCTAAATGTGCATTTGTGCCCTGTCTTGCAGCGCACGCTGTGCTTCGTCCCACGCACGCACTGAGCGCACAGTAGCGGTATTTATATACTCATAGACGCTTCTACGACTTAGTTTCACCGCGAGAGTTCTATTGATAAATGTGCCATCGCCTTTTCAGCCTCCTCTTTTCATCCTCTCCGATGAAATTCTGGAGCATCGAACGTGTTCATTTGGAAAGTTGCGCAGTAAATGAGTCATGTCGGGAGAAGATTATTCCGCCAGTAGCGGCCTGCTGAGGCGAACTCGTCCCTCGCTTGGGGGGTGCTCCCCGCCCCGGCTGCCGAGGGGGTGCCGCAGCAGAGCGTGAGCAGGGAAATCTGTCCCCACTGCGCTCAGGTATGGGACTTTCTTCCTCTTCTCATTTGTCACTCGGTCTCCTCTGAAGCATCGCGATTTTTTTTGACACATGGCCGGATTATTTAATGCCTGAATTGAAATCGCGGTCGTCGTCGTCATCGTTGAAAGGGGGAAATGTTCGCGGTAATGGCAATAATCGGATCCAATTTTTACTTGCACGCACGCGCGCGTCTTCTTTATGTATGTAGGCGCTGCCGACAAGCGAGAAAGTGTGGAAATTTACCGCAGAAAACGCGCAATTCAACGGTTTAGGCACTCTTTTCAGGCGTTCCACTATAACGTAGTAAAAATGTTAAGGAAGCCATTGGAGTGCAAAAATGTTTTTCTTTGATACGACTCACGAGGGCTGTCTGAGCAGCAGCAATTTGACTCCAGTTCTCTTCTTTTCAGCAAGGCGTGACAAATGAGAGAAGAAAAGGAATCGTTTTGATCGATTCACCCAGCGTGTGACTGAAGCAACATTTCCAGACTCTCTGGGTTTCAATTAATAAATTGGCTCGTTCGTCCCACCTGAGCTACAAAGTCTTGGAATAGCGGTGGAGTGTGAATCTCTTGGTCTTTGAGCGCAGACAGACTTGCAAAAAAAATCACTCTCTAATAAATAGCCCAGTGGAAGTGGTACTTAAACAAGAGGGCAGCCAGAAGGAGTCAGGGCAGCCAGACGGGTGGGCGGGCGGGCGGGCGGGCAGGTGAGGCTCCAGAAGGAGGTGGGAACGTGCTTAAAGGGATAGGCAAACAAAGAATGGTCTGGAAATGAGGTTAAAGGAGGATATTAGGTGACTGAAGGAAAGAAAGAGAGGGAAAAAGTTCACTTTTCCCACCTGATTCACCTATGAAACCGGCTGCAAAAGCTGCTTAAATGACGAGGTGGGAGCTTCCCCCTCGTTCATATTGCACGATTCATTGATCTGAAATCGAAATTTCCCTCCCTCCACCCGGATGTTTTGCTGCCAGAATGATCCGGGCCTGGATGGCTTTAAATTTTCACAATTTGTCTTGGTTCGACTAATGGATCTTCTTCAATCTCCTTCTTTTTTCGGGAAATCCATTGCGAAAGATGAGGTGAGGGGGGAGTGGACTCATTTGTAAAATAAGAGTTTGCGTGTGCAAAGCTTAGAACTGCATCAAACATACGCAATCAGCCCTGTGAAGAGAAAAAAAGATCCTCTTTTTTGAGGGTGTCGCTGGAGATGCCGCTTTGGAGGTTGGCTTCTCGAGCAAGCAAGAGCTAAAAGTGCATCGGAGGCTCTTTACTTCCTCTCCTAAAATGCTCGGTTTTGTCAGAAATTATGGATGAAATATTCATCTCCTCTCCCCTCGCTATGCAGCAGTGCATCTGCGCTTTTATGGCGGCGTTTTAGAGAGTCTAAAATCCGCCTTTTAAAAGCTTCTTCAGCGAATTGCGTCTACCAAAACATAATAACCTTTTTTTTCACAAATGTTATGCTTGATGCCTCCAAAGGTTTTAAACGAGATGGAATGGCATGGGTCCTTCCCAGCAGATAAATAGGCATTCTTAATCTTTTGTGCAGAGGAAATTGTGGGAAAGCGTTAAGAGATTTCCCACTTTTTATGGCGTGTTGCAGTGTAAGAAAAAGAGAAGACAAGCGCGCACATTCCACTTGCTCGTGTATGTATTTATGTATAATGTCTTGTACGTGTACTGTCTGTCTGAGCACAAGTCGGGTGGGATGTTTTCCAGTGGTTCTGTGCACGCCCGCACGCCCGCTCGCCGCCCCTCCGGCCCGCCTGCCCGCACCTCATGACGTTATGCAAAGTGATGTTTTGAGTGACAGGCTCAGACTCCAAGAGGCTTTTTTTCCAAGCCTCCCTCGCCTCGAGCGCAAGAACGATTGTTTTGCCCCAAATTCCCTAGGATTGCCACATCCTGGCCAGACAGATCTGACGCCGTGAGTCTGCTGTTGTTGTTGTTGGCCTCCCTGCCCATCTGGGGCCAGCCGCACCTCGCAGCCCTGATGCTCTTGACCGAGCTGTCAAAGCCATGACTATTCAAATTGGCACCCATCTGCATGAGGAGGCGGCCGACCTGACTGCGGCACGCTGGTTGCCAGCCGAGCCAGTAGTGATGAAGTGAAGGAAGCTCCTCCATTCGAATAAACAGAGCACTGTTTTCACCCCAATTGGTGTCAGTCGAGCCTTTTCTTTCCAGCATCCAGGAGATTTTGTCCTCTTATCTTGTCCACATTTTGCTGCTGCTGCTGCTGCAAACGTCCTGTGAGAGGCTCTGGAGACTTTTTGGTCACGGATTGGCAGATATTCAAGGAATTCACACAAATCGCCGCCGACAGAAGAAGCACACGCAAAAAAGTAGGATGGGGACAAAAACGTCCGGTAAAGGGAAAAAAATTTATGGTCTGCTTTAACCTCGTTTGACTAATTCCGATGGAGAAGAAGCGTCATCAGAGATCGTTCTGACAACGTCGAAGCTTCTTTATCTTTTTGGAATAAAAGAGGACGGTCCGAGAAACTGTGTGTGTGCTTCTTCTTCCATTTTTGGTCTTTGGTGGCGCGGATTCAAAGCGATTTTCGTGCGCTCGAATGCAATGACAAATGGCTTTTGGGCTGCCCAGTCGATTTGTTTCCCCATTGTATGGAAATATCGAGAAAAAGTCGATCGCGCAGCATCATTTGGGACCGAGACTCGCCCAAAAGCCCTACGATGAATAGTCGTGAGGAGACTTTAAAAGCATCTCTCGTTCTACCTGCTGACGTACAAGTCTGGTCGAGTTGAGGACGCTGGCCGGACAGTAGCAGTGCGAGGTACAACCTCGACAAAGAGATGAGGGGAGCAATTTTTTTTATTCGGATGATGATCTTAACATTCCTGCTGTCATTTCACCAAGAATTGTGGATATCAAGGGCGCGGTTAACGTTTGGGTGCAGTCAAATGTGTGTTTTGCCAGTGTCAGCGCGTCTTCAGATGAGTTAGTAGGGACGGCAAAGTGGCGCCAAAGTCACTGCCCAAGTCCCGCAGGCTGTGACGAAACATTGCCACGTCCTCCACGGCCGCCGCCGCCGCCGACTTTGGCGCGTCTTCGCACTCCGCGGGGTCGCACTGCAGCTTGGCGGCCAAGGAGAGGAGACAGGAGACGACGGTGGCGGCGGACGTCAAGTCCAAAATTGGCCTGAATTTCCCTAAAAGCGTCCTGTAAATTAAGGTGAGAGAGAGAGGGAGGGAGCAGAAATGGTTCTTATGCTGAAGTGGTTTGATTGTCCCATTGTGACAACAAAGGGAGAGACGTCTGAGAGCAATTTTGAATGTCCATCGCATAAGAGAGAGAAGTGGGCGATCGAAGGGAGGGAGGAGGACTCGCCCATGTCGAGATTCCAAAATTGGTAGCAAAAAAAGGGAAGATAAAAGGGAGACATTTAGAACTCCAATGAAAACTGTGCTTCTCCCTGTAATTTGGTCGTCTTAGACAGTTGGATCTGAAGCATGTGCGCGCGCGCGCGCGCTCAAGCGTGTGTGGGTGCAGTTTGAGTAGTTTTGGCTCAAGAGGGGAAAGGAAATAATTTTGTTTCTTGGATAATTAGCACGAATCTCCTCTCTGTGCCTGGAGCAAACACTCGAGTGCTGGAGAAGACGCAGAATAGGAGGGGAAACCTTTTGAATATGTTTATTCAAATGGCTGCTGCACCAACTACCTCTTGACTGCTCTCTCGAGGACCGTGAGGCTGAATATTCAAGTGGGTCTAATCGGGCAAACACGTCGGAGATCACGTTTTCCCACATTGTGGGAAATACGGTAAAAATCCGGCTGCTCCGGGCAGAGACGCCGAAGGGATAAAGCTGGGGTTTCGGGGAGTCCCCTGGCCTCCCCGGCCGGCCTTACCCCTATGAGGATCATCTACTGGAAACGTAAAGAATGTTAAGGTGAAGAGAGAGGCAAAAAAAAAGAAAAGAAAAATTAGCGTTCTATGGACCGTGACAAATCATCTTGGTTGTTTGCAAAACTTTTAGGAAAAGATCATGCAGTTATGCAATTAACATGTGTGCGTGCGCGTGGCCCCGGCTCGGCATAATTTAGTACTGCTAGTAATTAAGTCATTCTGGACTACCCGAAATAAGAGACTCCTAAAATATTCTTCCTACGTGAGCCAGGGACGTAAGAGGATGTGAAGACTCAGCAATTTCACAAGAATATTTCTTGGCCGTGAGTCTTATGATGCAGTCAGCTAGCCCAGTGGAGTGGAGAGACTTTGGTCTCATACACGTTCAAGGGCCATGCAGGCATTAGTGCAGCGTGCACAATGTGGCTCCAGGCAGCGCGGACGTGCTTGCGTCCAGACAAGTTTCGCCTCTCCATCGGCGCAAGCATCGATGCACCCGGGCATCTTCCTCGATATTCGGGGTAACGATACTTGGCAATCTAAGCGAAGCCAAGCAGCTACGGACTCATTCCCTCCTTTCCAGCGCGTTTTTCTTAGTCGCGATTTTCTTTCAGTTTCCTACCTACGCTGAGGCAAAGTCTCGTCCAGAGTATGGAGTTTTGCCCGGTTTGGGCTACCTAGAAAGTGTCCCTGCGTGCATGTGTGAGTAGCGTCGGGGCACAACAAGCGGTCCCGCCGGCGCGGTCGACGCTGGATTTACATAATTCTCCGCTTTGCTTCGTGCTTTATGCCCGTCCCGACCAATGGGCCCACTCTTCGCCAGCCCCGGTTGCCCAGCGGCGTCGGCAGAGTGCAGACGTGCCAGAACCAGGGCCAAAGCAAAGACACTTTTGATATGCAAAGCTGCAAAGGAGGCGAGAAGGCGGAGTCTCAGCCGCCGGCCAATCAAAGCCACATTTGCATGTCAGCTGGGCTTCGAAGTACGACTCGACTGTGAACGTCGTGATTGAGATATAAAAGGGTTCAGTCCGCCCTCCCGCCCTCCCCTCCTCTCCCCCACTGCACTGGACGAATTTCACCGCCTCCCCCCTTGCGTGCATGCATGACTGGCAGAAATGGGGGCAGGGGGAGGGGGTCGAACTAAGGAGGGGCGAATAGATGAAGACCCTCGCTAGAGGTACTCCTGGCCGCAGTACCTGCTTCTGTACTATGTCCGGCACTCTGGCGTGCTGTAAGAAATGCAGAGGTTATTTACGTTGCTTTTTATAGCAATATCATGGTAAGGAACGCATTTCGCCGAAAAAGTTGTTGGCAAGATCTCGAAAATTGCCGCCATAATCATCGCTGACCAACGGGAACGAATGCGATTAGCGAAATAAATAGGAATAACGGGTAGTGAGACGCAGAAGCAGGAAAGCAGGAGATCCCGGGAGGAGATTCCTCCAGTAGTAAAAGCTGCAGTCCTTTTTCGGTCTCTCCTACACTGTGTGGCAAAGGCAAGCTGGTGGCTTCTCCACAATGCCACTGTTTGCGATGTTTTTGCCTGACAACCCTGCGTTAGCACTGGAGAGGAAATATGTAAGTCGAGATAACGAGGCCGTTTGGCCGGCCAGATATCTAATGGCCCCAGTGAGTCATATTTTCATCCCAAATGCCCCTGTTATCGCAATAATTGCGGCGGCGCTCAAAGGATGCGACGACCGACTTGCTCGATCGCGCGGAAATACGAAAAAGAAGCACTCACGTGCCCACTTTTTCTTGAGAAATGGAGAAAATTTTATCAGTTCCTATGAGAGAGTCGAAATAATACGATTTTCTCACTGGCCACAGCGCCAAAGAGGACCCCTATTTTTAGTACGACAACTGTGTGTGCGTGTGTGACTTTGCACGCCAAGGGGCGCGCTTTTGGCAGGCACGCCCGTGTTCGCGTCCACGTCCGCGTCTTCGCCGTCGCAGGCGTGCGTGAGAGGGGCAGATCTATTAATTTTGCATAGTTACAACATTTTCTCTCCTTAGCCCAAATGGTCTGCGCCACCCCGAAGGAGGCAAAGTGAATGCCCCAATGATCGCTATCTCGGAAATGAGCATCAGAAGAAGAAGCTGCGCGCAGGCAGAAACAGAGAATCACGCTTTTAAACAAGAGGAGAAAATTCTAATTATTCAGATAGCATCTTGCCCAGCTAATAATAATGAATTGGATTCGTTTCTCTACGTGACAGACTGAGGAGAATCGCGCGATGAATTGACTACAACGGAGCTCCACTGCTGCAAGAAAGATCCGCTTGCCACATCCTGTTAGCATTGCCGGGCCTGTCAGGGTTGCCACATGGCCAGACTTGAGTGTCCTGGACGCGGAGAAGTCTTTGGGTGGAGTGTTTGGGCCGGTTTTTTGACTCTCTCTCTCTCTCTCTCATTTCGTGTTTGACCGATTTTGAAAACTGTTCGTTCGTGGGTTTGGCCGATTTTGAAAATTCTTGAGCTTCTACGTATTAGACCGTTGGTGGCCGCCGGCCGGTCTCGCAACCCTAGGCAAGATCGTGCACTCTGCAACAGAACACACGTGCAAACCCATTGAGGGCACCAACTTCTTTGAGTGTCATACTGTGGCGCGGTACAGAATGTATCGTGACTTGTGCGCCGATCATGAACTCATGTGGCTGACGTTGGGCCATGACATTTGTGCAACGTGTACTTACGGGAGTGCGAGCGCACCCTGGGTGGATGCTGGAGAGGGTGCGGAAGGTTCACTTGCCACGCTCTGCAGAAGAGTCCAACTAGGCAAAATCTCACTCTTCATTCGTTTTCTGCGTAACAACGCAAGACTCCTCTGTACTCTCGCTCTCATCTAGCGTGCGCACTCGTTCGCTTATTCAGGAATGTCAAAAGAATAAATACGTGATTCATCCATGCTACGCAAGGCTCGCTCGTGACCCTCGTGCACTGCGCGCCTAGGCCTGAAGTGGAGTAGTTATTTTATTCGAATGACGGAAAGTCGAATAAGTCCTCATACATTTCTTCGTGACATCACTCAGTGCGAGACTTCACCTCCAGAAGGAACACACTACAGTACCTGAATGCAGATGCAGCCCATACTGAAAGGATTCACCCACGATCTGATATATTTAATATCATGAGGTCCAGGGTTTTGAGAAAGAGCCATAAGAGAGTGATTTAACTCGTCCCACTGCGCTCCTATTACATAGACTCTGCTCCCCCAACGCTGATCCACTTTCAAACTTTGATGGCCTAGATGAAGGCTTTTTTGTGCTGTTTGATTTCATGGGATTTTTTGTTCTTCTTCTTCTAGGTATCAGTGGTTCACAGTAGCCCGAGAATATTGCCCTTATCTGTCATCAATGCTGTTGAAAAAGCCGAAAACCGCAATGAATAAACCTACCTGTACACAACACATTGAAGTACCGATTGTTCGTCTTTAACCCGAATAGTCCACACCCCTAGCGTGCACATTTACTCAACACCTATGAATATGATGTCTGCCTTGATGTGCTACGTTCAAAGCACTTTTTGCTTAATGTGTACTCAATGAAGTCATCTCTTCGAGCAAAGTCCGAGGCAAACATCCATTTGCATAGCGGTCTTTGATCCGGATTTTTCGTTCGCTCCTCTAGATTGCGCGCGTTCACTTACTTATTGCTGGGCTCTTGAGGAATGGCTGTTCATTACTGATCCACACCCAGGACTGAGAACGTGGGAAAAGCTGCGGACATAACAAGGAGAGGAGCGTTGAACAAACATAATTTGGGGTAAGGAAGAAGAGGGATATTTGCAATTTTTTGGCGCGGGCTTTGTGGCTGCCCCCTTTTTTTCGGCTGTGTGAGACGCTGACAATTTTTGGAGAGGTTGAGGCTACATCCAACTCCACCAGATAATACTGGCAGAAGTTGTGTCGGCAGCCAAAGATCAGACACTGAACGTCCTCTCTCAACAGCACTGTTCATTCGAAGGCACAGATCTACAATCGGTGGCAAAGAAGCAGCTCTCCCTCTTTTTTTTTTGGCTGGAACAGTAGCATATTTCTGTTCTGTGTCTGGTGGAGAGAGTGCACGGGCGAGTCGGGTAGAGCACGGAGTGACTTTTTTTTTCTTTTTTTTTTCCAGGCAGAGGGAGAAAATTCCTGGTCAGTGGGTGCGCAAAAAAAGCGCCGAATTTTGTATACTCATTTCGCTAACGACCGACTGGAGCCGGCGAAAAGCGGGTGAATGCAAAATTGGCGGTTGTCCAGTGACAGGCGAAACATTAGTAGAGTCGCAACGCACTCATTTGGTCGGGACGTCGTTGTATTTTGCATAAACGCCGACCATCCATTACGCACATGCGATGATTCCGCGATGGAAAAGAGATCAAAGGCTGACTCGAGTTCACTCTGGCTCTCCATGTCACCTTCCCTCAGTCTGCAGCTCGATAAAAATGCGATCGCATGATTCTTCCTAGAAAGTCTGAGTGAGCGAGCGAGCGAGCGAACGAACGCTTGTCTGGGTTGTCTGTGTCGTACGAGCTCTCCAGGTCTCTGTTTGTGGCCCAATTATCTCTGCTCTAAATTAATGTCTAATTCAGGCCGTCCAGCGGCTGCTCCGGCGGCTGCTCGGGCGGCTGCTCGGGCGACCCATGTGTGGGTCCCCCCCCTTGGCTGCCTGCTGAGTGATCCCCATTGCTCTGGTCAGGTGGTCATTAGACCGACGCTTTTTGGGAAAGGGAAATGTATGAAGTAGGTAATAATAAAAATCTAACGGATGTCTCCTTTTTTTTGCAGGGAGGGGGAGAAGGTGTAGCCACTGGCCCAGCAAATATTTGTTGTTGTCGAGGATGCTGCTTGCTGAGAGAGGCATCCAGATGTTCTTCCCACCTGCAGGTCGTTACAACTGCGGTTACTTCAGTGGCATTGAAGAGGTTATGGACTGCTCTGAAAAGCTGGAGGAGGAAGAAGAAGAGGAAGAAGAAGGCAGCCTCACTAAGGCAGCAAACAACAATGAGCAGCCTATTGACTTGTCCTTGAAGGGCTCCAACCACAGCCAGTGGAAAGAGATGGCCGACTTCGCCAAAGAGTTCAAGTCTCGGAGAGTCAAGCTCGGACTCACCCAAGGTGACGTGGGAGCCGCCATGGGCAAGCTGTGCGGCAGCGACTTCTCCCAGACCACGATCTCCAGGTTCGAGGCACTCAATCTCTCGCTCAAGAACATGTCCAAGCTGAGGCCGCTCATAGACAACTGGATGCAGAACGGTCAAGAATCTCATCGTCGGTCATCTGAGGTCATGAGCGGGCAGCTGAAGCGGCGGAGGAAGAGGACTTGCATCGATTCCACAGCGAGAGATCTGCTCGAGCAGTCGTTCAACTCCAACCAAAAGCCTCTGTCACAAGAGATGGCGTCCCTGGCCAACAGCCTCAACCTGGACAAGGAGGTCGTTCGAGTCTGGTTCTGCAACCGGAGACAGAAACAGAAGAAGAAGGCTTCTTCTTCCACTACCAAAGTGCTTTAATTTACGCAAGATCTCAGTAATCTGACTTCGAGAAGAGTTGCAAACGAGAGTTGCTCTGATACTCGTATTTCATGCTTGCGTGCCTTTGGGTCTTTTGCATCCGGGGCTGCAGAGGAAATTTTTCTTACTGGTCTCGCTCACTCGAGCCCTGAATACAAATTTCATAAATAGTCTCAAATGTCCAGTTTAATGGCCAGGGTTGGCACAAAGCATGCGTGGGTAGTTGAGAACATTTCGACGCCTACTTATGCACACCGGCTTGCAGAGTATGAAGTCTCGGAGCAGTGACGTCTTCATTCTCTGTTCATGGTGAGGTGTGTCATCCTTGCTGGGAGTGCTGAAAAGTCTGCCCCCCCTTATTGAGGGTGGTTCCCTCGTCTACGATAACACATCTAGATATGAAATTTGAATTGTCGACCTCCTACTGCGCCGTAGGCGAGCAAATGGCTCTATATATTTCCGCCCGATGGTCAAAAAGTCCGCGTGGAATTAAAAGCCATGAAAATGAATGAGAAAGGGTTGGGGCTGAAAATTCTGACATGAGATTGTTACTTGTTAGGACAGTGTTGTACACACTACAGTAAAGTACGGTGCAATGCAGTGCAGTGCAGTGCAGTGTGGCACTCCACTCCTATGGCACATTGTTCACTGTTGCAATTGACCAGGCAACAGCCTGCCAGGGGTGAGAAAAAAACTGTTCGCGGGAGATGTCAGAACAAGAGCTTAATAAAATTGCCCTTCACGACGTAAGAACGAGGGATTGAGGGGAGAAAAAATGAGGGAAGATATGAATCATGTATGACGATAGCTTCTCTCTCTCCAACTCTCTCCAACTCTCTCCAATCAGGGACTCGAAATGTCTGACCAGATCGGCAAAATCGTGGGGTCGTGTGGACAGCAAAGAACGCTCACAGTTCAACTTTGTACATCAAAACTCAGTTGCTCAATACATGGAGACGACGACGAGCTGCAAATCTCTTGTTCGACCATCGAACCTTGCGCTCAATCGCCCCGAATGAAATTTTTATTTTACTCTTTTCCCCCCTTTTTACTCACATGGGGAAAATTTTCCCCATTTCCTCTGTTCAACGAGGTCGAACGGAGTTCTTGATTGGGCCAATTTGACTTTCAATTCCAAGGAGGGGAAAGGATAGAAATGAAATATGTTCAGAGTGCAGAGATCAAAAAGTGACTGAAAATGGTTGCATCGCAGTGTTTATCTATAGTGCATATAGAGAGACACTGGACATATACAAGTTGTCAACTGTGGCGTCGGACACACGGGTGTGATGCTATTTCAGGTATTTCCTGGAGGTGTTCGACTCACAGTCGAATAATTCTTCTTCGTTCTGACAGAATATAAGAGGGAATTGGTACAGTGAGTAGCTTTTTTTTTTTTTTTTGCTCAGACGCAACTGCGACTGACCACATTACTTTTCTTTCGGAGTTTGGCATTCACTACCTCTCTAACAGAAAGCATGATATGGTGACTGGAGCAAAAATGTCCTCTGTTTCAGGAGAAGTTATTGGACTGAGCTGAAAACTGCTACTTACATTATTTACATTTTGGATTAATCCGAGAAGAAGCCTACAAAAAAGCCAGTCATTGTGCGAGTGGATACCTAATATTCTGGATGGAAAGTTGGACTCAAAAGGGAACCCTTTTTCTGGCACACGTAATCCTAAAACGTACGAATGCAGTGCGTGCATGCACTGTACAGAAAAGCTTGACTCTAGGGTAAACGGACATGCCGAGTGATGTCACTTAAAGTGATAAGAGCCCGTGCAAATAGTATTTACGACATTAGCACATATGTATGTATACTGCATATCACTAGGATACTAACGTACACTCAAAGTCATTTGGTGAGGCTATACATGTTCCAGCAAATTCGTGCCTGATATTTAAGTACTGACGTCGGATTGCACAAGCAGCGCGAAGTTCTGCCTTCGACACCTTCTATCTAATGCACTCTTGTAATGTTAGACAACCGGGATCACAGCTACTCGACGTTGTTACAAACTGATAATGATTGTTTTTGCACGAAAAAGAATTACGTTGCACGTTCGTCGGCCTCGGAGAACTTTGCACTCAATTCGAATATGGTCACGGACCCTTGGACTATTGCACCCAAGCAGAACTATAACTTTGAACTATAAGTTGCCTTCCTTGTACTTTTGACGTATACATATGTATGTTTTAGCGTCAAGGTGTTTCACTGCCACTACTTTGCCCCCCAATATTTCACTACTACCTCTTCTTCCTTTTGCTGATTGCTGATTGAGTCAAACCACACAATGCCTGCATTCGTACGAGCGTCCTTCATTGCGATTACGCTCCTTCCGGCCGCGAGGGTGGCACTTATGGATGCTTTTAAAGCTCGTGTGCGTGCGTGCGTGCGTGCGCGGGTGCGTGCGCGTCGTGTCGTGTCGTGCGTACCGCGACGAAGTCACAACCCAGATAAAACTACCTGAGACACAAGATAAATTATGCCCTCTTCCTTGCTTTTTCCACCCGACTTTAAGAGTCTGAAGGCTCGTGTACTCGGGCATAATCGGTCCTTGTCCTCTGCCGCCGATTGCCATCGACCAACTTCTGCCTTACGTCGTAGTTCGCCTTGATCCGCCTCCGACTCGAGCACCATCAAAAGTCGTGTCGTTTAAACACTTCTTGAGCCCTTAACTTCTGGCAGGCAGGGCAATTTGGCGTCGTTCTTTCCACCACTGCTCGGCTGTGGCGCAGGAATAGAGACGTCGCGTGAACGAAATCATCTCATCGCCAGGTAGCGGCGGCGGCAGCGGCAGCGAAGGCAGCAACGTGGCCTCCACATGCATTATTCCAGCCCGGTGCTCTGTGTACATAATGTGCGACTACCGAACACACATTCACAGGCTGCAGCGTGGCAGGAACACCCTCTCATTTCCTTATCAATTACCAGGACTCCCTAATCAACCCAGTGCAGGGACTGTGCATGTGTGTAGCGTGCAGCCGAGATTTTTTTATGCTTCATGCACGGCAGACGAGGTTTCCTTTTTCGATCTTGCCCAGGGTGCATCCACACGATCGTAACAACACATATCTCCAATCACTGGTGTTCACTGCGGCAAGACTAACACATGCCGATGCGCCCCCACCATGAGCGGTCTCAGGTGCAACGAGCACCGACCGTTCTGGCCGCCACATATCTTTCTGCCCGTGTGTGGATGTATTTTCCGCATCTATCATGCGCGTGTTCATGCTAACTGATCAGCCGTGGTGTTGCTGTTGCCCTCGCATGAGTGCACTAACCAGCGGGCCATGAATATGGATGAGGCGGAGAAGAGAGTAAGCGAGGATGATGTTAATTTTATGCTTCTCAATTTACACCTGTTTGGCTACCGCCGCTGCTGCCTCAGTGAGCAAGAAGAAGAAGGAGAAAAAGGGGTGTTGGTAGCACTATGGTAGCACTCCATAAAGGTAGAGAACGTTGCTCCGGCGTTGCAACAGAGGCAAGCGGTCGCCCTCGACATCCAGGCTGAGTCCACCACGGTCAGCTGGAGCCTGAGACCCTTGAGGGGTCTGCAATTAACTCTCTATCCCGGGCTAATTGTGGACTTGCAATGCAAATGCGAACCCTTCAATTCGCCGATCAGTGAGACTTTTTCTCAAAGCAGCCGGACAGTAGTAGACCAGGGAAGGGTATATGCAAAACAGGCTCGCTTTATCTCACGGATAAGAAAGTGTAATTATGTTGTAAAAAGTTACAGCCCCAAATCTGAATTTCAAATCCTCTCTCGCTCTCCTTTTTACGTTTACTATCATCGTTTTTTACCTACTACAACTTGGCAGCCTTCGTCGTCTACTTGACCTTAATATTCGACCTCCGATATCGATTTCATCGCAAAAATGACGGGACGATTCGAAGGCCGATTCCCTCTCCAAACTCCACTTTTCAAAGTCGTCGTCGAGCTTTTCGGACCCTCTGCCCGCTGATTGACAGACTAGCACCCAATCTGTCTTTGTAGGCGGCTCATTTCCAATGCATTCCTGACCAATCCCTCGCGTCCTCATGAATATTTTCCCTGTGGTCAAAGTGCCTCGCCGCAAGCGAGCCAACTTGTGCAGAACCAACTGGCTGGCAGGCGGGCAGGCGGGCGGGCAGGCCGGCAGACAGCCCAGGGTTTGGCGCGTGCAACGTGCATGCATTCCAGATTGAAGCAACAACGACGCAATTTACTCTGTGTACTCCTCAACTCCACCTACCTACCTACCTACCTTCAAGTGGTGAGGTTAACAGGGACGAGGGTTGCAACACTAAGCGAGTTTGCGTGTGGACTTGCTGACACACAGTTGGGTGTGGGTACGTTTTAACATCCACGTAAAGTCTGTGCGGCCCCATTTACACGGGCAGCTTTGCTAGAATGAAGCCCATGGAGGAATTCTGCGTCTTACCTTGCGTCTTTTTGTGGCTGCTTCCTCGGAGTCTCGTGTCAGTCGAGCGACTGACTCCGGGTAGCAAAAAAAAGGGTTGAGAACCAATAGCGTTTGTGCAGCTGATAAAATATGCGCATACGGTATAGCCAAACAGAGCAGAATAAGGGGGGAGAGAGAGAGAGAGCTGCTTTCACAGACGCAGAAATTCAACCCTTTCACCGTCAACGCGCATGCGCGGCGCGCGTGCTGAATATTCCTCAACCCTTTCCCTCTCTCGCTCTGCTCGCACTCTTCCAAGTCCCTCTCGGCTACATCCCAAAAGAGAAAGAAAGGGGTGGAATTTTTTATCCCCCAGGGCGAGTCCGGGGACAATGGAAACGGGGTCCGATTGGTTTTAGGCAGGGGATGAAACTCCCGAACAGTTATGTGATCCTAGTGCCGCACGCCGGACGCTGGAACTTAAGGGTTGAAGTGAAAGGTTAGCTCCAGGCTTGGGTTGGTCAGGGTAGCCACGAACCTGAGGGAGACGCCGACGTGACTGCACCCGACGTCACCGAGTACGGAGTGGACACTGGGGGAGGGAGAGTCGTTCGTCCAGTTCGCCTGTGTCGACCGGAGATGCCTGCCCTTAAGCATTGTATGAACAACTTGTGTTTCAACACTGCTCCAAGTGAAATGTCCCTCCTAATCTTTGAAAACTCGCTCAGCGCTCACCTTTTTAATGAAAAGCATCGTCCGTGAGAATAAATTCCTCCCCTCCTCTGCCTTCCCCAACAATATGTCTTTGCCCATCCATTGTACCCGGTGGCTGAAAACGAACAGGAAGGGGCTGCAGCTAACAAAGTCCAGCGTGTCCTCCGAAGGGAGGACTTGCACGTTGTTGTCCTGCTAAAAAAAAGAGAAAAGAAAATCCTAAAGAATTAATGAATCGAAAAATGATTTACGACTATCCGTGATCACCCCCTCTTCCCTTACAACTTTCGGATGAAAAAAATCGTGTGCTCCGACCTTGTTATGATCGCCCTTATTCTCTCCTGTGCACAACAGGGGACAGCAAGAAACGGAGACAACAAATAAAAGCAGGCGTAAAAATTTTCTACGAGGAGACAGAGAGAAAATAGCCAATCATCCACTTTTTCCTGCAAGGGAGGTCACCAGCTACTTCTCTGTATCATCCAGAGAAGGGGGGGGGGAAGAAGAAAGGATGGAGCTTCTATCCGAATTTGAGAGTTTCAACAATCGTGTGCTCCAAACTAATATCAACTGGGCCAGGATGAGATCTCGACTTTGGAGTCTTCGCGTGCTTGCTTAGCTTAGTCGGTCCGTGTACAGTGTGACTTCCCAACTATCCCATAGCTTGCCAAAAGATGTTTGATTATCCTCGTAGCTACGTAAAGCATTGTGATTTTTCTTGTGGTGAGAGGAGGGGAAGAAGAGAGAAAATCGAAGGAAATAAACTGCCCAATTTCGCCCGCACCTGCGAAGGAAGGGAGAGTCCCTCGAGAGATGACGAGAAAGCTCCCGACTCATATTTTGACAATTCAATCCCGGAATATTTGGACTTTTGGCTCTTCACGAAATTGGTCTTATCCATCAGGGAGAAAGGAGAGGGAGATGGAAAAAGACTGACCTCTCATAGGTATTGAGAGAGAGAGAGAGAGAGAGAGAGGGAGGGAAAAAATGTCTTCCCCTTCGTCTTTTCTCTCGTCCTATGCGAGTTCGTTGGTTTGGTTCGACTCGACCCGACTGCATCTGACTTCACGCCACTTGATGCGACTTTTGGTCACTTGATGCGACTTCATTCGACTTTTGGCCGCTCTATGCGACTTCATTCGACTTCACGCAACTCTATGCGACGCCATGCCACTTGTTTCCACCCGATTCTTTCCCCCTCCCCTCGGAGACTGATCTCGTAGGTTCTTCAATCATCGCCAAAATTCCCATAAATTTTCCGTATTAATATTTAACCAGCAAAATGCGGAATGGCTGTTTACTCCAGGGGGGAAGAGGAGGATGCGGCAGCACCCAGGAGAGATGAGAAAGGAAGAGAGAAAGAAATAAAAGTAATGAAGCAAATGTAGTGGAATTGTAGAGATACTGGCCAGAGCTTAGCACACTCGCTATGTATACGTGCAGGCAATGGAATAGAAGCTAACGCAGATAAATGGAAGAAGGAGAGCCCGGGTCGCAGTAAGACTTGAGTGGTTCTTCGTTCGTTCGTCCGTCCGCTCAGCAATAATATTCGCAAACCCGGTTGCTGGCGGGCACGCGCGCACGCGCGCGCGCGCGCGCGTCCTTTTGTCTTTCTCTGGTCTGTTTTCTTGGTATGGAGATGTTTTCGCGCGCGACCACCAACGGAGAGAGAATGTGCGTAGTATACATCTTGATATCTCTCTTTTTATTGCCCTCCCATTCAAAAGCTTCCTTGGATATGAGCCCCCTCTCAGGGGAATAGGTCGTAACAAGCAAGAAGAGGGTGGTGGAGAGAGGGAGAAAAAGAGAAAGGAGGGGAAACGAACGCGGTGGCGGTGGCAAGAGTGAGGTAATGTGTCATCAGCATACACACATACACACAGCGTGTGGAGAGCGCAGGACCGTGCACACCACACTCATCCTGCACTGCAAGTACTACTGCGTGTGCAGTGCGCTGCAGCACTGACCCACACCACTGCACCGCCTTCCACGCTGCTCAAGAGTAAAATTTACAGGCCATATACAGAAGGGATGAGATGGAGAAGGAAAGCAGTGGAAAACCTCGTCAACTTGATTTTTGGGTTTTTTCTTTCCTTCTTTCTTCTTTTCTTTCTTTCTGTCTGTCTGTCCGTTTTTCCCTTCCATTGTCTGTCCTCTGTATGTCCGTGTGCGTTTGTGTGTGTAAAATATCCCTCTTCTCTCTTCAGCACACACGCGGAATAAGCCATGAATGTAACAAGCACAACGGGATGAAATAAGAAGAGTTTATAGTTATGTCAGCAGTTTATCTTTGTAGCCAGCCAGCAGCAGGAGGAGAAAGGGCTCATTGGGATAATGTATTCTAGCGGCAAGACTGCTAGCCTTTGATCTCACGGACAGACGAGGGGACAGAATGTGTGTATATATGTATTCTCCTCTCATTCGGCGGAAAAGGGGGGGGGGACGAGGAGGGTGTTGCCAAACATCTCTGTCACGTCCATGGACCTTGACGGTGAGTCCACGTTGCGCCTCTGCCACCGCCACCAACCTAGTGGTCCCCGGTGTTGCTATCCTCGCAGGGGTGGGATTGGACTAGCTGGGTGCAATGCGCGCTGATCACGCTCGACCTGTACCTCGCAGTTTAGCAACGCTGCCATATGGGTCTTGGTCCTGTACCAGCACGGCTCTGTGGGGGTGGGATGAGGGAGTTGTTTCTCCTGTAAGAGCCAAAGGGAATGAAGTTTTACGAGGTGATTGAGAAGAGTCTCCTTCGCCCTGAAAGCCTTCTTCTTCTCTCTATTGCCCCTGCTGCATGATCTGAAAAGATGGGAATGGAGAAGACACCAGAACATTGGATTAGTACATACTTGGAGAAGTCCCTCCCTATGAACGGGCGAGTTTACATACGTGCGGAGAGACCCGCCAGAGAGGTGCTCGTCGTTGCTTGACGCGCGCCCAGACTTGCGGGCAGAGGTTATGCAGCACGCGCAGGTCGGAAGTACAGTCTTATTATTAGTGGCAGCAGTTTTATTGCGTCATTTTTTATTCTCTTCCATACGCTTGCTGCTTGCCTGTTTCACACAATTGCCGAGAAAGCCGCATCTGCGACGAAGGAAATCCCCATCTGCTGATCCTCCAATCCAGCCAGCCCAGGATAAATATTTACGACTGCTTTGGCCTTTAATGCTGACCCAGCTGCATTTTTCCATTTCCCATATTTTCCGACAGAAGAAGGATCCAGACACGCAGGGAAAACGTGGCGGAAAAAATTGGGCTTCTCCCCTTCCTGGTCAGCATTCGGGAATAGAAAAAAAGCCTCTCAGTATAACTCTATATACTAGATACAACAACTCTTGTGCTGTATCCAATTCTGGTGCTGCTTCTCCTCATCTTTTGCTTATCAAAGTGAAATTAGATTCTGGACTGACAGACATCCCTTTGAAAGCATCCCGGGAGGAGAGGATAATGCGATTTTCTGCCGAATCTTGACCTTTTCCATTTTTTGGACGAAAAAAGAGGGATAAAGTGAAGTAACAGAGAGAGAGAGAGAGAGAGAGATTCAACAACGATGGCGAATTGATGTACAGTTCTCGTGTTACATCGGTTAGCACAAAATTTTCTGCTTATTTTACCCGATCCTTCACCACTCCTCGTCAGCGCATGTCGAAGACTCTCCATGGCGGTGCAGAGTGGATCTGCGTAGGGGATATTCAGATCTGGGGGGGGGAGCTTGACAACATTATTCCACATCGAGCTCTGAATATATTTTGTACGTACGCAGAACCTGCGGACTTGCGTGATAACACATTTTCTTTCCTCTGACTCACATGCTGAATTTTGAATGAGAGTGGGCGAGCAGCTGTGTCGCACGAGGCTCTGAGAGGCTGAGGGGCAAAGGAGTGAGAAGGATGCATCGACGAGAAACACGTCCAAGCATGCACAGTAGGAAAAGTTGCACATGAATGCGGCAAATCTGGTGCAGGAGACACGTGGGCCCAGGGGTGGGGGGGCCTGACGAGGCCACACTCAGCCATGCATAAGAGTTCACGGACTACGCAGACACACCTGACCTCTGTTCTCTTAAGTCTGGAAGAAAAATCTCTCTTCCTTTTAGTTGAGAAGAGTGATGGTAGCGTCATCATCGTCCACTATATGGACTGCTGCTGTGAGTATGGATGCCATTTTGCCATTTCCCCCTTTGTGACTGCCACTCGATGTCATCATCTCTCTTTGCCTGGTAGGGGGGGAGGGGGGATAGACGAATGGAGCAAGAAGAAGGAGACTCCTTTGCCTTGAATGGAATCTGCTCATGATAATGCTGGAATCCATTGAAAGAGGACACTGAATGGAGAGGAGAGAAAGCAGCTTTTCTTGGAACTCCTATGGCGATGTAACATGAGGGGGGCACCACGACCCCTCCTAATCAAGCCTAAGCAAGCTCAGATATATTCTTTGTAACTGAAGTGTTGCGCACCGCGTTCAGATAATGAGGAGACGTGGAGGAGATGCCAGGAGACAGACAGCTTTCTTGTCTCGATTGAGACCTTTCTCTCTCTCTCCTTACTTTCTAGACTTAAGATAAATGATCTCATTTACGATTTGGAAATGTGAATAGTCCTCCACTCCCTTGTCTTCCAGGGGGGTCACAGACAGTCCTGGACGGACCATGTGTGGGTAGGTACAAGTGCGTCCGTCTGCGCTCCCTTAGCTCGAGTGGCACCCGGCCGTAAGTACGCTTACTTAATGCGAGTGCGGTGGTCACAGCTCAGAGGAGAAGGCTGACATGGACCGACCGCATACGTACGTATCGGTACTTCTCGTCCTTGGCTTTGGCGGCCTTTGGATTAGCTCACACGGGACGTGACTTCACCTTGAGCCTCATCGGTTCCGGCACCGATCGTTGGCCAACTTTTGCCTGAATTAAACCAATTCCAAGGGATGTTTTTGGTTCCCCTGCTTTCTTCCATTCCACCAGTCGACGGCGACGACGACGGCGACGGCGACGGCGACGGCGACGGCGACGGCGACGGCGACGGCGACACAGTTACCTATCTTTCCAGAGAGGAGGGGAGAAGACACAATGCTTGATGAAAGACTCACGGCGCGTTTTATCGGGCGTCAATAAATCTCTCTAAATCACCCCCGCGCAATGAAAGAGAATACGTACTACACAAGTCCAGGAGGAGCCGAGGCCATCTAATAAGGCATGAGTGGCTGCTTCTGCTCTTCTTGATGTCGTCGCCGCCAACAATCGAATCAGTGATCGTTTGTCTTGCTTTTGCCTCCCTTTAAGACTTTCTCTCCTGTTCCAAAGTCCCATACATGCTCACAGGATAGGGCTGGGGAGCGGTGACGGTATCGTTGTCGAAGAATTTGCAACGACTCGGCAGACCCCAACCTTGTCATCCCCTCCCTCCCCGGGGTAATAATCCTTACAACCCCTTAAATCTCGTCTTTGAAGATGTCCTGCACCAGAGGCATTTTCCATGCCAAATACAGAAGAAGGGGGGAAAGAGAAGCGATTGTCTCATTTCTCCTGTTCTTTTCATCAGGTTATATAGAGCAGATTTCTTTCCTGTGTGTGCGTGCTCACCAGGTACCTACAGTAAATGCGTCGTGTAAGCAAGGTATATTTACAAGCAATAATAACCTAGCGGTAAGGTAATAAGGTAATAATTTCTTGTGTGCCTGCTCGAGCGTTATGTACGTACGTAACGTTACGTACCTGTAGTATACGTACGTACGCACGCACGCACGCACGCACGCACGCACGCACGCACGCACGCACGCACGCAAGCACGTACCCCCTCCCCTGCTCTGCCAAGTTAATACGAAGCATCCTACGACGAGGAGAGGACGAGGGAAATGAGACAATTAAACCTAATTGCCGATACGTTAAGCACGCTAATTTCACACGTGCTGCCTCTATAAACTGAGTGGTGGGGGCCATTTCTGCCAAAATGCAAGCTAAAGGCCTGACTGGGGCTCTCTCAGACAGACTCGGTCGTGCCACGTGCAGCATCGAGGGCCCGCGAAACGCCGTCCTCAAGCATGCTGAACGTCTCACTCAGGTGCACATTTGTCCGATGGAGTAAGTACAAGCAAGAGTTGTTGAAAGTTAAATGATGTCCGCAATGGAAAAAAATCGTGTCCCTAGCGGAAAAAATTGTCCAGCTGGCCCGGGCTCAGTACTGAGGAACGTGACTTCTGCCTTGCGCGTGCATGGATGACTAAATAGATGCTTCAGGAGGAGGAGATTTCGCAAAAAAGAGCTAATTTACGTGTAGCGGTTGAACTTACAAGAAAAGCGTTTAGTACTCGCAACAATCGTAACCGTGTTGAAGCCGCACAAAAAAGAGAGAGAAAAAAAAGTCACCAGGTTCGTTTAGAAAAACCAACAATTTGTTACTACTCACTGGGCCTTTCAGGAGGCGTTTTGATAAATGAATTCAGCCAAGTCCGATTCATTCCATTTTCTCACACCGACAACGCAGCCACATGATGTTGAAGGGAAAGAAATCTCGCTTCTTGCGCGCATTTCCGACAAGTCATGCAAGTAAACTCTGATTTCTCGATTTAATACTTTTCCTTTCGGGAGAAAAACGAGAAGGTTCGCACACTACAAAGAAAGACATTCATTATTCCTGTGCCAGTACAAGAAAGGGAGACGACAACAGATTTATTCTGGAGCACAAATGCAACCTGAGAGGAAAGTAAGAGGGATGGACCTCGAAAAGCGTTCACATACGAACGTTTACTGTGTTGCGGCGCGTTGAGCAAGTAGGGCTGAGGCGGACGGGGGTGAAACTGCGCAAAACATGCCAAGCACTTAAGTGTATTAAGCCAGTGGTTTAACTTCACCAGCGTTCAGTTGGCGTTGTCAACACTTCTTGCCAGTTCTTCTTGAACGGCGGCCGGCCCAATCCTACATTCGATGCATGGGCATGCCTATGCTTCATGAACATGTGCATCATCTTAATGGGGCAGGCCAAGGAGCTGACCTAGTGCCACCACTTGGCCTTGAACCAGAGAGAAATTGGGACTGTGCTAAGGTGTTTCTGAAGCATTGTTCTTTAAGGTGGCCAAGGTCTCATTCTGTTAAGTGGACAATTGAAGGGATAAACCTGGTGAAGAGCCTGTTAGGGAATAAAGTGAACCACGGCTAGGCCATTTCCACCGTGAACTCCTTCATTTCCTCCGTCGGTACCTTGACAGTGCTTTCAGAGTGGGAGAAGCCATCTTGCTGACCTCTTGACGGCCTTGATACTGGCCATCTTCTTCATGACCGCGATCTCGCACTGTGGCGTGCAACGGGTTAGTTTTACGGACAGACACCCTGTAGCAATGAACTCCTGCGTACCAAAATGGACTTGTGCACATATCAGCTATGCAGTTATGATCTCCTCTACATCTTCTCATTCTATTAAACAGATGAGGCTTTTTGTCAATTACGTGTGTGAACATCCATCACGGTGAGCAGCAAATTAATTGGCCAAGAACAGATATGCGCCCACCAACCTGTCTGTGCTGGTCGATGCCAGGATAGAAACTCTTTTAAATGTAAATGAGTCCGTGATGCATGCAGCCAGATAGAATTAATCACGAGGTGGCGAAGGAATCTTGCAGCTAGAAGAAGCCTGCTGTTAAGTGGAAGATGTGATGTCCACTTTTTTGCTCTCCCAATGATAGGCATGAGAGGAGAATTAACTATTAGGAACCAAGATCAAGCACTTTTTTCTCTGTGTATGTGTGTGTGCGAGAGAGATTTCTCCCTGTGTGTGATGTATACCTCCGGATGGATGAAGGAGACCTGCCCAAGGATGCGGACCCACGAACTTTTACGTCCATTGCAAAGCACGAGTGTGCACACAAAATAAGGAAGACAGAAGGTTGCAGAGGCCCACATTCGAGGTGTCAGACGAATTGGCAACGCCGCTTGGCCCCGCAGCTTCGCAGTCGGGTCTGCCAAATGTTGCAGTGCCACGCCCGGCAGAACAAAGCAGCTCATCTTAATATTTCTTGCATGCATGCGCGCTCTTTCACTCGCGGCAAATTAATGGATCTTGGTAAACGGCCAACGATTGATGAACGCCCGGCGGTTTCGCTGCCTGGATGCGTGATTAAATAACACGGAGAAAGACGAATGATGAAGTCGGGCTCTGACTGACTGAAGGCGCAGTCACACACGCCAAAAAGCAGCGGACTTGGCAGACTTGGCGGCCGCTGTGCAGGACTGCGTCTCAGCCCGGCCATTTCCTCTCTCTACCAGAGTCACCACGTAAGAGATTAAAATGCGGCGGTAAAATTTTAGGGTCCCTTTTTCGGTCCCCCCCCCCTACCCTCAATCAAATTAGATTCATGCACGCACAGAGCTATAAAGATCGGACTTAATTGGGGAAAAAAAAGCGGGGGACGGGATTGAAGCGACTGAAGTGGTGATGCAAGCGAGCCGAGCTCCCAGGCTCTTCCCCCGGACTCGAGGCTCGAGCTTCAAAGCTTTCGTCAACCTCTGTCTGCGCGGGCTTGCCACGTGACATTTGTTTCACTGTTTTGCTTCCAAATTTAAGTCTAGTCCAGGTGTGCCTACAGGTTTCTGGGATCTCTGCTTCCGCTCTCGAGAAGATATTTTGAAAATTGCCTCAAAAAACTGCACGCCAAAATAGGCTCGAAAGAGATGTCGAGCTGGCTCGAGCTCGAACCACTCGTTCAGGCCCGCGTTGGGCTCGAGCTCCGAAGATTCGGACTCGTGGCAGCACCAGACTGAAGCGCGGAAAGCGACGAACGAATCAATTAGCGGATACGATCATCATCATTGGGTAATTTGAAGCGAAGCTCCTGCAGTCTCGGTGTGTCTTTAAGAGGAGGAGGGTAGGAAGTGGGCAATCTCGCTCGTCGCGCAGCCACTTTTATTCACAACTCCGGAATATGGTTTGTCTGCTCTTTTTTTTGCTTCCCCCGGTGGGTGCAGCAGGCAGGAGGAAGAAGAAGAAGGTCTGGCTGAGCTTGGTGGCGAAGCACGCGGACGCGGGCGGGTCCGCTTGCGTCCGCGTAGAGATGCATAATAGTGGAAATGTTTCCTTTCTTCGATTGGTCATAAAACTCCCTGACAATTTGAAAGACGAATTTTCCCCCCACGTCTCCTCTCCCATTTCCTGTACTACTTGCCGACAGTTGGGCAATTGCGCGCCTGATTTAAAGTTCCTTAATGTCGCTCTTTATTGGCCCCCGCTTCTCCTCCCCTCTCGGTAATGACATGCACTTAGCCGATCAAACGACTTTCCCATAGTCGTTTATTTCCATACAGGCAAGCTCAGGGAAGAAGAATTGGGAGCTGGCATGATCCAGATCATCATCCTCATGCTCTCCTCAAAAGCGCGTAAAACCCTTCTTTGCTCAGCTTTGCTGAACGTGGCACTGTCGTCGACGACCTGGATCGAGACTGACTGCGATGCCTTCTTCGGTCTCCATGTCTGTCGAAACACCTGCCTGCACCGTCCGGGTGGTCAAGGCGGAAGCAGTGGCTGCACCCGGACAGCGTGTGCCCCATGTGTCCCGGCGCCACCGTCCCGTCCGCGACGACATAATTGAGCCAGTGCAAACGCGGCCCAAGTACGAAGAATTCGTTCGTGTTTATGGTGTTAAAACACAAGGAGACGGAGAGAGAGAGAGAGAGAGTTAATGAAGCCACCTCCGAAGAAGATTTCCTCTCTCTACGCCCACTCATTATCTCTTCGCTGCCGAGCAGGAGCGACATTTTCTTCGCTTAACAGAATGTAATCTGTTTTTTGCCGCCATTTTGATTGATCGTGGTCGTGGAAGTAGGAGAAGAAATATATAAATTTCCTTCTCCGCTCTTCCAGGTAGGTGAAAATGCGGGCATCTGAATGAAATCACGACTTGCCTGGATGAGCCATGGTCGTCCTCGCACACCGGCAGGTACCTAACGTTGCTGCAGGTTTAATCGAAAGCCTATTTACAATTTTAATTTCGTGTTTGGAAAACAATCCATCTAATCCTCCCCTCGTGCGTGCCTTTCCGCTCGACAGGGGGGCCCGCGCGAGTCAAGCCCTTACGCACGAGGAAGGCGATGGTTATCAATTCAGAAAATTCAAGAGGCCGTCGGCCTCGGGCAAGACGAAGGATCTTTTTGGCCTCGCTCCCTGCTATGAATAATTTCAATTAATCTTGCACCCCTTGCTTCAAGTGGATTAAGGCACTGGGTAGGGATTCTCTTTTTCACAAGAATTGGTGAATGGCACAGACTAATATTTGGGATCAACGACTGCTCAACTGCACTTAAATGAATATTTCACTCGAACGAATACACCTTTAGTCAGGATGACGGCCTCGAGACAGCCTCAAAAGGCCCTGACTGGCCACGTCGCTCATGGCTTTCCTTTGTCAGGCTGACCAAAAGTGCCCAGCGGTGGGGATCACTGTACTGACTTGACCCTCCAGCATGGATCACGGGGCAAATACCAATGGACTGAGATCCACAGACAGCTCCACAGATCAAAATTGTCCTTGTTCGTGTGTGACGGTCATGGCAACAGCTTGCTCAACGGTCGAAGACTCTTCCTCTGCGCCTAGGGTAGCAGTCCTTTCTCCAAGGCGTTCTTAATGTACGACAAACACCAAGGGAGACTTTCTGCCAGCCATGACCATCACTGAGTCTGGCAGTTAGTGATGCTGACGAGTCACAATGAAGTGACTCGAGTCTCCACTTTCTTGCCATGTCTGGCAATGAACTTTAGCTATCGTCACTCAACGTCAAATGCTCTTCAAGGCTTACAACTCACAAGCTGAGCAGTAGCGCCGCATATCAATGATATCAGACTTTGAGTCGACTCGACTCGAGCTTGCACGGATTCGAGTCAGAGTGGTCAGCATCACTAGTCCGGCTTCATTGTCCTGGTCACCGAAAGGGCTCCCTCTGTGATGTCGTCAGTTTCTTCAGCCAAGAATCTATAATTTTGGCTGTTGGCTTGTGGGATGGTGAAAAGCTTCAATATTTGGGGCCGTGCCAGGTTTGAGCATGTTGAGCAATACCTAGGAGCAGAGGAGCATCTTCGCCAATGAGGCTGACACAAACCGACGCTATAGCAGCC
>JAAUXU010124318.1_pt1 | contig 44108 bp, 38 predicted proteins | sample 7278151 | NCBI WGS metagenome assembly JAAUXU01 (sample SAMN14350113, study PRJNA611818) | marine sediment metagenome | isolation source: surface marine sediment (1.8m) | place: French Polynesia: Moorea | collected 2018-08
CTCTTGACCGGTTGTGGTTACTCTTGACCGGTTGTGGTTACTCTTGACCGGTTGTGGTTACTCTTGACCGGTTGTGGTTACTCTTGACCGGTTGTGGTTACTCTTGACCTGTTGTGGCCAATAGTGACCAGTTGTGACCAGAACTCTCTCCTTGCCGGCAGGATTGGGGCGGGTCTCATAACAATCCGAGCAACCCTAGATACATCTACTAGTATGTTATATTTGTTGCGAGACGACTCTCTGAATACACTCCAATGGAATGAAGGAATGATTGGTCCTGCGGCAGGGACTGCGAGAAACCGAGAGAAAAGCTATCTCCAGAGAGCCGGCCAAAAATTATTTCTTCAAAAATCATTTAAATGTGTCTTCACTGTTTGGCATAAGGCAACAAACCCAAGACGCACTCAGTCACAGGCTTCAATTTTCATTTTCTCACCTACCCTAATAGGTATTTACGCACACCGAGTGCGTGAGTATACCTATACAAAGAGGACGGCAAAGTGTACGTAGACAAGATAACCTCAACTTCCCCATTATGAAAATAAGTACACGTCGTTACGATATCGCGGTGTGGCTGCGAGTAGCTTGGGAGTTTTTCCAGCACGCCAATTTGTTCTTGTATCCGGCGGAAAAGTGCGCGATGATGACGATGAGTAGTAATAATACGTGCATTACACACACTTGTACCAGTAGGACAGAGAGGCAAAGTTGGGGTGGCAGGAGATGAAAGAAACACTAATGCCTCTTATTAGTGAAGCTGACAAGTTTCTGACTACTGAAACTCATCTTGCCAGGCCATTTGCCTTAAGCATGTCTTCTCAGCTTCTTCTTGCTTCACACTGTAAGATTTTTCGATGGAAAAAAAAATCTCTTCCCCACTGTCTGAGGCCGTGAAGAAAACGGTTTAATTTTCTGAGCCAGCAGTGGAAATGAGGCGTGGGGGATGTTATCGGACACAATCATCTATCACTATCACAATCTGCAAATGCAGCTACTCTGCTTATCATAATAGGACTTCGCCTACTTGTATTAGCACATTGTTTGAGTCGACACCGTGACGTATGCGCGTATGTTCCAAGTACATTTACCCCCAGAATAAGCACGTGTGAACAGGGTGCGTGGACGTAGCTCAGCACGGAACTGCGAGTCAGTCCGGCTAGCAAGTTCGTACACCTGTAAGTAGTTATCATGCATTGATCGCCAAGTGGCAAAATGCAGTAGTGTGGAGAGAACGAGCGGTGCCCGCTGATTAAATCCCCATCAGAAGTAGATTAATCAAGAGGGTGGCAGCTTTGGACGGGAGGAGGTACACAACGTAGCGGAACCAGGGTGAGGGGAGCTGCTGGCTCAAGCTTCCCAACCCGCAGAACGACCACGCACTGAACGTGCTAAATTGCTGTAAGTTATGCTACGTAGTGGAAGCTCCATTCACCCCATCTTTTTTTTTCTTTTACAGTCAGCTGCCTGATTCCCTCACACCTTGAAGAGTAAAGCAGCCCCAGGCACGCTCATTTATGTTCAATCTCCCTTTCCGTGACAATATTCGCCGACAAAAAAGCTCCCCTCTCCCTAGGTGTGTCCAATTTCCTCATTTTGGCGGGAATTTCTTCTCTCTTCTCTTTCACTCCTCCTATCACGGCACGACATTTTAGTATGACGCCGCCAGACAATGAACGATTACATGCAAACCCTGCAAAGCAGCAAACCTCGCCAGAAGCAAAGTTCTGGGGCTGCTCATAATTCTTTTGTAGGCGATGCTTTTGGGGGAGAAAGGATTTTATAACCGGGCGCGACCCCTCAATGTCGGAGGGTCAGGGGAAGAGTCACAGTGAAGATGGGTGGCCTTGTGTGCCCCTCATGCGTGCGTACGTACTGTACGTACGTGCAGTACTCGGCAACTTGAACGTGGAGGTCGATCACACACTCACGACACTGACCCAAGTCACTCAACCGGGCCACTCTCAGCCTGGGACGTTGTGTCATAACTACGTGCCAGCTTGATATGAACAGTGCGTACACTTACTGAACACGAGCACAATTTTTGTGCAGTACTTAGTAACCGTTCTGAGCCGGTCTCGGAGAGACAGACAATTTTGCCACGAGTCTTCGGCATCGCTCAGGTCTCAGAGCCACCAGGTGGGAATTATTTCTCTTTTATTAGAAAAGTGTACTTAACCTTTGCGGCACAAAATTTACGTTTAAGCTTATGTTACCATAAACGCAAATAAGTTCCTGCGCGAACATGTGCCGATGTTGCTGCTGCATACGCATAATTGGGCATCATTGGAAGTTGCTCTCCAATGATAGAGTTTCAAACCTTAATATTAGACAGTTCTGAATGGATCAATGTGCATGGGCCTGACCTGATTTTGGGTCAGCTCGGAGAATGCTCCAGCAACCATAATACCGATGTGGGTATTAAATGGAGCTTTCGTCAAGTACTGTTCTGACTGCACCTGTCAGTGCAGCCAAGTGACGGCAGCGCAGAGAAGAGAGCTTCTGGAGCTGTGGGTACTGGTCCAAGGAGCGTCAAGTTGAAATTTGATCTTCCAAAGAGAACCTTCTGGGTAAACTACTCTTTGATACAACTTTTTTTGTTCCAGCCACATAACCCAAATGTCCCTCTACGCATGTGCATGTGTGTTGAAAACCTGATGAAACATGAGCAATGTCACTTTCATGAAGTCTTAACTTTGACTGAAGAAAAAGCTATTTCCTAGCATTTGACTCAGGCTCCGCTTTGCATGACGCCCTTTGCAATGTTGCCTGCGCAAAATTTTCCAAAAATTCCAAAATTGCCGAAAGTCAGGTCACCCCACTACTGAACATAAGCACGCATGTAGTATGCACAGATGCAGTGTTGAGGCGCAGACATCACTAGTTACAACGTGTTATTACAACGCGCCACCTTTCGCACACTAGGTGAGACTTTTCTCTCCCCTCCCACCCCGTGTTCACAGGTCACTCTCCGACCTCTCGCTCTACTCGTGAGTGTCTGTGTAGAAGAGAGAGGAGGAGGAGGCATCGATGTCTGAGCAAGGCAATTAATTTATCATTAATTGCCTGGTGGCCCAAACCGCCGGCGGCGCGTGAATTCGTTCGGGAGGTTTTGTATCATCTACCTACAAGAAGAGGGCCTGGTGGGGGGAAATGAGGTGGTTGTTTTCAGGCGATGGGTACCAGTTTTTCATTATGGTCTCAATAAAGAACCTTTTTTATCATAATAGCGTGATCAACATCCAGACAACCTCAAGTAAATTTTTTATCAACGGTGAATCACTGTGTAAAATGTTCCAGTGCTGCTGTAAGCTAATCAGAAAAGTACGTTGATGGGTGGGAAGGAAATTTTTTTTTTCATTTTCCTGCAAAATGAAGAATTGATGGCCCTAACTGCTTAACATATGGGCATGCGCAGTAGGGGATTCTGGAGAGGTGCAGGGTTTGTCACCGCTAATCCATGACATATAAATTACTGAAGGAAAGATCTGCAGGCCCGAACTGCATCGCTGAAATTTACGGAAGATTCTGAAGGAAGCCTCTACTCTCTTCCAGTGGAAAAAGCACTCCTCTATCTGCACATATTACTAAGTTAAGGCTAGCATAACTCAGGTTGGTCTCTCTCTGCTACCCTCGCCTCGGAAGGCAGGCCTGCAGTGCTTGATCACGGGTTCGCACATTAGCAGCCTCGATGCAGCCATATATATAATGCACTTTTGAACTCTCTCTTTCGCGAACTGTATATTGTGCGTCCCCAGAAAAGATCATCAGTCAGGATTCGGCATCCATTAAGTTGTTTGTCACGAGCTTCCTCACTCCTCTAGAGCCGGAAGAGAAAAGCTCCCTGCATATTTTCCACATGCCTTGACCTACTTCATAAAAATTCGGCCCCAAATCTGGTCCTGACAAATGCTTCTTTGCTCCTCGATCGGGAGACATATGAGGCGAGCTACAAAGGGCGCATTCCGCGCTGCATTGCTCAACTTGGGCACCGCGCAAGTGTGTGTAAGTATGCACGGGGGAGGTACGGACAGTACAGAGGCGTACGTGCAGCCACGACTCTTTGATTAATGCCGCGACTCGCGGTGTCGTCGGACGTGGCGCACTCGTGATGCCATCGGTGTTGACCGTCGGAACCCATGTGTAGCCAAGAAGAACGTGATCACGCGTGGCTGCTCCTCCAAACTGCGCTGCTGGTGCAATATGTACACATTTGCAACGTACAGGCGAGAAGTAATGATCCGTAAGTGGCACCTCTTGGCCATGTCAGGTAACAATTGTCTCCCCCTGCTACCTGGACAATATGCGGAAGTGAAATCACTTTTTTTTAACTCAGGAAGACATCATGAAGTAAACTGGCGCACCTGCACTCAGGTATCTCGAGTTCTCTATACAGTATGTCAAGCGATGGATGTCGGCTTTTAAACTTTCTTTCCATGCAAGCATCTTCTGGCGATGTCGTGGAGGACCTCTGATTAGGATCTGTCACGGTGGAGCCGTTCTCCGTCCAGATTCTTCCATGAATAGTGGCTTGAATAAAACTCCAAGAGTTTGAGGAGCTTTTTGAACCCGACATCACTTCCCTGACCTCCTGTGCAGTCTTGTTCTTACGTGCAGTCTTCGATTCTTTCCTTATCATTGATCAGAATTTGCATACAAATTATGTTGCTTCCGCGGGAGGGCTGTTGCGGTACCCAAGACCTTCCCCACTTCTCTTCCAGTGGAGAAACAAGATGGGTATCTCAATTTAATTTATGATTGGTGTCTGGGCAAAAAAGAGGGAGAATCTTGCTGGTTTGTTAGCTTATGTCCACAAAAAACCGAGAACGCACAAATTAACATCGCCAATGACATCAGTTTTTTCCCTCGTTTACGGTCGACCAAACAGAAATTGATGTTGTCAAGTTGCCACTGGTTGCATCTTGGCAAGGATTTGACTCTGCCTTCACTTGATGTTGCCCGGGAGAGCGTGGCATGATTGCGAAAAACATACTCCGTGATATGGATCTGTCAAAGTGAGATTGTGCAGACGCATCATAAATTGTGAAGACTACTAAGACGAACCAGCACACGTTGCATATAACAGAAAGGGGATCCTAATGATATCCTCCTCCTGACTTATCTTCCCTCTCCGGAACCTATTTCTCTTGCTCCACTTGGTACACGAACTAGGTCTGAACAAGTGTTGTCTCTCTTTCTTTCCGCCTCACTTTTTCTCCAGACACAGACATAGTTTGAGAGAAACGAGATCCTATGCATGCATAAAGGTGGGGTGTCTGTCTGTCTGTCTGTCTGTCTGTGCTTTCAAGTTGCATCTCCTCCCAAACCACTGGACCCATTTGGACATGTTGGTAACCCCCCTGGGTATATGATAGAGGGCAAGGCCCTACCCAACCTTTCCCAAATGGATTTATTCAGTACATAAATCTGCTCTCTGGGTGGACCGATTGAGAGCAAACTTGGCATGGTGGCGGGGGCCCCCCAGGGAAGTGTCACAGGGATGAGATCCCCACCCTCTCGTCGGGAAGAAAGGGTAATTTGGGTTGCAAAGGGTCCCGACGAAGGAGGGGGGGGGGGGCACCCCAAGTGAATTAGGAGTCGATCCACAGATTGACGTGGTAGCACACAATACACCTAATCGGTGAAGAAGTCTTGAGGAAAGAAGAGCCTGTACAGAAATTGATGTCGCATTTCAAAGTATCTCTCTTAGCGATCAAGTGTCTTGCAGAACATCTGATCAGGATCGATCCCCAGGCACTCGGTGCTGCCATTTTCTGTCCAGATTCTTCCCCAAAAGCAGTGCTGTGGATGACAAAAGTCGGGGTTTGGGGAGCTTTCCGAACCCGACCTCCTCGGCCCACTGAACTGCGAGTCCCCCAATGACGCTGTCAGGCCGCTGGTTTTTCTGCACATGTGTCAGTAATTCAGACATTTCTACGGTCTCTCAGACCAGACTCGACTGCTCTGTACCTACACAGGGGCGTGTTCTCGTCGTGAATTTTCTCCTTCATTCAACCAAGGATCTGATCAATTAAGCCCCGGCCCAGACAAACAAACATGATTTACCACACCTTGTTTTTCGTTTTCAGGTGGGTGGCAAAGTTTGGGCGTCTCCCGCGACGAATCTCTTCCCTCCTGCGGCTGTAATCTATCTTTATCTGGGAGAGTTAAAAGACACGCTCAGAACACAGCCTAAGAGAAAAGGGGAGAGGTCCTTTGTTGTTGGTGCTGCAAAAAAGCCAGGGAGAAGCATGAATCAGAGTAGGAAGTTAGAGAGAGATGCTTCAGTATGAATGCACTCACCGAGATGAAAATTGTTGTTGATGACTGGAGATCCTCGGTATCGTTGCGATGTGTGCGTGTTTCCACTGTAAAAATGCCCATGTGTACTTGTGGCGAACAGCAGATTACACGCTTACATACGCACGAATGTGGCGGAACAGAGGAGCTCCCGCTATTTTCTTCTGAGGATAGACATAGCAGGCGTTTTACTGCAGCAGATATGGCTGCATCGTGCACCTCCCTTCACCGATCCAGGCCACCCAAATTCCACACGATCGCTTCTGCATGAAGTGGCCGAAAACGAAATGCCCTAGGAAGTCCATTCGACGTTTGTCGCAGCCAGAGAACTCGGGGGAATCTCTCCTGCTGTGCAACGAAGCCACCCGTCGGCCACCGAGAGAAAACAATGGGTCGCATTCGTTTTTCTCGTCCTCCCTCCCCGACTGCAGCCATCGGACCACTCTTCAACAGGTCCTCCATCACTCATTCCACTCTCTACGTCTTTGCTGCGTGCGACGCACGTAGGTGAGTACGTACGTGTGTGCGTACCAGCAGTGCACTTGCGTGAGGGATGTGGAGAAGAATCTTCTGGAGATGTTATCGCTGGCACTGCGCGGTCGCGACGGAGAGCCTGTCTGCTGCGACAGCGCTTTATTTCTGATTTCCATGCGGTGACAATGGAAAAACAAGAACCTTTTGGCGATCAGTCATTTACCGTTGGACGCATGCGCTCGATCCGCTCGCATATTCTCGTCGGGGCTCGGGCAGATAAGAGTCTCTTCGTAAGTTCAATATTTCTCCCTGAAGCACAACCTCTTTTTCTGTGACAGAAACCTCTCTTAGCGCGGGTTCTATCGCCCGGTCAAATCTCGGGGTTTTTTTTGGACGTATCCGAAGAAAGGGAGAGAATGACTCCCTAGGGGTGACCATTGTAGTAGAGGTTATTTTCGTGGCTGCATTACGTACAGATCTCTCCTAGAGATTTTTTTTTCTTTGGCTTGGTCGACTGCTTGTTTCTTGGCGCAGGTAGAAATGTATTTTGCACGTACGCAGCAATAACATAGTGTAGCTGAGCGAGCGTGCATGCATGACTCTCCTACATCTCGTGTCCCCCCTTTATTTTGCTTAGTTTGCTTCGGAAGAGCATCAGCGCATTGTAATACTAATTACCGTGATTTAGAATCGTGCATCGCATAGCACAGAGAGGCCGTAAAATTAGGCACTGAACGCATTCGACAAGTTAGCGCTGTCCACCGTCAGCTTGCACAATACCTGTAACGTTCTAGAAGAGATATAGGTAGAAGACGAACGACAATCAAAATTCCCCCTAGGTAAAAACCCTAACATTACCTGTCAGAAAAAATGTTAAACCCCGACGATTCTTTATTATCTTCGTAGGCGAGCGCAAAAAATTCCGAGGTCAGTTGTTCGGGGTGTAATTAGGAGGGACATAAAAATTTGAGCCCCGACAAGACAGACTTCTGAGACGCTTCTTCTTCTCTCAGGCTGTTGCTCGCCATGAACCTCTGGTGTGACCGATGATGGCATTGGAAAGCTGGTTGCGTGCACACACGATGAATCACCAGGGAGGAAGCTTGTTTCAACGGAAAATTCCATCAATTGGTGCGACGACCGCGCACATTGGCTGCTGCAATTGCATTTTGCGGGCGGATGCACTTGATGCAATTTCCAGCCGGAAAAGTATTGGTTTGAATGTCTTTTGCAAGGGGATTTTCCACGCACGAAAACCCCTTCCCCCCATTACCTGCCTCAGGGATGGGACACACGGCACCACACACAATAAGAGCCATGAAGAAAGAAATCCTGCAACCGCTCATAACAGTAAGGTGAGAGCACAGGGACCCTCTTCATCGCTCACAAGCTCTCCGCGCTGCCAGGAAGAAAACTTTGACAAATGGCGTGATTTGTATGCAGCTGAGCGAGCTTCTTCGAAATTGTCACCGAGAGCACTGACTCTGACAAATGCCTGAGACCACGGCGTCGTAGTGTCAATAAATCCAAAGCCTCCTACACAAAATGACTTGCTGCCCTCCTCTCCTCTTCCCTCCCCCACCTAACATAGGCATGGGGACCCAGAAGGCCTATTTACTGCCTTTCCCGGCTAGAAAGCAGGGAAAACGCACTCAATTTTCTCCATAAATCCTCAAATGCACGATGTGACCTCGGAACAGCTGGGCCGGGCTGTTATTAGGGTTAGAGTCCTTCTCTGGAAAAAAAAGACACGCAAAAAAGAAGCTAAGCTGCGTGCCCTGCTAATAGCCCATTAGCTCCGGATTCCCCATTTTGCTCTCAATGTGTTGTGTGCGCACGTTTGCTTTACAGAGCAACAAAGCACACTTTCTTTTGATTTATTCGCTCTGCGTGCTCTGTAAATTTCCCCCTCTTGTGGTCCCGAGACACGAACCCTCGCTCGCATCAAGCGCGGGCCTGGATTTCATGTCAACTGCCCATCATGTAATACAGAAACCTCGTCGTGGCCGAAATTGTACTACACAGGGCTCCGAGTTGATGAGCGGAGAGAAAGGCATCAAGGCAAATATAGTACTCCGTAATAATGAAAAGAATCTGGATTGCTCGCTTAACGGTCTCTTCCTCCTTCTCCTCCAGGAACGACTTGGGGACGCTGGTGCTGGCTGTCCCGTCCGGAGTCCGACAGCGCAGTGCACTGCACTAAAACAATGCTGCCAGTTATAGCGCAGACCAGTGTTGTTAGGTTGAGTGTTGCTTTGGCGATGAGAATGGCTTAATTTCACCTGCCGGCCAAGCAGCCGGGGAAGACTTGGCCGGTGGAACTCCATTTTTACGACGTGTGACGGCAATTTTGGCAGCGTCACACCGAAAATGAACTTCTGACGAAGAGAGAGGAGCAATAAAGTTATTTTACACCTCCGCGAGCCCTTAGTATTTTTTGCTTTTTTAGACGCTGAGGGAGCGAAATGTTGTTTCTGTTGCTGCAGAGAGAAAAAAAATTGCGGTCACTTCTACGGTTGCCCCTTCTAATTGCACCAATCTCTATGCAACAGAGCAACAACAATTCGAGACATGACGCATGTGTTGGCAAACAAAGAACCCCATGCGATTGTTCCACCTCTTTTTGCAGCTCTTGGAAACAACGCAAATGAGATTTTTGCACTTTCTTCACGTATGCGGTGTCGGTAGACCTCACAGGTAAAAGAATGCCCCGCCTGGTTGCAGCGGAGGAGCAACGGTAGGTTCTACGTGGCAGCCACTCAGTCCTGACTTTCCGCCGCCAGCGTCACCACGATGCACGGCGTTGCCATGTGTACTGCCTGCCTGGCCAGAGCCGCGCCGTGCACTACAAGAGCGGTCACGGTAGTCAATAATTAGGGATTTCTCGGCGCTGCTGCACGGCTAAGCTCGCCCGGCACAGGCACGACGACATGAATGCTTAGTCGACCTTAAAGCATTTAATGGTCTCCGGAACAGCGTTGCAAAGTCCTTTGCGAAGGTGCGATAATTCCATTTTCCAAGCAATTGACTCCGCTGCATAGGGACATTGGTCCCCCAAATCGATTTTTTTCTTCACAAAGTTCGTACAACGCAACATACTCGTACTTTACAAGGTGTAAGAGCAGAACTCTGCCAAGTACAACAGGCAGCATAGGTGTACGTTTCAGAGGTCATTTCATCTTCTGCTAACTCCTTTCTTATATGCGTATGCCGTATGCGTACGTGGAACATGCCGAATACATTTCAGTGAGTACAAATTAAAAATTAATGGGTGTGAAATGAGTGGAATTACCCACTTTTTTTCAACCCCCTCGTACAACAATGCATTTAATGAATGCATTCTTGCTTCTCGGGGAGCCCGTGCGCAACGCTAATGGCGTACGATGCAATAATCGCGCCGCGTTCAGTTCTTCCTAACATTTCCTACAATTTCCCCCAACAAGCATTTCATTAGCGAGTCCTTCATTCCTCCTCCTGAGCCAGTGATGAGTTCTTTGTGGACGAGAGCCCCGCAAAATCCACTCGAGGCATCTGTTATTAGCCCCTCTTCGCAAATCGTAATAGCGGTGTTCGCTGTTGGAGGACCACAATTGACCGCAACCAAATTAGAGTCTCCTGTCCCACCGAAAAAGTGCCTCAGGTAGACGTTCCAAAAGTACGGTGCCAGAGCTGCTTCTGCGGTGTCCAGTGCGAAAAGCCTCACCCCTCCTGGTCTTTCAATTCGGAATCGCCTTTTGCACTCCTCATTGCCATTCATAGTTCTGGGGTTTCTGCGAAGGTCTCCCCAATTTTTGGCAGCCTGGAACATTTCCTGCACGTCGTGGCCCTCGGCGTTGTTCATGTAGTCCATGATGCTGGCTCCCACCACGTATTTTCGCCACAGCGATGAGTGAAACACGTGAATGGTTGATTCGACGCCGCAGAGTTCGGCATACCTGGCAAAATTTAAAGGGCCGAGCAGGTCAGGTGCGTCCGACCAGTCGATTAAGACGGGTCTGTTTTCTTTCACTTTACGGGCTAGCACATCATCACGTCTTATGGAAGGCAAAGAGCTCTGGTAGCAAAGTTCAACATTTAAAAGGCCCCTTTGGATAACCGTTCTAAGTGCGTTAACTTTATCACGAAGGTTTGCTTCAGCGCACTCAAAGAGTGAATCTTTATACTCCTTCAACGCTGAGACGTCCAGGCATCGGAAGATGTTGTCAGGCACATATCTGCGAGATGCCGTCAAGGCGGGGTTGGCACAGAACGCAGACGACTCTTCGACGAAAATGCATCCCGTTAGAAGATATTTCGCATAAGCTATGCGATCATCTTTGGCTCTCAACACGTTGAGGAGGTTTAGGTCCGCCTCAGGCATCTTCGCGCACCTCCAGCGCTGTACAGCTTTCTTCACCGTCATTGGATTCTTCTCAATATTACATAACTTGAGGAGAAGTTTCTTCACTTCTTTGTGGACGTTGCTTTCAGCCAGCAGTCTGGAAGTGTCATAGATGTATCAATGGTCATACGTCGAGGCAAGGGAACTAGTTCTTCGTACCTGTCTTTCGTCGCCATAACAGCATCGTGTGTCTCTCGATCAAGTACTGTGGAAAACCAGAACTGGAGCAGGCTTCTGGAATTGCATCCTTCGTCCTTGAGCATCTCCACTAGCACCCTGCACTTGACGTAGCTCTTGGCGTCTCTGGGAACCCCGAGAAAGTGAACTGAATCGCCTTCACTGTGGTTCTCATGAAGTTTGAGGGTATAACGACCGAAGAGAAGTAGGAGGAGGTCGGTGAGCCCGAAGGCAACGTAGCTCCCGCCTAGACGATAATTGACCCTCGGGCTGGGGTATGTTCCAATATCATTCTTGGAACGGGGAGAAAAAGTTGCGCATTTGGAGCAAGAACCAGTCTAAACACTAACTCACCTGCTTTTTGAAGAACATTCTCCTTGTTTTGAACACCTGGCCAATTTTCAGTCGTCCCTCCTGATGTGCCGCCATCGTTTCTCCTGACTCCACATCGGTAAGAAAATCTTTACCCCATCTGAGGTCGAAGGCACTCTTGCCCTCCAAATCAGGCTCCAACTCCTCAAATTCCAGGCAGTCTCTCAGCACTCGGTAGGAATTGGACAACTCATAGTGATTCCTGAGTATCTGGACGCCTGCTGTGTCTTCGGGAAAAAAGCTGCCATACTCTTTGGAGTAGTTAAGAATATCTCTTCTGTCATTCTTGGCCAATATGTCTGCAGACAGTGGTGGGCATGCATGACAGTCTCGATTTTGCGAGGCCTCGCAGCCCGCACAGTGGTAGACAGAGTTGCAACCCAAGCACAAGACGTTGTCTGGCGAGATCCGCCCACAGGAGCAGCAAGGAAATGTCATTTTTACTCACGTTCGTCTTAGTAAACTCAGTCCTGTGTTTGTTTACTATAGCGGAGGCGCCCTAGCTGAGCAGCGGTCGACAGCTAACGAGTTCTCTCCCTTGATAATGGCTCCGCACATCCTCATGTTTGTGCCCTCAAGTGGATGATAAGACTGAAGAAACGCTACACTTACTCTATTTTTTTTCCTCTAGTCACCATTGTCAGTGCGCGCAGTCTAAGCACGCCACCGATTAGTGTATTTGACCGGATTTGGTTTGGTTGCTCAGGTTTCTCTTCCTCCCTTTTCCGCTCCTTTTTTTTACCTACCTACAAGCAAACCGAAGCCGTCACGGAGCTTTGTGAGCAGCAAAATCTATTGTTGGCTGACGCTTCCCTTCCTCCTTTGCCCTCGACGAGACGCGCACGGAGTATTTGTACGTACGTGTGCAGCTTTATTCATGCTGCATACTTATTCCCTGTACGTAGCAACTCGCAGGGAGGTTGCATACGGTCCATGCCGGACACGTCGAGGGGTTGATGCACCCCAACACCTTGCCTGAGAGCAAAAGTCAAGCGCAGACAGGGATGCAGTGAGCGACTCAGCCAAGAATGAATCATCCTTGATTTGTATCCGCCCCCCTCCAAACTCTGGCTGCCCCAGTGCGTGTGTGTGTGTTTATGAGCAGCACTTCTAAAACTGTCATGTTATCGAGCACTTACGCTACTCAGTGTGTAGGCATCGAGGCAAAACTCTTGGCACCCAAACCCTTTCAGCGCCCACGGGATGAGTTGCATTTTTAGTTGGAAACTTCAAGATTCTCGTATTGCTGCCGCCCAGACTTATACACGTACATGTGAGGAAGTGTAGCGTGTAGGGAGGAGGGTAGATAAAAGGCGCCAGAGGTGGGAGTGGCAGGCTGTCAGCTCCGTACCCCTCTTTCTTCTTTTCTTTTCTCTTTCCACCCATCCCTTTTCGTTCTCCTCCCCCATTCGACTTCGTTTCGTTGCCTTTTGACTCAACATCTATTCATGGGAAGAAGATTTAGAGGTATCGAGCAAAGTGAAAGCGAAGCGCAGCCATGGGTAAACCATTCCCATAGAGATAAGTCTCCACATCCTATGCTACCCAAAAAAAAACCGTAGGCGTTCTCGGCGCTCATTGCACGATCGATGGAGCGTACGACAAAATGAGAATGCAGCATTGTATTGACCAAGGATTGCACGCGTACTTTAATTGACACATCAGTGAGCATCAAAGCTAATTGCAAGGTTGAGGCAAAGCTATTCCTCATCCACATCCTCACTGCGCTCCGTGGATTCGTTGTGGGCCATTTTCGAGACCGGTCTGACACATTTATTTGAGCGTGTACCATAAGGTTCAAGTGAGGCAGAATTCCGTGGAAAAAAAAGCCGCCAAAAAAGGTTTCCTTTTTATTTTTCTCAAGCTACGTAACTTAAAGTTCTTCTTGGCGGTGGTGGCAGTTATCCAGGTCACTCAGTCAGGCGCGCCCCATTCATTAGGGAGTCTGAAACGCTGCCATTTGGACTCTTTCACGCCAAAGTATGTAACTGCATGTACTATGGTATCTCAAGCACTATTAGAGCTATCTGTTGCTTCAAAGTGCTCCCTAAGAGGCGCACAGGGCGATCCACCTAATGACTCCGTACCTTACCTGGACACACTTGGTTGAGGAGGGTAAAACAGCCACCTGATGTTGCCTTGCCGGTCTCCAGACGCTGTCCGCCTAAGGCGGACACAGTTGGGAAATCTCTTTATGGGGATCCCACTGTATTCGTCAATGAATTGCTTGAGTAGGAGGGGTCTCTCCCATTCTTTAAGTCCCAGTGGGTGTCAATATACACGACCGCGGCATTTCGTCTTGCCGGCACTCCAGTGTCCATGTGCCCTGACGAGTGACCACCTAAGTGCTACCCGGCCATGCTGTAACCGAGCGGTAGCCCAAGCCACGGAGGAGATTTCTGCGATCCACTCATCCGAAAAACCATTCGCGCCTTTCTTGTTATTCATCGGGAGTCTCAATTCTCCAGCTCTGTGTGGAGAGATTTGCTTTTACGTGCGGTGTTGGAAGCGTCGCCGTCGTCCTCGCTCTCCCATTCAATTAGTTATCTGCGCATCTTTTATGCTGGCCACTACGCTTGGCCAGGTTTGAATACAGACGACACACTTCACTACCGCCTGAGATCGCTCGAGGGTGGTGTAACCTCATGATAAAGCCTACAGAAAATGTGCTGCCCAAGGGCATTGTCACCCCGCTGCAGCTGCTTGCCTCTCATATTGGTGCCTGAGGGAGTTCTTCGTAGTACGGGAAGCTTCCTCTCAGACCATAGGAAGTGCTAAAATTTCGGAAATTACAGGCTCGCCTTGCTCTTTCTCTAGTTGGGGGGTGCAATTAAATCAATCATGTGTCATGCTCATAAAAGGACGCCCGAATTAAAGCCACCCGGGTGTGATTAAGTCGAATTATTTAATTGCTACCTGCGGAAGGACGTTTCAATTTCAAAATTGCTTTTCATTTTCCTTATAGCTTTGCTCTTTTTCAGCCAGCTTCGCCAAGGACTCATAAGTACAAGGCCGATTTGCAGCAGGCGATCAAAACTTTTGTCGAGCAGTGAAAGTTTCCTCAGGAATTTGACAAGCGCGACGAAATTGCAGAGCCACGTAAATGCACGAGCTAAAAAAAATCACCGCCTTCGATACCATCGTGGTCATACTCCAAAGATTGGTGAAGGAATTTCAGACAAATTGATACCTCTCCCATTAACAGCAAATGCCTAAATTGGTGGCTTTGGTGACTCAGTCTGGGGAAGAAGAAGAAGTTGATTTATGCTTGCTCTGACCGGACTGACTCACTTTATTATCTCCACGAGTACCCGGCAAAGTCACTCACGCGATCGATCAGTCAATGAAATGATTCTCGGCCTCTTGCCTGTCCTCGCTCAGCCAGTAATTGGAGGGTCTCTCATCTGCACGATCTTTCTATGATTTTCAGCGGCATTCCAAAACACACCACAATATTATTATCGACGGTTGTTATTAAAAGAGAATGAAGAGAAGCCGTGGCATTTTTTTCCATTGACTTTTCCATCGTCTGGTATCATCTTGCTGCTGTTGCTACCGTCAAACGGGCCAGTCAGATTCGTGCAATGGCGTCACCGCCATGGCGGTGGCGGTGGCCGTCGCCGTCGCCGCCTCCGTCATCACATCGGCGGCGACGCTTGTCCCAAAAATGTCTCGCGGCGTCCGGAAAGGTGTAATTTACTCATCTCCATGCTCTCTTTCTCCTGATGTCTCCCTGTCCATATCGGAAAATATCCAGACAATTGTCTAAGCCGGACATGTAAGTACGTAGGTGCAGGTACACGGTGTACGTACGTAGGAAGACGTGTCAGTTGTATCAAAACGCCACTGAAAAGAGCTTGTCTTTCCCGCCCCTTCCATCAAGTTGCCTCCTTTGTACGCGTACCTAATACACAGAATGTAGCCCTCTGCAGCTCCAGTTAACGACTGAAACAAATTGCATTTGTCTCACCGTAGCTACCGAAAGAAAAAGGAGGAGGAAAAAGAAGAAAAATGCCCCCCCCCCCCACTCTTTTTTCCCCCTACTTGCAGAAGAACGGGGGGGGGGGGTTCAAGGGTGGGTGAATTACGAATTATCTCGAGGAAACCGTCTGTCAAGACAATTTCGTATTCCTAGGAACAATGGCAGCCAAATCTGACTTGTGACAGAGAATCATGGGCAATTATGCTACCACTTGTCACAATCACGAAGAGTTAGGTGCAAGGGACCTTCACACAGGCACGTACGTTGCTCGATCCTTCTCACACTGAGGGTACAAAAATCTTGGTAAACCCAGTCATGCTGCGGTCACGGCCGTGAGACAGTAAACAAAACTGTAAAAGTCACATGAAATAGCCACGAAAAGGAAAACACAGCTTTTGAAGACACGCTTTTTTGCGTGCTTTTCTTTGCACTTTGTCAACCTACTTGGGCTTAAGAGCAGCAGGAAGTGAAAACGACTCTCGTGTTTGTGTTGGCACACACACACACACAGAGGAAGAGGGAACAAATATAGGGGCAAGGGCAGGTGTGTACGTACTTCATGGGGAGAGATGGTCTCGTCTGCTAACCACAGAACGCAGAGCGAGCGAAGAGAGCTCAAATTCGACGGAACTTTGGGTTCCCCGAGCAAATTAAACTATTCTGACCGCCCACAAAGACGGCGGGCACAGGTTAGGAGGTTATTGGTGTCGATGCGTAGAGACGAGGCCTGCAAAAGATGTTTGGAATGTGTTTGTTCATAATGGAAAGATGGACTTGTTTTTTGGCTTCAGTGAAAACAAGCCGTGTCCGATGGAACCCAAGCCTTGCGCGTCGAATTCGTTTTCCCTCCTTCTCTTCAAAGATGGATATCTTAATTGCCGGAGAGAATTTTTTGTCCCAAGGCTGCTGCTGCAACTTTTGCCAAGGCAGAAGGTTACATGAAGCCTCTACAATTTAGTCAAAACAGGGCAGAGGCCAGGGCAAGAACAACGACTGTCAAAGTCTCTCACCGGGATGTCACGAGATCCCCGAGTTTTCGGGGCACTTAACAACTAACTTCTCGATCTCGACCTGAAAGAAGGGCAATTTTCGCCTCCTCTGTTTCCCCCGGAAGGGAAAATTTGGCCTAATTTGCAAACTCTTAGAGATACTTATCTACACTCTCTTATCTGTGACCTGTCACTAGCTGTCGGTGCTGACGATGCTTTCAACTCGTCAGGAGCCAAGTTAACGGCGAGGAGTCACCTGATTGCCCGTTTCATCCAGGGGGGAAGCAAACATGTGTAACAGAGCCGTACTCATATCGTATAAGCCTGGCCCGAGTAACTGAGCGCTTGCTAATATATCCTAAGTTTCCATTACTTTTCTGAGAGTCCAGCAGCTCGCAGGCAATTCCCGAAATTGCTTTTGCACCAGGGAGCGATTCATTTTTCGCATTATCCAATCTTCTCCCCTCTTCCGTCGATTTCTCATATGGAGGAGAGAGACGGAGATGCATATTAGAAGTCACGTAGCGACGGCCGCACGTAACTGACAAGATAGAGATCTAAATTTTCATGCAGGGAGAGAAGCGAGCAAAAACGGCCAACAAGAATGTCTTCTCTCTCTCCATCTCGTGCAGGAAGCTGCCAAAAACAAAAACGCGGAACCTGTGTCGTGTTATCTTTATTTCGTTTTGCCCCTTTTTGTCCTCGCCGGGGTCATCCATCAGAGGAAGAAGAAGTCATTCATTCAAATTTCTGTGTGTGGGGGGGAAGGGGGGGGGGCCGAGAGTTTCTCTCTCTTTTTGGTCATGACCAACTTCCGGCAATCCTCGGTGCTTCTTGTTTGGAAGTTGATGCAGTTTCGCGCCATAAACAGGGTAAGGTTCCCGTCATGGGCATTCGAGGCCACTCAACAACGGAGAATATGCTATTTATGCATCAATTCGTAGCTCGCTCGCTCGCTTGCTTACTGAATTGCTGATTGTTGCACGCATCACCTTAGCGATCAGAAATCCCTGGGGCGTGTGAATTTGCACAGCTGTTGCATAATTCCCCCTCACTCTTGCTACCAAACCCCAGCCCTGTTGCTTCCACAAGGTTTCATTTATGGCTCACACATTGTGCATGCATGCCTCAAATTCACGATATTCCCTCTCTGAGGTGCTGTTGTGCAGTGTGCAGGGCGCGCAACTCAGAGGCTGTTTGCAGAACACATCTTGCTATTTAGCACTCACGCATTTTAAAGTGACGACCGTATCTGCTTCAAAATAAGGCAATATCAAGAAGAACCTATTTACGTGAATATTTTTATCTCTCTCTCTCTGTCCTCTCTTCTTTGTATTTTGTGCTCTTTGTCGAAGACTCTCACGGCCCCGTAATAAATGCTTCCATTTGCGAGCTATGGCAAAGGCAAAGAGGGCCGCCGCCACCAACATTAGGGCCCCCTCTCTCACCTCTGCCCTCTCAGTCAGCCAGAAAATGGGAGAAATGAATGTAACGCGCCTGAAATTTTCACTAAAAGCCCAACAGAACACCTTAAATTATAGTCGTGCGCGGGTTTTTTTTTTTAGCTGCTTGTCTGAGTTTACTGCCAGAGAGCAGGAAGAATTTCGGGCGAAAGATACGCACACACTTGTACACGGTGAGGCCGCGGAAACTAATCGCATCACTCTGCTAATAGCGGCAGCTCGAAGGCTCTCTTGTTACACACGCACGCGCGCACTTTCTTCGTCTCTCTAGGAGTGGCGTGTGGTGTGCTTATAATACTACGTAATCACTACATAACTAATGCCATGTTTCTTCGCATAGTTCCTCTCCCCCTCCCCCTCATCTCTCTCTCCACCCCCCTCCCGCGTTTTTAACTTGGTCCGTGTATGCACACTATGCGTGTGTGTATAGTAATATCTGAGGCCGTTCGTGGTCTCTAATGAGCTATTTCTGGGCGCTGGCGTATCACCCCGGCTATTAGAGCTAGAAGAGAGCCTAATGTGCATTTACATGCACTTCAACCACGTGGAGGATAGAGAACGAGCCCGAGATGGTTCGATACGACACACACGCACACACACACACAATAGAGGTCCGCTGCTGGCATGACGAGGTTTCATTGACATGCCAGAGCACAATCTTGCCATCTGGGCACTACTTTCGAATTAAGCTCGTCGTGATACTAACTTCCTACTACGAGTATGCCTAGGCCGGGCCTCTTGTCAAGAGAGCGAGAGGGTTGGACGTGTACACTGCCTTATCTCGCCTTCGTTGATGCGCCAACCATAACGTAGGCGAATTCCAGTGTTTTGCAGTCCGTACGTTCCGCACACCGCGGGCATCGAGTTGCCAGACTGGCTGCATTGTGGCTATAACTTGGCAGTGATTAACCCCTCTAATCTGTGATCCATCACACGTTTCACTCCAGGCCACTGCGTCGTGTGTGTACATAGAGCCCTCCCTGTTAACTAGGCAGGACGCACGCGATAGAGAGGAAATGAAATAGTGTCAAATTTAGGGTGCATCACACACCCCCTGTAATTTTCTCCATGTTTTATTCACAAACACACAAATTAAGCGCACAATATCATACGCAGTAGTACATGAGAAGCAGACGTAAAAGGTTAAATCAACGGGTCTTCTCCTTGTTCACTTTCGTCGCAAAGACGAATCACTAGGTTTGGTTCAGCTTCTATCCCATACGAGAGTCATACATACGCGCAGTACACATGTACAGTATTTGCTACGTACGTACACCTATGAACAACAGCGGAGAGAGAGAAAACACCGGCTTTTGCAAGTGCGCTAACCCGTACTCAGCAGTCGCCAGGTGTCAAAAACATTGTGTGGGCTCGTGATTGACGAGAATGACCGATTGTGTCGCCAGCACAAATTGTCTCTTCTGTGGCCACCTCAAATTGGCCGCCGTCATTTACTCGTTAAAATTGTTGTCGCACTTTCATACATTTCATTCAGTTCTTGGCAATAACGTCCACGGCTCTTTCTTCTGTCCCTCTATTTTTGTTTCTATGGAAAAGACTTCATAAGAAGGACACACGCGCTCGGCTCAAATTATCACAGCCATGAAGTAGAGCCTCTTCTTGAGTTCCTCCACTTTATGCCACTTCCACTTGCCGTTCTATTGTCCTATGTTCTCACTACTGTAAACATCTTGTTTATGCTACTACTTGCTTGACTATGATGGCATCAAGCAGTAATTAGAAAGACAAGAGGTGAGCTCCTTTGAAAATTAGGCATCTTTAAGTAACTTGAGCCAATATTACGAAAGCAAAACTTCTGCTTCTGTACAATGAGAAACTCAGTACGTGTACATACTTTGCCAATTATGTACTACATACAGTAAGAGTAATTCGCGAGGCTCCAATATAACGGATGTAGTCGGCGGCGCTTTCTAATGCGTGGCGCTTAAAACAGTTGCAACCACTGCTAGGTAGCGTCTCTCAAGGCCGAGTTCCTCTTTGACTAGATCGGTGGCCTTCGTCAACTTCTGGCTCCTCATCTTGTTAACTGTAGTTATCACGGCCACAACTGCTCAAAGATGTAGGATGCGATGACGACGCAGACGGCCATGAGCAAGTAGAGGTACCGAACAAGCTTCCCCAGAGCTTGACTGGCGGCACCGTTGATGCCGAACGGGGCGGAAGCAGGGTTGCGAACGGAGCTCTCCAGCGGAGGCGAATCTGCAGGGGGGGGGGGAAAGAAAAGAGTATGAAGACTATGAGTGTTGACCGGGCACTTACGAAGAAAGCTTTTATAAACTAGGTCAACTTTTTTTGTTGTTGTTGTTAAGACAAAGCTGAAATGGGACGGTGGAGGCGGAGAAGACTGTCAATGTCCATCTCCACCACTCCTATCCTCCTTCCTCGTGTACGCACGCGAGCACTTGGCCATTGTTTCTCTCTCTTTTTTCCACTCTTTCCGAACTTGACCAGGTGACGACATACGACAACTGACCAGGCAGGCACAAGCCCTCATTTTCCTTCCTCGCCAAAAAGAGCTTTTCCGGGGAGAGGCTAAACGTAGTCCAAATTGCAGGACTGTCATTATGACAATTGGGGCACCCCACAGACAGCCCAGGCTTTCTCACACACTTGCCACTAATTGTCTCCTTCCTTGAGACTGCCTGCATATGTTATGTTCGTCGCCGGAGAGAAACAAATGGCTGGAAACAATTTATTATGACATCGACTGGCTTTTCACTCCCCCAAAGTATCCCCAAAAAGGGGGTACAAATGCCGAGCCCGGAGAGCAGTGGCGGCAGCACAATTGGCTTGTTACTTCATTAATGCCCTCCTTCTGTTTCCTCGTTGACCGCTCTCACTCGCGCGTTGTCTGCGGATTTTTCCATGAATTTTTAAGTAGGAGGAAAATGTGGCGGTGGCGGCAGAGGTATCAATTCAGACCAGAACAAGGAGCTGGAGTAACAAGGCAGAGAGAGAAGGGTACTTATCTGGTGTGCTAAAACATTAGTATGCCCAAGGCACAAGAGCTTGTTTTCTTCCTCCCCCCCCTCCAAAAAAAATCTGTCCTATCATCTTTCCTGAGAAAGAATATAAAAGACCTTCCAAAGAACGAATAAGGATCTGAGCTTGGCATGGAGAGTCACGCCCCTTCTCCTTCGTTTGCAGCAGTAGCACCTCGTAAATACGCCAGAAAATTCCATCACTTTATGCATATCGCTGAGGAGAAATCTTTTCCCCTTCTCCAAGAATTATAGAAGTGTGGCTGGTTATGTTAATTGGCGGCTCATGCTAATGTCTACGGCTGACCGACCTCCGGCTTCGCGGAGTCCGGCATCATCTGCGTGTTGGCGCTATTCGCTTTACTGGCAGCAATTTGGCGAGGCATTTGTCAGATATTCGGCTGAGGAAGAAAAATTCCGGCGTCATGTCGCCGCGGCCGCCAGCCGGGCCAGGAGGCTTCCTTTTGTGTGTAAAGAAAAACCACAGTCAGAGGAGACTTGCCGAGAGGAGGAGGAGGAGGCTCTCCTGAGCGCAACCAACAATTAACAAAATTGCTTCTCCAAACGACGACGGCCGCCAGAAAGAATCTCTGGCCGAAAGAAAAAAAAACCAGCGCTTCTCTCCATCCATAGAATTGCCCCGCTGCTTGTTAATTCTGAAACATGCTTGCCTGCGCCATCCACATCTCTCAAGAGAGGAAAATGCCGCCTTTGTTCCAGGTAAAGAGGGTGCAGATAATTCGCGAGAACAAAAGCCAGAGATCCAATTAAGCTACCACTGAAATCGCGGCAGCCCAGCTATTATACAAGCAAATCTACGGAAAATAATCTGAGGAAGAGCTTACCGAACTCTCTGGTGTAGAACTGGAACTTGTCCGACACAGGACTCCACCCGAATTTGTTCTTCGCCTGAATCTGCGCCTCGTACATCGAGTTGGGCATCAGGTTGTCCAGGATGTACGACTGGTGGTGCTCGAAGCCCTGCGTGCCCACCCCGTTGATGATGATGTTGTTGTATGCATACAACACTTCCTGGCTGGGGTCCTCCTAGAGTGAGAACACAAATAAATGAAACCAAAGGTGTCGAGATAGCATTTTCTGGTGTCTTCAGCACTTTCAAGCACAGCGGCGCAGCATTGGGAGGTGTGCGTGTGTGTGTGCATTCCCTCAACTTCTACTGCACTGTGCATCTCGTATGTACTGTGATGCTACGTACAGCAGAGTAATGCGTAGTGTGAAGAGTAAATTGCTCCGAAATTCCAACATGTGGTCGCAAAACAAATGGCCGTGGAGAGCTTTTTCTCTCATTGCCAAGAGAGTGAGGGGAAACGTGTTAACGAGCGCGCTGACAAAACGAATGTGCGAATCCAATATCCCCAAGTGCCTCTTCTACCCCCTCAGGCAATAAAATCGAGCAAAAAGAGAGAGGAACACACATGTGGTTGCCTCAATTTCTGTGGTTGACCAGAACAGCCACTACTAAAAGTGGAATGGGACGGACTCGCAGTGGCGCTCCTCCAAGTACACGTACCTGTGCATTTGGAGCACAGTACTGTGTGGTGGAGGCACATAGCATGACCACTCTTTTTTTTTTGCTCCAACTAATATATCCTTGCCACAACTGGAGTGGCACATGTGATCACACACCCCGGCTTCCATTACGCCCGTGTTCAGTACATTACACACACTGTTGCAGCAATGCAGTAGGAAAAACATGTCACAAGATTGTGTTGGTTGATTTTCTAAACTGCAATCAAACTTTCCACTTTGTTTACTCACCGGCAACTTCCTGTAAAGGAGTCTGTATTCCTCGATGGTAGCGTAGCTCTCAGTGATCCAGGATAATTTATAACTGGTCCGACTCTTGCTGTCCACGCGGCTGTTGAAGACCGGGGTGTTGGGATTGCCTAGAAGAAACAGGGGGGAAGAAAAGCGGATGAAAGAAAAATCGTGGCGAAACCCATTTCTCTCTGTCTCGAACGAAAATTTGCAAATTGGCCAAGTGATTGATGAAGAATGGAGAAAGAAAAAGAGAGCGAGAAAATCATGCGCCCAGTAAAGAAACACGAGCCGGCGAGCGAGCACTCGTTGGAGATATGCACGTTGACCACGTGCGTCTGGGCGATGGCGACAGTGGAGTCTCGAAATGACGTCGGGTCGGTCAGCAGCTACTGCACTGCTACTTTCGAGATTGGTCATTTCGGGATTCAACTGTGCTGCTGGATAGGAGCCATCCATCGCAATTAGCTGTCACACCTTTCTAATGCGTATTAGAAGAGACAGCATGGGGCAACGCCAGTTGCTTTGTGAAACATTTATCGGGGGAGGGTGCCAGGACCTTTGCCACAGGGGCGGCCAACTGGCCAGCGGCTAAGCCAATTTACCGCATACTTTTTTGCTCGCAATATTTTTGTGTTCCTGATTGCACCGTAATAGTAAGGGGGCGGAGGAGCCACATATAAAAAGCCATCAGACTGTACAAAAGTGTCCAATTAAATGACAAACATGAACCTTGGGACGTAAAACAGTAGCGGTGGTGGCTGCATGACATACGTACGTACGTAGTACACGCGTGCACGCTACTCCTAAATATGTCGCGATAAATTGTCGGTCATATGTCAGGTGTACGCTGAACTGTAGTTACAGAATGACCACAGCGCGTCTTGGTGCCAAAAAAAATGACAAAGAAAGACCTGAAGGGTTCGGATTCCACTTGAATACTGACCTTGCACGGTGATGTAAGCCCTGGCCTTTCCAAGCATGTTTGAGGCCGAGCAGGAGTAGTTGCCGAAGTCCTCCAGCCTCACGTTCCTGATGAGCAGAGTATGACGGTTGCCCTTCTTCTGCATGTAACGGCTGCCGTTGGCGTCTAGCAACATGGTGTCCTTGTACCAGAGTACATCAGCCACAGGCTCTGAGTAAACGACGCATACCAGCTCCACCTGGTAGCCCACACCAGCGTGCACTGCAGCCCGCTCAGCCTTCACTTCTGGTTCATCTAAGGGGGAAAAAATGAAGACTTTTGTCTCCCTCTGCGACACTTCGTATCCATGTCCCTTATAGTGCACATACGTAACAGCTCAACTGTGGAAAATTTTGCTTATTCTCAGGGTTGAAAGTGCAAAGAAGCTTTGCAACGCAATAACTTCTGACAAGTACATTTATCTGGTGAACAAGAGCGCTGTGGAACAACTCACAGGAGCACATTTGTTGCACCGACTGCGTAAATGTGATGATGCTCGTACTTCTGTCGTTATGACAGTGTAGGATGTTACTATACGAAGCAGAGCCCTCGTACTCGCCAAAGTAGCTCTAACAGCAATAGGGTAAGACGGAAAGCAACTTTATGAGACGGAAGAAAGGCCATCAAAACTTATCCTCCTTTACCTGCTTCCTTCCTACCTTACCTATGTGTACTGATAAACTTTGCAAGAGTACCCATAGACCCAATTCTCAAAAGGAGAAGAAACTTTTTGCAATGTGTACGGCTGTTGTGCCCCTTCTACTCACATAGAACCTGCAGATGAATCTCCTCGACCGCGTCTCTGCCCACGCCGTTGGAGGCCTGGCATCTGTAGACGCCGGCCTGATGTCTGGTGACGCCGGTGAGGGTGAGCGTGGAGCCGCCGTCCGTCACGTCGCTCTTGGGCATCTGGTCGTGCTCCTTGGACCAGGAGAGCGCGGGGGCGGGATTGCCCGAAGCCTTGCACGTCAGAGAGATGGTGGTGTCCTTCTTCACTACCACCTGCCCATTGCTCGGCTGCGTCTCGATCGAGGGAGGCACTATAAAGGAACACGGAGCTTTCAGTTTATGCTTTCTGCCGTCTTGTCGCATGACTGGAACAAATTAGACCCAGGATTGATGAAGGCTAATGCGAGATATTACGTGCTGTTACGATACCGTACATGGTAGCATTTGCGGAGTAGCTAAACCCTCCTATGGAACACTCTGCCTGCACAGGGGAACAAGTCATTCGATCGCTCTGGGAGAGAGCGAAGAAAGCTTGTAATTTCACGGGAGAGACGACAATCGACCTAAATAACACTTTTTTGGCACCTTGTGAGGGAAACTGCTCAATGTGTACGCATGGTGGAACCAATAGAGGGTTCCAGAGGGTTGCTGCTGACTCCAGGAAGGGGCGTAAATGGCAAGATTTTATTAACGTGGGTACTCTTAATACCGGCTACACATATTGCTAATGGATAGTTCCGACTGTGGAATGACGTGCTGAGGAACCTTGAAGGGATGTAGTGCAGGGTGTCGATAAGGTGCATGGGGCCATAAGCGATCACGAACACCAGAGCAAGGTGCCAACGACCGAGACGGAGGAAGAACTGAAGAGGGACAGGGGCAAGCTGTAAAGGTGGCGTATACGTGCCCATGAACGCACAATTTCTTCCTCCATATTGGTCGTAAAACGCACAAAAGAAACATTGAAGCAATTTCTCGATACTGTTCTTTCTTCGTCAGGTCTCCCATAATTCTGTGTTTATTGTGTCGTGCGACGCACGCGTGATGTCCGGACAGCTTTTTTTTCTGCGTGTGACATTCTTGGCTTCTTCTCCGTAGTAAGGATTCCCTTGTTGGGAAGTGAATGAAGATCGGGTTAAAAGTACCTGGCGGTCATGGCTAACTGCCGAAACCGCTGATGGGGAAGAAAGTGCACTAGTGATGGCGCACGTCTAACCAGGTATGAAATTAATATCACCTGTGCACATAACTTATGCTTCACTCTTTCCACCGTACCCACAGGCCCTGGTCAGGAAAAAGTAAGATTCCCGAAACAAGTTTCTTTAGTCGCGGCACATTGAACCAGCAAGCTATTAGGACTATGTTCTGTTAGGCGGAGAACACCAATTAAAAGATTTACAGTCGTTGGCGCCAATAAAACACTGTATAGTTTCCCTTTGGCAGGGGTAAGAGTCCCCTACAGCACCCATATAATCAATGAACTCCTTCTGAGCATTCCACAGTTAGATCTTCTTCATAGACAAGGAGGAATGACCGAGAGCAAGTCTACGCAGATGATGTATATCGACGTTAGGCTCGTCAGCGTCTTATCTTTGGGAGAGATTGTAAATAAGGGGTAAAATAGAACGCCAAAACACTGGAGTCAGAGAAGCCCCCCCCCCTTTTTTTCTAGGCTGCTTATTTAAGAAAGAGCTAAAAACCGTGACGCCAACGCATAGAGCGATAAAGGCAGCAGCGCCAACAGAGTGGTTGGAGTGGAGAATGAGCGAGGAGCTTATCAATGACTCTGTTTAGGCTTCTACGAGTTATGGGCGCGATCGCTTTCAGATGCCGCTCGCCTGCCCTCCGTGGTCTAAGCCATTCAAAAATTTATCATAAATTTATGGCCGCCGTCTTTGCCGATGCCTTCTTAATCTCCCCCCCCCCTCATCGCACCTTCGAAGTCTTTTGTCTTGAAAACTTCTCGGGAATACGTTTGTGCACGGCTCTAAACCAGACCAGACGCAATTCTACACCAAGCAAAGCTTCGTGCAGACATGAAGCTCGTCTGCATGTTCTTGAAAGCCAAGACATGTGCTCATCTTTCTTCATGCTGGTGAGTGCTAGAGGTCGTAAAGCTTGCTTACAGTTGTTCTCACCTAATATTTCCACCGAGTGCACGATCGCAATGGGCTCGGCGTCGTCGGTCTCCACCTCGCAAATGTATTCCCCGCTGTCTTCGACGCCGATGTCCAGAATCTGGAGGTCGGTGTCTTGTAGCGAGAGGCGGCTGTCGCGTCTGACCTGGGGAGAGGGGTAAGTAAATCGGTTCAACTCTCATGTATGCACGCGGGCGTGACCAGTCAATGACCGTCGTACGTACCTTTATTGTTCCGGCTGTGAGCACTCTGGTGCCTTTCTTCCATAGCAAGATCATCGGCCCCAAGTTCTTTGTCCTGCATGGCAGTAACAACGTCTGGCCGATCTCTGTCCGGAACACCTGTCCTTCCGTGAGGATCCTTGCACCTGAACCGAACTTCCCCACGCCGTTTGATGTTGATGCGGAGATGGACGGCGACGATCGCAGTGAGGAGGATCGCGGTCGGGGTTCTGAGTACTCATAGAATTGGGGAAAGCCTAAAAGGAGAGGGAAAAGAAAAGAAAGCATCCATGAGAGAGAGATTGGGTGAATGGGATATGGGGAACTTTGCGATGGAGAGCGAGAGAGCTCACCCCTTTATCTCATTTTTTGTCTCCCAAGGGAAAAAAGCCGAAAGTGCACTTTTTTTTGGCGGGAGGTTGGTTACTTTGGAGCGCGTAATAAAAGCGAAATGGAGTCTTTGTGCAAAAGGCTATATCTAAAGTAAGCACGACGCCGCCGTTTGTTTGCTCGCAAATGCACAGGCCACAGCCATTATTTGAACTTTGGTAATCGTTCGATGGGTTTGTTTTGTGGCGAGGAGACGAGATTTCATTGGAGCTGCATCGCGCTGAATCGCTTGCAAAGATTATTTGCTACGGCCAAACTTTCCAAGGTTTTGGGCAGTTTCAATAGCAGAGAGTGTTCGACACGACAGCGCAGTCAAAGACGTGCCCGAGAGAGAGAAAGAGATGAAAGTCTCAACGGCCACTGCTGGGGAAGCCGCTTGATTAACAACTTTTGCCCTGCGAGGGCTAGAGAAAGACAGAGCTGCTAATGTAATCTTCTCTCTCTTTGTCCGTCCAGAAGCTGCAATTATTCTGCACCCGTCCAGACGCTGGTGCCAAAGGGGCCAATTGACTAATTGGAAAAGTACTGCTGGGTCCGTCACATTTTCTTCCTCGGATGCGCGGATTTTTTGCCGGAGAGACTCTACTTTTTTTCCTCACCCTTCGACAGGGGTTGTGTCATTTGCCCTTGTACTTGAGCACGCAGATGAAGTGAGACGTCTCCACTGCTCAAGTCACATCTGCCGGGAGAGAAAATCTTGGCAGTTTGACCGATCTTTGCCGTCGAGAAAAGAGAGTTGCTTCTCTGCCGTATGAAATCTCTGACTGCTGAGCCGTCATTCGATCAAGAAGAGGATCTTTGCTTCGCAACCACATCAAATCTTGAATATGCATGAGCACAACGAGGAGGCGCAACTTTCCAAGTTCAACAGTTCTCGTTCGCTCTTTTCACAGACTGACACAGATGGAAATGGAGACGTGCCGGACAAGGGCCGTGATTCAAGAGCAAAAGTTATCCCTGCTCCCTTCGCTTCATCCTGTTCCCTTCAATGCTTGTTTGATATTCAGTCTGAATATTTATTTACACCACCACCACCCTCCCCGCCGCCCTCGGCGCACTGGCCTGCCCGACCGCCCGTTGGCCAGGGTGGCCAGCCCTCTGGACCGACACTTCCTCCCTGACCTTTCTTCAAGCGCTACTGTAGCAATAATAAAGACTATAAAGTGCACAGCAGCCAAGGAGCTGCTTGGGATTTTCGCACGAACTTCCTTTCTTCCAGAGTTGCACATACACAGAAGTGCGGCGGATCCGACTTTCCGAAGGTGCCTTTGTATTCCTTCCATCTGGGCCGCATGTGAAATATTGATAGTTTCTTTTGGTTGCTCTCACGAGAAGCTCTCAAAATTTTCTAATTTTTCCACCACCGCAGTAAACTGTTCTTTAGGCAAAGTGAAAATCAGAGAAAATTTGTGCCGCAGTAAAGGAGCAGGCAGCGGCGAAGGAAAGAGGCAAGGTGAGTTATCGATGTCAACAGGCATTTTCTTCCTCTTCCTGCTGCAGCAGTCCCATTATCGGAGGGCCCCCAATGGTCTCTCACAAGGCAGCAGGCAAAAAGTGGAGGGAGAAAAAGGGGGGAGACGACGCACATTTTTCCCAGATTATGCCGTGTGAGACGCAAATAATGCGTGACGAAAAACATGAGAGTGAAGGCCTAAATAATGGATAACGCAGGAGTGCGGTGACGTTCTCATCATTGCTAATGTTGGGGCTGTGTTCTCATCGCCTCTTGCAGCGAGCGCATTAAACAGGGAGCCTCTCAGGCCTTCACCTTTCCTGAGGGACGACACAAGCACGTACTTAGAGCGCGCGCGCACACACATTGGGAGGAAAAAAAAGGACAAAAAGGGGGACATGGAGGAGGAAACAACTCGGGGAAACTGGGATATAATTATAAATAGAGAGCTGCACCGGAGAAGAAGAAAAGAGGCATTAGAGTGGGCGGAAGCAGTGGTGAAGGCACCGGCACTGGCACCGGCAGAGGGCGGAGGGCGGAGGGGGCTGAATGACTAACTGACTCGAGCAAACAGCTACTGTACTGTCCACTAGGAGCACCAAGCCAGGCCTTTTTTCTTTCCCCCTCCATAATTGGAGGCAAGGATAAAGAAAGAGGAAACACCAAAGAAAAAGGGAGAAGAAAGAGGGGAGGGTGGCGGAAACAACGAAAAATTACTTTCTTTCCAAGGCTGAAAACAACGGAGAGGAAAAGTAAAAAGTTTGGGCCCACTGAAGAGCAAGCAGTGGCGTTGTTTTTCAAGAAGTTTTCGAAATGCTACTTATTGCCTTCGTTGGTTTTGTTATTTTTTCTTAAATATGACGGCTGCGTGCTGAGAGATCGCTTTTTCACTCAGACACACACAAAAAAAGCTTCAGTCTGCTAGTGGCTTCTGGGAGTGGGATCCTAGGGCAGGATGGATGAGTTATTGCTCTGCTGTCTACTTCAGTCGACCTTGATCGTGCGCGTTTTCCGCTAATCCTCTTGCCAAATTGCCGCAGATCCGGCTGGCGAAGGAGAGACCTCAAATGTAGAGAGAGAGAGAGAGAGGATATGACGATAATGGCGTTGATGGGGCCAAGCTCATGGCAAAAACCCCCTGTGCAACTGGGATTTTTCACTTTCCTCCGAGCTCTTTTCTTCCGGAGCAGATGAAGAGCAGCGCACATTTTCGCGTCATATCGAAAAGTCAAGAGGTCAAGTCAAACAAAGCTCCGCTCGCCAATGGTTGTGTGTGCATGAAATATATGTAATAAAATATATATACATCCTCTGCTTATCACTCTGTGCAAGTGCATTGGAAGACGGTGGTGACAGGATTAGAGTTTTCTTGCAGGAGGGGGAAAAAAAAGCTCTGCCGTCGATGATGTAGGAAACCAAAATTGAAAGTCAAGACGTAAAATGCTCCTCTTAGAAAGGAAGAGGTAAAACTTGCGCATAAATTCTGTCTATTCATCACGTCACATCCTAGGCGCACTCAAGCTCTCCTGGAGCTGGCGCCGGGATGGGGTCTCCTGTATACTTTTTAGCAAGAGCAACTTTTTTATTGAACCTTTCCTGGTCTGCCCCTAACAAATGTTGCAGTGTGAGTAAGAAGAGCAGCAGTTCTGCACGAAAACCTGCGTTTGATGCCTTGCAAATGAGATTGAGGATCAACGGTGCGTGGCGCCACTCGTGCAATCCTTACCCAAAATGGAGGGAATTGAGGAGGTGCTTGGAAATTCTGCTACGATCCCAAATGTTTGCCTATGTCAGAAGTATGATGAATCGAAAGGTTTTGTTAATTCCTTCCTGGTTTCTCCCCCGGTGAGAGAGAGAGAGAGAAAGGAAGGAAAAATTTGCATTTTACATCAATTTCGGCGCCCCCTTTGCTCCTTTAGTCGCAGTAGTGCGCGGAGAGGCCATGGACCAACTAGCACGAGTCCATGCATACAAGTTGGGCACACACATATGCTCAAAGGCAGGAAGGCAAGCGGCAAAAAAAGGAAGTGCCGGCGCCTACGACGAGCGAAAATTTATTGCCCGTATGCGAAACTTGAGACTGAGAGGACTGAAAAAGCATTCTGACATCTATCTTTGGCTGTGAGTTTCGCCCTGCCTGACAGGCATGTCCGATTCCTGTATAGGCGAGCCGGCGAAGCCACCAATTGCGCATTCAAGCGACAATTCGCCAGAGGTAGTTAACAGTCCCCGGGCAGCGAGCCAAATGACTCTCTCAGAGCCACTGCATCTTCTTGACACAAGTGTGATGGATGCTCTTGGTCAAGGTTCCCATTTTCCTTCGTGCCATTAATTGTGCATGGAATCTTTGGCGGAAAGGTCCCGTCTTTGCTTTCCGGAAAGAATCTTCCAATGTCCGGTCGTGTTCTTTTATTTGCTTCCCCCGCTGTGAGAAAGCAGATGGAAATTTGATGGAGGAAAAAAAAAAGGTCAGGCACTCCTTCATCCCTCTCTCTTGTCTGTCTCACTCCATGTTCAACGTCTTTCTTACCTTGAACGGCTCTGGCGACGAGGAAGAAGAGAAGTAAATGCCACGGTATCAACGCTGTGTTGAGATGCATTGTGGAACTTATTTGCGCGAGTTGATCTTCTCAGTGTCTTCTCAGAAGGCAGCTCTTCTCTATCAACACTATCTCGAAGGTGTGCACCGATAAGTCATATTTGTAGTTTGGGGCCCAGTTTCTCAGCAGAGTGAGGACTTTTTTGTGTACTGATGTTGCTGTCAGATCTTTTTCTTTGTAGAAGATTTTTTTTTTCTAGAATTAAAGAGGCCTTCGTCGTAAGCAGATCTATATATCGATCTTCCCCAAACAAAAAAGAACCGCTTTATGCTCACGTAGTTGAATGTAACACGTTATGGATGTCCGCTCGTGACCGTTTCAGCAGCTCAACTGCCAGTGTTTTCGTCTACCTCAGCTGGAGCAGCCTCTAGAGCGCTCTAGACTCTACGGAAAGTATCTACGTACAGAAACGCGTGAGCGCACGGGGCAACTCTTCAGCTGCTGCTGTCAATTTGTTGTTTTGGTCCCGCCAGCGAGCGAGCGAGCGCACCGAGGTCTTCTTCCTCGGGAAGGAGACCAACCGGCGATCGGAGCCTCAACGCCCGGTTGGAGAAGAGAGAGAGAGAGACCGCGGTTGTTGATATCCAGCAGTAGCAGTCAATTGAGCGTACTTGTTTTCTTCGGCCAGTCCGTGTTGCCACATGCGGAATGTATCGGAAAAGTACTTGGAAGAACAGATGCCACATCAGGACTCGACGTACGGTACACGAGTCCAGACCCGAGCAGAGCTTTAGCATGACAAACAGTAGTTGTTGGCTACACGACGGTAAATCCACGTGTGCGTTAACCCGTTGTCAGTCGTCTCTAGGGCGCATCTAAGTCGTACTCTTCTTCGGGTTTTTTTTTGCAACTCAACGCCGGAAAATTTCTTTCCTCGGTGCTAAAAGGTTAGAGGGGTAAAATGATGGAGTCTACAGGCAGTGTATGGACTACCTCCAGCAAGCCAAGGTTGCCAGGAAAGTTCATGGCTACACGGAAGATGAGTTATGTGCGTAGGCACATATAGTGGAGCATGTATGTTGCAGTCTGAAACAACTTTGCATGCGACATGCAGCCATTTCATGCCAAATGGGGGGAAGGAGGAGGGGGAGACAAAAGGAAGCAGTGAAATTACATGCTAATCATTCATCCTAATGTGCATGACTCCTTGGTACTGCACCGTGTGTGTACTCGTGTGTGGACATGTGTATGTGCGCACATTTGCGCATACCACGCAGTACTTAGCCACAGCAAATTAACTGCGCTCTACGACCTAGAGCAGCGAGAAAGCAATGTGCACATTCCAACTGTGATCTATGGACTTCTATTGAAATTGTGCTTGAAAAAAAAAACTTTTTAGGGACTGTGTCTAAGATTTTAATTTTCTATGGTCCACGTGTCTTCTCAAATCAGTACACGTGTCGTAATGAGTTCCCATCAAAAAGTTTTGGAGAATGTTTTCATTTCGGAAGGGTCTGCGCCTGCGGGCCAGGATTTTCTCGCTGCCCCTACAGTACCAACAAAGCTCAGTACGTACTCTGCTGAGAAGCAGTGCTGCAGTGCTGAGAAGAAGTCCCGGTGCACCTCACATCACGACCGGGCATGCCGGATTTTTGGCGCGTAGTAATCAATAAATAAATGCATGCATACCTTATCGATACAGGCTTCGAAACTCGGGAACGTGAAGACTTTCCAAAGAGCGTTTCAGTGGGTGAGAGTCAACAACAGCCAATTGTGACGTTAAATAATTCAAGCATCGACGCCCCCGGTCCTCTTCATTAAACATGGCAAGAAAATTGGGGAGCTCCACAGAGAACACTGACAATTTCAGCAGAAACACCCATCAATTAATGGAGTGATTAGCCGGCGCCTAAATGGCTTGCGGTTCCAATCATTGACCGAACGAAAGTCGGTGTAAACGCCATCAACATCGCGGGTCAGTTCGAATCAAGATCCCATGACAGCTGCATTTCGATCCCCAGAACTTGCATCAGACGAGAAAAGAAACCCGCAGAACTGCGCAGTCCCGATGGCGATTTCCCTGGTTTCGACGTGGGTCTCTTTGGTCTGGCCAACATGATACACACGAGTGCGTCCGCAGCAGTGTTTGCCCAACGTCTCCAGCTCAAGAGGGGCTCGGACAGGTAATCTTTAGTAAGGGATCCGTGGGCAAACACGGCCCAGACTCGCAATTAGGCTGCAGAAGGTATAACTGCATGGACGCTGAAACTATTGTATTACGGAGAGAGTTTGCCTATTAGCGCCGTAATCAAAGGCATGGGCGGATGTAATAACAAAAGGTTGCCGCTTTTCTCTTTGACTCTGCTATAGGAAAGAGAAAGGGAAGGGGCGTGCGATCTCACCGATACACCCATTCTGAGGAGAGAAAATAATGATGTTGACCTCTTTCATTGGATACCTTTCCTTTCTCATTCATTGGCATTCCGTCGTTGGTAGGAGTGGAGGCGATTGTTCCTCGCTATCTATCTGGAGGCGGGGAAGTTTCGCTCTTTAGGGTTGTCTGTCTCGGTGGCATCTGCAGATGCGGGGAGGTTTCAGACTTGGACTCTGAAACCTCTTGAGAGCAAACATCACTGTCAGAAATTTCGGGGGAAAATGCGTTCCTCTGGTCCCGGAAGCCCTCAACATTTGAGGTTGAGCTGGAAAGCGATGAGGGTCGGGCAATCATATATGTCATTCAAAAAGAAAGAAAAAATATAAGAGTGCGCTTGCGTAGTTTACGCACACAGAACCGCTGCTATCATAAAGCAGAGTGCAGTAAAAGCGGCCTTCAGCACAAATGATGCCTGCTGCTCTGATGCTTTTTCCAAATTGACCCAGTCTTGTTCTTGAATGGGGGGGAAACTGCACGCATACGACTCCATATACCAAGAAGCACCCGGAGTAAGTGAGTGCACGCTCAGCGGAAAGACTGATTAGTGTAGGAACCATTAGACTTGATGACTGAATCGCATCGGGTGGCAACATCTGACCACGGGGAAGGAGAAGAGGAAGAAGAAGAAGTGCAGGCTCGTCCACGCTGATGTGGTCCAGACCACATATTGTTTGTATTGAATCCCTTCTGTTTGTCCCCGTTGTATTGACGCAGCTCTCGTGTAATTCTTGGTCGTGTGTGTACGTCGACAGGAGATTGAAGAAGACTCCGCGTGTGCGCGCATGCATACCTATCTGCGGACACGCACGCACAGAGCCAAGTGAACGGATCCTGAGATGGAGGGGGGGGAGGGGGAAGGAGAATAATACCCCTCTCATTTCCCCCTGTTTGCTTTTGCGAATCGCCGCGACTTCCCAAAACGAAGAATGGTCACAAACGACGTTTTTCATCCCCTCCCATTCTTGTTCGGCGGTCGCTAAAAGGATTGACGGGAGGAATCCAAGCGCGCTGTTTGCTCGCAGCAACCGCAGACAGACTCACTTCTCATCTGGCGTGTATTTGCACTGATTTGAGAATTTCTCTATTAGGTTATGAAGTTCGTGATATCGCAAAGACAATGAGGCCAACGACTCTGACGAGAGCTTTCAAGATGACTAAGGTCCTAATTAGACTGACAATGAAGGTGTGCAGTACGTGCCAGCACGGTCTAATCACCCGGGAATGTGAGAATAACGTATCTCCTGTAAGCTTTTTACGCGTCCGGTAATGTACTTTCAGACTTTCGTCTGTCGGTGCACCGTCCGTCCCGTGCGCAGACGTAATGTACGTGCTGGGAAGTCACGTAAACGGACATCCATTATTGTAGCGGGCGGTGCAGACTATACCCTTACAGTATGCAGAGTACGTCAGTCGTTGAGTGCCACTGGCACTGCATACACTGTAGCAGTTACGTACGCACTAGAATGCTCATTTGCTCAGCAGCGGCCGCTCGCTCGCAGTCTGCGTACTAGTAATACCATACAAAGCTCTCTCTCTCTCGTCTGCATGTTCACACCCCTCGTGAGAAAATAGCTCCATCAAACATCGAGCCAGCCTCAATCAATTCTCGATTATCATAGTCGAATAACAACGACCCGACGACGACGACGACGACGACGACGACGGATGCTCGAGTCTGCCTGCCTGCCCTCGGGCTGGATCCCAGAGAGGGTTATGTACACGCGCACGTACTCGGACGAGCCGCTGGAGAAGAAAGAGAAATGATGGGTCATGTTGGAAAGCTTGGTTGGCTGGTTGTTTTCGAATCAGAGCTTCGATGTCGTAAATAACAGCCAGAAGTTGTGGCCGAGCGAGCATGAGTACCACATAGACGAGTTGCATTTTGACGTGCGTGCACGCACACATGCGGCACGACTGTCAGTGGGTGCCTCACGTTCATGGGTGTCCCCGTGAGTTGTCGCCGAGTGAGCTTGGCTACAGAGACAGTTGTTTGATATTCTAATTGAAAAGCGTGTTGACGAAGAGGGTTTGCCTGAAGCCTCCATCAGCGAATAATCATAAGGGAAATGAAAAAAAAGAGACACTAATGCAATGTACAGCACGCATACCTCAGGGTCGCGATTCCAATACCGTACATACGACATATTTGGACATGCTGAAATCCCCAGTCAACCTGCCGAAAAAGACTGCTGGATGGAACCGATGACCCCTTGGTCTCCTTGACCCACGGCGTCTGTCGGTTGTCCAGGTAGCAGGGGTGAATCATTCAAAAGACTTTTTATTTGTTGGATGGGAGAGGGAGTCTGTGAAGCTGCCGAAACATCAGTGGCCACAGCCGCCACGAAGTTAATTCGAAGAATGCGTGAAATTTCGTACCGCGAAAAAAATATCCATTGAACCGAGGATTCTTCGGTGAATAGAATAGGCGGCCATAATTTCGGTAGCTAAGGAGAAACCGACATTTGTCGTCCCAGGTCCTGAAACAAGCTTCATCTGAATTCATGAAGGGCTGCGTCATTTCACGATCTGCCGGGCTGTGCGTGTTTGTGCGCGCGTAACTTTCAGTTTGGAGAGAAAAGCTGGCGTCGGATGAGGATGAAAGATTTGCACACTTGGAGATTTGTTTCATTCCGAGCGTGAGAAGAAAGTTGATGATGAAGAGCGCCGAGGAAGAAAAGTTCTCCGGAGAACTAATAACTGGTCAGCTGCATACCCTGTACAGTTGCCAGGGGCATGGAAACAGACCAAGTCCAAGTGCCACGCGAGGCTGAGCTTCTTGTGAGGCTCCTACTGCACTGGCACGCCTCAGTCGCTTTGTGTCGTAATAGGTAGCTGGATAAATAACCAGACCAGATGATTTCACTCAACTTCTCCACTTGAGTCAATAAGAAGTTTATCCTTCACGAGGGAGAGAGAGAGAGATACATCATGTTGTACGAACGTCGTACAACACAAGAGCTCTCGTTCGGTGAAAACACCCTGAGAAAACAAACATGGCAAGACTGAGAATGCTCCGACGCATGAACTTTCTGCGTGCGAAAGTTGCTGGCCGAAAAATCGAACGTTTTCACCCTGAGAATGGCGTCGAGCCGTCTGTCAAGTTCTCATAATGAGCGAAAGTTTTATTGCAAGTCCAACAGAACGGGCAAATTGGGCGTGTGGACACGTCTTTGACGAGAAATTTTGCACACACAGTTTACGTGCGGAGAGCTGCTCAAAAATGCATGAGGACTCATTTCGCAAAGGTGTTTGAGCGCGTCAGCGCTCGGCACTTCATCCGGTGCCGTGAGGGGGACGCACGCGAGTCCTGACCAATAATCCGGGTCCCGAGAAGAAAGCGGCAGCCACCGAAGTCAGCGCGGCACTGTGCGTGCAGCTCCAGCGGTCCTGGAATGCTACCACCAACTGGTTGAACTAAGCTTTGCACTCTGCGAGATTAAAATTCTGATCCGCCTTGATGTATCTTTCATCCGGGCGAGGAGGCAGTTATCAAGAAATAAAAGCCCCGCGGCAGCAACGCATTTGCCGAAAATTAATGAGTCAATTTCGCGGCAAGGAAGAAGGAGTCGGAGGGGGAGAAGGCAAGAGTCAGAGCGGCCGTGGGCTTGTTTGCATGGCGACAACGAGCGCAGCCTTGGAAATTTCATTTTCTGGTATACGTTGCCACTGCTGCTTGTTCGGCGTGGAAAAAGGCAGCCAGAGCAAAAACGTAATTAGGAGAGGTCCCGGCTGGACGATTAAAAAATCTCTCCTCCTTCCCCATTAACAGTCTGTCAGCAGTATGAAGTTGCAAGAAATGAGGAAGGGCTTATGCTCAATCATCCGTTGCCACATTTTTGCCCCCCCCCCCTCCTTGTGCCTTTCTGTGTTGTTGCGCACTTTTGGGAATTAGGGGAGTGGCGCTGGAGCTCTATAAGTCATGCTATGTTCTCCTCAGACTCTGCACTGAGAGAGACTTGTTAGAGCTCACAATGTGTAGTCAATTGGTGAGGGAGGAAAAAAGAAAGGATTCGCGGCGGTCCTTAATTTGAGGACGAATTGGTCTGCTGGTTCGTGACCTTGGATGGTGTAATAATAGTCAGGCGGAGGCGTTAGAGAACCTAATGATTTCTGATCACCAGTCTGGAGGAGAAGTTACGAGGTTGTAAGAGCGACTCAAAGATGATGATAACAAACAGCCACTTCTTTTTTTCTCACTGCAACGCTGAAATCTGACTCCCAGATTCTTCTCTTTATCTCGCTCTCCATTCACACCTCTCGGCAAACAAACGACTGGGACAGGAATTTGGGACGTTTGGGATGATCGCTTGGCGTCCATGCTTGGCACCAAGGACCTCTGTAAAGCCTGAACTGCTCGTCCTCCAGACTTTTTTCTTCCTCTCCTCCCCGTGTAGGTGCGTATTATGCACGTGGGCGCTTGAGCACTTCACTCGGTCCATCTGTTCAGCGGAGGCTGGACAACCCTGGATATTTTCTTGTCTTTTTCTGGCTGTCGCCGCCTGCTGTTGCATTGAGCTTTGCTCCCTGAATTGAATTCCGTCAGCTCGGAGAGTTCATAAGGTTCGACTTCTCCTCCTCTGGAGACGAAGTCTGTTTGTCCTCTCCTCAGGGGGTCACAGCCAGCAACCTTGTCCGTACTACATAATGTACTACGACGTCCTGGACGTGCTCACAGTGGAGAAAGAAGAAAGGTTCGTCGATGCAGACACGAAGCAAAATTAAGAAGTGATTCTTTGCTCTGGCGGCGAGAAGCATTTTCCGCTGTGGTGGAGAATGAAGTTGTGGTAGCTCCAGGAAGGTACGTCGACATTAGTGCAAGTTTCAGGCAAGTTTTAGGCAATTTATTACAGGACGTGAATAGTTTTGATAATGACAGTTGTACGGCTGAACGGCCGGACAAGGAACGAGGCAAAAAAACTGCCTTAATGACTTACTAATTATTCCTAATTTCAATGATGGAGAACCTCTTGGGCAGCCGCGTTTCTGACTCTTGATACATACGGACAGCCAAGATATTCAGAAATACTCTAATTTTGCCATAATTCTGACCCATTTTCATTTTGGCCTCGGGCTCGATTCTCCCTTTACTGCCGACTCTCATTGGCATGCAACGGGCTTCTGGAAGCAGCTTCTTCACGTATTGGCTTTCCGGATTGGGGCATTTCTTTACGCCAAGAGAAATCTAGGATACATCCAGTGAGTGCAGCAACTCCTCGATCAGTGCACGACCTTGCGGTGCGGAGGGGGTTTGGCGGGGTCCGTTCGAAGATTCGGAGCCCGCAAATTATCTGTCAAAGGTGAAAATGAGTAGGAGAGGAATCTCTTTTCTTCCGCTCGCCCGGAATTGGCTTGGAAAGGTGGCGTTTTGCATTCTTGACCCTTGAGAGTCTTGCCCCTTTGCTACCCATTGTGTGCGCGTCGGTCTGGAGAGACAGAGAGAAAAAAAGGGGGGGGGGAGAGAATGGGGCGGATCTCGGAGCCGAAGTGGAAATTGGCGGTGGCTGAACTGCTAAAACCCCTTCTTCAGTCCCACCACACAAGAGGGGGAAAAAATGGATTTTCGCGTCGGTCCCTCTTTCGCAGGGAGCGGAAGAAGGGCAATTTACGATCATGTGACCGAAAAGGGGGGCTTCCCCCCTCCCCCCCCCCCTTTCCTCCACCTTCTCAATCCCCCTTTTACACCTCCACAGACACGAAACAGGTATGCCCGAAAATTAGAATTAGGAGAGGTGCAAAAACCCCTGTTCGTGTCTGGGAAAATAAAGGGAGGGAGGGTAAAAAAACCCGGAGTCGGTAGTCGTAAGAGGAGGGAGGTAGAGTGATTGGAGAGAAAATTTTGCATCGCGTCCCGTTGCAGGGGTCACGTCTGAAAAGAGAGTACAGTAGATTGATCTTGGGGGAAAAGAAGGACGAGCTGCAGCACCACAATTAGGCTCCCATTCCTCCTGGGGCGATACAACAGTTTCTCCAAATTCGTTTTACCCCTTTTCTGTAATCTCGAAGTTTCTTGCCAGCCTCAGGCCCTAGTGCAACGTGAAGGGCGTCTTCTTATCTAATCCTGCAATCGTTATGTCCTTGAATGATCGGTTGTGCTCACGCTACCCAACTGACTGGGATATTTAGAAAGAGTGCGTGTTGTGAGTCTCTTACGCTCATGCGCATGAGGCAGAGAGACCTCCTCATTACACTTCATTTTTCTGCTAAGGCTGTGCGACATCCCGGATCATACTGGACGCAGCCCTACACCAAGTGTTCGAGTCACCAAGTCTGCCTCTCGATGTCTACATCTTTCGATGAAGCCACGACAGATCGCACAGTCTCACCTTCCACCATCCCATTCAATGCAAATCGTCATTCCTATAGTATTTTCCCAATATACCTCTCATAGTCGGTAATGGAATACCGGAGGAATTTGTGCTCCTCCATCACAGCTAGGTAAGGCGAGAAAATGGAGAAATTGCTCTGGTCCATTTTTTGCCTTGACGTCGCGTGTCGATCCAAGGCTTTTTTCTCTCTCTCGTCGCATTCACCACCACTTCGGGGATCGAAGAGGAATGTGTCGTGCCAGGGAGGAGGAAGCGTTTTTTTTTGCAGCAACATTTTTCTTTACTGAGTGGAAAATGATGAGGAATTACCGCTCCTTTCTATGTGGCTGGGCTGGAAAAGGCCTTGTTTCTTGTCCCACACTGCTCATTTTCCCTCTCCTCACGATGGAAAAAAAGCGGTGAAATATGGCAAAGCTCAAAAATGGGGAGGGAGAAGTGGGGTAAATTTTCTACGGAAGTGACAGAAATGGGTGCCTTCCTCAGAGCAATCGCAAGTGAGAGGCGTAAGAGGGTGTTAAGTGACTGGAGTTTTTTCTTCTGAGAGAGTGATGAAAGGTGATCACTTCACTCGCACCCCCTGACACGCTTCCTGGCACGATTACTCTTTACAGCGTGCATGCTGATTCCTCGAGCTTGCACAAAAATGCTGCTTCCCCCACCCAGAAATGTGATGAGTCATTTCCTTTCAATTGCATATACTCATACCGTTTGAGTAGGTACAGCATGCTTCATAAGTGGGCCACCATTAGACGCTCGCTACATTGGCAACGCTCGCAATTTATGGGTTGCAAATGGAAGAAATTTGCACTCTCACGGCAAATCATGATGGATGCGTTTGCTGCCTGCCTGCCTGCTTGCCTGCCTGCCTGCGCGTAGATGTGTTTTGGCCCCTGACAAACTCCGCGTGACACGCGTGCAACACGCCGGTGTCGGTCAGCTCCTGCCCGGCGTGCTGATGCCGGGCGCAGTCATGCTGAAGGCAGTGCAGGAGTGGCACTCAAGTGCATAGGGGATTTGGGGCTGTACGGATGTGACTCGGGTGCATCGCACACATCGTAATGACCCTCAATTTGCTCATCGTTCATTATTATACCGGGCAAGTGTGAGAGACAGCTAACCCCAATATGTCTGACAGAACTCAATTTCTTTCTTACCCTTCCTCCGGCACTTTTTACACGGTTTCTTTGCTCAATCTAGCATAGAAAAACATATCACCAGGAAACGTGCGGTGGGCACAACAGCAGTGACGCCAGTTGTGAGAGGAGATTCACAGTTTTTTGTTCTTTTTGCTCTTGTTTTGTCTTTTTATCTCCCAAGTAATGCCCACAGCACACAGACAGTCACCCATCGACTCATGCAGGGCGGAGAGAAAACACATAGGTGAAAATAGTAAAGTCTTCATGATCGCTACGAGCACCAAATACACAGAGCGTTTTATGCGGGGTATTAAGCATTTTATTCAATTGCCAGTCATAAGCATGGGAAGGAGCTTTGCACAAATGTTGGCGTCGTCTAACTCCCAAATGCTCACTCATGCGAATTCACTACAGACGAGAGAGGGAGCAACTCAAAAAGCGACGAAATCGTCCGGGCGATAAAGCCGATTCGATTCGCACAGATCGAAAAAACCTTTATCGAAAAGAACGTCTGGCAAATGTTCGGTGTTTTCTATCCAATTATGGTGCCGGATGTTTTCCCGCACTTCCTTAAAACGTCGCTTGCCCTCACTTCTCGTGTGTGCGTCGCTCTCACTGTAGTAGCAATATCATTTGGTCCGTCGACAACACACCCGTACACTCGTAAACAGCAACTGCACCCTGGAGATGTGTTTTGGGCCGGCTTGAAGCCCATGCACGTTTGGGCGAGCTCGTACGGCCCTCACATTTCAGGCTGGCCGCTAGTCATTCGGCGGTACTTCAAGTACTGACAGTGAACTCCCCTTAAACAGAGCAGCGGTTTACGGAGAAATATGGTTTATGGGAAGAAAGGGATTTTTTACCACGCCAAATCCTCTGATTAATAGAGCAATTTAAATGTGGTTTAAAAGTTGTATATATCGAGAGACGGCTCAGATCAGCATGAAGTAAATGTGTGACGTCTGTGATTCGGAAAGGCTTGCAAGCCCATAACTTTGATACACAGCTCTAATAGGAAGTCCTTGCATGTTTTTTTAAATGACTCCATGAAACAGTCAACCATCGACGAGTTCTCTCTCAAAGAATTAAAGATGAATTTAGTCACTACGTGTGACTACCTTTTTAGAGTGCTCTAGTTATCATAGCAAAGGTCCGACCGCCTGAAGCTGCTCCATTGACTGTAGGAGCCTCATTACTCAGCTAGACAAAGACACGCAAAAGTGTTGCGAGTTCCACTCACGTCGTGGCCGGAGCAGAAGCTATTTACTGTTGATTCTTTAAAAAAAAAAAAAACACTGTCTGTCGACATTGCCTAAACAAGCAAACATTACATATGAAAGCGAAATGTCGGGCCAGCCAACAACCCGAACCCGACCCTCAGGTCTCAGCCCCTTCCACCACTACTACATCCAACTCCAATCTGATCTACTCGTTATTCACCGTCTTCAAGAGTAGAGATTGCATGTTCTGATCATGCACAAGAGCGGACAACGAATGCATAATTGCTTTCAAGTCTTTCTTTAGCAAAAGCGTAATCAAGACGAATAAGATCGCTGTTGGTCGCTTTCTACAGAGGCGGACGCTCGGTCAGAGCAATATTTAATTTCCTCTTGCTTTGCGTGCCCCGTGCTCATTTTGTGCACCCGTATTTTTCCCTGCACAAACTCGTCACCATCTTCTTCTTATCAAAACTGTTCGCTTGAACTTCAGGGAGACCGAAGATGATTCATCAACAAATGTAATGCATCTGCTGTGACGTCACCCGATGGAGGTTCAAAGTACTCCGGTGTGCTCTTACTAGGCACAGTAAGAAAAAAATGCTGTGACATCGTCGGACTCTGACACCCTCTGTTCCCACTGAGCCAACAGCTAAGTAGATTTTTTTGTACTACAAGCAGAAAGAAGTGCAGCAGCTGGGGAGCATTCCCATGTCCAAAGGTGACGACGGGAGAGACAGCGAGAGTCCGAGCTGGCCGATGTATGTCGGGCCCAACATGGAGGAGGTCACGGCGGCCCGAGACAACGCGGAACAGTTTTGCGACGCCCGATACAACGTTGCCGGAAAAGTCTCAGATCACGTGGAGATCCGTAAGGGGCCAAGGCCCTGTACGAGCGTAGAAGAGGGTCTACAATGACAACAGGCTGGTGAACAGGAGCACACTGGCTCCAGGTAGCAGCGTCAAATGAATGCTACTACGTGCTTGGAGAAGATGGCAGCCTAGCATGCAGCCTCACGATCCATTGACACTCACTAACAATATATCCACTAAGAATAAACTGCTAAACGGAACTGATAGTGATTGAGCAATATTAGTCACATTATGCTCCATAGTGAAGCTCGTCTAAACATGCCCTCAAAAATTCAATGTGAGTCATAAATATTTATGGCACGAAATTCGAACGTCCCACCCAACACTTCAGCCCGCAGAGCCTGGCCCGACTTGGAATGTAGGAGAAGGCTGGTTTGGCACTCCCTCTTTTTCTCCCCTTACCTTAAATTAAGTGGTTTGTAACTACTTTCATAGCATAAACACTCGTTGCCCCTGCTTTGAATAGTGGAGGGAGCACCAGGACTGACCTCATGAACCTGCAAGTGCGATACAGTCGAGTCGAGCTTAGTACGCAGAGACTCCAGCAACAAACAGCAAGACTTCCACGCGCGCGCTTGGCTTGGCTATCGCGAACACAAATCTCGGAATGCGCCGCCGTTGGTATGTGCGGAGGGCGCACAGACGAAGCTTCATTTAACGTCCGCAGTGTGGCCGGCCGACCAATTGGACGCCAAGTTCAATATGGCACCTTTTATTTTGCGCCATAAGATGCTGATAAAAGCGACTGTTGTGTTCAGGCCAGACCAAGCA